>JGI1684J13235_1000239_pt1 | contig 20970 bp, 20 predicted proteins | sample PonA232FremontCA_2_FD_13235 | JGI IMG/M metagenome (IMG submission 13235) | reverse complement strand
GGCGAGCCGCTCGCCGCGGCGACGCGCACCGGCCTGCCGGAGGCCCCGGACGCCGCGCACCTGATCGCCGTGGGGGAGAGCGCCGGCCGGCTCGAGGAGATGCTCGCCGAGGCGGCCAGCCTCTACCGGCAACGCCTGGAGACCCGCCTGGAGCGGCTCAGCGCCTTCCTCGAGCCGGCCCTGATCGTCGTCCTGGGCATCCTGACCGCCGGCGTCGTGGGGGCGCTGTACCTGCCGGTCTTCGAGATGGGCGGGACACTCTGACCACCGCACCCTACAATGGGCCCCGGTCGTTAACGGGAGTCCCCATGGAGTACTGGAGCCACCTACCGGTGTGGATCGCGTGGGCGGGCGCCGGCCTGCTCGGCCTGGTCGTAGGCAGCTTCCTCAACGTCGTCATCCACCGCCTGCCGGAGATGCTGCAGCGGCGCTGGTATGCCGAGGCGCAGGCCGTCCTCGGCGAGGACACCGAGCCCGGGGAGGCGCCCGCCGCCTACCACCTGGGCTGGCCACCGTCCCACTGCCCGCAGTGCGGCAACCGCCTGGGCGCGCTGGAGAACATCCCGCTGCTCAGCTACCTGCTCCAGCGCGGCCGATGCCGCCACTGCGGCGGGCGCATCCCGGGGCGCTATCCGGTCATCGAGGCGCTCGCGGGCGGCGCCTCCCTGGCCGTCGTCGCCCGCCACGGGATCGGCCTCGAGGCCGCAGGGCTGCTGCTGCTGACGTGGGGATTGATCGCCGCCGCGGCCATCGACCGCGAGCACCACCTCCTGCCCGACACCCTGAGCCTGCCCCTGCTCTGGCTCGGGCTGCTGTGGAGCACCCTGGAGCCGGCCACGCCCCCGACGCCGGCGGCCGCCATCCTCGGAGCGGCCGCCGGCTACACCGCCCTGTGGCTCATCTACCACGGCCACCGGCTGGCCACCGGCAAGGAGGGGATGGGCTACGGCGACTTCAAGCTCACCGCCGCCCTCGGCGCCTGGCTGGGCTGGCAGGCGCTACCTGCCCTGGTGCTGCTCGCCGCGGTCGCCGGCCTGATCGCGGCGCTGGCACTGGCCGTGCGCTACCGCCGCCTGGACCAGCCGCTACCCTTCGGCCCCGCCCTCGCCCTCGCCGGCTGGGTCCTGGCGGTGATCGAGCCCCTCAGCGGCAACGGCGTCATGCCATGACCGCAGCGCATCGCCTGCCCCTGCGGGTGGGCCTGACCGGCGGCATCGCCAGCGGCAAGTCGACGGTGGCCGAGCTCTTCGCCGCCCGCGGCGCCCCGATCATCGATACCGACCGGCTCGCCCGGCAAGTGGTCGAGCCCGGCACCGAGGGGCTGGCGGCCGTGGCGGCGGCCTTCGGCCCGCAGGTGCTGACCGCCGACGGGCGGCTGGACCGGGCCGCCCTGGGCCGACGGGTATTCAACGACGCCGAGGCCCGACGCCACCTGGAGGCCATCCTCCATCCCCACATCCGCGAGCGGCTCATCACTATACTGGGACGGTTGAGCGCCCCGTACGCGGTGGCCGTCGTCCCCTTGCTGGTGGAGACGGGCATGGACCGCGACATGGACACCGTCGTCGTGGTCGATCTCCCGGCCGCACGCCAGCGCCAGCGGCTCACAACCCGGGATGGCCTCAGCGAGGCAGACACCGAGGCGCGGCTCGCCGCCCAGGCGACGCGCGAGCAGCGTCTGGCGGCGGCCGATCACGTCGTCGACAATAGCGGTGCGCCCGGCACGCTGACGGGATCGGTCACCGAGCTGCACCAGCGCTTGCTCACCGAGGCCTGCGGCATAGCCGATCAAGCACGGAAGGAGGACCCCTCCGATGAGTGACACCAAGCAAGACTGGGTCGTCTACGAGCACCCCCTGAACGAGCGCCTGCGCACCCTGCTCCGCCTGGAATTCCTCATGGAAACGGCCAGCACCGCCATGGCGCGGCAGCAGATCATCGACAGCCGCATGGCGGTGGAGGCCTTCATCGAGACCCTCAACGTCCTCGAGCGGGGCGAGCTTCGCTCCGAGGTCATCAAGGAGCTCGACCGCCTCGCCACCGAGACCGCCTACATGGGCACCCAGGGGCTGTGGTCGACCGACCGCGTCCAGGAGGAGGCGGAGCAGTGCCGGCAGCTCCTGCGCCGCGTCGGCGAACCCGACGCGGCCATGGGCCAGGAGCTGCGCGAGGACGAGCTGCTCGGGCTGATCGCCCAGCGCTTCGGCATCGGGACCGGGACCTGCAACTTCGATCTACCCAGCTACCACCGCTGGCTCTCGCGCCCCTACGAGGACCGCCGCGCGGACATGCAGCGGTGGTTCGACAGCTTCGCCGACCTGCGCGACGCGGTCCTCTTCGCCCTGCGGCTCCAGCGCGAGGCGGGGATCTTCGCCGACGAGGTCGCCGAGAGCGGTACCTGGCAGCAGCGCACCCCCTACGGCAACCGGGTGACCCAGATGCTGCGCCTGCAGGCGCCCATGGCGGACAGCGTCATGCCGGAGATCAGCGGCAACCACCACCTCGTGACCATCCGCTTCCTCCGCCAGCCGGACACCCGCGTCCGCCCGGCGCCCGCCCAGGCCGACATCCACTTCCGGCTGGCACGCTGCGCGCTCTAGGGGGCCTGGGCCGAGCCGCCGCCACGGCGGATCACGCGGCGGTGCCGCCCGGGAGCAGGCCCCGGATGGCCGCCACCCCCTGACCCCCGCAGGCGCGCGCGGTAGGGATGTCTGCAGGCCCCACTCCGCCCAGGGCGTAGACCGGCAGGGGCGCACCGGCGACGAGCTCGGCGAAACGCGCCCACCCCATGCCGGCTTGCTCCGGGTGGCTGGCCGTCCAGCGCACCGGCGAGAGCAGGGCGAAGTCCGCGCCGCACGCCGCAGCGCGGGCGAGTCCGGCGCGGTCGTGGCAGGAGGCACCCACCCAGCGGGCTCCCGCCGGCCGCCGGGGGGCCGCCGCCAGCGCCCGGCCGCTCCAGTGGACGCCGTCCGCCCCCACCGCCCGGGCCGTCCCTGCCGGCGCGTTGACCAGCAGCCGCGCCCCGTAGGCGTCGCAGCGCGCCTGCAGCGCCCGGCCCAGCTCCACCAGCGCCGCCCCATCCAGATCGGGGCGGCGCAGCTGGACCAGCGAGACGCCGCCGGCCAGAGCGGCCTCGAGGCGTTGGAGCCAGGCGGCGGGCTCCGCGGGCGCCTGCGGCGTGATCAGGTAGCGATCGGGGAGCTGCAGGGCGCGGACGATCGGCCAGTTGGCCGCCGGCCAGGCGCGGCCATCCATCTGCCCCGGTGCCAGCCAGGCGGTCTCTTGCCCCTCGCGACCCGCGGGCGTGCCAGACCAGGCGGCGATCTCCCGGACATGGAGGACTACCCGGCGGTGGCCGTAGTCCCACGGCACCCGGATGAGCGGCGTCCCGGAGGCCGGCTGGACGCCTAGCTCCTCGTCGAGCTCGCGCGCCAGGGCCTCGGCCACCGACTCGCCGGGCTCGACCTTGCCCCCGGGGAATTCCCACAGCCCGCCGTGGTCGAGGTGGTCGGGCCGCCGCTGGACCAGGACCCGGCCATCGACCGCCCGGAGGGCGGCAGCGGCAACGTGGATCGGCTCACCGGGGTGCGCGCTGGTGGGGGCCACCGGAGGCTCCAGCTCAGGTGCGGTACTCGGCGTTGATGCGGACGTACTCGGCGGTGAGATCGCAGGTCCAGACCGTGGCGGCGGCCTCGCCGCGGCCCAGGTCGATGCCGAGGCGGACCTCGGAGCCGGCGAGGTGCTCCGCGGCGGCCGCCTCATCGTAGCCTGGCACGACACCCCCGTGTGCCACGACCACCTGCTCGCCGAGGGTCAGCCGCACGCCGTCCACGTCCAGGTCCGCGACCCCGGAACGGCCCACGGCGGCGAGGATCCGCCCCCAGTTCGGGTCCCCGGCAGCCAGGGCGGTCTTCACCAGCGGCGACTCGGCCACGGTGAAGGCGACGCGCTCGGCCTCGGCGGTATCCCGGGCGCCCTCGACGGCGACATCCACCAGGCGCGTCGCCCCCTCGCCGTCGGCGGCGATGGCCCGGGCCAGATCGATGCAGACCGCCTCCACGGCCGCCTGGAAGCGCTCCAGGTCGGCGCCTGCCGCCGCGACCTCGGGCCCGACACCGCTGGCGGCCAGCAGGCAGGCGTCGTTGGTCGAGGTGTCACCGTCCACCGTAACCCGGTTGAAGGAGCGCTCATTGGCCCGGCGCAGGACCGTATCCAGGACTGCCTCGGGTACAGCGGCGTCGGTGGCCACGAAGGCGAGCATGGTCGCCATATCCGGCCGGATCATGCCGGCGCCCTTGGCCATCCCGGTAATGGTGCAGATCCCGCCGGAGAGGGCGACCTGGTAGCTGGCCACCTTGTTGCGGGTATCCGTGGTCTGGATCGCCGCCGCTGCCGCCTCCCAGCGGTCTTCGCCCAGCCCCCCCAGGGCGGTCTCGAGCCCGGCGACCACCCGCTCCACGGGCAGTGGCTCGCCGATCACGCCGGTCGAGAAGGGCACGACCGCCTCGGGGGCGCACCCCGTGCGCTCGGCCAGGGCCCGGCAGCAGGCCAGGGCGTCGGCCTCGCCGCGCTCGCCGGTACCGGCATTGGCGACACCCGTATTGACCAGGCAGTAGCGCGGCGCCTGCCCGGCCAGGTGGCGCTCCGCGATACGCACGGGGGCGGCGCGGAAGCGGTTGCGGGTGAAGACCGCGGCAGCGGTGCCGCCAGCGGCGAGCTCCATGACGAGCAGGTCGGTACGGCCGGGCTTGCGGATCCCGGCGCAGGCGGTGCCGAGCCGGAAGCCCGGCACCGGGTGGGCACCCGAGGCCTCGCCCGCCATCTCAGAGCTTTCCGCAGCAGTGCTTGTATTTCTTCCCGGAGCCGCAGGGGCAGGGGTCGTTGCGGCCGATCTTGGGGCCCTGGCGGCTCACCGTGTCCGGCCCGCTGCCTCCGGTGCCCGCTCGCTGGCCCGTGCTGGCGGCGGCCTGGCCCGCCCCGCCGCCTCCGGAGGCCGCCGCCCCATCGGCGGCCGCTCCGCCGGCAGCGGCACCGCTGGCAGCGGCACCGCCAGCAGCCGCGGCGGCGGATGCCGGCGTGGCGTGGCGCAGCTGCATGCGCTCCGCCTCCTGGCGGCGCTGCTCCTCCACCTCCTCGACGTCCTCCTCGGCGCGCACCTGGGCGCGCAAGAGGACCCCGACGGCCTCGCGCTTCAGGCCCTCCAGCATCTCCTGGAACATGTTGAAGGCGTCCTTCTTGAACTCCTGCTTCGGGTTGCGCTGGGCGTAGCCGCGCAGGCCCACGCCCTGGCGCAGGTAGTCCATGGCCGCCAGGTGCTCCTTCCAGTGCTTGTCGAGGACCTGCAGCATGACCGCCTTCTCGAAGTGGCGCACCACCTCGGCGCCGGCCTCCTCCTCCTTGGCCCGGTAGGCGCGCTCGATCTCGTCGTGGATGCGCTCGCGCAGCGGCTCCTCGTGGAGGTCATCCTCCTCGTCGAGCCAGCGCTGGATGGGGAGCTCCTGGCCGAACTCCTGGTGCAGGGCCGACTCCAGGCCGGCGATGTCCCACTGCTCGTCGATGGATCCCGGCGGCACGTGCTCGGAGATGACCTTATCGATCACGTCGCGGCGGATGGCATCGACGGTCTCGGAGACATCGTCGGCCTCGAGGAGCTCGTTGCGCTGCTCGTAGACCACCTTGCGCTGGTCGTTGGCGACGTCGTCGAACTCCAGCAGGTGCTTGCGCATATCGAAGTTGTGCGCCTCGACCTTGCGCTGGGCGTTCTCGATCACCCGGGAGACCATGCCGGACTCGATGGCCTCGCCGTGCTCCATGCCCAGCTTCTGCAGCATCCCGGACATGCGCTCCGAGGCGAAGATGCGCAGCAGCGGGTCCTCGAGGGAGAGGTAGAAGCGCGACGAGCCGGGGTCGCCCTGGCGACCGGAGCGGCCGCGCAGCTGGTTGTCGATGCGGCGTGACTCGTGGCGCTCGGTGCCGATGACGTGGAGGCCGCCGGCCTCGACCACCTGGTCGTGGCGCCTCTGCCACTCGGCCTTGCGGCGCTCCACCTCCGCCGGGTCCGGGTCCTCGCCGAGCTCGGCGAGCTCCTGGTCGAGGTTCCCGCCGAGCACGATGTCCGTGCCGCGGCCGGCCATGTTGGTGGCGATCGTCACCGTCCCCGGACGGCCCGCGTCGGCGATGATCTGCGCCTCGCTCTCGTTGTGCTTGGCGTTGAGCGTGTTGTGCGCCACGCCGGCCTGGCTCAGCGCCTGGGACAGCCGCTCCGAGGACTCGATGGAGGTCGTGCCCACCAGGACCGGCTGCCCCCGCTCCACGCAGTCCTTGATGTCCGCGATGATGGCATCGTACTTCTCGTCAGCGCTGCGGTAGACGAGGTCGTGGTGGTCCTCGCGGATCATCGGCTCGTGGGTGGGGACGCAGAAGACCTCAAGGCTATAGATGTGCTGGAACTCGAAGGCCTCGGTATCCGCCGTGCCGGTCATGCCGGCGAGCTTGTCGTAGAGGCGGAAGTAGTTCTGGAAGGTGATGGAGGCCAGGGTCTGGTTCTCGGGCTGGATCGGCAGCCCCTCCTTCGCCTCCACCGCCTGGTGCAGGCCCTCGGACCAGCGCCGCCCGGGCATGGCGCGGCCGGTGAACTCGTCGACGATGACTACCTGGTTGTCGCGCACGAGGTAGTGGACGTCCCGCTCGTAGAGGGTGTGCGCCCGCAGCGCGGCGTTGAGGTGGTGGACGATGTTGATGTTGCGGGCATCGTAGAGGCTCTCGCCCTCGCCGAGCAGCCCCTCCTCGCGCAGCAGCTGCTCGGCCCGGTCGTGGCCTGCCTCGGTGAGATAGACCTGGCGGGCCTGCTCGTCCACGTAGTAGTCGCCGGGGCCGTACTCGGGCTGCTCCTCGGGCTGGTCCTCCGGCCGCTGGCGCTCCAGGCGCGGGACGACGCGGGTCATGGCCTGGTACATCTCGCCGGCCTGCTCCGCCGGGCCCGAGATGATCAGCGGCGTGCGCGCCTCGTCGATGAGCGCGGAGTCGACCTCGTCGATGAGGGCGTAGTAGAGATCGCGCTGGACCTTGTCCTCCTTGCGGAACGCCATGTTGTCCCGCAAGTAGTCGAAGCCGAACTCGTTGTTGGTCCCGTAGGTGATGTCGGCCCTGTAGGCGGCGATCTTCTCCTCGGTGTCCTGCCGGGGGACCACCACCCCGACCTCCATGCCGAGGAAGCGGTAGAGCTGGCCCATCCAGTCGGCGTCGCGCCGGGCGAGGTACTCGTTGACCGTGATGATGTGGACGCCGCGCTCGGTCAGCGCATTGAGGTAGACGGGCAGGGTCGCTACCAGCGTCTTGCCCTCGCCGGTCTTCATCTCCGCGATACGGCCCTGGTGCAGGACGATCCCGCCGAGCAGCTGGACATCGAAGTGGCGCAGCCCCAGGACGCGGTTCGACGCCTCGCGCACGACGGCGAAGGCCTCCTCGAGGAGGTCGTCGAGGGCCTCGCCCGCGGCCAGCCGGTCCTTGAAGGCTCGAGTCTTCGCCTGGAGCGCCTCGTCCGAGAGCCGCTGCATCTCCGCCTCGTAGGCGTTGATCGTCTCGACGCGCTTGCGCAGGCGCTTGAGCACGCGGTCGTTGCGGGTTCCGAAGAGGCGTTTCGCAATGGTGGAGAACATGGGCACTCGCTACAGGTCTTCCAGCGCGGTCAAGTCCCACAGGATACAGATCATGGCGGCCCCGGGGTAAGGAGGCAGGCGCGCCCTGCCGCCTCTTGTAAGCGGTAGCGCACGGCCGGATACTGAACGGCTATGTCATCCGAGCCGAAGCGCTTTAACCCCCGCAAGCCGCCCCGCCGGGAAGGCAAGCTGCACCGCCTCGCCCCGCGCCTGGCCCAGAGGCCGGGCCCGCTGCACGCGGTGATCGACCACGCCCGCACCCTGGAGCGGCTCAACCGCCGGATCCAGCGCGCACTACCGGAGGAGATGCGCGGGCAGTGGCAGCTAGCCCGACTCGACGAGGCGGAGATGGTCGTGGTGGCCGGCAGCAGCGCCTGGGCCACCCGGCTGCGCTACCTGAGCCGCGCCCTGCAGGACGCCGCCGAGCGGCTCGCCGGCCTCCGGCCGGAGCGGGTCACGGTGCGTGTAGCGCCGTCGGCCAGCTCGCCGCGCCGGCTGCAGGGGCCTGACGCGCTCAGCGAGGCGGCGAGCGCCACCCTGCGCAGCGCCGCTGCCTCGAGCGAGGACCCGCGCCTGCGGGAGGCCCTGGAGCGGCTGGCCTCCCGCGGCCGCGGGGGCGACTAGCGCCCGCGCCTACCGCGCCGACGGCGTCTGGTCATCGGGGTCCTGCTCCCCCTCCAGGCCGCTGGCGAGGGTGTGGCTATCCGCATCGTACTTGCCGCGCAGGTCGTCACGGGCCGTGCCCCGCCACAGGGTCACCCCGGCGAAGTAGCTCGCCCGGCCGATGGCGTGGGCCGCTACCGGCGCCGTCAGCACGATGAACAGGATGATGGCCGCGGCCCGGGCGGTTACGGCCGCCTCCGCGAAGTGGACCGCCACCGCGGCGACCGTCAGCGCCGCACCCAGGGTGCCGGCCTTGGTCGTCGCGTGCATGCGCATGAGCAGATCCGGCAGCCGCACGACGCCGACGGCGGCGATGAGCATCAGCCCGCCGCCGACGATGAGGAGCACCGTGGTCAGCAGCAGCTGCAGCCACTCAGTCATCGCGCGGGCCTCCCTTCTCGATGTAGCGGGCGAAGCCGACGGTAGCCATAAAGCCCAGCAGCCCCGTAACGATGGCCACATCGAGGAACTCCTCGATGTCGCTCTTGATGGCGTAGACGGCGACAGCGCCGATGATCAGCGAGGTGATGAGCTCGAGGGCCACCACCCGGCTCGGCAGCCGCGGCCCCAGAGCCAGCCGGTAGAAGGCCAGCCCCAGGGCGACGCAGATCATGGCGAACACGACGTCGACGGCGAGCTCGATCATCAGCGCATCACCCCCAGCACGCGGCGCTCCAGCTCCTTGATCTCGGCACAGAAGGCCGCCTCGTCCGCGATGTACATGGTGTGGATATAGAGCACCCGCCGGTCCGTGGAGACGTCCAGGGACAGCGTACCCGGCGTCAGGGTGATGAGGTTGGCGAGCACAGTGATCTCCCCGTCGCTCGAGGCCTCGAGCGGGACGCCGACCACGCCGGGGTGGAAATCCCACTGCGGCCGGACGACGTCGTAGGCGACCCGGGCGTTGGACTTGGCGATCTCCCCGAGATAGAAGAGCAGGAAGCGGATCAGCCGCGGCACCCACTGGGCGTAGCCGTCCAGCGCCGGCATCTGCGACTGGACGATGGCCAGTGCCAGGTAGCCGAGCACGAGGCCGAAGACCAGGTTGAGGACGGTGAGCTCAGCGGTGAGCACCACCCACAGCACCGCCAGGATGACGTTCCAGGCGAACGGGATCACGGCGCACCCTCCCCTAGGACGGCGTCGATGTAGGCCTGCGGGGCCAGCAGCTGCCCGGCGGCGCTCTCGCTGAGCGCGAACAGCGGCTGGGCATAGACCCCGGCCGCGAGGATCAGCGCAGCGAGCACCGCCACGGGCAGGTACATCAGCCACAGCGTGGCGTCCCGGCGCTCGCCGGTTAGCAGCGCGGCATCCGCCACCCTGTTAGGCAGGCCGCGCCAGAAGCCCTGCTGCCAGATCCGGATGACGGAGACGAGGGTCAGCAGCCCAGTCAGCAGGGCGATGAAGGTGATCCCCCAGGCGCCCTCCTCCAGCGCTGCGCGGACGAGGGTCAGCTTGCCGATGAAGCCGGCCATCGGCGGCAGGCCCACCAGGGACAGGGCGGGGATCAGGAACAGGATGCCGAGCCACGGCCGGTAGCGGTAGAGGCCGCCGAGCGCCTCGAGGCGGTAGCTGCCGAGCAGCCGGAAGATGATCCCCGCCGTGAGGAAGAGCGCGATCTTCACCGCGATATCCTGCACCGTGTAGAGGATGCCGCCGGCTATCGCCAGCGGCGTGAACAGCGCCAGCCCCATGAGCATGAAGCCGACGGAGCTGATGATCTGGAAGGACAGGATACGCCGGATCTCCGTCTGGGCCAGCGCCCCGAGGACGCCGGTCAGCATGGTCAGCCCCGCGCCCCAGAGGAGGATCTCGTGGGTGTAGGCGACATCCTGGGTGAAGATCAGGGTAAAGACCCGGTAGAGGGCGTAGACGCCGACCTTGCTGAGCAACCCCGCGAAGAGCGCCGAGACGGCGACCGGCGGCGTGTGGTAGCTCGCCGGGAGCCAGAAGAACAGCGGGAAGGCGCCTGCCTTGACGCCGAAGGCGACCATGTACATCGCCGCCAGGGTGCTCACCAGGCCGGGCCGGTCCACCTCGCCCAGCTTGGCGGCGATATCGGCCATGTTGAGGGTGCCGACGAGGCCGTAGGTAATCCCCACCGCCGAGAGGAAGAGCATGGAGGCGAGCAGGTTCAGGGCCACGTACTTGATCGCGCCCTCCATCTGCGCCCGCTCGCCGCCGAGGGTGAGCAGCGCGAAGGAGGCGACGAGCATCACCTCGAACCAGACGTAGAGGTTGAAGATGTCACCGGTGAGGAAGGCCCCGGTGACACCGGCGAGCAGCAGGTGCAGCAGCGGCCAGTGGCCGTAGCGCTCGTGCCCGATCGGCGTGCTCGCCAGGGAGTAGACGGCCGTGGCTAGCCCCAGCAGGCCGGTGAGCACGGCCATGCTGGCGCCGAGCAGGTCCGCGGCGAGGGTGATGCCGAAGGGCGCGTGCCAATCGCCCATGTGCATCACCACGATCCCTTCGCGCCCGACCGAGCGCAGCAGCCACAGGGCAGCGGCGAGCAGCGCCCCGGTCCCCGCCACGCCGAGCCAGCGCTGCAGGGCGATGTGGCGGTGGGCGGCCAGCGACGCGGCGCCGAAGCCTAGCGGCAGCAGGATGGGCAGGGCGATCTCCAGGCTCACGTGTCCGTCCCTTTCATCTGGTCCAGGTCATCGGCCTGTACCACCTGGTAGGCCTTGCGGATGAGAACCAGGGCGAAGGCGAGCACCCCGAACGAGATCACGATGGCGGTGAGGATCAGCGCCTGCGGCAGCGGGTCGGCCACCGCCCCTGCCGGGGCCTCGGCCCCCTCCGGGATCAGCGGCGGCGCCCCCCGGGTCAGCCCGCCGGCGGTAAAGAACAGCAGGTTCGCCGCGTTGGAGAGCAGGATCAGCCCGATGATCAGCTTGACGATGGAGCGGCGCATCATCATGTACAGCGACGCCGCGAAGGCGATCCCTACCAGGACGGCCATCAGCGTTTCCATGGGGCTACTCCTCCGCCTCCGCGAGGCTGACGACGATGGTGAGCAGGGCGCCGATCACGGTGAGGTAGACCCCCACGTCGAAGATGATCGGGCTGCCGATCTTGATCGTCCCGATCAGGGGGATCGCCGGCTGCCACCACTGCGCGGTGAACGCCGGGTCGCCGCCGAGCAGGCCGAGCAGCGCCGAGGCCACCGCCAGCAGCAGGCCGGCGCCGGTGACGCTGCGGGGATCGACGCCCAGCAGCGCCCGCGTCGCCGGGATGCCGAAGGCGAACAGGAACAGGATGAACCCTGCCGACGCCACGAGCCCCGCGATGAACCCGCCACCGGGCAGATCGTGGCCGCGCAGCAGCATGAACACGGAGAACAGCAGCTGCAGCGGCAGCAGCAGCCGCGCCATGGTCTGCAGGATGAGCGAGCGCGGCCGGATCATGAGCGCTCCTCCCGCGCAGGCCGGGTGTACTGGATCATGGAGTAGACCCCGATCGCCGCCAGGGCCACCACGAAGATCTCGCCCAGGGTGTCCAGCGCCCGGTAGTCGACGATGATCACGTTGACGACGTTACGGCCGTGCCCCAGGGGCACGCTCTCGGCCAGGTGGTACTCGGAGATCGGCGCCGCGAACTGGTGATCGACGGCGACGAGCAGCAGCAAGGTCACGAGCGTCCCGAGCAGGCCGGCGACCAGGGCGTCCCAGGCCCGCTGCCGGGGCGAGGAGAAGCTCACGAAACCCGGCAGCTTGAACAGCACCAGCACCAGGAGGATGACCGTCAGCGTCTCTACCAGGATCTGGGTGATGCTCAGGTCCGGGGCACTGAACAGGAGGTAGAACAGCGCCACGGCGTAGCCCACCACGCCCACGGAGACCACCGCGCCGAGCCGCGACTGGGTCCGGCAGGCGAAGACCGTCGCCACCACGAAGAGCACGGCGATGGCCAGCTCGTAGAAGCGGACGTCGATGGCCGTTGCCAGGCCGCCCTCGTAGCGGGTGATCAGCGTCAAGCCGACCAGCGCCACCAGGGTCAGCACCGTGGTGGCGATGTAGTAGCGCAGGTAGCCGTGCTGCAGCACCGGGGTCACCCGGCGGGCGAGATCCGACAGGGCCGCCATGAGCCGGTCGTAGCCAGCCTCGGGCCCGCGCTCGTAGAGCGGGGCGTCGATCCGGCGCATGGCGGCCCGGGCCCGATCCCACCGGCTGTAGAGCAGCGCCCCGCCGGCGACGGCGAGCGCCGACAGCCCGAGCGGCAGGGTCAGGCCGTGCCAGAGCGCCAGGTGCGCGTGGACGGGCTCGCTGCTCAGCGCACCCGCCGCTGCCGAGACGAAGGCGTCGCCGGGGATCCCGGGCACGAGGCCGAAGAGCAGGCTCAGCAGCCCGAGCACCGCAGGCCCGGCGAGCATGGCGTTGGAGGGCTCGTGGGGGACCTCCGGCGTCTCCCGGTACGGGCCGAAGAAGGGGCGCAGGGCGACCGCGCCGGCAGCGGCCACCACCAGCAAGGCCGTGACCACGGCCAGCAGGGTGAGCAGGACGCCGGCGAACGGCGCCGCGAGGAGCGACTCGAGCATCAGCTCCTTGCCGATAAAGCCGAACAGCGGCGGGAGCCCGGCCAGCGACAGCGCCGACACGGCGGCGAGCAGCGCCGTGATGGGCATGGCCCGGCGCAGGCCGCCCATCGCCAGGAGGTCCTTGGTGCCGGTCCCGTGCTCCAGGCCGCCCGCGACGAGGAACAGCGCCCCCTTGTAGAGGGAGTGGCCGAGCAGGAAGACGACGAAGGCGACCATCGCCGCCTCGGTCCCCACCCCGGCGAGCATGGTCAGCGTCCCCAGCGCCATGACGGTGGAGTACGCCAGCACCCACTTGATGCCCGTGCTGCGCACGGCCAGATACGCGCCGGTCACCATGGTCGCGCCGCCGATCAGCGAGCAGATCGCGATCCAGGCGTCGGTGCCGCCCAGGGCCGGGTGGAGCCGCGCCAGGAGGTAGACCCCGGCCTTGACCATGGTCGCCGAGTGCAGGTAGGCAGAGACCGGCGTCGGCGCCGCCATGGCGTTGGGCAGCCAGAAGTGGAAGGGCACCTGGGCCGACTTGGTGAAGGCGCCGAGGAGCACCAGCAGGAGCAGCGGCACGTAGTGGCCGTGCTCGCGGATCGCCTCCCCCTGGGTGACGATCTCGCTGATCGTGTACGTGCCGGCCACGGTACCGAGCAGAACCAGCCCCGCGAGCAGCGCGAGGCCGCCGCCGACGGTCACCACCAGCCCCTGCAGCGCTGCCCGGCGGGCCGTGGCGTCCTCGTGGTCGAAGCCGATCAGCAGGTACGAGGTGATGCTGGTCAGCTCCCAGAAGATGAACAGGGCGATGAGGTTATCCGACAGGACCAGCCCCAGCATCGACGCCATGAACGCGAGGAGCTGGACGAAGAACCGGGCCTGGCGGGGATCGCCGTGGAGGTAGTCGCCGGCGTAGAGCACCACGAAGGCGCCGATCCCGGAGATGAGCAGCGCGAGCAGCAGGGACAGGCCGTCGAGGTAGAACGCCAGCTCGAGCCCGAGCCCGGGCACCCACGGGTAGACCGCCTGGCTCGCCTCCCCCGCCGCCACGCCGGGCAGGAAGGTCGCGAAGTAGAGGGTCAGCGCCGCCGGCAGCAGGGCGTAGAGCCGCCCGGCGCGCTCCCCGAAGTAAGGCTGCAGCCACGGGACCAGGGCGGCGAGGATGAATCCGGCGAGTACTGCGACAAGCATGCGGGGCCGAGCTCCTGACGGTCTCGTCGGCAGACGACGGCGATGGACGATACCCGATCCCTACCGGGCTGACAAGCTGGCCTGCCTCGAAAAGCGGCAATAAGGCCGAAAAAGCGCCTATCTTGTCGCTATCTCTCCGGCATCGCCGCAGCCACAGGTGCTGCCCGACGGCGCGCGGCTACGCGGCGGTCGGCCGGCGGTACGCCCAGGCCAGCAGGCCGGCCCCGGCGGCGATCATGGGCAGGCTCAGCAGGTGCCCCATGGTCAGCCAGCCGAAGGCCAGGTACCCGATATGGGCATCCGGCATGCGGAAGAACTCCGCGAGGCAGCGGAAGACCCCGTAGCCGGCCAGGAACGCCCCGGTAACCGCCCCCCGTGCCCGCGGCCGGGCGGAGAACCACCAGAGCAGCGCGAACAGGGCAACGCCCTCCAGCCCCATCTCGTAGAGCTGGGAGGGGTGGCGCGGCTCGTCGCCGAGCGGTGGGTAGACCATGGCCCACGGCACGCCGCTCGGTCGCCCCCAGAGCTCGCCGTTGATGAAGTTGCCCAGGCGTCCGGCCCCCAGGCCGATGGGCACCAGCGGGGCGACAAAGTCGCTCAGGCGCAGCAGCGGGATAGCCGCGCGCCAGGCGTAGAGCAGCAGCGCCAGCGCCACGCCGAGGAGCCCGCCGTGGAACGACATCCCGCCCTCCCAGAGGCGCAGCGGGGCCAGGGGATCGCTCAGCCAGCCGCCCAGGCCGTAGAAGAGGTGGTAGCCGAGCTTGCCGCCGGCGATCACGCCCAGGGCCCCGTAGAAGACCAGGTCATCCACCTGCTGCGCGGTCACCGGGCTGTCGGGCCGGCGCGCCCGCCAGCGCCCCAGCCCCCAGGCAGCGAGGAAGCCGGCTACGTACATCAGCCCGTACCAGTGGATGGCGACGGGCCCGAACTGGACGGCGACGGGGTCGAGGTCGGGGTAGATCAACATGCCGCCTAGCCTACCAGAGGGCAGCGCCCTCGCCCGCCGCTGGGGCGGCTATGCCGCCCCGCCGAAGCGCATGGACAGATCGAGGGCGCGCACGTGCTTGGTCAGCGCCCCCACCGAGATCCGGTCCACGCCGGTGGCGGCGAGCTCGCGGACGCGATCCAGATCGACGCTCCCGGAGACCTCCAGGGCGGCCCGGCCGGCGGCGCGGGCTACCGCGGTCCGGATGGCGGCGGGCTCGAAGTTGTCGAGCAGCACCACATCGGCCCCGCCGCCGATGGCCGCCTCCATCTGCTCGAGATCCTCTACCTCCACGGTGATCGGCGTCCCGGCGGCGCGGGCGCGGGCCAGCCCCACGGCCCGGGCGATACCGCCGCACGCCTGGATGTGGTTCTCCTTGATGAGGTAGGCATCGTCGAGGCCGGCGCGGTGGTTGGTGCCGCCGCCGCAGCGCACGGCGTACTTCTGCGCCGCGCGCAGCCCGGGGACGGTCTTGCGCGTGTCGAGGAGCTGCACCCCGGTGCCGGCCACGGCATCGGCGAAGCGGCGCACGTCGGTGGCGGTCCCGGCGAGGAACTGCAGGAAGTTCAGGGCGCTGCGCTCCCCGGTCAGCAGCGCCCGGGCGGGCCCTTGCACCCGGCAGAGCGCCGTGCCGGGAGCCACCCGGTCGCCGTCGGCGCGCAGCCAGCCCACCCCGACCGTGCCGTCCAGCTGCCGGAAGACCTCCTCGAACCAGGCGGCACCGCAGAGCACGGCCTCCTCGCGGGCGACGACCTCCGCCTCCGCCGTGGCCGTGGCCGGCACCAGCGCAGCGGTCAGGTCGCCACCGCCTACGTCCTCCTCGAGCGCGCGGGCGACGTCGGCACGGATGGTCTCACGGTCGGGCAGGCGTGCCGTCATCGGGACACCTCGCAGGCCTAGGGCAGGCTCGACGCAATGACCGAGCGCACGAAGAGCGCCTTCAGGTACGCCGTCTCCGGGATCGCCGGGTGGGTCGGGTGATCCGGCGCCGGGCCGCCGCGCTCGAGGGTGCGCAGGGAGCGGTCCAGGTGGCGGGCGGCGGCGAGCAAGATGCCGGACAGGCGCTCCTCGGGCAGATGAGCGGAGCAGGAGCAGCTGAGCAGCACCCCGTCACGGCCCAGCAGCCGCAGGGCAGCCTCGTTGACCTTGCGGTAGCCGCGCTCGCCGGAGCGACGGTCGCGGCGGCGCTTGATGAACGCCGGCGGATCGACCACCGCCACGTCGTAGCGCTCGCCTTCCTGGCGAGCGGCCGCCAGGTAGTCGTTGACCTCGCCCTCGATCACGGTAACCCGGTCGTCGACGCCGTTGCGCTCGGCGTTGGCGGCGATGCGGTCGCAGGCCTCGGGGGAGCTCTCGACCGCCACCGCCTCGCGGGCGCCGGCTGCGGCCGCGGCGATGGCGAAGGCGCCGCTGTAGGCGAAGGCGTCGAGCACCCGGGCGTCGGCGGCGTAGGCGGCCAGGCGCCGGCGGTTGGCGCGCTGGTCGTAGTACCAGCCGGTCTTCTGCCCCGCCTCGGCCGGGACCTCGAAGGTCAGCCCCGCCTCCTGCACGGTCAGGCTCGCCGGACCGGGCTCACCGAGCCAGGTCACGCGCTGCTCCAGCCCTTCCCGCTCGCGCACGGGGCTGTCGGCGCGGACCAGGATATGCTGCGGGGCCACCACCCGCTCCAGCGCCTCGCCGATCGGGTCGAGCACCTGCTCCATCCCGGCCGTGTTGGGCTGAACGACGCAGACGTCGCCGAAACGGTCCACCACCAGCCCGGGCAGGCCGTCCGCCTCGCCGTGGACCAGGCGGTAGCAGGGCTCCGGGAAGAGCCGCTCGCGCATCGCCAGCGCGATCTGCAGGCGGTGGACCAGCGTCGAGCGGTCCAGCCCCACCTGGGCATCGCGGCTGACCAGCCGGGCACAGATCACGGAGCTGGGATTGACGTAGGCGCACCCCAGGCTCTTGCCCCGGGCGTCCTCGACGGTCACCTGCTCGCCGGGGGCGAAGCCGCGCAAGGGCGTCTGCCCGGTATCTACCTCGTTGCTGAAGATCCATAGGTGGCCGGCGCGTAGGCGACGCTCCTCGCCGGCCTTCAGGCGCAAGACGGGTCGTTGCTGCATGGGGCCTCCTCGATAGAGCCGGTATTCTGCGGCCGCGGCCGACGCCACGCAATCCGCACCGGGCGCGACCCGGACGGCGCTTGTTGTTAGACTGCCCCGGTAACGTGGACACGCTGGAGCGAGCCCCGTGCGCACCAACACCCGCCCCATTATCGCCCTCATCCTCGCCGCCGCTGCCGTCCTGGCAGCCGCCCCGGCCAGCGCCGAGCCTCGCTGGGTGGCCGATCAGCTCACCATCTCCTTCCGCGAGGGCCCCGGCAACCAGTACGCCATCCAGCGTTTCCTCAGCACCGGCCGCCGGCTGGAGGTCCTCGACACGCCGGCGGAAGCCGCGGACAAGTTCGGCGCCTCGGCCCTCGAGGAGTGGACCTACGTCCGCGACGCAGAGGCTGGCGACGAGGGCTGGGTCCAGGGGCAGTACCTCATGGATGAGCGCCCGGCCCGCATCCGGATCGGCGAGGTGGAGCAGCAGCTCGCCGACGCCCGGGAGCGGATCGAGACCCTGGAGGAGCAGCTCGCCGAGCGGGAGAGCGAGAAGGCGGAGCTGCAGGGCCAGCTCAGCGATGCCCGGGCGCGTGTCGAGACCCTGGAGAGCGAGCTGGAGCAGGCCCAGGAGGGCTACGAGCTGGTGGAGGCCAACGAGGCGCTCAAGGAGCGGGTCAACAGGCTCCTCGAGCGCAATGAGCAGCTGGAGGCACGCCGCCAGGAGGTGGCCGAGCAGCGGCAGCAGCAGTGGTTCCTGGCCGGCGCCGGCGTGCTCGTCGGCGGCGTGCTCCTGGGCCTGATCCTGCCGCGGCTGCGCCCGCCCCGGCGCAACCGCTGGGGCAGCGAGCTCTAGTCCGCGGGCATGCGTCTCGCCGAGCTCGATCCGCAGCAGTTCACGGCCTGGTTCCGCCACGCGGCGCCGTACATCAACGCCCACCGCGGGCGCACCTTCGTCATCGCCTTCCCGGGGGGCGCGGTGGAGCCGCCCCGGGTGGCGGGACTGATCCACGACATCGCCGTGCTCACCAGCCTCGGCGTGCAGCTGGTCCTCGTCCCGGGAGCCCGCCCGCAGGTGGAGCGCCGCCTGCAACACCACGGGCTGGCGCCGCGCTACGCCCACGGCAGCACCGGCCTGCGCGTCACCGACGCCGACACCCTGGCGTGCGTCCGCGATGCCGTCAGCGAGGTCCGCACCACCCTCGAGGCGCAGCTGTCCGTCGGCGTGGCCAGCTCGCCGATGGCCGGGCTGCGCCTCCGCGTGGTCGCCGGCAACGTCATCACCGCCCGCCCGGTGGGCGTCCGCGACGGCATCGACCACCTCTATACCGGCGAGGTCCGCCGCGTGGACACGGACGCCCTGCGCCAGCGGCTGGCCCACGGCGACGTCGCCCTGGTCTCGCCGCTGGGCTACTCCCCCACCGGCGAGGCCTTCAACCTCTCCGCCGAGAGCGTAGCCCGCTCGGTAGCCGAGGCGCTCGGCGCGGACAAGCTCATCCACCTGAGCAGCCACGCCCCGCTGCGCGACGCCGACGGCGCGGCCATCCGCGAGCTCACCCCGCGGGAGGGCCGGGCGTGGCTGGACGACAGCGCGGCCCTGCCCGAGGCGGCCCGGCGGCTACTGCACAGCGCCCACCAGGCCTGCGCCGGCGGTGTCGGACGGGTCCACCTGCTCGACCGCCACCAGGACGGCGCCCTGCTGCTGGAGCTGTTCACCCGCGACGGGGTGGGCACCCTGCTGACCCCCGACCCCTTCGAGACGCTGCGCACCGCGGGGCTCGACGACATCCCCGGCATCCTCGCCCTCATCCGCCCGCTGGAGGCCGCCGGCGCCCTGGTCCACCGGCCTCGGGAGATCCTGGAGGCGCAGATCGACGCCTTCACCGTGGTCGAGCGCGACGGCGCCGTCATCGCCACCAGCGCCCTGGTGCCGTGGCCCGAGGAGGACGCCGGCGAGATCGCCTGCCTGGCGGTGGACCCGGACTACCGCGGCGCCGGCCGGGCCGCAGCCCTGATCCAGCGGCTGGAGCGCCAGGCGCTGGGCCACGGGCTGCGGCGGCTGTTCGTGCTCACCACCCGGGCCGAGCACTGGTTCCGCGAGCGCGGCTTCGAGCCGGCGGACGCGGACGCGCTGCCCGAGACGCGGCGCGCCCTCTACGACCAGGGCCGCGGCTCCAAGGTGCTGATCAAGCGGGTCGGCTAGGGCGCCCGCTTCGGCTGCCCGGCCAGATCCCGTATCATAGGGAGATCCGCCTCGACAGGAGCGGTTCGCCCCATGCGAACGTATCTCGAGCTCGTCCGCCACGTCCTGGATGACGGCCACCGCAAGGCCGACCGCACCGGCACCGGCACGCGCTCGGTCTTCGGCCACCAGATGCGCCTCGACCTGCAGGCCGGCTTCCCGCTGGTGACCACCAAGCGCGTGTTCTGGCGCGGCGTGGCCGAGGAGCTGCTGTGGTTCATCCGCGGCAGCACCAACGCCCGGGAGCTGGAGGCGCGCGGCGTGCGCATCTGGTCGCCGTGGGCCGACGCCGACGGCGAGCTGGGGCCGGTCTACGGCGCGCAGTGGCGTAGCTGGCCGGCGCCGGACGGCCAGCCCATCGACCAGCTCGCCGAGGTGCTCGAGCAGCTGCGCGACAACCCGGACAGCCGCCGTCATATCGTCAGCGCCTGGAACGTCGGCCAGATCGATGCCATGAACCTGCCGCCCTGCCACCTGCTGTTCCAGCTCTACGTCGCCGAGGGGCGGCTATCCTGCCAGGTCTACCAGCGCTCGGCGGACCTGTTCCTGGGCGTGCCGTTCAACCTCGCCTCCTACGCCCTGCTCACCCACCTGGCCGCCCGGCACGTCGGCCTCGACGTGGGCGAACTCATCTGGGTCGGCGGCGACTGCCATCTCTACGAGAACCACATCGAGCAGGCCCGCGAGCAGCTCGGCCGCGAGCCGCGGCCATTACCGGCGCTGCACATCGACCCGGCGGTGACGGACCTCTTCCAGGCCCGCTACGAGGACCTCCACCTGGCGGGCTACGACCCGCACCCGGCGATCAAGGCGTCGGTTGCCGTCTGACGACCACACACAAGCGATAGGAAACCGCGCCATGAGGAGACTGCTAGCCATCGCCACCGCAACCGCCCTGGCCGCACCGGCCGCCGTGCTCGCCCAGAGCAGCAGCGGCGACGAGGGCCCGGAGCTCTACGGCTGGGTCAATGTGGCCCTGAACAGCGTCGACTACGGCAACAGCGGCAACTACCAAAACCCTGATGGGCCAAACGACCAAGGCGCCTACGGCGCCTCCAACGGCGGCGACCTCACCCTGACCAACAACACCTCGGCCATCGGCGTCCGCGGCGCCGAGCAGCTCAACCCCGGCCTCAAGGCCGTCTACCAGTGGGAGGCCGGCGTCTACTGGAACCAGCACGACGGGGATCGGGGCCTCACCAACCTCCAGCGCGACAGCTTCATCGGCCTCGAGGGGCGCTACGGCCGGCTCGTCGCCGGGCGGCTGCCGCTGAGCAACCAGCACGCCCAGAAGAGCAACCTCTTCAAGCACCAGCTCGGCACCGTCGCCGAGTTCATGGCCTTCGCCGGGGCCGACCTGACAGACAAGCCGCTGATCCCGAGCCGCATCAGCAACGCCCTGCGCTACTCGGTCCCGCTGACCGACACCCTCCAGGCCAGCCTGACCTACAGCCCCGAGGGCAACGACGACAGCGACCAGGTCAGCAAGGACCGCGAGGAGGCCGGCGCCGGCGGCCAACTCCTCTACAAGGACGGGGCCTACACCGCGCGGCTGACGGTCTTCGAGGACGCGCTCATCGGCGCCGACGAGCCGCTCGTCGCCGTCAACGGCAGCTGGGACTACG
>JGI1684J13235_1000237_pt1 | contig 21056 bp, 14 predicted proteins | sample PonA232FremontCA_2_FD_13235 | JGI IMG/M metagenome (IMG submission 13235) | reverse complement strand
AACCATCTTGGATAATTCGGTAATACCGAAGCTTGCGCCAGAGTCGGTGCTTGTAAGACCATCAGTGTCTGTATACCAAAGGCCCTGAATATTTTCATATTCCTTAAAGTCGTCAACCATGATTGAGACTCCGGCCTGGCCGGTTATATCATCCATGTCCGAGTCGGAAATTTGCTGCATGGCGTTGGAGGTAGCTGCAATGATGAATATGGAAAAAATGAGAATTGTTCCGGTGATGATCTTCTTCATAAGGCCATACTCCCTGTACTAAAAACGTTAAAAGGGACGGAGGCCTAAACCCCCGTCCCTATTGTGACTTAACTTAAGCGGATTGCTTTAGTGGGGAGCAATCTCGACACTGCCGTCCAAGATGGCCATGGTAATCTTTCCTATGTTAACTGTTCCATAGCTGGTAAAACTATTCATATTATCTGCTACGGTAGGTGCATTTCTGGATGTTCCATCCAAAGGATCGGCATCAGCTACATCGAGAGTGAGGCTCATTGCGGTTTGAGTAATTTCCATTGTCCCTAAACCGATTTGCACACCAGCTACACTGCCTGCATCTGAATCGTTATTTTGATGAGCTGCAGTCAATACAGGAAGTGCGGAAGTAACATCAATGGTGATGGGCTTAGCAGCGAAAGCTTGTGCTTCATCTATACCGTCACTATCACTGTCCATATCACCTGCATTATTAAAATTGTAACCGGCTTTGTCTTCATAAGTACCCTGCAAGCTTCTGCCTTCGCTTCCCAAATCATCAGAGACTGATCCTCCGCTAGTGAGGGCATTGACCTGTACCATTACGGAGAGGTTTTGAATTCCTACACTTGCGCCATCTGTGGTCGCTTCTACTTCTGCTTGTGTACCACCACCAATATCAACTGTTGTTGTGGAGACACCGCCTTCGTCAGTATACCACAGTCCATCAATGTTTTGGTACATCTTGAAGTCGTCAACTGCGATGCTTACGCCGGCCTGACCGGTAACTTCTGATTGCGCCTTGTCACTCATGGCTTCCATACCGAATGCCATGGTTGGTACGAGTAACATTCCCATTACCAATGCGATTAACTTTTTCATAACGTCCTCCTATGATAAGAGTTTTAAGATTTAAAACCTTACCACAGGCAGCTCGGCCATCCTCCCGCTGAGGATCCGTGGCTTTCCGCCCCAGGGTCGCCCCTGGTTTGGCTTTTTCTATGGCAAAACCTACCTATAGAAAGTAAACATGTTACATGTTCACTTATCCGCTACCTACCGTTAATTAAGCATTAATCATCCCTGCTTAATCAACCTTTTTTAGAAACCTTGTTTTTGATTCAGGACTAAAATTGTTTTTCTACTTGTAAACAAGGTTTACTTGAAAAATTGTTTTTTAATTTTGTGATTACTTTTTAGCTAATCTTTTTGCTTTTGTCTATAGCACTTTAGTATGAGATTGATATTTTCTGTCTGGTTTCTATTTTGTTATCGCCTTTGCTTCTAGTCATTCTTTTTTCTACTTGTAAACAAGGTTTACCTGAAAAATTGTTTTTTAATTTTGTAATTACTTTTTAGCTATTTTTTTTGCTTTTGTCTATAGCACTTTAGTATGAGATTTAATTCTTTAATTTGTTTTTTTTCTTGTTAAAGCTTATGTCGGGGCTTTTTGGTAATTCCTAGTTGATAAATCAGCTTGTTTTGTGAACTAATATTTAGTTTTACTAATCTACTTCAATTATAAATCCAAGATATAATAACTCTTTTCCCGTGTCTATAGCACTTCAGTATGAGATTTGTTTAATGGGGTGCGATCTCCAGGCTTCCGCCGGTTATCACCATCGTGGTTTCTCCGATTTCTATATTACCGAAGCTCTTGGTTTCACCGCTTCCATCCAAGGGATTGGCATCATCATGCACTGCCAAATCTATTGAAACCGCGCTTGCGTGTATCTCCACCGAGGGCAGCCCTACCCTCACTCCAGCCACATTTTGCCCAGCCGCATCTGACAGCACAGGCAAAGCATTGGTCACATCTATAGTCATGGGTTTGAAAAGGAAATCCCCCCCGGTGTATCCGCTAAGATCACCCTGGACTCCTCTGCCCGGGCTCTTGAAATTACCGTCTTTACGGTAAACCGCATTGATATCTATCATGGCGGATAATTCCTTTATTCCCAAGCTGGCACCACCGCCGTTTTCCGTTCCGTCCGGATCGCTGTACCAGGCCCCTTGTATGTTGGTGTATAATTTTATGTCGTCAAAAGCCATTGTAATCCCGGATTGCCCGGTAACTTCTTCCATGGAGCCTTCCTGCATGCTCTGCAAACCGGATTCGTCCTCTTGCTTCTCCTGCTTTTTGTCACTTTCGTCTGCCAAAAGCCGCATCGAGGAATCTTTCATGCTCTGTTCACCCAGTGCCAAGGATGGCACCATCAGTATTGCAAAAAGCAATGCAATAATTTTTTGCATTATATCTCCGATTTTTAGGAACCAAGCTTTGGGTTCCCTTTCCGGCAAATCAAATTCCTTTCCCGCATTGACACCTTTCCATCCGGTAGGCTTATCACATTGTTGTAAAAATAAACTAGAATTTTTCTATGCAAAACCAATTTCAGGATGTAAACAGCGTTTTGAATTTTTAAAACTATTCATATTTTCCTTTTAATCCAAGCAAAGTTTTTTGTCTATACAACTTTAGTATGAAATAAGTTGCTTGATATGGACATCAATTTGTAACTTACCGAGATTTTAGGTTTTATTGGTGCTGAATTTTTCTCCTGGAGACAATCGCTGATTAAAGATTTAAAACCTTTTCTGATTTTGTTAATAATAATCTAAACCCAAAACATTGTTTTGTGAATACAACTAAAGTACCAAATTTGGGGATTTTTTTATATTTTATTGATTTGTCCGGAATTTCCGGAGGAAGGAAGGAGGAGGGAAGGAGTTGACAGTTATCGGTTATCAGTTATCCGGTGTCGTGCCACACTTTAAATGTCGGTAAGAATAAGCACTTTAGACCCTGTATCGGAGTATGGGGCAGGCTTTGATCCGGGATCCAGTCTTCTTTCTGTTTTTCTGGATTCCGGCCTTCGCCGGAATGACTTCATTGTGAAAGTGACAAAGTATGTGTGACAAGCCACTAGTCAAGCATTCCCGGATAACAGATAACTGTCTTTCATATAGACTCTCATGCCCTGGTTGGGCACAACAAATGACGGGCAATCTCGTCAACGAATACTTTTGTTGCGAAAAAAAATCTTATTCTTACACATAAAACCCTAAAACCTAAAACTTTAAAACTTTTTCCTATCAACCCTATTTCGGAGACCACGTGAGAGCATAATGGCGGTTTTGAGGGCTAAAGACGGTGTGTCCCTGATAGCAGTTAATGGGTACCGATCTGTACTTTGCCGCTAATTTCGGTCCTCATGTTCTCAATCCCGATTTTCCCGAAGCTTTTCCCCTCGCCGGGGGCGGAACCGACACGTATGGCATCGATAGTGAAGTTATCCACCTCTACGACGGCGTTCTGCATAGTGAAATTCAGGCTGGTCATTTCATTCATGGAATCTATTGTGCTAAGGCCCATATCGACTTGAACGGGTTCGGAAGTGTGGATAGCGCCCTGCAAATCCACCCCGGTCAGGCTCAGGTAACCTGCCCCGGAATTTCCTCCCACCCCGTCTTCATCTGCATAGTAGATAGTCTCAGCCGACATATCGAATCCGATATCCTCGACTGAAATCTGGAGCCCCTTTTGTGCGGTAACTTCATCCATTTCACCCGAACTCATGGGAGACATCTGGGAGAATCCGGTCATGGGAACCAACAATAGAGCGACCGAAATTATTAGCCCAGTTATCAAACTAGTTTTATTCATGTTTCCTCCTTTGTCTGCAGCAAACCTACAGGCAACCCGGCTGTCCAGACCTTGATATACAAGGGCTGGACCCGTGGCTTTCCGCCCCAGGGTCGCCCCTGGTTTGGCAAGTACTCCAATGGGAAGGAGGCAACCCGGCTGTCCAGACCTTGATATACAAGGGCTGGACCCGTGGCTTTCCGCCCCATGGTCGCCCATGGTTTGGCTGCTTTTTGCTGTGGTTTTAGCTGCAGGCAACCCGGCTGCCCGTCCCGCCTATCCAATACAGACGGGGGTGGGCCCGTGGCTTTCCGCCCCANGGTTTCCCCTGGTTTGGCCTACAGGAGGGCAACCCGGCTNTCCNGNCCNTGNTGTACANGGGCTGGACCCGTGGCTTTCCGCCCCATGGTTACCCATGGTTTGGCCTTGTCCTGCCCCCACACATATATGGGGGCAGGACACTTATCTCAACATCTTTAGCTCCTGTGCCAGATATTCACGTGGTCTCCGATAATATTGTCAAAGAACGAATTAAGCTTATGCCTATTGTCAAAAAAATATATTGAAAACCGTTGCCTGTCAAGATTGAAAAACAGAGTTGGAATCTGGAATAGACTATGTTAGTATCCAGTGGTATAGCTTATAAAGGAGGAACTTGTATATATGCCGCAGCCTTTAGACCCCTTCCAGAAAAGCACAATCAATTTTTTGCACACCCGGCCAATGCTGCTATCAGGGATAATTGCCGCACTTGGGTACTGGGTCCTGGACGGCCTGTACGGGGTCTGGGTTTTGGATACATCCTTTATCATAAGCTGGCAGGAGATCTGGATGCGCAATCTGGCCTCAGTCCTGTTACTGCTTTTGGGACTGTTCGGCCAGCTTGTGATGCAAGAAAAGAAAGAACAGGAGCAGCGTTCCCAACATTACGTGGAAATCCTTAAATCCATTCGCAATGTAAATCAACTGCTCGCCTCGGAAAAAGACCCTGACAAACTCATAAACAGGACTTGCGAACTCCTGGTGGAAAACCGGGGTTATTTGAGCGCCTGGATACTCCTCCTGGACCGGGACATGAATCCTGATAACTGTGCCCAATGCGGCCTGGACAATGATTTTGCCCATTTCAGGGAATATGTGCAAAGCGGTGCTGTTCCGGAATGCATCCGGCAAACCAAAGAATCTGCTCATGTCGTGGTAATAGAGGACACTTCACTTTATTGTTCCGACTGCCCCCTGGCTTGGCAAAGCAGTGAAAGGGAAAAGGCCATGAGCATACGGCTGGAACATGAAGGCAAAATCTTCGGGATACTTTCTGTAAGCGTACCTTTTTTCAGTGATACCTACCAGGAGGAGAAGGACCTTTTCCGGGAACTGGCAGTTGACATCGCGTTTGCCTTGCACAGCATTGAACAGGAAAATAAACGCCGGGAAAAGGAAGAGGCCCTGCACCTGGCCGAATCCACATGGGAACTGACCTTTGAGGCTGTCCCGGACATGATCTGCCTGATAGATTCCAAGCACCGGATCATCCATGCCAACCGCGCCACAAGGGAACGTCTCAACCTGGCTCCCGAGGATATTTCCGGCACTCTTTGCTACCAGGCTTTTCACAATACCGGGCAACCTCCGGACTTTTGCCCGCATGCACAAACCATGCAGGATCATCAGGAACATACAGTAGAGGCTTTTGAAAAATTCCTGGACGGCTATTTCATGATCACCACCTCCCCGGTATTCGATTCCGCCGGGGAATTCTACGGCTCGGTCCATGTCTGCAGGGAGCTTACGGAAAGGAAAAAGACTGAACAGCACCTGCAACTTCAAAAAAGGATTGCGGAAGTATTCCTCTCGGTTTCCGGACAGGACATATTCACTACAGTCCTGGACATAATCCTGAAGCACTTTAACAGTAAATTCGGCTTCCTCGGTTATATCCACAGGGACGGGGACCTGGTCATTCCCACCCTGACCAGGGAAATATGGAACGAGGAGTGCCGGATGCAAGACAATGACATCGTGTTTCCCAGAAAGAATTGGGGAGGTTTGTGGGGAGAGTCGCTTTTGCAGAAGCGGCCCATTATTGGAAACGATTCACTGAGTCTGCCGCAGGGACACGTGCAGCTGCAAAGGGCCTTGATTGTACCCATTGTTTTCAAGGACAGGCTGGTCGGACAGATTGCACTCGCGGACAAGCCAGAGGACTATACCCGGGAGGACAAGGACACACTGCAGGAAATAGCCAATTATATAGCCCCCATACTCAACGCGCGCCTGAAAAGGACCTGGTCCGAGGAGGACCTGGTGCAGATCAAGGAGCAGGCGGAAGTTGCCAACCAGGCAAAGAGCGAATTCCTTGCCAATATGTCACACGAGATCCGCACCCCCTTAAACGGTATCTGGGGAATGCTGCAGGTACTGCAGGCCGAGGATCTGGACAGCGAAATGCAGGACAACGTGGAAACCGCCCTGGATGCCTGTCAGAACCTGATGAGGATAATCGAGGACATCTTGAGTTTTTCCAAGATAGAGGCAGGCAAAATAGAACTCGCGGAAGAGGATTTCGATTTGAACAACCAGGTGGCAAACTCCTTGAACATGTTGCGACAGGAAGCCAGGAAGAACAATGTCTACCTGCAACAGACTATAGACCCGGAAGTGCCCACCTGGATAGTGGGCGATCCCGGCAGGCTGCGGCAGATATTGTTCAATCTCGTGGGCAATGCGATCAAGTTCACCCGGGACGGTAGCGTCAACCTGTACATCTGTGCACTGCAAATGCCCCAAGATGACGGCACTCCCAGACTGCCTTTTCTAGCCCCCCTGAACGGCAGGGCCAAAATCTTATTCCAGGTCGAGGACACTGGCATAGGTATACCGGAAGAAAAACTGGACAACATCTTCGAGGCCTTTATCCAGGAGGACAGTTCATTCACCAAGAAATACGCCGGCACCGGGCTGGGACTGGGAATAGTGCGCAGGCTGGTGGAGATGATGGATGGCGATATCTCCATATCCAGCCAAAAGGAACAAGGCACCCTGGTGAGCTTTACCCTGGTATTCAAACTCCCGGAATCCGGGATCGAACCGCAGGAACAACTGACAACTGGCGAAGCCACCTGGCACAAAAAGGGACTCGATATTTTGGTGGCAGAGGACGATACAATAAACCAAAAGGTAATATCCACCTTTCTGCATGAACAGGGCTGCAATGTGCATTTGGTAAACAACGGGAACAAGGCACTGCAAGAACTGAATAAAAAAGAATTCGCCCTGGTGCTCATGGATATACAGATGCCGGAACTGGATGGAGTCCAAACCACCCGGGCAATACGGGAAGGTGAATGCGGGGAGCACAACAGGGATATCCCCATAATCGCCCTGACAGCATATTCCATGGAAGGTGACAGGGACAGGTTCCTGGATCAGGGCATGAACGACTATATTGCCAAACCGCTGGTCAAGAAGGAATTTGAAGAAGTGGTCCAAAAATGGGCAAAAAAATAGGGACTAGGTGTGAAAACTATGCCAACACCCGGAGTGAATCAATTTATCAGCCGCAAGACGCATTACTGGACTCCGGACTGTAAACAGTCCATTGGCTGAAAAAATTCCGGCTTGAACTGCGAATCAAATTGCAACACAGAGTGTTAAACAATACAGACTCTAATACTGGGAGGCAGTGAGAATGTATTCTCCTGAAAATGACGGCACTGAAGCTATTACTATTCAGGTAGTGGACGACGAAGAACACAACAGGAAAGTTATCCGGAAGCACCTTAGCAAGGTGGATAATATAGAAATTATAGAATCCGCGGAATGGAAGGATGCTATGGAAAAAGCCCAAAAAAATCAACCCGACCTTATCCTCCTGGATATCATGATGCCGGAACAGGACGGTTTCGAGACCTGCAGGCAGCTCAAGCAAATGGAATCCACCAGTGATATTCCTGTGATCTTCCTCTCCGCCCTGGACGACGTTGAATCCAAGAAGACCGGGTTTCAGGCGGGAGGGGTGGACTACGTGAGCAAACCCTTCCAGGCGGAGGAGCTTATTTCCAGGGTAAGCACCCATGTAACCCTGCAAAAACAAAAGCACAAGTTGCGCACCTACTCCCGGGAACTGGAAGACCTTGTCCAGGAGAGGACCCAGGAGCTACAAGACAAGTACGAAGCCCTCAACAATTCCGAATCCCTGTACCGCGCCATTTTCGAGACCACCCACAATCCCACCCTGATTATAGAGCCGGACAACACCATCGGACTGTGCAACAACGCATTCGCTTCCCTGGTCCAGAGGACAAAAACCGAAATAGAAGGCAAAAGGAAATGGTACGAATACGTGCATCCGGACTACAAACAAAAAATGCAATATTACCGAGACATGCGGTACCAAGATCCTGCCAACACCCCCAAGTCCTATGAGGTCCGCTTTCTAACTCCTGACAACGAAAACAGGGTCATGTGGATCAGCGCGGATATAATATCCGGGACCGACCGTATTGTAGCCTCGCTTCTGGATATGACGGAGCAAAGAAACTACGAAGCGGAACTGGAAAAACAGATGTTCTACGACCCCCTGACCTTGCTTGCCAATCGCACCCTGCTTTTAAACCGGATAAAAAAATCCATAGACAGACAAAAACAAGATCCCGACTTCATGTTTGCAATTATATTCCTGGATATTGACCGCTTCCAGATGATAAACGAAAGCTTGGGGCACCTGGCAGGGGATCAATTGCTCCAAAAGGTGGCTGAACTCTTGAATGAAATGCTGGGATATCGAAATACCGTGGCCAGGTTCGCAGGTGACAAGTTCGTGATCCTGCTGGAGGAAGTGGGGGATTATTTCGAGGTCGCCAAGCTAGCGGAACAAATCCGGACAAAAGTCAATCAGGAAATCTGGATAGATGACCACAGCATCTACATATCCAGCAGTCTGGGCATAGTAATGGGATCCAACAATTACCAGGAACCCAACAACATTGTCGGTGATGCGGAAACCGCAGTACAGCAGGCCAAATCCGAAGGCAGGAATGCAATCAAGGCCTTTAACCCCACCATGCACCAAAAGGTCTTCCAATTGTTTCAAATGGAAAAGGACCTCAGGCAAGCACTTGAAAACCGGGAATTCCTGCTTTTCTATCAACCGATTCTGGATCTTTCCACAGAAAGGATAATTGGGGTGGAAAGCCTGATCCGCTGGAAACATCCGGACAAGGGCATGGTATCCCCGGGAGACTTCATCCCTTTGGCAGAAGATACCGATCTCATAATTCCAATCGGCAAAATGGTCCTGCAAGATGCCTGCAAACAACTCAAGGAGTGGCAAGAGAGGCTTTCCATGCCCGATCTCATGGCAAGCATCAACCTTTCTCCTTTGCAAATCCAGCAAAAGGACCTTGCTGAAATACTGCTCCAGGAACTGAACTCCAACGGCTTGGACCCCCAAAACCTGAAACTGGAGATAACAGAATCCGTTATCATGCAGGATCTGGAAAAGTCGGTCCAAATCCTGAACACCTTCAGGGAGATCGGGGTAACGGTGGCAATCGACGATTTCGGGACTGGCTATTCCTCGCTCAGCTACCTGCAAAAATTTCCCATCGACAATATCAAAATCGACAGATCCTTTATCTGGTCAATGCAAAAAGCAGACAACAACTATATCCTGGTCAAGGCGATCGCGAACATGGCTAGCAATTTGAACTTGCAGATCATTGCAGAAGGCATAGAGACCAGGGAACAGCTGGAGATCCTACAGGGTCTGGAGTGCGAGTATGGACAGGGATTTCACTTCTCCAAGCCCTTGCCTCCGGAGGAGATGGAAAGGCTGCTGCTAAAGGAGCAAGGGCAATAAATTCGAAATCCGAAATAAGAAATAAGGAATTAGAAATTCGAAATAAGAAATTCGAAATCCGAAATTAGAAATAAGAAATAAGAAATAAGAAATTCGAAATTCTAGTGGGTTATCGAACATATATAGTCGCTTTCACAACAAAGTAATTCCGGCGAAGGCCGGAATCCAAAAAAAAGAGAAAAGTCATATAACGAACTGAAAGTACGCAAAAATCTGATGAAGCTTAAATTTCCAAAATTTGAACAAACGTTACGCATCCAGGTTTCAATTTTCCCGGTCCTGCTCCACAAAAGCCGGATATTGGAATTCCCGGTCCAACTTATCCGGATCACGGCTATTCAATCTCACCAGGTTGTACAAGTGCGAGAAACTCTCCACGCTCATTTTGCTAAAATCGATCGCAGTACCGTCCTTGGTAGTCCGGACAACCTTACCTTGCACCTCTATAACCACCTCCTCGGAAAGCCAGATAGTGACATCGCAAATCTGCTCTTCCTGCAGGGAAGGGTGAGGGAAACAAAGCAGGCCTTTCAAGCTTACGTTCTTTGTCTGTGTCCTGATTTGATTGTTTGCACAGCTGACCACCACGCTCAGATTAATGCTCACCCTGCTGCGTTTCCTATTGTCCTGCAAGCATTCCTGTTCAGCATTCATATCTTTTTCTCCCTGTGGTTACGGAATAATTTATATAAGTGTTTCAAGCATTCTAGGCATAAACGATTTTGGCAGTCAACATGACCGGAATATCTTCCGGGAAATCCGAAATTCGAAATCCGAAATCCGAAATTCGAAATTCGAAATCCGAAATCCGAAATTCGAAATTCGAAATCCGAAATCCGAAATTCGAAATCCGAAATTCGGGCAATCTTGACCAGCCGGATCAAAAAATACGAAACTTGAATATCCAAATTCTGGGAAGGTTCGATGTTCGATCTGCACTAATCCCCCTATTATCTCCTCTTAACCAATTCTCTAATTCTCTAGTTCTCTCTGCACTAATCCCCCTATTCTCTAGTTCTCTCTGCACTAATCCCCCTATTCTCTAGTTCTCTCTGCACTAATCACTTCCAGATTAGATATTCAAATTTCAAACAATATTGATTGTCTTTTTGGGATTTTTGACTTATAATGGAAAATCATGCGCAATCTTATGAACAAAAATCCGGGTCCAAAGGACCATTGAAACATTTGCTATTCGGACTTGTTTCGAATTTCGATATTCGTGCTTCGAATTTAATAAATATCCGGTAAAAGGAGTTAATGCTATATGCGTATCTTAATAGTAGAGGACGATTTCACCAGCCGCAAGGTACTGCAGAAGATACTCTCCAAATACGGAGAGTGCGACATAGCTGTAAACGGAGAAGAGGCTGTGGAGGCCTTCAAATTGGCCCTGGAGGAAGCGGCACCCTACAGCCTGATCTGCATGGACATCATGATGCCGATAATAGACGGGCAACAGGCACTGCAACGCATTCGGAACATCGAACGGGAACGCAACCTCAACTACGACCAGGAGGTCAAGGCAATCATGATCACCGCCCTGTCAGACCTGCAAAATGTGAACGAGGCATTTTCCAAGGGCTGGACGAATTCCTACATCACCAAACCCATAGACAGCTCTGCGCTGATAGAAGAGATTCGGGAACTGGGATTGATCGAATAAAGGATCAGAAGTGTATCTGCAACAGCAGCACTACTTTTTGCCCTGCTTGTTCTTGGACAACCTTTCCAGCAGAGAGCTTTGGCTTTGCGGCTTATCCTTTTTTGTAACCCGAGAGGATTCATCCTGTCTGCTTTGTTGCTGGATATTGGACAGTAAGCCCTGCTTGCCGGATTTACCGGATTTAGCCGATCTCTCCTTATAACTGCTCGAGATCGCGGGTTCAGTCGCCTTCTGCCTTTTATGCCCGGAGTCTTCCTGTTGGTTAGCGGACTCCCCAATACTGGAAGAGTGCTCAGTTGCAGTTTTTTTAGCGCTGTTTCCGCCGGGGGCTTTATTGTTTAACACCTCCGGGGCAAGTTTCCCGGAGGCCTGTCCGGTTCCTGCGGGATCCCGGTTCCAGTGTTTCGGCTCTGGCTTGGCCTCTTGCCTGCGCTCACCGACTTGCCTGTCCACGCTCCTGCTTTGTTCAGGCTTTAGCTGATAGTAAATTCCCCGCAGGTAATGCCTACTCTCGAATTGCGGGGCAATCCCGCTCAAGGACTCCGAACCCCCGACTATGAGATATCCCTGGGGTTTCAAGACCCGGGACAATTTTTGAAACAGCTTGCGCTTGTCGGTGTGTGAGAAATAAATAGCCAAATTGCGGCAAAATATAATGTCAAAATTGCCCAGGCCATAATGGGAATCCATAAGATTCAATTTCTCAAACTTGACCATGCTCCGTATTCGATCGTTAATACGCCAACCGTCTCCAGACTTGTGAAAATATTTCTGCAAATAGGATTGGGGCATCCCCCTTTCAATCTCCAATTTGTTGTACTTGCCGTAACTCGCGTTGGCAAGCGCCTCCTGGGAAATATCGGTTCCCAGTATGCTGATCTCGTATTTGTCTATATTATCCAGCACTTCCAGCAGGGAAATAGCAATACTGTAGACTTCCTGTCCGGAAGAACAGGCTGCACTCCATATATCCAGATTTATCCTGGATCCGGGGCTTTCCTTGGATTTCTCATCCAACAATTCCGGGATAATCCTGTACTTCAACTGATCAAACGGTACACTGTCCCGGAAAAACAAGGTCTCGTTCGTGGATATCCCGTCGATGATCTTCTTTTCCAGTTCTCCGCTCCTGTCGGATTGGGCCTTGTAATAGAGTTCACTGAAACTCTGCAATCCATAGGATATCAGAAGCGGATTCAGTCTGGTTTCCACTAGATAGTCCTTGCTCTCGTCCAGGTCTATTCCGGTCAACTTGTATATATATCCGGACAGAACCTTGAATTCGTCCTTGGTTATTTTGGCCATAATATCAGTTGTTCGATGTTCTATGTTCGAAGTTCGAGTTTTTTTTGTTTGAGGTTCGAAGTTGTTGGTTCAACGTTGAAAAAATTAGTTATAAAAATACAAAAGCTATTCTAACATCCTGATAGCTTGGAGCTATTTAAGCCGCAGCCGGGTTGCCCACTGTGCGACTTGATTATTCAGCCCTCTTGAGGGCTGGAGAGCAAAAGTGGGCTACCCGGCAAGGCTTAAGTATCCCTGTAGTTATAATAAGGATTTCAAAAACTGGTGCACTTTCATATTGCAACTGACCGATAACTGTTAATAGCTAACAGGTCACCGCCATAAACATAGAACGTCGAACTTCGAACAATTCAAACAGTCCTGGATATCTCTCCTGCAATCTCCTCCAGGGGAGAAACCACATCCGTCAGGCCGGCATCCACCACCTCCTTGGGCATGCCGTATACCACACAACTGGAAGCGTTCTGGGCAATACCCACTCCTTTGGATGCCTTCATGACCTGAAGTCCCAACTTACCGTCCGAACCCATGCCGGTCATGATCACCCCGGTGGCCTTGGAGCCGTATTCCCTGGCAATGGAGCGGAAAAGATAGTCCACCGAGGGCTTGCAATTGTTTTCCGGGGGATCGTCCGTGATGCGGACAATTTTATCACCCCGGGCACCGCTGGCCACCTTCATATGATACCCGCCGGGGGCAATATAGACGCAATTGGGGCGGACGGATTCTCCGTCCGAAGCCTCCTTCACCTCCAGGGAAGATTTTGCATTCAGTGCACTGGCCAGGGAGGCGGTAAAGACCTTGGGCATGTGCTGAACTATAAACACCGGCACATTCAGATTATTGCCAAGTTCCGGGACCAAGCTGGACAGGGCATTGGGTCCGCCGGTGGAGACCCCGATAGCGACAACCCTGGATTTTTCGGTCCGCTTTTGCAGGAACTGGGATCTAGTACTCCTTTCCCTGTACTCTTCAACTTCCTGCGGTTTTACCCGGGATTTCTGCGGCGGGGCCTGGCCCTTCCGGATAGTCTTGAGTTCGCGTTTCCTGGCGAAAGCCCTGATTTTGGGCTCGATTTCCCTTGTGAGCTGATTTGTATTCGCCTCATTGTCACCTTCATCCGGTTTGGAGATCACGTCCAAAGCGCCCAGTGACAGGGCCTGAACCGCTATTTCCCCACCTTTGGTAGTAAGGGAACTTATCATCAGGCACTCGGTATCATAATGCTGGTCCTGTATTTCCTGCAAGACCTCCAACCCGTTCATCTCAGGCATTTCCACGTCCAGGGTAACCAAATCCGGTTCCAGGGATTTGATCCTGTTCATGGCCACCTTGCCGTTATTGGCAGTTCCCACCACTTCCACATCCGGCTGGGCCTTTAGGATATCGCTTACTATTTTTCTGTAAAAGATGGAATCATCCACCACCAAGACTCTTATGGCCATCACTCCTCCTATTGTACAACATCAGGATTACGTCACTTCCAGAACCAAGTCCACTTCCAGGATGCCGATAAGATCGCTGTCCTTCTTGATCACCCCTTGAAAATACTTGCCCTTTGCCCCTTTTATATTGGATGGCGGAGGCATGACTTCCTGCTGTCCCACGCTGATCACATCGTATATCTTGTCCACCATAAGCCCCACGAATTCATCATTCCAGTTAACTATGGTAATCCTGGTCTCATCGCTGCTTTTAACCGGAGACATTCCCAACTTCTTACCCAGATCTATCACTGTTACGATCTGCCCCCTCAGGTTCATGATTCCCTTGATATAATCCTGGGAGAGCGGGACCTGGGTGACATTCATGTTCTTGTTTATTTCCTGCACATATCTTATATCAATCCCACACAGAACTTCCCCGATCTGAAAGCAGGTAACCTGCATCTCGTTATTACTGATCGCGCCATTTTCTCCAAGCATATACCATATCCTTTTTATTGTTGAATAGCTGGCTTTAGGCCCTTATTCTTCCCTGATCACTTATACATCATCTTGCATCTGACCAACAAGATTAGTCCCTGACCGTAAACCGTGATTGGACGTAAAATTGCCCAGATACGAGGAGCAAACAATTTTGAAACCGCAGTGTATACTAATACATGAGGAATTCAAAATTTTGCAGCGACAAAGTAGGTGGGTGAATTTACGTCCAAGCACTAATTATCTCTCAATGTTTTTTTTACCTGCACCCTGTTTCCCTTNTGGTTGAATTCAACACTGTCAGCATACAAGCAGACGATGTCCAGGCCACGTCCGTTTATGCAAGTATCATCCGGCAAGCAGGAGTTCAATGTTTCCTTCCAATCGAATCCTTCACCCGGATCCTCTGCCTGCATGGAAATCGAGTCCCTTCCAACTGAAAATTCCATGTAAACATCTTTACCCGGATCCAGGCCGCAGCCGTGTATAATGCAGTTGTTCAGGACCTCCCTGATCAGCAATTGAATATCGAATATGTCTTGTTCCAGACCCTTTTGTTTCAGCATGGCTTCCACCTGCTTGCACACCCGGTCTACAGTCTCAAGCTGTGCCGGAAAGGTAAAATACAGGGAATATTCCCTTTGTACGCACCTGTATTCGCTCACAACTCCACCCCCATAAGCAAAATGTCATCCTGAGCATTCCTTTCAGGATCCGGGACAAGGTCCTGTACTATCCGGCCAGGCGCGGATCGGATATCCAAATCCCTGCAACCTTCACATGCGCCTGCCAATTTCCTGATTCCCTCCTCCCTGTTTATATCCCTGTTTATGGACTCGATCAGGCCGTCGGAATACAGGAAGAACCTGTCCCCTTTTTTTCCGTGCAGACCAACCGGTTCAAAACAGGATGCGGCAAACACTCCCATCACATCCCCTTCTCCGGCCACTGGCCTGGCCTCTGCCCCGGACTGCACATAAATCAAGGGAGGATGGGCAGCGGAGACAAAGGTCAGCTTGTTATTACTGCGATCAAGATCGACATAGGCAGCTGTAAGGTGTTGGCCTCCACTGAAAATCGATATCAAGACCCGGTTGATAAGCTTCATGCTCTCCTGCGGGGAGGACAGGGAATCGAAGTTCTGTCTCACCAGGGCTTTCAGTGCGGAGGTATTGAAAGAGGCCAATAAATCGTGACCGCTTATATCGCCTATAAAATACCCAAAGTGCTCACCGCCCACCCGGAACACGTCGTAGAAATCTCCCCCCGCTTCCTGGAGGGGGACATAACACACCCCGAAATTTGCCTCCGGAAAACTAGCCGGATCGATCAATATATCCAGCTGGGCCTTTTGAATATGCTTGAGGCGCTCTGCCTGCTCTTCGATTATCCTTTGATAGGCGTGTTTCAGCTTGAGATGGGTCTTGACCCTGGCCAGGATCTCTTCATGCTGGAAGGGCTTTGTCACATAATCCACTCCCCCGATGTTGAATCCCTGGACCTTGCTCTCCACATCCTCGAGTGCGGACAAGAATATCACCGGAATATCCGCTGTAGCCGGATCCGCCTTGAGTTGTTCGCAGGTCTGGAAACCTGATTCATCCGGCATCATGATATCCAGCAAAACAAGATCCGGGTTTTCGGTTGATGCCAGCTCCCTGGCTTCCTTCCCATCCATGGCAGCAAGCACCTGGTATCCGTTTTTTTCCAGTATTTGGCGCAGGATCTTGATATTGAATTCCTGATCGTCAACTACCAGTATTTTCCAGTTCGAATTGGACATTGGCTAACTCTTTTCTGCTGCTTACAATCCGACTGCTGCCCGGAGTATAATCCCGGGCAGCAGTCGAAAATTGCCTATACTTTGAACTTGTTGGCCATCTCGCGCAGCCTTTCAGCAAGCTTACTGAGTTCCTGGGAGCTGGACTGCAGCTGAGAACTGGAATTGCTGATTTCGTTTGCAGCCTTGTTCACCTCGTTGATATCCTTGGATACCTGTCCTGCAGCCTGGGAACTCTGGTTCACGTTTTCGTTTACCTCCTGGATGCCCTGGGACACCTGGGAGATATTGGAGGCTATCTCCTTGGTGGTGCTGGACTGCTGTTCCATGGAGGAGGCAATGGAAGACACGAATTCCTCCAAGCGGTTTATGACCTGGATGATCTCCTTGATCTCGTTTACAGACATATCAGTGGTGCTTTGAATATCCTCTATCTTCTTGCTGATGTCCCCGGTTGCATCCGCAGTCTGCTGTGCCAGTTCCTTGATCTCGTTGGCCACCACCGCGAATCCCTTGCCGGCTTCTCCCGCCCTGGCTGCCTCGATGGTGGCATTCAACGCCAGCAGGTTGGTCTGGGAGGAGATTGCGGTAATGGTCTCGGTTACCTTGCCTATGGCCTGGGCTGCCTCGCCCAACTCGTTGATCCGCTTGGAAGCGCTGTCAGCCTGGTTAACCGCGCTGGTGGTGATTTCCTGTGCCTGTTCCGCATTCTTGGCGATTTCGTTAATAGAGGTGCTCATCTCGTCGGACCCGGAAACTATGGAGTTTACATTGGTAGATGCCTGCTCCATTGCCGAGGCAACCGAACTCATGTTGGTGCTCATTTCCTCTGCTGAAGAGGCGACGGTATTGACCTTGGACACCGTGTCCTCGGAAGTGGAGGACATCTGTTCCGCAATACTGGTAAGCTCGGAAGAGGAGGAGGCCAGGGTTTCGATACCGTCGCTCTGGTCCTTGATTATCTGGTTCAGATTCTTGACCATGTTGTTCAGGGCCTTGGCCAACTGTCCCACCTCGTCGTTTTGATCTATTTCCAGGGTCTGGGTCAAATCTCCCTTGGATACGTTCTCGGTAAAATCCACCCCTTTCCTGAGCGGCCGGATTATCCCCAGGGCGATCAGTACCGCGAAAATGATGCCAATAGGCAGGGCCACCGCGGCAATCACTATCATCGTGGTCCGGGTAGTGGAGGCTTCAGAGAGCATGACCTCATCCGACATGGTATTTTCCTTTACCAAGTTGTTAACTTCCTGCAGCAAGCCTTCCACCTTTTGCAGTGCCGGCTGGACCTTTTCAGAGTATATAATCTCCACTTCCCGCATCTTATCAATGCGCTCATTTTGTCTCTTAATCATATCGTTCAGGGCACCCAGGGTATTTTCAGCATACTGTTCTGTCTCCTGCTTGAAGATGCGTTCCGCCTCTTCCGGATTTCCCTGGGCCAATTGCTCGTTGATTCTCTTAACCGAAGAATGGAGTTTCTTGTGCGGCTCGTAAATAGGTTCCACTATTTTTGCCAATTCAGGGTCCTCTTTCATATGCTCCTTGAGCTCATCCGAATACAGCCATTTTCCCAAACCGCACTTGTGAAAATCTGTTTCCACCTCTACCCTGTTCATATCGTCTTCGTGGAATACCTGCATTACATTGTTCATCCACTTCAAGTGATCCACCTTTTTCTCGTTCAAAAAAGAAACCAGATCCCGGTCTATATGAGGTATATATTTTTCCTTTATCTCCTTTGCAGATTCGTGGAGCATGCGGTGAGGTTCCTCCAACTCGGCCAATACCGGCTTGATCGATGGAAACTCCTCTTCCGCCATGGTGCGCTGTTCACTGTAATACCACTTGCCCAAACCGCACTTTTGGGGATCCACACTCACATCCAGTTCATTTACTTCACTGTCGGTTATAAACCTGGAAACTTTCGCTCCCCAATTCAAATGATCTATAATCTTTGCTTCAACCATGGAACGGAGCTGATTTCCGGAAATCGTATTCCCGGCATTGTGCACTATGGTACCAATGCCGGTTATCGCCCAAATCACGCTTCCCATGAACAGCACCAAAACAATTCCGAATCCCCAAGTCAACTTGGCCTTAATACTAAGATCTTTTAACCTCATAACCCATATTCCTCCTTAAGGTTCGATATTCGATGTTATCAGATATTATCCGTTATCTGTTAATTGTTATCAGTTCGATATTCCAGGTTCGAAATACCCCACTCGGTCAGAAACTAATTATCCAATTTTCTGTGCACTAATTCTTCTCTTTCTCCAACCAATTTTCGGCTCTTCGACGTTAAATGTGGAATTTTAAGCTTCCACTACACAAGATATGGAATTTGATCTTGGTATTACAGGGTCTAAAAAAGCTAGCTCCGCAAACAATTTTCGTCCTCAAATGCCCTCTCATCCAGGTAGGAGGGCTTTGAGGACGAAAATTGTTATTTTAAAATGGTCTAATCAAAATCCACAGGCAGCGTCGAAGAACCCAATTTTCTAATTATCCAATTCTCTCTGCACTCATCACCAATTCTCTCTGCACTCATCACCAATTCTCTTTCTTCTTTCTTTCTTGCTTTCAGCTTTCAGCTTTCAGCTTTTAGCTTCTTCTGTCATCTGTACTCTGTACTCTGACAAACTGTTTAACAGCTTGTCCTTGTCCAGTTTTATCTGGTACTCGTCTATGCCCACCTGCCTACCCCTTTCCTGGTCCTCCTCGCTGGCCAGGGAAGTCAGGGCAATTACCGGTATATTGCTGAATTTTTCCTCGCCCTTGATGCGTTCGGTGAGTTCAAATCCATCCATGACAGGCATCTCCAGATCCGCCAGTACTATGTCTATATTATCCGGGTTGTCCTGCATATGCTCCCAGGCAACCTGTCCGTTTTCAGCCTCCACAACCTTGTACCCGTTGTCTTGCAACAGACGGTGCACCTGGGAACGGAAAAAGTCCGAATCCTCAACCAAAAGGATGGTTGCAGCCCCCTGGACTGTCTCAGTGGAAACATCCTTGGAAGCAGGAGCAGAGACAGTGTTTGTCCCGGTCTGTTCCCTGGATGCGAACCATTCCGGATGCATGCCCTCTATTAATTCAAACACATCCAAAAGCAGGGTGGTCCTGCCGTTAATAATCCCTGAACCCTTGATACCCGTAGAGCGCAAGGTTTCCTCGTCCAGCACTATTTGGGACTCGATCGTATCCACCGGAGGTATGGCCAGAAGTCCGATCTCGTGCTCCAACAGATCAAATACTATGCAAATCAATTCCTCCCGGTCTTCCAGCACACCTACATTGGCCAACTCCTCCAATGCATGGACCGCCAGGGACCTGCTGCCGTACTGGATCACCTTCTTGCCACCCAGGATCTCTATATCCGAGGCCTTGATCTGTTCCACCCTGGAAACCAAATCCAAAGGAACCGCACAGGGCTCGCCAGGGGCATTCTCAAACAAGAGCAGGGACTCTTTCCGTTTCTTGTCTTCCTCTTGCTCTCCAGCAAGTTCCTGGGTCTTTTCCACCCCGGCCATGGAACTCAGTTGGGCGATACGGGCCAAACCGGGAACATCCAGAATCAGGGCCACATGTCCGTCTCCCATTATGGTGGCACCGGCATAGGCCTCACTGGACTTCAAGTGCATGCCCAGGGGTTTGACCACGATTTCCACTGAATCGTGCAGGCCTTCCACCACCAGCCCGTATTTGAAAGCCCCGGCATGGACTACAACTATGTTGACATCGTTTTGCTGATCCTCCCTGCGCTCCGGGATATTTTCCTCTTCTGGAGAGGAAATCTCTTCCTTCCTCTTGTCAGCCAGTCCGGAACGCTTGTCAGGCTTGTAGGTCCCGGTATTGGGATCGAAAAAAGTTTTTGCCAGACCCAGGACTTCCGGAAGATGCAGCAGGGGGACTAGTTCCCCGCGCAGCATCAGGACTTCCGCATCCCCTACTTTTTCTATGCGCTCCCCGACCTCGGAAGCACCTATGCGCAAGAGTTCGCTAACATTGACCTGGGGTATGGCGAAGCTCTCCCCAGCCGCGGTAACCAGGAGGCTGGGAATAATGGCGAGGGTCAAGGGGAGCTTGATCCTTACCATGGTCCTGACATCGATTTGGGAATCTATTTCCACTTGTCCGCCCAGCTTGTCCAGATTGGACTTGACCACGTCCATGCCTACGCCCCGGCCGGAAACATCGGAAATTTCATCAGAGGTAGAAAGTCCGGCCATCATGATAAGGTTGATCTTTTCCTTGTCAGACATGGTATTCACCACTTCCTGATCAATAAGCCCCTTGTTCACGGCCTTCTCAGCTATCTTCTCCGGATCCATCCCGCCTCCGTCGTCCTCGATCTCGATATTCACCTGTCCGGATTCGTGGTAGGCCCTGAGCATTACATAGCCGGTGCGGGGCTTCCCCTTGGCCTCCCGTTCATCCGGGGACTCCAAGCCATGGTCAGCTGAATTGCGCACCAAATGGGTCAAGGGATCGCCCAGGCCTTCGATAATAGCCTTGTCCAGTTCCACTTCCTTCCCGGTCATCTCCAACTCGATATCCTTGTCCAGCTCCTTGGCCAAGTCCCTAACCACCCTGGGAAATTTGTTAAATATGCTCCCCACCGGCTGCATCCGGGTCTGCATAATGGCCTCCTGGAGCTCCGAGGT
>JGI1684J13235_1000236_pt1 | contig 21099 bp, 19 predicted proteins | sample PonA232FremontCA_2_FD_13235 | JGI IMG/M metagenome (IMG submission 13235) | reverse complement strand
ACCGGTTCTTTGTCACATCGGGGGACATCTCGTCCCCCTTCGGTCAGTCGATCGATGTCGAGATCCCGTGCACGGATTCTGTCATTCGTAGCTTCAGCTCATAGCCGACACAGCGGTAATTGACTACACGGTCAGCAGCAATCGAACGAAGTAGTTGTGCACATAGTACTCACTTCAATACGAGATAATACCTCGAGCAGTATGACTGATGAGCTATCGCAAGTAGTTTCAATCGCCGTATGAAGGCAATGGAGATAACATAATAACAGCCTTTATTCCCTGGCAAGCGCACAGTAATATTGTAATGTCTACACAAAGTAATTCGGCAAGTCGGATAGGATCACTCACCCAGCTCCAGTGGCTGGCAGTTGTGCTAATCGTCATCACTGGCGTCTTGCACGTGTATGCTGGCGTCGCCGAGGGACGAATCCCCGTTGCACTCGCAGGCGTTGGCTACGCCGGTGCACTTGTGTTGTTTTTCCTCGACTACCGGCGGCGACTGCTCTACCTGCTCGGGATCCCATATACGGCCGTCCAGATTCCGATTTGGCTCGTGGTCAAATCGGAGTACGGGATGGTCGACTACGTCGACAAGGCGGTCCAGGTGGTCCTGATCGTCGTGTTGCTCTATTTATACCTGAAGAGGCCAGCCAAATCGGCCGAAACCACGGCAACGGCAGCGGACTGAGCGAGCGAATTCAGGAGGCGCATCTCGCCCTCAGTCGTCCCGAAGCACCATGATTTTCACCCGGTTCACCCCGTCGAAGTCGCGAAGCCGGTACGTTAATTCCCGAACGCGTTCGCCCGCTCCCTGGCAGAACAGGGATTCGAGACACCACTCCCCTTGGTGTGTGTGACTCGTATTGAGGATCACGTCCTGATAGTCGTGTTGGACACTGTGGAGTTCCCCGATCACCTCGTGGTGGCGGTAGTCGAAGGCGACGAGCGCAATAACGTCCTCGTTGAGGTCTTCGAGCCGCGAATGGGACTCGATGTACTCCTGCATCGCCTCACGGACGGCGCGCGACCGGTTGTCGAGGCCCTCTTCCTGCCAGACGTGATCGAACTCCTCGACGACCGCATCCGGGATATTGAAACTCGTTCGCATACAGCCGCCTTTGGTGCCCGCACATAAGAGTATCGAGTATGACGATCCCCCCGATCGGGTAGTAACAACCGTTATTCGGCGCTCTCACCGAGTACAGGATACGACGATGATACCGGAAGACGCCGGCCTGCTGGTCGGTGCAGTCGCGCTCGGGGCAGTCCACGGTGTCGAACCGGGCCACGGGTGGCCTGTCGCCGCCTCGTACGCGCTCGATCAGACGAACAAGTGGATCTACGGCGTTGCGGCGAGTTTCATCCTCGGTATCGGACACCTTATCAGCAGTATCGCGATGGTTGGGGCGTTCTTTTATGCGAAATCCTACTTCAATCTCACCCAAATCAACGAACCACTCACGCTTGTTGCCGGCATCCAGATCGGTGGCCCGGTCAGTCTGGTCGCGGGCGTCCTGCTGATCGGCCTAGGCGTTCGAGAGTACCGTCACGGTCACTCTCACGACGCCCACGGTGGTGAACACTCCCACCAGAACGAGGGTCACGACCACGAGTCGACAGAGCACTCCGCACAACACCACAGCCATGAAGATCTCGGCGAGCAGTCACCCGTGCAGGACGAGGGGCTCGTCTCTCGTATCCAAAGTGCAATTCCGCTTGTCGGCGGACACTCGCACGCACGAGATAGCCATGATGTCGCCGCCGAGAGGGGACTCCTCGGAATCGCTTGGTTTGCATTCCTGCTCGGGTTCGCCCACGAGGAGGAGTTCGAGATCATCGCCCTCTGTGCCGGATCGAACTACTGCCTCGAATTGATGAGCGCGTACGCAATCACTGTCATCGTCGGCATCGTCGGATTGACGATGCTACTGATCGCGGGCTATCAGCGCCACGAACAGACGGTCGAACAGTACACCCCCTATCTGCCTGCCGTCTCCGCTGTTGTCCTCTTCGGCATGGGTCTTGGATTCATCACCGGCTTGCTCTGAACGTCTCTGTGACTGCTTGTGGACGCATCTGCCGCTATCGGGATAGACACGCTCGTTCGCACGATCGGGATGGACGAACTCCAGCAGGAGCCAAGGCCAGCCCTCACCGGCGCAGAAACGACGGGAGGTCGAGACGATCCGGGGGGCCCTCCTTTGGCCCGCCGGAATCCGGCGATCGGATCGCGTCCGGGAGCCCATCCGTTGTATCCTCCGACGCCGTCCCCGCGCTCAATCCCTCGCCGTCAAACTCGGACGCCACAAGCCGTTCCCAGATCTCTTCGTCGGCTTCGGCGTCTGCCTCGAGGTTGAGCGCCCGCGCCCGTCCCTCGTCGTAGGCGAGTTCGATGATGCTCTCGTCGTAGGTGTCGGGAGAGCCCCGTCTGAGCCGGTCGTACGTTTCCTCGTCCGGGTCACCGCACACCGACGCGACGCCGAGGGCGTAGGCGCGCCTGAGGACCTCATCACTGGTGTACGTCCTCTCATCCTCGAAGTATCGATCGTACATTTACGCCCCCCGTTTCGTCCCAGCCCGAAGGCCGTCGTCGCTGAACTCGAGGTCGTGGATGTCAGTGTCGATCCCCGTCCCTCGCATCTTCAGGACCTGTATCCCCCGCTGCATCCCACCCTCCTCAAGGAAATTGTGCATGAAGACGACGCCGTGGGCGAGATAGTGCTCGTCGGTATAGGCGGTCGGATCGGTCATCTCTGAGATCAACACGACGGTCGCGTCGGTCCGTTTCAGCGATGTCAGAAACTGGATCGTGTCGTTTTCGGTGTCCGAGAGTAAGTACTCGAGGAGCATCGTCGAGTCGACGACGACGCGTTCGATCCCGTTCGACTCGATGAATCCGGTGAGGCGGTTGATAAGGCTTGAGGCGTCGCGGTGTTTCCCCGGCGGCTGGAACAGCCGCTTGCCCTCGGCGGAGAACACGTCGACGAACGTCACCCGGTCAGTCTTGACGGCCCGTTCGAACCCGAATCCGTACCCGGACATGTCCTCGATGATGTCGTTACGGGACTCGTGCATGCTCACGAAGAGGCCGCTCTCGTCCTGTTTGGCCCCCTCTACCAGAAACTGCGTCGACAGCGTGGTCTTTCCGCTTCCCGGGGGACCGGACAGCACGTAGAGTCGACCGGCTGGCATTCCGCCACCGACGAGTTCGTCGAGCCCCGAGACGCCGCTTGAAACGCGCATACCGAAGAAGCGTCCATACTGAATATAACCCCTCACACCGACTCAGTGTTCAAACCGGTGAGCTAGGGGAATGATTATATTTGCGGGCGATATGTCGGTCAATAGTGTGTCGCCAGATGATCGAGACGAATACCGTCACACACGGATGACCGAGACGTACGTCGGTGCGATCGATCAAGGAACCACGGGAACGCGGTTCATGCTGTTCGATCACGGCGGGCAGGTGGTCGCCAACGCCTACGAACGGCACGAACAGATCTACCCCAACCCCGGCTGGGTCGAACACGACCCCGTCGAAATCTGGCGAAACGCCAAGGCGGTCGTCTCCCGCGGGCTCTCGATCGCTGGCGTTGACGCCGACCAGCTGGCGGCGCTCGGGATCACGAACCAGCGCGAGACAACGGTCGTCTGGGACGAAGCGAGCGGCAAACCGGTGTACAACGCCTTGGTCTGGCAGGACCGCCGAACCACGGACCGCATCGAAACGCTCGATTCGGACACGGTCGAAGCGATCCGGAGAAAAACCGGTTTGGAGCCCGACGCGTACTTTTCCGCGCCGAAAGTCGAGTGGATCCTCGACAACGCCGACCCGATCAAACTCCGGCGCACTCACCCCGAGGACGTACAAACCCGGGCCGAGTCCGGCGAGTTGTTGCTGGGGACGATCGACTCGTGGCTCATTTACAATCTGACCGGCAACCACATCACGGACGTTTCGAACGCCTCCCGGACGATGCTCTATGACATCCACGACCTCGCGTGGGACGAGGCGTTGCTTGCGGAGTTCGACGTACCAGAGACGATGTTGCCCGAGGTTCGGCCGTCCTCCGACGAGAACCTCTACGGCTACACCGACGCCGACGGCTTTCTTGACGCTGAAGTTCCCGTCGCCGGCGCGCTCGGCGATCAACAGGCCGCGTTGTTCGGTCAGACGTGCTTCGATCCGGGCGACGCAAAGAACACCTACGGAACCGGTTCGTTCTATCTGATGAACACCGGCACCGAAGCCGTCGAATCCGACAACGGCCTCCTGACTACCATCGGCTTTCAACTCTCCGACGACCCTGTCCAGTACGCACTCGAAGGCTCCGTTTTCATCACCGGTGCCGCCATCGAGTGGCTCGGCAGCGTCGGCCTTGTGGACGACCCCGCCGAAACCGCCCAACTGGCCCGATCCGTTGACTCGACGGACGGCGTGTACATGGTGCCGGCGTTCACGGGGCTGGGGGCACCCCACTGGGACGGGCGCGCCCGCGGAACCATGGTCGGCATGACGCGGGAAACGACGAAAGAACACGTCGTGCGGGCGACCCTAGAGTCGATCGCGTATCAGACCCGCGACATCGCCGAGGCGATGGCGGCCGACTCGGGGGTCGAGACGACGACGCTGCGCGTCGACGGCGGCGCCGTCAAGAATAATTTCCTGTGTCAACTCCAAGCGGACATTCTACAGCGGAAGATCGCCCGGCCGGCGGTCGACGAGACGACGGCGCTGGGGTCGGCCTACGCGGCCGGTCTCGCTGTCGGCTACTGGAACGACGCCGAGGAGTTGCGCTCGAACTGGCGGATCGACCGGCAGTTCACCCCTCAAATGGACGCCGATGAGGCAGACCGGCGCTACGCCCGGTGGACCGACGCCGTCGAGCGGTCCCGCGACTGGGACCGGACGTAGCGACGACGAAACGCCCGAACGAGGGTATCGCCCGAGGGTCCGGCTGCCTCTGTTTTTTATTATTTGCCGGGCCCAGACTGTGCTGAGTCGAGTATCCGTTCGGCCACGTGCTCGGCCGCGAGCTGAGCCGGCGGAGCGATCCCCCGAATGCCGTGAGACCTGACAACATGCCTCGGTATAGAAAATTCGTCCTCCCCAGGTTACCGGCGTACGCGGGCGTTCCGTCCGGTCCGATCTGCCTGTGTATTCTTTATTCTATCGTGAGTAAATCTTTTGTCCCCTCGTGACAATCATCGTGTATGGCTACCGACTCCACGCTTAACCACGACGAACTCTACATCAAGGGCCGGTGGACGCCAACGGGCAACCGGATCGAAGTGACTGACCTTACCAACGACACCACGTTCGCGAGCGTCTCGGCCGCGACGCCCGCCGACGCCGAGGACGCCCTCGCCGCCGCACAGGCGGCCGAGGCCGAGATGCGCGAGACGACTGTCGTCCAGCGCGCGAACTGGGTCACCGCCATCGCCGACGGCATCGAATCCCGCAAGGCCGAACTCGCCGACGTGATCGTCCGGGAGGCCGGCAAGCCGATCTCCAGCGCGCGCGGCGAGGTCGACGCCGCCGCCGAGCGGTTCCGGCGGGCTGCCGAGGAAGCTCGGTCCATGAAGGGCGAGTACATCGAGGGGACGACCGACGGCCACGAGGGCTGGCGCGCGATTGTCAGACACGAGCCAGTGGGGACCGCCCTCTGTATCACGCCGTACAACTACCCCCTATCGACGACCGCCCTGCAGGTCGCCCCCGCGCTCGCGGCGGGCAACGCAGTCATCCTGAAGCCGGCATCGAAGACCCCCATCAGCGCCGCCATCCTCGCCGAGATCATCGTCGACGCTGCCGAGGACCTACCCGAGGGCGCCTTCGGGTTCGTCCCCGGCCGCGCCAGCGAGATCGGTGACGTGCTTGCCGGCGACGACCGTATCGGCGCCATCGCGATGACCGGCTCCTCGGGCGCCGGCAAACACGTCGCCTCGGTCAGCGGGATGGTCGAACTCCACATGGAGCTGGGCGGCAACGCTCCGGCCATCGTCTTTCCTGACGCCGACCTCGATGCGGCCTCGTCGGCGGCCGCGGCCGGATCGCTGAAATACGCGGGCCAGCGGTGCTCGGCCGTCTCGCGGGTCCTCGTTCACGACGACGCCCACGACGAGTTAGTCGACCGAATCGACGCGGAGATGGAGGGATGGGAACCCGGCGATCTCTTCGACGAGGAGACATCGCTCGGCCCGCTCATCTCCCACGAGCAGGCCGACTGGGTCATGGAACTCATCGAGGACGCGCTCGAGCGAGGCGCGACGCTGGTCCGGGGCGGCGAGCGCAACGGCCGCTTCGTCGAACCGACGCTTCTTGCGGACGTCCCCCAGGACGCCCGTATCGTTCACGAGGAGCAGTTCGGTCCCGTCGTTGCCGTGACGACGTTCGCCGACGAGGCCGGGGCGCTTGCGGTCGCCAACGACGGCGATCTCGGCCTCGACGCAGCCGTCTTCACGGCGGACTACGATCGCGCGATGCGCATGGCCGACCGCCTCGAGGTCGGCGGCGTTCGCATCAACGGCGCTCCAAGCCACGGTCTCGGCGACATTCCCTTTGGCGGGACGAAGGACTCGGGGATCGGCCGCGAAGGCATCGGCTACACGATCGAGGCCTTCGTCGAACGCAAGAGCATCATCCTCTGATGCGCCGAGCCAAGATCGTCTGTACGCTCGGCCCAGCCTCCGACGACCGCGAGACAATACAGGGCCTCGCCGACGCCGGGATGTCAGTCGCGCGGCTGAACGCCAGCCACGGGACAGTCGAGGATCGCGAGGCAGCCATCGAGCGCATCCGCGGGATCGACGGCGCTGACGGCGCGCCCGTGGCGACGCTTCTCGATGTCCCCGGCCCCGAGATCCGGACTGCCCCGCTTGAGGAGGGTGCGTCGGTGGCCGTGCCGACAGGATCGACGCGCCGCCTCGTCGAAGGCGAGACGGTCGACAACGACGTGATCGGCCTCTCTGCGTCGATCGCCGCCGTCGACCCGGACGATCGCGTCCTGCTCGACGACGGTCGGATCGAGACGACGGTCGAGCGCGTCGAGGGCGAAACGGTCGTCGTCGACGTCGACTCCGGTGGTCAGTTAGGCGGCCGCAAGGGCGTCAACGTCCCCGGCGTCGACCTCGGCTTGGAGTTCGTCAACGAGAGCGACCGTGAGGAACTGCGACTGGCGGCCGATGCCGGAGCCGACTACGTCGCCGCGAGCTTCGTCGGCTCCGCGGCGGACGTCTACGCCGTCAACGCCACGCTGGAGGAGTTCGGCGCCGACATCCCCGTGATTGCGAAGATCGAGCGCGCCGACGCCGTCGAGCGCATCGACGAGATTCTTGAGGCGGCCGACGGCGTGATGATCGCTCGCGGCGACCTCGGCGTCGAATGCCCCCTCGAGCGTGTCCCGCTGATCCAGAAACGCATTATCCGGAAGGCACAAGCGGTGGGGGTCCCGGCGATTACTGCCACCGAGATGCTCGATTCGATGATCGAGGCTCGCCGGCCGACGCGGGCGGAGGCTTCCGATGTCGCCAACGCCGTCCTTGACGGTACCGACGCCGTGATGCTATCCGGCGAAACTGCCATCGGCGATGACCCCGTTAACGTCGTCGAGACGATGGCCCGCATTGTCGCCGATGTCGAATCCAGTGACGAGTACGCCGAGTCCCGCGATAACCGCGTCCCCCCGGCCAGCGAACCCCGGACGGACGCCATCGCGCGCTCGGCGCGGTACCTCGCCCGCGATGTCGACGCCGAGGCGGTCGTCACCGTCACCGAGTCGGGCTACACCGCCCACAAGGTCGCGAAGTACCGCCCGGCGGTCCCGATTGTGGCGGTGACGCCCGACGCCGCCGTCCGTCGACGGCTGGCGCTGCTTTGGGGCGTCCTCCCGCGGTACCGGCCGTCGCCGGCCGGCGGCGCAACGAAACTCATTGAGTCCGCGGCGGCAGAAGCCATCGACGCCGGGGTGATCGACAGCGGCGACACCGTCGTCGTCCTCGCCGGGATGATGACCGAACTTGAGGGCGCGAACACCACGAACACGATGAAGGTCCACGTCGCCGCCGAGGTGCTCGCCAGCGGCCGTGGGGTGTGTGCCGGTCGCGCCGTCGGACCGGTGTTCGTCTCCGCCGACGGGGACCTCACCGACTGCCCCGACGGTTCCGTCGTCGTCCTTCCCGCTGCTTTCGAGGGGGAGCTCTCGGGTGATCTCTCCGCCGTCGGCGCGATCGTCACCGCCCAGTCCGGCATGACGAGCTATCCGGCGATGATCGCCCGCGAACTGGGGGTGCCGATGGTCGGCGATGCCACGCTGTCGCTCTCCGACGGGACGGTCGTCACAGTTGACGGCGATCGTGGTGTCGTCTACGAGGCCGCGGCCGACGAGCGCTGATGGGGGTCCCGCGGTTCACGATTCTGCGCTTCCGGAGTCCACCAAGCCGGTGAGCAGCGCCGTTGCGCTCGCGCGGTTCGTCGCCAGCGGAACGCCGCGAACGTCGCAGATCCGCAGCAGCGCGGAGATGTCCGGCTCGTGAGGCTGTGCCGTCATCGGGTCCCGGAAAAAGACGACCGCGTCGCAGTTTCCGGTGACGATCTCGGCACCGATCACCAAGTCCCCGCCCAAGGGTCCTGACTCCATCCGGGTGACGGACAACGCCGTCTCGTCGTTGAGCCGCCCGCCCGTCGTCCCCGTCCCGATGATGTCGTTCCCCGCTAGGATCGACTCGTGTTCTCTCGCCCAGTCGACCATCTCCGGCTTCTCGTCGTCGTGAGCAATGAGCGCAATGCGCATGACCGATCTATACCCGGAGGTGTCTTGAAGCCGTCGGCAGGTTGGATCGGGCAGCAACAACGTATATGAATTCGGGTCAAAACGCCGTGATATGTTTATAAACGTGGCCTACTCTTCGTCGGCGTTCCCGACGCGGATAGCTTGGATCAACGAGTACACGGGAACACCGTTGATCGACTCGATGCCCTGTTTGTCGACCAACACGACGCAGGCGACCGGCTTGCCGCCGCGCTCTTTGATGCCGTCGATCGTTTCGCGCATTGTCGTGCCGCTGGTGATGGTGTCATCGACGACGTAGCACTCCCGGTCGCGGATGTCGGCGAAGTTCTGCGAAAACGTCCCCTTGAGCTCGTCGATGTCGCCCTCCTCCCAGTGGTGTTTGCGCGGGGCGTAGGCGGCGATGTCGGTGTCGAGTTCGCGGGCGACGACGGTCGCCAGCGGGGCGCCGGCCTTCTCGATACCGACGGTGAGATCGACCGACTCGCCCTGCTTCGAGAGCAGATCCGCCATCGCCTTGCCAGTGTAAGTGAGCCGCGCCGAGTCACGCCCCAGCGCGCTCCAGTCGACGTGGATGTCGTGGGGGCCGCCCGTCTGCTCGGCGACGGCGGCCGGTGTTGTCTCCCCGCTCCGTTCGACGAGCCACGTCGCCGTCTCGCGAGAGACGTTCAACTCGTCCGCGATTTCTCCTCTCGAGAAGCCGCGTTCGGACAGTTGCCTCGCGCTCTCGATGAGTCCGTCGATGTTTTTCATAACTGAGGATGGTCGTCGTCGTTTATAAGTGATGGTGCCTTCCACGCTCCAGTCTGCCCCTTTCGTGTCCGCACCCACAGGCACTGTCGCGGCCGCGTTACTCGATGATCGCCGCCTCCAGTAGCTCGAGTGGGTGTCTGATGTCGTAGCCCGTGCCGTGTTCCATCTGCATCGCACACGTGGGACACTCGGTCATCCCGGTTTCGCCCTCGGCCTCGTCCATGTGCTCGAACATCTCCTCGCCGATCTCCATCGATTTGTCGTACTTCTCGGCCTTCCACCCGTAGGTGCCCGAGATGCCCGAACAGGAGTCGCCGACGTCCTCGACATCGACGCCGTCGAGTTCGCCGAACAGCTCGACGGCCTGTCGGTCGAGACCTTGGTTACGGGCGTGACACGGGGCGTGGTAGGCGAACTCCTCTTCGAGGCCGTCGTCGAGTTCGGCCTCGGCGACGGCTCCCCGGAGGTCCTCGTGGATTCGGAGGTACTCGACGGATTCGAAGGTGTGGGAGGCCACCTCGTCGATCCCCTCAATATCGAACAGTTCCGGGTACTCCTGGCGCAGCGCCATCGAACAGGAGGTACACGACGCGATGGCGTCGTAGCCCTCCTCGACGAGGTCCGCCATCGAGGAGACGTTGATCTCGGCGTGCCGCCGGGCGTCGGCGAGCATCCCGTTTGCAAACATCGGGGTGCCCGAACAGCGCTGTTCGGGGACGACGACCTCGTACCCGAAGTGTTCGTACACCCGAACCATCGCTTTCCCGACCTCCGGGGTGTTGTAGTTCGAGTAACAGCCGTGGAAGTACGCCACCTTCTTGTCGGCGTCGACGGGGTCGCCGCGGCGCTCCCGGCACTCGCGAGCGCGCTCGCGTGATCCGGTTGCCGCCCCCTGTCGTTCCCACCATTCCCGGAAGGTTTCGGTTGCGAAGGCGGGGAACTCCCGCTCGCTCGTGACGCCCATCGTCTTCTCCATCACCCACCGCGCCGGCCCGAAGTTCATCGCGGCGTTCGCAAGCCGTGGGACCTTGCTGGCGAACCACGCCGATGTCCGGTAGTTCGCGAGAACCCGGTTGCGCCAGTACTCCACGGAGAGCTTCGACATTTGGTTTTCGACGTACTCCCCGCGAGCGGTGTTGTGCATCTGCGAGAGCGGCACCCCGGATGGACACGCGTTGTCACACCGCATGCAGTTCGAACAGTCCATCACGGAATCGTCGACCTCGTAGTCGTCCTCGTTTTGCTTGAGCCGCCACTGTTCGGGACCCTGGAACTTCGGCCCGGGAAAGTCGTCGTCGACCTCCGCGACGGGACAGTTCGTATCACACGTCGAACACTTATAACACGAGTCCGCGCCGGGGCGGAGGTCGAAGTCGCTGCTGTCGGGAAACACGTCGACGGGTTCGAACGCCTCGCCGGTGTTCGGCTCCGCGGGGTCGAACGCCGACTCCGGGTCCGCGGGGGTTTCGGCGTCGCTCATCGTGCCGCCTCCGCTGCTGCACGGCCAGCAGCATACCCCGTCGCGATTGAAACGCCGCTGCCGGACTTCTCGGCTGCGAAGTCGTACCCGCCGAGCACCGACCCCGCTGCCCGGAGGTTATCGAACTCGATGTCCCCTTCGCGCCCGATCGGTCGGAGGTCCTCGTCCGTTCGGACGCCGAACCGGGCGAAGTCGTGGTCGCCGAAGGCCTCGATGTCGAACCACTCGTAGCGATCGTCCGCGTGGGGGACGTGACAGCCGAAGATCGGCTCATACACCGCCTCGCGGTCGGACTCGACGCCCTTGCCGACCAACCCGCCCGTCGCGAGGACGTACTGGTCGGCGCTGTTGGGGATCTTCGCCCCGTTCTTCTCGATGTACACCTGGTCGATCCGCCCCTCCCCGTCCGAATCGACGACCGGGTTTCCGGTCTCGAAGCGCCCGCCCGCCCGGTCGAGCGCGTCGAAGAGGGCGTCCTCAAGCCGCAGCCCCGGAAGCGACGGCGGTCCCATCGGCACCTCGAACACATCGGCGCCGAGGGCGTCGCTCAATTCGGCCCGGATACCAGCCGCGTCGCCGTCGCCGAGGATGGCGGGAAAGCCAACGCGGGCCTCGTCCTCGAGTTCGGTGTTGACGCGCTCGGCAAGCGCCGCCCGGATCGGTCGCTTCCGCCCGCGGACCGCCACTTCGCCGTCGGTGTCGAGCAACTTCGCGTAGCGAGTCACTTTCGCATCCGAGCGGAGCTCGCCCGGGAACCGGATCGTGACGCCGCGAACGTCGAAGGGGACGCCCGCCGCTTCGAGGTGTGCGGCCGCGTGCGCGGCGTCGAAGTCGACCATCGCCTCGAAGCCGACCAACAGGACGTCACGCTCGTCGCTCGCAAGGCCGGCGCTGGCCCCCGCCGGATATCGGGCGGTCGGCTTGATCGTCCCGCCGTGGGTCGGCACGAGTGCGTTCGCGTCGGTGTGACCGCCGCGGTAGTCAGGGCCGACCTCGTCGAAGAACGCCATCGCCTCCCGAACCCCCTCAACCCCGACGGTCCGGTAGGGGTGGTCCGTCGGCAGCGATGGGATGGCTTCATATGGGTCGGTTAGGGGGCCGTCGCCGTCCGGCGTGTAGCCGAGCACGTCGACGAGCCCCGAGGCGTTTCGGAGCGTGCTCTGTTTATATGAAACGAGACGGGTGTCCGCGCCCGCGCGAGTCGCCGCTATCGCGCTCGTGAGACCGGCGAGACCGCCGCCGACGACGAGAACGTCTGACTCAATCGCCACGGCGATCCCCTCCGTCGGCCGCGACCTCGCCGCCGGGTGACTCTCCGACCGATCCACGTCCGTCGTCGAACGCGGTGAAGTCGATCGGCTCGCCGTCGGCCGGGTCGTGATCGCGGTTTTGTGTCGTCGCGTGCAACGCGTAGTTCAACATTGCCTGCGAGAGCTGTTCGCCCCACAGCGCGTGGCGTTGCCCCTTCCAGCGCTCTTGGAGGAGTTCGTCCCAGGCGGCCCGAGTCGTCGACTCGTCGTATTCCCCGTGAAGTTCGTTCGCCATCCGGTGACAACAGAAGCCGCCCTGGCAGTTCCCCATCGACGAGCGGGTTCGGATGCGGACCGCGTTGAGGTCCGATCCCGACTGCCCGATCGCGTCCTTGATCTCCGCACGTGTGACGCCCTCGCAGCCACAGACCGTCGGGTTCGGGCCGTCGGTCTGCAACACCTCCTCAGCCCGCGAGCCGAGCCGTTCGACGCTTCGGCGGCCGATCGGGGACCGGAGGCCGAACTCGTCCATGTAATCCCGGAGCACGGAGAAGTCCTCGCTGCCGGGCAACGGCACGTCGGCGGTGCGGCACTCGGCGTCGATACCGAACTGCTCGCAGACGTGATCGGAGATCTCCTCGCCCATCATCCGATAGGTAGTGAACTTTCCGCCGACGATGCTCGTCATCCCGCCGAGGTCGTCGCGTTCGGCGTGATCGAGCAGGAAGTAATCACGGGTGATATCGGTCGGGTCGTCGCTGCCGACGTCCGGCGGTTCATACAGCGGGCGGACGCCCCAAAACGAGCGGATCGTCCGCGCCTCCTCAAGCATCGGCACTAACTCGGAGAGCGTGTCGATCATCATATCGACCTCCCACTGCTCTTCGGGGTAGTCCTCCGGGTCGTCGACCTCCTCGTCGGTCGTGCCGAGGATGCAGGTCGTCTCGTGGGGGACGACGATGTCGGCGTCGCCCTTCGGTCGACAACGGTTGATAACGGTATCGACCTGTCTGGTGTTCATGATGGTCATGACGCCCTTCGAGGGTCGGACCTCGATATCGACACCGGCCATGTCGCCGATCCGTCCCGCCCACGCGCCCGTTGCGTTGACAACGTAGTCTGCACGGATCTCCTCGCGGCCGCCCTCCGTACCGTGGACGCGTTCGCCGGCCCCCGAAGCGTGGTTGACCGCCACCCCGACGACCTCGCCATCCTCGACGAGCAGGTCCTCGACCGTCGAGTGCGTCTCGATCCGCGCGCCGTGCTCGCTCGCGCTCGCGGCGTTGGCGACCACGAGCCGGAAGGGGTCGACAGCCCCGTCAGGGACGGAAATCGCCTTCTCGATGTCCTTTGCGAGATGCGGCTCCATGGCGCGCGCTTCGCTCGCCGACACCACTTCCGCGGGGATACCACACGCCTCACACCCCTCGAGTTTCTCTTGGAAGTACTCCTCGGAGTCCTCCGGCCGCTTGACGAACAGCCCGCCCGTCATCTCGACACAGTGGCTCGCGATGTCCCGCAGGACGCGATTTTCCTCGATACACTCCGTTGCGCTCGCCTGATCGGAGACCGCGTACCGCCCGCCGCTGTGGAGCAGTCCGTGCATCCGCCCCGTCGTGCCGTGTGTCAAGTTCCCCTGCTCGAGGAGGGTCACGTCCAACCCGCGCATCGAGAGGTCCCGGGCGATCCCGGCTCCCGTCGACCCGCCCCCAATGACGGCGATGTGTGGTACCGATTCCATGTATGTTCACGGTATTCAGGCTCTATCTACTTTATTTCATCGATAACGGGTATTTGACAGTAAAAATAAGAATCGAATACATAGGAATCCTTGATGAGGGCGTTCGACCTTTTCGGGCGCTAATTCGGCTGTTCTACAGTTTCAATAAAAACATTCGGATATCAGCATATCGTGCTGCACGCTACCATAGCTGATCCGAGTGCGTCGGTCGTCGTCGCTTCTCTATTGTCGACCCGGCTACGGTGATACGGTTCAGATTCGTGCGTCGTGGTCGCGGGCGTTAGATCTATTTGCCACTCAGCATCAACTCATACACCGTGCACGAGGGCGATAGCATCTCCGAACCGTTGGAAGACGCTCGGTTGAGCCGGGTAGCTGGGTATCTTTATCGCCATACCCCAATCATGGGTAACATTTAATACATAGTGTTATATTGTTTATTGGCAAGGTGGCTACGGAAGTAAACTGCCGCCTAACGGAGTATATCAACGATGGCAACCTCATATGTCGGCGCGATCGATCAGGGAACAACAGGAACCCGCTTCATGGTCTTCGACCACAGCGGGCAAGTAATAACCAACGCGTACAAGAAACACGAGCAGATCTACCCCGAACCGGGATGGGTCGAACACGACCCGACGGAGATCTGGGAAAACACCAAACATGTCATCCAGGAGGGGCTGGAATCGGCAGACCTCGATCCCACGCAACTGGAGGCACTGGGGATCACGAACCAGCGCGAGACGACGATCATCTGGGACCGTGACACGGGCAAGCCGGTGTTTAATGCCCTGGTCTGGCAGGACCGCCGGACCACGGACCGCGTCGAGGAACTTCAGGAAGCGGGCAAGGTCGAGGAAATCCGGGAGAAAACCGGCCTGGAATGTGATGCCTACTTCTCGGCGACGAAAACCGAGTGGATCCTCGACAACGCCGAACCGCTGAAACTCGAGAGCGTCCGTCCGGGCGAACTGCGCGACCGCGCACGGGCAGGCGAACTCATGATGGGAACGCCCGACAGCTGGATTATTTATAAGTTGACGGGCAACCACATCACGGATGTCTCGAACGCCTCCCGGACGATGCTGTTCAACATTAACGACATGGAGTGGGACGACGAACTCTTGGACGAGTTCGACGTGCCCCGGGAGATGCTGCCCGAAGTCCGGCCGTCCTCCGACGAGAATCTCTACGGCCACACCGACGCCGACGGGTTCCTTGGAGCGGAAGTCCCCGTCGCTGGCGCACTAGGGGACCAGCAGGCGGCCTTGTTCGGACAGACCTGTTTCGATGCCGGAGACGCGAAGAACACCTACGGGACGGGTGCCTTCTACCTGATGAACACGGGCAACGAGGCCGTTACGTCCGACCACGGGCTTCTCACCACGGTCGGGTTCCAACTCTCGGGCGAACCAGTCCAGTACGCACTCGAAGGGTCGATCTTCATCGCCGGCGCGGCGATCGAGTGGCTCGAAGACGTCGACCTCATTTACAACGCCGCACAGACGGCCCAACTCGCGAGTTCGGTCGACTCGACGGACGGCGTGTATATGGTGCCGGCGTTCACGGGGCTCGGGGCGCCCCACTGGGACGGCCGTGCGCGCGGAACGATCGTAGGAATGACCCGTGGTACACGTAAAGAACACATCGTCCGGGCGACCTTGGAGTCGATCGCCTACCAGACGCGGGACCTGGCCGAGGCGATGGAAGCCGATTCCGGCGTCGAGACGACGTCGTTGCGCGTCGATGGCGGCGCCGTCAAGAACGATTTCCTCTGTCAGTTGCAGTCGGATATCATCCAAACGGAAATCGCCCGGCCGGAGGTCGACGAGACCACGGCACTGGGATCGGCCTACGCTGCGGGCTTGGCCGTCGGCTACTGGGAGAGCATGGAGGAACTCCGCTCGAACTGGCAGGTTGACGAGGAGTTCGACCCCGAAATGGATGACAGCCAGGCTGACAAGATGTACGATCGGTGGGACGACGCCGTCGAGCGGTCCCTCGATTGGGCCCAGGAGGAGTGATCAATGTACGATATTCTCCTCCAGATACCGGTCATCGGCATGCCGGTTGAGGATTTCGCGCTGCTTCTCATTACTGCCTTGGCGGGCGGTGCCTTCGGCGCGGCCCTCGGTGCGCTGCCTGCGTTCATTTTTACGGGGTTCGTCGTCTTCCTCGGTGAGGGCGTTGCGATCCTCCAGCGGGAACTTACCGGGCAGGTTGAAGCCGTCCCTGCGGGGGAACTGGCGGTCGGTATCACCGGCGTCATCGGTTTCGGTGCGATCACCGGTCCGCACATCGCCTTCGCCGGCGGTGTCGCCGCCTCGGCGTACGCGGGCAAAAAGTACCCCGAGATGGAGCCCGATGGCTGGGATTACCACTTCGGGAAGAACATCCTCTACGCGTTCGGCACGAAGCCGGACATCCTCGCGGTCGGCGCGATCTTCGGTACGATCGGGATGCTCATTACGCAGGTCGGAAACGGCATCTTCATCAACGTGCTCGGGATGACGCCGCCGACCGACTTCATCGCCTTCTCCGTGTTCGCGACCGCGTTCCTCGCCCGCCCAGCCTTCGGCTACCCGCTCGTCGGTAAGCCGAACGGCTCCGGATTCTTGGACATGTCACCCTTCGAGCGTGAGGAGCCGCGTACGGCGACCGACGGTGGCGAGGTTCCACTCGAACACAAGGGCCGCCTGGCGACCGAGCCGTGGCTCCCACACCAGTACAAATGGTCCGGCGTCACGGCTATCGGCCTCATCGGCGGTATCCTCGGCGGCTACATCTACATCCAGACCGGGAGCATCTTCCTCGGCTATGCGATCTCCGCAATCAGCCTGCTGTTCTTGAATCTCGGCGTCGAGAAGATCCCGGTCACACACCATATCACGCTGATCGGTGCGGTCGGCGCGGTCGTCTTCTTGCCCGTCGCCGGCAGCGTCGTCGCCCTCATCGCCGCCGGCGTCTTCGGGGCGGTCAGCGGACTCTTGGGCGAGTTGACCCAGCGGCTGTTCTACTCACACTCGGGAACTCACGTTGACCCACCCGCGATGGCGATCGCGATTGCGATGTTCGTCGTCGCCGTCCTCTCGATCGCCGGTATCCTGCCAAACGCGGGGTATCTCTAATTCGACAGGAACACTCGGCTGGGTTTGCGGCTGAAGTATCGCTCAGAACCGCGGCGTACTGGGTCGATGTCGGCCCGGGCGCCGCAGTGTCCGCCTCAATAAGTGTAGCCGGACACTCCATGATCGGGGTTCTTTTTATGACGTGGCTGAAATCCCTCACAAACACGTGGACCGGACATGGACATCGACGCGAGAATAAAACGACGACAGCGACGTGACGAGGGGCCGCGACTGATTCAGGACTACGAGTCGCTGTCGCCGGTGGCACACATCGACGAACCCTCCGACCGTGGCCCGGTGTTCGAGCGTTTGCTCGATCATCTTGATCCGGTCTTTGACGGCGTCTTGCCTCCGAACGCGTACGTCCACGGCGACTTCGGCTCCGGGAAGTCGGCGATCGTCACCGCCCTGTTCACACACCTCCAGCGGCTCTCGACAGACCCGCGCTCGATCATCCACACGAGCACGCGGGCGGCCTCGCCGACGACGCCCGGCTTCGTCTACCTCGACACGCGGACGACGACGAGCGAGTTCGCGTTCTATCACGCCGTCCTCGACGACCTTGTCGACAACTCGGTTCCGGAACACGGCATCAGCACCGAGGAACTCCGCGAACGGCTCCACGCCATCCTCGGGGAGTCCAGAAACGGAGTCGTCGTCGCCGTCGATCACGTAGGCGAGCCGAACAGCATCGACACCGCCGGCCTCATCGACCTGTTCGCCGGGCTGCCGAGCAACGTGAGCTGGCTCGCCATCGGCAGGACGCCCCCGGACCGCACCGGCCTGACTACCTACACGGCAACATCGATCAACATCGCCCCCTACCAACGCCAGATGCTCGTCGACGTGTTGATGACGCGGGCCTCCGAGGGGCTCACCCAGCGCGCGCTGGATCACGACCTCGCCCGGCGGATCGCCGACTGGGCCGACGGCAACGCTCACAGCGCGCTCGCGGCACTGTTCATCGCTGCCGACCGGGCCGACCGAGCCGACCGGACCCGGCTCTCCGAGGCGGACGTCGACGCCGCGATCGGGGAGATCCCCGATTCCTCTGTCTCCCTCGCGCAGGTGCTGTCGCTGCCGGTCAACAAACAGCTCGTTTTGCGACGGCTTGTGGACCTCGACGATGACGAACGCGCGTCAGTCTCAGCGACGACTGAGACGGTCAGCGCCGACGTCGACCTCTCTGTCGGGACGGTCAAGCGATTCCTCTATGAGATGGCCGAAACCGGGATCGTCGAACGCGTTCAAGCCGAGAATAATAACGGAAAGGGCCGGCCACCGAGCCGCGTCGAGTTGCGGTTCCCGCCGACCGCGTTCCGTCGGCTGTACGACCTCCGGCAGTAGCGCGTTGCGTCGGTTGGTCGGGGTTGCGCATCATCGCCGGCGGAGTGGGTTCGAACGCTCATACTGAGATTCGTGTTCGCGAGCGCCGAGCGGCGGGCACACCCTCGGCGGCAGTTGACCCCGCCGTGCGAAGCCACTATGTGTCGTTCGACCCAACCGCCGGTGTGCCAATCGAACAGGGTGATCGGGTCCGACTCGACTACGTCGGACGCTTCGAGGACGGTACCGTATTCGCGACGTCGCGGCCCGCCGTTGCGGAGAAACACGGCCTGTTGCCGCCGGAAGAGGGCGATCCCGCCCCGCTGTCGTTTACTGTCGGCGCGAACGAGGTGATCGGCGGCCTTGATTCCGCTGTCGTCGGGATGGTGGCTGGAGAAGAGGCGACGGCACGGGTGCCGCCGGCCGACGCCTACGGCGAGCACGATCCGGACCGAGTCCGGGAATACGATCCGGAGTCCTTCGAGGCGATGGTGGGGGAACCGCCCGAGATCGGAACGCACGTCGAGGCGCAAAACGACCTCCATGGCGATGTCACCGCCATCACCGACGAGTCGGTTCAAGTCGATTTCAACCACGAGTTGGCCGGTCGGACGCTTGTCTTCGATATTGAGATCCTCAACGTCGAATCGGCGCAGCGCTAATCACGTACCGTTGTCCGGCTGTCGTCCAGCCATCCCCTGGCTGTGCGTCTTGATCCGAACGCGCACCGAACAGATGTTGACTGCGTGCGCACTACACTCTTCGACAAGTGACTTTCTGCGTGGTCGTGTCGAGAACTGATCCTCTCTGCTGCCGTGCTCTGTCGTGGCTCCCGCGTGAGACGCTTCACAACTGCTCAGCACGCAGTTGAGTAGTTGAAACCCGTCTCTGCCGGGCGTTTCGAGCCATTTGATATCGCAACATACGATTTATATCGCCGCCGGGTATATATCTGCGACCGACGATGCGGCCGTATGCGCGTGGACATTCTCCTCTTCGAGGGGTTCGACGAACTCGATGCGATCGCTCCGTACGAGGTCTTCCGCCTCGCCGCCCCACGCGACGGGATCGACGCCCGGTTGGTAACGGCCACGCCGGCCGATCGAGTTGAGGCCAGAAGCGGCCTCCGCGTCGAACCCGACGGGACGCTCTCCGAGTCGACCGACGCGCTCGTAGTTCCCGGCGGCGGTTGGAACGACCCCGACGCGCCGGGCGTCCGACGCGAGTACGACCGCGGTGATCTCCCCGACGCTATCGCCGACATCTTCGACGCTGGCGCAACAGTCGCCTCGGTCTGCACCGGCGCGATGCTGTTGGCGGCCGCGGGGCTCCTCGATGGCCGCCCCGCGACGACGCACCACACCGCCCTGGAGGATCTCGAACGGACTGGCTGTACGGTCCGGGAGGCGCGGTTCGTCGACGACGGACGGGTGCTGACGGCGGGCGGGATCACCTCGGGATTCGACCTCGCGTTGCATCTCGTCGACCGGGAGTGCGGCCCGGCCGTCGCGGACGCGGTCGCCCGGGAGTTGGAATACGAACGAGGGGTTTAGAAGGATCCCACCCTCACCGTCGTTCGTGCGTCTCAAAAACACCTACATCGGCGTCGATGGGGTTGGCCGGACCACTGAACGGAAGCTGTGGAACGCGGGTGCGCGCACGTGGTCTGCGTTCGACCCGTCGTTGTGCGGCCCGACGACAGCCGAACGGATCGAATCGTTCATCGAGCGTGCCCGCCCGCGACTGGACGATGGCGACTCCACGTTCTTCGAGCGGGTCCTCCCTTCGAAGGAGCGCTGGCGGCTCTATGAAGACTTCCGCGGGGAGGCGTGTTTTTTTGACATCGAGACAACGGGGCTCGATCACGACCGCGACACCGTGACCTGCGTCAGCGCACACCAAAGCGGAGACACGGAGACGCTCGTTCGTGGCGACGACCTGACCCGCGAGAACCTCGCGGAACTGCTCGACGCCCCGTTGCTCGTCACGTTCAACGGGGCTCGCTTCGACGTCCCGTTCCTCGAAACCGCCTTCGATCTCGAGATCGACCGGCCGCACCTCGATCTGATGTACCCCTGCAAGCGCGTTGGCCTGACCGGCGGGCTGAAAGTAATCGAACCCGAGGTCGGCGTCGAGCGCGACCGGCCTGATATCTCCGGGCGGGACGCCGTCCGACTGTGGCGCGAGCACGAACGCGGTGTCGATGGATCACTGGAGACCCTCATCTCGTACAACCGTGAAGACACGGTGAACCTGCGGACGGTCGCCGACCGGACTGTCGAGCGACTCGACCGTGAGCTGCTGCCCTGAGACTACTGTTTTCGCAGTACACCTCGTCCTCTGCTGTGCCGCGGTTATCAGCGTCGACGCTTTTCGCCGAGCCGCGTACAATTTATGAGTGCTCCCGCAGCCCAGCATGTACCTGTCGTCGGCATCGACCTTCGGGTGGCACAGCGCCCCCGACGACCCGCCGCACGACCGTTGAACACGAGTGAGCCGCTGATAAATCATATATTGGTATATGAAATATGCTGAGTGGCGCTGCGAATACCCCCGAATCCGTGCACGAGATCCGGCTCTATCGACGGAAATCGACTCAGAGGAGGATGTGATCAGTGGGTCACGACCGCCA
>JGI1684J13235_1000233_pt1 | contig 21260 bp, 16 predicted proteins | sample PonA232FremontCA_2_FD_13235 | JGI IMG/M metagenome (IMG submission 13235) | reverse complement strand
CCCCCTCCCGACCCAATACAGCCCGAGCTGGCAGGACGATGCGGGACCGGGCAGGGAAACGGAACACGGCCCGGCCCACCATGCCCGGACGCAATCCTTCAGGGACACTCTCCAGATCAAGCCGGACCGGATAGGTGGTGCTCCGGGCAGCTTCCACGCCCAATTCACCCACTCGGGCGGGAAACGTTTCATCAGACAGGGTGCGAAATTGCGCCATCGCATCATCCCCGGGCTCGATCCGGGCAATCACCTCCTCGGGCACGAATACGCGCAACTGCATCCGATCCGTTCCGGAAAGAACCGCCACTGTCTGTCCGGCCCGGACGTTCTGCTGCTCCTCCGCCGGAACCCGGGAAATACGCCCTGCCCTGTCCGTGCTCAGAACGCAGTCCTCCACCTTGTCCCGGGCCTGCTCCAGGGCCTTTTCAGCCACGCGTAGATCGGCTTTTGCGGAGCGGTATTCCGCCCTGGCCCGATCCAGCTCGCTGCGGCTGGTGTGGTCCTGCTCGTAAAGGTTCTGAATGCGGCGATAATCGCTGCGGGCCCGATCCAGGACGGCTTTTGCCCTGTCCACCCCGCTTTGCCTGCGCTGGAGTTCAAGGCGATAGTCGCTGCAATCCAGACGGGCCACGACCTCTCCGGCTTCCACCCGTTTCCCCATTTCCACCGCGATGGAACGGATTTTCCCCTGGACCTCGAAACTGAGAGGAACGGTTTCCGCGGCCATGCTCGTCCCCGCGAAGCTGCGCTCTTGCTTGACTGGAACGCGCTCCGCCTCAACGACACGCACCTCCTTGGCCTGCTCTCCCTGGCCTTCGCTGGTTTCCGCCTCGGGTCCACAGCCCCAGAGAAGAAACAAGAGCCCGGGGAAAAGGGCCCAGAGAGCAATCCGTCTCCTCATCGCACGTTCTCCTCGCGCATCTGCCTGTCCTTGCCCCCGTGCTTTGCTTCCGAATCGAACAGGGATTGCTTGGGGGCCGTGCTCACTCCCTGCCCACAAAAAAGGGACGGAACCGCGACGCGTCCAGCTCCAGGCAGGCGTCGATGCGGTCCAGCAAGGCCTGACGATCCCGTGGCATAAGGCCCTGGAGGTTTACGTAATTGCTGTAGTGGTCGCTGCTGATCCAGGTGGAGGCATCCAGGTTCCCCAGGAATAGACGGGCCTCGCGCAGGACTTCGTGCGGCCCGAGCATGGCGAAGCGGCCCTGCTCCACCTTTTTGAGGAGCGGAGTGTTCACCTTGGGCACGAAAGTNCGCAAACGGACAAAATCCGGCTGTATGGCGTTCACCGCCTCGGCCGTGTTCAGGGCGTGCTCCCGGCTCCTGCCCTTTCCCCCTATCCCCAGCATGACGTAGGCGCTATTCTCGATCCCTGCCCCGCGAAGCATCCGGCCGGCCCGGATCTGCTGCCGGCTGTCGCAGCCCTTGCGCACATCCGCCAGGACCTCGTCGTCTCCGCTCTCCAGGCCAACATGGACGCGCGCAAGTCCCGCCCTGGCCAGTTGCTCCAGTCCGGCCTCCCCTTTCTCCAGGATGTACTTGGCCGAGCCGTAGACAGTCATGCGCTGCAGACTCGGAAAAAGCTCCCTTGCCCGCCGAAGCACCTCGGCGAGCTCCTCCGCGGGCATGGCGATGCTGTTGCCCGCAGGGAAGAAGATGCTGCGGAAACAGTCGCCGTATATGCGGCTGGCCTCGCGCAGATCCGCCACGATCTCGAATACTGGACGAACGCTATAGCGCGGCCCCTTCTTGTACACCGTGCAAAAGGTGCACTTGTTGTGCGGACAGCCTGCAGTGGCCTGGATCAGGAGGCTGTCCGCCTCACTGGGGGGACGATATATGGGGCCTTTGTAGCGCATAGGGGCATCGGATTCCAGCCAGGGTCAGTGCCCAGAAGACAGGAGTCTGCGCCAAAGATAGAGGGACCGAAGCAAATTCGTCGATGGAACCCCCGCATCTTTGCCTCACTTCCCTCATCACTGGTCACTATCACTCATCGCTCATTGCTCGTAACTCTAGATGATTCCCCCTCCGATGGACAGACGGATAAAGCTGAGGATCAAGGCGACAATGGAACAAACCAGCCCGGTCCTCGCTCCGTACGCTCCCGGTCCGTTCAAGGCCAGGGTGCCGAGGACCACCCCTATTGCGGAAAAGGGGATGACGAACCAGTTGAGGATCCCCAGCAGGGGAATGAAGGCGATGCACATAGCGATCAGGGCCACAATTCCCCAAATGGCGCTGACAACTCCCATTCCTCTCTCCTTTGCCGAAATATCCTTCCCATTGCAATCGTAAACAGGAGCCTACATTCCCGCTGCGGGATTTGGCAAGCAAGACAACCTAGCCTGAGTATTCGGGACAGTGTTTCAGGGCCAGCTTTTCCAGCATCCTGCCCAGTCCCGTTCCCAGAGCGAAAACCGACCCCATGCTCAGGTTCTTGTCCACATTCGCGTCAAAAAGCATACCCAAGTGGGAGCCGAGGTCCTCCTCGGGATAGCTATAGGTGATAAGCACCGGCACCCGAGGCAAAAGATGCAGCACAGCCGCAATATCCGCCTCAGCTCCGCTCTCGGGGGGATGACCACGGAATATATCCAAAAGATCCCGGAACAGGTCCGGACATGTGTCGGCAACCTGCTTGAGCGGTTTTTCACAGCGCTGACTGAAGAGCCCCTGCCAGGAGATACCCTGGGGCAAATCCCGCAAAGGTTTCCACTGTCCGGCAGGCCGGACCCCTGAGGCATTCACCACGTAATCCAAAACAGGCACGACCACCCAATAGTTGGTGTGAATGGCTGTGTGCAAGCCCCCCTCAGGGTCCACGGCCACATCCATACCCAGCACGTCGAGGTGCAGGCGATGGCCATCGAAACGCCCCCCCAGCCTGGCCGCGGAACCCGAAAGATCCAGCTTGGCAACCTCGCGCTGCAGCTCCTCCATCCGCTGGGCCATCTCCCGCTCCGAGGCCTCCACTGGATCGACGGCCTTGGACTCGCCCTCCTGGAAGGGTATGGCGCTTTGATCCACCCTGGGGCACTCCGCAAGGCTCCTCTGCCCTCTAAAGACGGCGGCGGCAAAGGCCATGCAGGTTGTTTCCCCGCACTGGCCGCAGTTGGAATTGTCCAGGAGCTGGAATATCTGTATGGGGCTCTGTGGCGTTGACATATATCCCTCCAGTCTGTTCGTGTTATTCACTCACTATCAGTAACACCCATTGCCTCTCTGTCAACCGCTGGCAACCCCAAGCATAACAAGACAAGGATCTTCAGGCCGTGCTCGGAGAAAGCCCTACATCCGAACCCGAAAAACGCAATCCAGGATCCGGCACTTGAACTGAATCAGAACGCCCCGTCACTTGACGACGCAAAAGGCCTGTGAAAAAATTTATCAGGAAGAATACACCGGCTCCCTTCTTCTCAGGGAAGCCCAGCATTGCCTCTGAAAGAGGCTAAGGGAGGGTCTATGATCAAGGTGTTCATCAAAAGACACGTTCCCGCGGAGAAGGGCAAGCAAATCCTTCCCCTATTCAGGAAGATGCGCTCCCTGGCCATGGAGCAGCCGGGATACATCTCTGGAGAGACACTCCGGAACTACAACGATCCTGAGGAATACATGGTCATCAGCGTCTGGGAATCTCCCGAGAACTGGCAGCGCTGGCTGGAAAGCAGGGAGCGGCAGCAGGTGCAGGAGGAGATCGACGCCATTCTGGGAGGAAAGACGGAATACGCCATGTATCATCACGGCATCTAAAGGCCGGTGGAATGAAAATCGTTGACTGTTTCCGGGGCAAGGACTGGACAAGGGACGCATGCGATGGAGCAAGCGGATTTTTGGATCGCGGTCAGCGACCTGCACGAATCCCCGCGCAATGTGGAAAGGATACCCGAGGCGGATAGGGCGAGCGGGATCATCATCACTGGTGATCTGACCAACGCTGGCAGAAGCGAAAAAGTGAATCGGATCCTGGAGCCAATAATCAGGATCAATCCCGTGATCTACGCCCTGATGGGAAACATGGACAGGTCCGGGGTAGAGTCCCTGTTGCGGGAAAAGAACATGAGCATCCACGCCAGGGGCGTCCAATTGAACCAAAACGTTGGACTTGCCGGGGTGGGTTGCTCTCTGCCCACCCCATTCGGCACCCCTTCAGAGGTCTCGGATGAGATGCTTGCAGCCTGGCTCGAACAGGCAGTGAGCCAAATCAGCCACCTGCCGCACACCCTTCTGGCCACGCACAATCCGCCGCTGAACACGGTGGCGGACAGGCTCTCAAACGGAAAGCATGTGGGAAGCGCCAAAATTCGCGAATTCATTGAGCGAAACCAGCCAGAGGTGGTGGTCACGGGCCATATCCACGAGGCTGTCGGGGAGGAGCGAATCGGAAGGAGCAAAATCCTCAATCCGGGTCCCCTCCAAGCCGGAGGCTACGTTCTCATTCGCGAGACAGCGGACGGTGAGCTCGACGCGGAGCTCCGCAGGATTGCCGAATAACCCGCCTACCCATTTTTTTCCTTCCAGAAGGGGACGTAGAACAGGCCAACCACCGTGGACAGGGCGGCCATCCTTCTTGGCCGTCCTCTGCCGACATCCAGAAAGATGCGGCACCGGCTCGCCCTAACCGGTGTCCGGCAACTGGCCTCCGGCCGCCGTGCGCACCACGTCCAGCGCCGGTCCCTGCAGCTCTTCCCGGAAGCGAAGCGTGATCGCCCTCTCCAGCATCTCCAGGCTCAGGATCCTGTTCATCCCCGCCAGGACCGCAAGGGAGGCCAAGGCCCAGTCGTGCTCCTTGATCCCCATGGCCCGGAGGTCGATCTCCTTCATCGTTGCCTCGGTTTGGGGGATTTCCACCTCGGGCACCTTGAGCACGAGGGTTTCCGCGGTAAGCGTGCCGAAGAGCTTTTTGCGCCGCTTCACCCCGTCCTCGGCCAGGGCCAGAAGCACGGAGGGGCGGGTGATGCCGGTGTAGGCGATGGGCTCCGGGGAGAGAATGGTTTCGCTCACGGAATGACCCGTGAGAACGGTGATGGGGTAGTCGTTCTTCTGCGTGGCCTGGTGCCCGGCTGTCATGGCAGCCAGGCACAGGATCTCGCCAGCGGTCACCACACGCTGTCCGGCGGCGCCGAGGAGCACCGCCTCCACTCGCTCCTGTTGCGGGGCCGCAAATCGCGGCTCGATCGCCACGGGCAGCCCGGCCTCGGTGCGGATTTCCCTTTGCCGCGCGTAGCTCGCTGCGTATTCCCCACGCTCGTTTGCCGGTATGCGTCCGTTGTAAGCGGGAAGCTCGGTAATTCGCTGCTCAAGTTGTCCGGGACCGACAGTGTTCTGCTTCTTGAAGCGGCCGGTGCATATGCCCCAGATATCGACCAGGCTGAACCCCTCGTTTTCCACAGCCTGCTGCAGATGATTCGCCAGATCCTTGGTATAGGCGGAACAGCGGGCCACATAGGGGGCTCCGGCGCTGTCGGCCACGCTGCAGATATCCATGGGCTGCTCCAGGGTGTTCAGGAATCCGGAGCCAACGAGGCTCTCCCGAGGCGTGGTCGCGGAGAACTGCCCTCCGGTCATGCCGAAGTTGAAATTGTTCAATACGAGCAGGGTTAGATTGAGATTGCGGCGGCACGCGGCCAGCAAATGGGCGCCCCCGATGCCCAGGCCCCCGTCACCCATGGTGACGATGACTCGCGCCTCGGGCCGGGCCAGCTTGATCCCGGCCGCGTAGGTCAGGGCCCGACCGTGCAGGCCGTGCAGGGCGTGGGTGTGGAAAAAGGTGTCGAAGAGGCCGGAGCAGCCGATGTCGCTGACCAGGACCACCTGATTTCCCGCGAGGCCCATGTTCTGAAGCGCCCGATCCAGGGAGCGCACCACCTTGTCGTGGGAGCAGCCCGGGCAGAAGACAGGCGGCCGCTCTTTATTCAGCAAACCAGGCATCGACGCTCTCCTTGATTTCATACGGAGACACGAGCTCCCCGTTCATTTTGCCCACAAAACGCACCTCCCTGTCCGGGACCGTGCGCTCGACTTCCGGTGCGTACTGGCCCTGATTCATCTCCGCCACGAGGACCGCATTCGCGCCGCGCGTCTTCTCCCGGATCAGGGCCCGCGGGACGGGCCACAGGGTCTTGAGCACGAGCAGGGAGACCCTTTTGCCCTCGCTGCGGCACCAGGCCAGGGCTTCGCGCGCGGAGCGGGCGGTGACCCCGTAGGTCAGGATGACCAGATCCGCTTCCGGGTCGAGGGACTGTTCGCTAAAGGCAAAGCTGTCCACATGGGCCGAGACCTTCGCCTCCCTGTGCCGCTGCATGCGCTCGATCTCCTCCGGATCCGCGGTGATGTACCCGTCCTCGCCGTGGGTGGAGGAGGTCTGCCGCACCAGGGTCGAGCCCCCGATGGGCAGAAAGGCCGGCGCCTCGTCCTCGCGCTGGAAGGCGAAGGGGCGAAAGCCCTCGCCCTCGGGGGCCGTCTTCCGCTCCAGGACCCGGGGCGTCTCCATGGCCTCCAGGTCCAGGCTCTCCCGGGTCTGCCCCACTTCCTTGTTCGAGGCCAAAAACACCGGACAGCGAAAGCGCTCCGAAAGGTTGAACGCCTCCATGGTCAGCCGGAAGCAATCCGCAACATCCACAGGCGCGAGGACGATAACGGGCTGGCCCGCGGTGTTGCCCCAGCGCAGGAACTGGATATCCCCGTCCGCGCCCTTGGTCGCGGAGCCGGTGGAGGGGCCCAGCCGCTGCACATCCGCGACAACCAGCGGGATCTCCGAGCCGATGGCGAAGGAAATGTTCTCCGAATAGAGGCTGATCCCCGGGCCGGACGTCGCGGTCATGGCCTTCTGGCCAGCCATGGATGCGCCGATGCAGTATCCGATGGCCGCTATCTCGTCCTCTGCCTGGAGCACTGTCCCCCCTGTCGGGGGCAGGAGACCGAGCATGCTGTTGAAGATGCTCGTGGCCGGAGTGATGGGATAGCCGGCGAAAAAGCCGCATCCGGCGCTGTACGCGCCCAGGGCCACGGCCTCGTTTCCCTCGATGAGACGTAAGCTCATAGCCTCTCCTCTCCTTGCGCGGACCCGAAGGACAGGCCCCTTCGGCTCGCAATTCGCGTATTGGAAGAGTCAAGCAGGAGCGCGGCATTCGGGTTCAATCCGTCACGGTAATGGCGCCCGATCCGGCTGCACCGCGATTTCTCAAGAATTGCCTCGGTTCAAGAGATTATCCCCAAATGAATGGCATCCCCGTCAACCGGAAAAAGAGGACATGGGATCTTCATCCGGCATGCGCAACGCGCCTATAAAAATGGAACTCTTCCCCAAGTCCCTGATCAGGATAAGCCTACCCCGGGTAGGCTCACGGTTCCGCAAGGTGGTGAAACAATCACATAAAAATTTCAATTTGCTCCAGCACCGTCTTGTTTGCTATACAGTTTGGGCTTGTTTGGGTGAACGTATCCAGCACGAAGTGTTCCACCGAAGATTTCGGGCCCCTGGCCCCGGATAGCCTCGGCACGCTGTCTACGCCCACCGAGCAACAAATAGAAACCAAATTCCGCCCAAAGTCAAAAACCGGAACCAAAGCGATGAACACCAAGCAGCAGAACCCCTCATCCCAGCAACAGCCCGCGAGCAATCTGCAAAATCCCCGTTCCTGGATTGTTCCCGCCCTTTTGCTCATCCTTTTTATCTGGATGTTCCTGCCCGGAAACTGGAATCGGACCCAGATAAGCTACTCCGACTTCCGGGCCCATGTGGAAGCGGACAACGTGGCCCGGGTTACCGTCAAAGGGGACGAGATCACCGGAGTCCTTAAGTCCCCCGGGACCAAGAGCGTGGAAGGACGCGACGACGTCCAGTACACGGAGTTCGAGACCTATCTCCCCAGCTTTGGGGACGAGGAGCTCATGAGCCTGCTGGAGTCCAAGAATGTGGTGATCAATACCGAGCCCACAAGCGATCCCTGGCTCTGGTATGGGATCATTTCCTTCCTTCCCCTGCTGCTCATCCTGGGCCTGGTCTACGCCCAGACCCGTCGCTTTCAATCCCAGGGTGGCGGCATCTTCTCCGTGGGCAAGAGCCAGGCCCGGATGTACGACCGCAGCGAGGTGGAAACCTCCTTCGATGACGTGGCCGGTGCCGAAGCTGGCAAACAGGAGCTCAAGGAAGTGGTGAGCTTCCTCAAGGACCCGGATCGAATTCGCGAAATGGGGGGCGAGATCCCCAAGGGGATCCTGCTCGCGGGACCGCCGGGCACGGGCAAGACCCTCCTGGCACGGGCCGTGGCCGGGGAGGCCGGTGTGCCCTTCTTCTCCATCACCGGATCCGACTTTTTGGAGATGTTCGTCGGCGTGGGCGCCAAGCGCGTGCGCAACCTCTTCCAGGACGCCAAGAAGGAGGCACCGAGCATCATATTCATCGACGAGATGGACGCCATTGCCAGGCGTCGAGGCGCCGGCCTGGGTGGAGGCCACGACGAGAGGGAGCAGACCCTGAACCAGCTTTTATCCGAGCTGGACGGATTCGAGCCCAACGAGAACGTGGTGGTCATGACCGCAACCAATAGGCCGGACATTCTGGACCCGGCCATATCCCGCCCCGGACGCTTCGATCGCAAGATCACGGTGGATCTGCCCACCACCGCGGATCGCGAGCAGATTCTGGGCATCTATGCCCGGAACAAGAAGCTGGGCGAGGATGTGGATCTCACGTCTCTGGCCCGCGGAACCCCGGGATTCAGCGGAGCGGATCTGCGGAACCTGCTCAACGAGGCCGCTCTGCTCGCCGCACGCGAGGAAAGGGACATCATCCACTGGGAGGACATCGAGGAAGCCAGGGACAAGGTCATGATGGGGCTGCAGCGTTACGGGATGACCATGACCGAGGACGAGAAGCGAATGGTCGCGTACCACGAGTCCGGCCACGCCATTGTCGGCGCTCTCCTGCCCCATTCCGATCCGGTGCACAAGGTGTCCATCATTCCCCGCAGCCAATCCATGGGGGCTACCCAGCAGTTTCCGGAGCGGGAACAGTACATCTACCGCAAGGAGTACATGCTGGACCGCCTGGCGGTCATGATGGGCGGCCGCTGCGCTGAGACCCTGGTCTTCGAGACCTCCACCAGCGGCGCTGCCAATGACTTGCAGAACGCCACAGTGATGGCCCGGAGCATGGTCCAGGAATGGGGGATGAGCGATCGATTCAAGTACATGGCTCCCGGGGGGCAGAGCAAGGAGGTCTTCCTCGGTGAGCAGCTTGGCAAGTCCCGGGAGATCAGCGAAAGGACGGCCCAAGAAGTGGATGAGGAAGTCGAGGAGCTGTTGCGGCAGGCGTACGAACGGGCCATGCAGGTCCTGCGCGAAAGGCGCCGTACCCTGGACCGCATGGCGGCCATGCTCGAAGAGCGGGAGGAAATCTCCGGAGAGGAGGTGCGCGCCATCCTGAAGGAGGACGAGACCGAGTCGGCCTAAGGGACTTTTTCGGTCCCGTCCAAAAAAGACCCCGCTCTCTGAGCGGGGTCTTTTTTGGGATATTCTTGCCCTGAGATATCCCCTCCTGGCTCGTCGTGACGCTTGCGCGCAGGCATGACCCCTTTTCCGTTCAATCACCACGAGCCCTGCTTACCCGAGAGCGGGGCTTGTTCGGTAAGGCTCTCCTCAAGACGGGGATAAGGTCGGCACCTCCCTTATCAGCCCATATGACCAGTACAGGCAATTGACAAAACGAGTGGAACACAATAAGTTCTTGAGTGATATCCTCCTGATTCTCCGAGAGGATGAGCCGTTCCTCTACGATAGCACTCTTCGCGTTTTGCCCAATCAGTATGGGGCACGCATCCGGAGCCAAGTCTCGATGACTGAACAGGCCGGATTTCCGGGCTCATATCGTCCCGAAAGATTCTCCATCGGCTCGGACACGGGAAGGGTCCCTTGAGGATTTCTTGAACCGTCGCAGGCCATTTTGCCTTCCACGCATCACAATATCACGGAGTACTTCTTATGCCCCGAGCCCTCCTCGCATTCCTTGCCCTTTCCCTGCTCGTTTTTGTGCTCCTGCCCGCTGCCCATGCCGCAACGCGGACCACGGCCGAGCTCAATGCGAACCATGAGTCGGTTGAAGGACGCCTGCAGCTGCAATACCCTGTGCGCGCAAACACCGTTAGCATCGGATACGATACGATCTACAAGGAGGATGAATACCTTGTTGCCGGAGTCGAAGCCATGCTGGGCCGGAACCTGACCCGAGACCTCGAATCCTTTATCGGATTCCGCGGCGTCTACGGAGAGGTGACCGCCCTGCCCAAGGACCCCAACCTCAGTAGCGTGGGGTTCTCGGCCAAGACGAACTACACCTTCCTTCGAAACGAGCTCGGCTTTCCCCTTGTTTGGGGTGCCCAGCTCACCGTATCCCCGAAGCCCTTGAGCTTTGATGAAACGGACAAATACTGGTCCTTTCGCACCAATCTCGACGTCAACATCCTGCAGGACTCCGGGATCACCCTGGGCTATCGCTACCGGGACGCCGACCTGGAGAAAAAGAGCCTGGACAGGTCCTACACCGAAGGCTCCGTGTTTATCGGATTCAAGCTGACCTTCTAAGGCGGGGTGCGCCCCCTCCTGGTGAAGGAGGATCCATGCCGCGCCGTACTGTGCGAAGCATCTGCTTCGAGTGTCACTGCAGATGCGGAGTTCTGCTCACGGTCGAGGACGGTCGATTGACCGGAGTGCGGGGAGACAAGAAGCACCCTATCAGCAGGGGATACATCTGCCCCAAGGGGGCTGCTGCCCCGGAGATCGTGCATCATGCCGAACGCATCACCACCCCCCTGGTCAAATCCGGGAGCGCCTTTCGGCAGGCCTCCTGGGAGAGCGCCCTCTCCCTGATCGCGGAGAACATGGTCCGGGCCAGGGACCGGGACGGAGCGGAGTCCGTTGTTTTCGGATCCGGAACCACCCGGGGGCTGGCGCCCTCCATGAACAGTTTCCTCACCGCATTCGGCTCGCCCAATCTCATGGCCCCATCCAACATGAGCGGCGGCCCCCTCGTCATGGGCAGCCTGGCCACATGCGGCTTCGGCATGTCCGACCCGGACTTCGGCAACAGCGGGTGCATTCTCCTCTGGGCCCACAATCCGGAAAAATCCTGGCCCGGTCTGTACATGAACGACATCCGGGACGGATTGAACAACGGGGCGGGGCTCATCGTGGTCGACCCCCGCGGAACGCGCCTGGCCCGGAAGGCGGATATCTGGCTGCGAATCCGGCCCGGAACGGACGTGGCCCTCGCACTGTGCGTCATCCGCACCATCATCGAGGAAGGGCTCTACGACGCGGAGTTCGTGGAAAACTGGACCGAAGGCTTCGAGGCCCTGAGGGAGCACGCGGCCTCTTATACCCCGGAGAAGACGGAAGACATCACCTGGGTCCCGGCAGAGCAAATCCGAGAGGCGGCCCGGATGTTCGCGCACAATTCCCCCGGCGCGATCGGACCGGGGATGGGCGGGGTGTGCCAGGCCAACGACGCCTTCGACCTGAGCCGGGCCCTGACCATCATCAGCGCCCTGTGCGGCAATCTAGAAGTCCCCGGGGGCAACCTCAGCTGCCCCGCTCCGACCAGGAAACGCAGCTGCTACGGCCCGGACCACGATCCCTTCTTCAACCTCCCCCCGGAACGGGCCCGAAAAAAGCTGGGGCTGGAACGATTCCCCCTGATGCGGTTCATTCCCATCCCCTCTCCGCCCCAGGCGGTCTGGCCCGCGATCGAGGAGCACTCGCCCTATCCGGTCCGAGTCGCCGGCCTCTTCGCCAACAACAGCGTATGCGCCTATCCCAACTCGCCCCGAGTGCGAAATGCCCTGCAAAAGCTGGACTTTCTCTTCGCTGCGGACTATTTCCACACCCCCACCACGGAGCTGGCCGACGTGATCCTGCCTCCGGCGCACTGGGCGGAACGGGACGACGTGGAGGACCTCTTGATGAAGAGCCACGTCTTCGCCCAATCCAGGGCCATGGACCCGCCTCACCAATGCCGGGACGAAAAGCGGATGCTCATCGATCTGGCCCGCACCATCGGACTCGAGGGCTATTTTACCAGCGTGGGGGAAATGCTGGATCATCGCCTGGAATACACCGGGATGCGCTTTGAAGAGCTCAGACAGAAGGGCTGGCACTACGGCGGGATGACCTTCAAGAGCTACGAAAGAAAGGGGGCCTTCCGCACCCCCACTGGCAAGGTGGCCCTTTCCGCGGACTTCCTCCGGGATCTGGGCATCCAGGCCCTGCCCGTGTTCCGCGAGCCGCGGGAGAGCCCAGTCAGCACGCCGGACCTGGCCGGGGACTACCCTCTGGTCCTCACCACTGGCGGCAGGCTGCTGGTCTATTATCACTCCTCGCACCGGAACATCGCCTCCCTGCGCCGCAGGGCGCCTGATCCGGAGCTCCAGATCCATCCGGACACAGCCGAGGATCTGGACATCGAGGACGGGGAGTGGGTCTATCTCTGCTCCCCCAGGGGACGTGTGGAAATCAAGGCCCGCCATTTCCCGGACATCCATCCCGGTGTGGTCCACTCCCCGCACGGCTTCTGGTACGGAACACAGAACGGGTGGCAGCGGCTGAACATCAATATGCTCACAGACGACGAAAATCTGTGCCCAATCACCGGATCCGTGCCCATCAAAGCCCTGCTCTGCCGAGTGGAGAAAATGCCGGAACCGGAATGAGGAAAATATTGGTTATTTGGGATATGATATGGTATGAGGAAAATACATTAAGATCTATCATATAAGGAACATACATCCCATTCCTGCAAGCAAGGATCACACCATGTCATTTGAATTCAAAGACCTCGAAATTGTCGACTTGAACATAGACAGCTCCGGCTTCATCCACGAAGAAAATATGTTGTTCCTTTGTTTCGATTTTTGTTTCGAAGCTCCGAGAGACTGGAGAAAACAGTTCATGCAGGAATGGAGTAAAATTCGAAGAAAAGTTCAAAGAAACGCTGTTGCCCATAGAAATCATGTATGCATTGAGTGCAATGAAAATGAAGTTCAGGAAGCATTCGACTGGCTCAAAGAGGCAATCAACAAAACGAACCAGAGGTACAGGGAATATCTAAAGGAAAAATCCAAGCTAAGCCAGCCTGAAAACGAAAGAAGAAGATTGGAAAAGCTGCACAGAGTACGAAGTGCTCTTGGGCTGGATGAATAAGCTGTTAATGGTTATTTCTTATTTGTAAAATAAAAGCATGGTATTTGTATATGCTGTCTTCTTTCCTATAAACACATCACAAATAATACATAACCCCTTGACAATCCCCTTTCACTCGAAGAGCTCCGGAATCATGTGGCGCAGCAGATGCTCGTATTCGCCCCTGGACATGGTGTTGAACATGGCCTGCTCCACCACCTCGCTCAGGGCAGGGTGAATGTGCATTCCCTGCACCACCGGCAAGGGGCTGCGGTCCCGGGTGTTCATGATGGTGATCAGCTCCTGGATGAGGAGGGAAGCCTGGGGCCCGATGATATGCGCCCCCAAGACCCGCTCCGCGGACCCCTCCAGGACGACCTTGACGAAGCAGTCCTCCGCTGCCATGGCCTCACCGCGCGCCGTCTCCTCAAAGGGGTGAAAGCCGATTGCCACGTTCTCCTCGCCGTATTCCGCAACCGCTTCCGCCTCCTTCATTCCCACCCCCGCGATTTCGGGCCAGGCGAAGACCGCATGGGGCACTGCGTGATAGTCCACGCTCATGGAATGCCCCAGCACGGCGTTGGCGTAGACCACGCTTGCCTCGTAATTGGCCACGTGCTTGTACAGGTGTTTCCCGATGCCGTCCCCGAAGGCCCAAACATTCGTGACCGAGGTCTCCAGCTGATCGTTGACCATGAGCCATCCCGCGGAATCGGTTTCCAGGCCGGCCCTGTCCACTCGCAGAAGAGGGGTGTTCGGGGCCCTGCCCGCGGCCACGAGGAGCTTGTCCGCCTCCAATTCCCGTTCCTCGCCGGTGGATCGATCTCGAGCCACAACACGGATCCTCCCGTCGGGCCCCGATCCGACGCGGATCACCTCGTGATTGACCTGGATATCCATGTGTCGAGCCATCTTATCCCGGGCCACAGCCGAGACCTCGGGTTCCTCCGCCGGAAGGAACCGCGGGTTCCGCCCCAGGATGCTCACCCTGGCACCCATAGCGGAAAAGAAATGGCCGTATTCCGCCGCGACATAGCCCCCGCCCAGGATGATCAGGCTCTCCGGGAGCTCCTCCAGGTCCAGGAGGGTGTCGCTGGTGAGGTATCCCGTCTCCTCCAGGCCCTCTATCTCCGGGATCGCCGGCCTGGATCCGGGACAGAGGAGGATCATGTCCCCGCTAAGCTCCTCCTCCCCCACCAGCATGGAATAGAGGCCGGTGAACTCGACGATTCCCTGATAGTAATCCAGGGCCTCGGACTGGAAGAGATTCTCCTTGATCTCCCGGCTTTCCCTGGAGACGGTGTCGCGCATGCGCTCCATGACGACCCGGAAGTCAATGGCCTGGATCTCGGCCTGGATGCCGTGCCTTGAGGCCTCCTGCACCTGGCGCACCATCTCCGCCGGATAGCCCAGGAGCTTGCTGGGAATGCAGGCCTTGGTCAGGCAGATCCCTCCGGGCTCGTCCTTGTCCACCACAGCCACTTTCGCCTCCGGATTTTTCTCCAGGAGGCCCTGGACCACGTTCATCGCCGATCCGGTTCCAAGGGCTATGCAGTCGTAGTGTCTCATGCAGGCTCCTTCCTCCCTTCCGCTCCTTTCCATCCGTAACCAAGCCGAGGTTAAGAGGGAACACGTGCGCGGCTTTGCAGGACCAGAAAAAACGACAATTCTAACTGGACAACTTACTCGCATCTCAGGGAAAAGTGGACTCTGTTTGTATCCTAGCGCTTGGGAGGAGACGGCACAAGGTACGATTCACAATCCGGGATTCTCCCCCCGTGGTCTTCCCGGATCCTTTGATGAGAGGGCGGGACCTGTTCAATTCCCCATTAAAACGATGCGTTCTGCTGGCTGAGGGCGATCCCACAGAAAACCCTGACCGTAGTCGCACCCCAGATCACAAAGCTTTTGCCTCTGCTCTTCACGCTCCACCCCCTCAGCCAGCACCTTTTTACCCATATTATGGGCCATGGCGATAATCGTCTGGACCAGGATGGCGGAATCCTCGTTCTCCGGAAGCCCGGACACGAACTCCTTGTCGATTTTTATGGTGTTGATGGCCAACTTTTGCAGGTAACTCATGCAGGAATAGCCCTTCCCGAAATCGTCCAAGGCAACTCCTACACCCCAGCTCGAAAATGTTTGGAGAATCCGGGATGCCTTCTCCATGTTCTCCATCAGGTCCGTCTCCGTAATCTCCACCTCGAGATTCGCTGCCAGCAGCCCCTTCCCTTCCAGGGCCGACCTGACGACTCCTATGATAGCATCATTGTTGAATTCCTGGGCAGAAATATTCACCGCGATCTTCACCAAGACACCTCTCTCCTGCCAGGATTTAAGCTGTTCGCACACTCTATGGACGACCCATTCATCCGTTGACGCGATCATTCCCGTCCGCTCCAGCACGGGGATGAATTCAGCGGGCGAGACGACCCCCCGCTCAGGATGCTGCCAGCGGAGCAAGGCTTCCAAGCCCACCACGCGACCATTCCTGAGATCGATTTGCGGCTGATAGCAGAGAAAGAATTCCTCGTGCGTCAGGGCTTGCTTCAAGTCGTGTTCCAAATGGAACTGCCTGGACAGCCATTCCTCCTGCCAGGCAAATTCTTGTATGCTGTGAGCGCTTTTCTTGGCCACGCTCAAGGCCATGTTCGCCTGTTTGATCAGGGTCTCCGGATCAGTGCCCTTGTGGGGAAACAGGGTGAACCCGATATTGACCTCCGGATAAAGCAGCCTTCCGGACAGCTCGAGTCTCTGGCCTATTCGCTCCAGAATCTGCGCCCCCAGATCCCGGGCTTGATCGTCAGTGCTCCTCCCTCTTGCCAAAATCATGAATTCGCCCCCGGAGACGCGGGCCACGGTGTCTTCCTCAAATACTGTGTCTCGCAAGTGCTGCGCAACCGTTTTTATAAGCTCGTCCCCGGCTCGGGGCCCCAATGTGTTGTTCACTTCCCTGAGCCTAGTAATGTCCACCAGAAACACACCACTCCCGTCATCGCCAGTTTCGTTTCGAGCAGCAACCTGCTTCAACCGATCATGGAACAGTCTTCTGTTGGGCAGAGCTGTCAACTCGTCGTAATAGGCCAGGTAATAGATCCTATTCTCGGCTTGCTTACGTTCCGTTATATCGTTGATGAACCCTTCCAAAAACGCAAGCCGCTCATTTTGGTAAACACCCGTCCCCTGCTCCCAAACGTGTTTTTCTTCGCCCCCCGCTGTAATGATCTTGTACTCAACTTCGAAGTTGCCGTTTTGCTCCAGACCTTGTTGCACCTTATTCCAGACCCTGTCCCTCTCTTCGGGTCGAACAAGGTCGGCGTAGGAGACTGTTCGATTCTCAATCAGGTCCCTTGCCGAATATCCGGTTAGCTCGAGGCACCCATCGCTCACAAAGAGCATGGTCCAATAGGAATCGTTGAGGCAGCGATAGGCCATGCCCGGAAGGTTCGCCATAAGGGTGGAAAGCTGCCTCCGGGATTCCCTGAGCGCTTCTTCGCTATGTTTACGTTTCGTGATATCCCGAACTGTTCCGGAAACCAGCACGGCCTCTCCGTCACAGGTCCGCTCCGTGACTTTGCCCCGGTCCAAAGCCCAGGCCCAGCTCCCGTCCCTGCGACGTAAACGGATTTCGCATTCGTAGGCGTCCAGATGGCCGCTCAAGTGCTCGGCAATCAAACGATCCGATTTTTCCAGGTCCTGGGGATGAAACAACTCTCTCCAAGTATTCCGATCCATCTCTGAAAATGCGTCCGGGTCGTATCCCAGGTGGCGCAACCAAGTGGCATCGAAGAAAAGGTCACAGGTCTGGATATTTAATTCCCAGATCCCGGCGTCGGTCCCTTCCACGACATTGGCCAGACGCCGCCCTTGCTTCCGCAAAAGCTCTTCCTGGCGATACTGCTCCGTTACGTCGCGAAAAACGAGCACGACTCCAGTGATCGAGCCCTTGTCGCTTCGAATGGGGGATGCGGAATCCGCTATCTGGTGTTCCGATCCGTCCTTGGCGATGAGCACGGTGTGGTTTGCCAAGCCCTGAATGACGCCCTGTTCAATTACCTTTCGGACCGGATTGGCTACTGCCTTCCTCGAAAAGGAATTGACGATCCGAAAGACCCGCTCCAGGGGAAGCCCTTGCGCCTCGTCCAGACTCCAGCCCGTGAGGCTCTCGCTTCGCTCGTTCATGCGCTGAATCCGGCCGCTGGTATCCGTGGCTATGACTGCGTCACCGATGGAATGGAGTGTGGCTCTCAGGTCTGTTTCCTTCCTTTCAAGCTCTTTTCGCGATGCCTGCAAATTGAGGACGACATGGGCAACGACCCCTCCAAATCCCAAAAAACACAGCAGAATCAAAATCCTGATGTAAATCTCGTGATGCGGAGGGTTGAGAAAGAGCAGCTCGAAGAATCCGCCCTCATAAAAGACATAATAATCCAGCGCCGCATCCGCGACCCAGACAAATAGCCCCAGTATCAGGGCGATGAAGAGGATCCCGACCTGCGCATCCCTGTCGAAAAAACGTCGCCGCCGTATGCTGCTGCCTGACCGGTGATCATTCTTCATGGTATGCCGTCCTCAGGGCTTGATCGGGCTTGTCTGATACTGAAAGGCATTTGTGGGCTTCCTCGCTTGAAAGAGAATGAGGCTCCTCGACCCCATAAATGGATTTTGATCCCAAAATGACGGGCATCCGAACTCCCGCCTCGCTAATCAAAATGCACGCGCAGCGTTGAAGGGCCGAGAATGAGCAAAACAGTCTCCATCCAGGTCTCAGGGTCCCATTGGCTCGAATGGCCCAATGGACAGGAGTATCTCCAGGGGGGCGCATGGCGGGCCCGGAAGCCGTCGCATCCCGCCAGGCTTTGCGGAGTCCTTGTCACGTATGGACTCGCCCCATGATTGGCCTACTGAGCAACGGAGTCAAATTGAAATACTCGTCCAGCGACAATCCTCGGTGGAATTCCCGTGGGCCTAGGCTTGCGCCTTGCCGAGGGATTACTGACCTTGATCTCGGCGCCGGTGGTCCCGCATTCATGCTTTGGCTAGTCCCGAGGCTGGCAGGGGGGATGAAGGAGGTACCAAAAACATCCGGGGAAGGCCTCGCAGGCCTGCCCCGGATTGAACAGTCGGCATGGTATGCTCATTTTTTGAGGTCGCACCAGTCGGTTGGACGAATAGGAGGACGGAACCAACGAAGTCCCCTTCCAGCCGACACCATATCTCCGGGCCAGCCACTTTGTTGCCTCTCTGCTCTGTTCGGGGGCTAGAAGTCTTTGAAGTCGTCATTTTCGAGCGGAATGGCTTTGTCCGCTTCAGACTTTCGCCCCCCACGTTGGCCAGTGCTTCCTTGGCCCTTGACGGCCTGACTCCTTTCTGCAGAGATCTTTTTGCCGCTACGGGCCTGGCCGCCGGAGCGGGGGGTGGATCGGCCAGAGCCCCGCGGCCCGGCCTGTTGACCAACTCCCGCGTCCGCATCGGACTGGCCCGAAACCACGGCCACGAGGGAATGAACCACGTTTTCCAGCTCACTGGCCTGGGAGTTGAGCTCTTCCGCTGCGCTGGACGACTCTTCGGCGTCTGAGGCGTTTTGCTGAACNACCTTGTCCATCTCGGACACAGCGTTATTCACCTGATCGATCCCCTGGGATTGCTCCTGGGATGCCGAGGAAATCTCACTGACAAGGGTTGTGACGTTTGCCGTGCTCTGCCGGATGTTTTCCAGGCTCTCCGAGACCTCGGTCGCCACTTGAGCCCCGTTGTCCGCGCTAGTCTGGGACTTCGCGATAAGGTCGGACGTATCCTTGGCAGCCTCTGAGGAGCGCTGGGCCAGGTTGCGGACTTCCTCGGCCACCACGGCGAAGCCCTTGCCGGCCTCACCTGCGCGGGCCGCTTCAACCGCCGCATTCAAGGCAAGCAAATTCGTCTGGAAGGCAATGTCGTCAATGGTTTTGATGATGCGCGAGGTCTCCGAGGCATTGTTCTTGATTTCCTCCATCGCTTGAGACATGCGCTGCATCGCTTCCGTGCCGCTTTCAACCTGGCTCGCGACATTCGTGACCGCAGTGTTTGCCTGACCGGCATTGTCCGCGTTCTGCTTGGTCTGGGAGGACATTTCCTCGAGGGAAGAGGATGTCTCCTCCAGGCTGGACGCCTGTTCACTGGAACCCTCGGCGAGCTTTTGGCTGGAGGAGGAGAGCTGCTCGGACGCGGAGCTCACTTCCCGGGAACTCTTCCGCAGGGCTTCTATGACGCGGGTGATCTGGTTGCTGATCCCGCGGCTGAAGAAGTACCCGGCCACGAGTGCCAAAAGGGCGATGCCCAGCCCAACCACGAGAAGGGTTTGGAAGGAGTCCGACACCATGTCCTGGATGAAGGCCTGAGAAACACCCACATACCAGATTCCGATCCGTTCCCCGTCTTCGTTGACAATGGGGGTATAACCCGTCTGGTAGGGGGTGCCGACAACCTGGGCCTTGCCGTAAAAATCCTCACCGTTTCCGAGAACCGTATTTTTCACTTCATCGGACACGACAGTTCCCGTGGCGCGATCACCATTCTCCAGCCTGACGCTGGTTGCCACCCTGGTCTCCTCGGCGAAGATTGTGGCCGTAGCGCCGGTCAGATCGGTGATATGATCCGGGATCTGGTTGTTGCCGTTCATGAGGAGGTCCCCTTTATAGAGCTTGTCGCCTTCAAGCCTCCACTCGCCGGGGTATTTCTGGTCCAAAAGCTCATAAGTCGTCTTCAAGCTGCTTTTGGCCCTTTGCACTGTCTGATCTTCAGCAGAGGTAACAAGGATGTTCTTTGTTGTAAGCATTGTTCCGGTCATGAGCACTACAATAACACCAGCTAGTAAAGAAATGATCTTTTTGTTGATGGAAAGCGATTTCATAAATTCAAGCATCGTTCTGCATCTCCTTGGAATCTAAAATATAAATTGATTTAACGAAGAAAAGTAAAAACATAGTCTTAGATTATCTTCTCCTTTGTTGATTACAGTCTATTTGTACTCGACTATTTTTTTTAATTAATCCTAGCACCTTGCTTGTTCCAGAGATAAAAGCATATCTTCCTCGACTATTTTATTAATATCCAGCAAAATATTAACTGAATCCTTGGACTTGGCCATTCCCAGGATAAATTGAGTCTCCACATGTGCACCGAAAGACGGAGCCGGCTCGATGTCTCCAGCAGATATCTCGAGAACCTCTGCGACCCTGTCGACAACAACACCCAAAATGGTTGAAGCTTCTCCTCTCTGCACCTCGACGATAATAATGCAGGTATTCCTGGATGTTTCCCTTTCTTCCATCCCGAAGGCTTTTCGCATGTCAATGACTGGCATGATCCTTCCACGCAGATTAATCACTCCCTCGACAAACTCCGGAGTGCGTGGGATTTTCGTAATTTCTTGCATNTTAATGATTTCCTGGACTCTGAGAATCTGCAGACCATAGGATTCATCTCCAATCTCAAAGGTGAGATATTTTCCCGCCAGGTCTGCTAAATTCCGTTGGTGCTCGTGAAGTGTATTGCTCTCCTGAGGCATTGTTGACTCCTTGAAATGAGGGTACAAAAAAACGCTCCACAGATATTATGGAGCGCTTAGATTACATCGTGGCAACCCGGCTGTCTCCGTAAGACCCGTGGCTTTCCGCCCCATGGTCGCCCATGGTTTGGCTTTATCTGGGGATGATCTTTTCAGCTTATCGCATAGTTGCGTGATTGATCCGAGGTTTCACAGTCGCTATACAGCAGGGAATTGGATCCGAGGACCCTTTCCTGCCCGGGAATATGTCTGAGTATGCCCTACTGCAATGTCGGAAGATAGCGATGGAGGGTCAGAGCGATCCGAGGAAGGCGATGGAAAATCCCGGTCCTGTTCTTTGATACCCACACTGCCGTCCATCAAAAAAAGGGCTAGAGCCTTGCTCTAACCCCCTAAAATGCTTCATGGGCCACGGAGGGATCGAACCTCCAACCTTCTGATTAAGAGTCAGCTGCTCTGCCAGTTGAGCTAGTGGCCCTGAAGAACGAAGAAAAAACTATACCTCAAGCTTCGGTTTGTCAAGTCAAGCGACACGAGC
>JGI1684J13235_1000226_pt1 | contig 21593 bp, 12 predicted proteins | sample PonA232FremontCA_2_FD_13235 | JGI IMG/M metagenome (IMG submission 13235) | reverse complement strand
GAAGGAGGCCGTATGCTTCCTGAAGGAGTTCGAGGCAAATGATCAGCAGGTGGGAAGCCTGATGAATGCCTTCCGCAACCGCGGCGAGACGAGCAAGCAGGCCGCGGCCACGCAGTGGATTGAGAACAATCCGAGCCACGTGAACCAGTGGATGCAGCAGGCCGAGGAGTGTGCGGCCTCTGACGATCCGGTAGAGCCGCTGCCGGACGACGCCACGTTCTCGCGCGGTCAGGGCGCGTAGGTCTTGGCCTTCGGAGTGTGAACGCTCATGCCCCCCCGACTGCCGCCCGGCGGTTGGGGGTGTTTTTTGGCCGGTCGGGACGATCGTGGCCGGCCGCGCTCAACTCATGCTTTCCGACAAACCCGTGTTTTCTGATGATGAGGAAATGTGCAGCGTCGATGCGTTCGCTCTTTGTGGTGGCGATTGGGGCTGGTCTTCTCGCGCTGAGCGTGGCAGGCTGTGGAGAAGGCTCGTCCGGCGATTCGGACGGCCCCTCCGATGCCACGTCGGCCACACCGCCCACGCTGAACATGGTCACCGTGAATTGGATTGAGGGCCTCGCCATGAGTTACATGCAGGCGCAGGTCCTGGAGGACAGTCTGGGCGTGCCGGTGAACTTGAAGGAGGTGCAGGGCGGCGGCATTGCCTTCTCGTCGGTCGCCAATGGCGACCGAGACTTCTTCAACGAGGCGTGGTTGCCCACCACCCATCAGAACTCATGGGGCGACCTCCACGAACGGCTCCAGAAGCTCGGGTATACGTACCGCGGCACCTCGGGGGGGCTGGTGGTGCCGGCCTACATGGACCTCCGATCGGCGGCCAATATCGACGAGTACCGCGAGGCCCTCGATGAGAAGATCTATGGGATCGAGGCCGGCTCGCCCACCAACGAGAACGTCCGTCAGGTGCTCGACCAGCACAACATTGAGGGCTTCTCCGTGGTGGCCGCCAGCGGGCCGGCCACGTGGCAGCGGCTCCGGAGTGCCATCCAGGACCGTGAGCCCATCATCGTCACGGGCTGGAAGCCGCACTGGAAGTGGAGCGAATTTGACCTTCGGTATCTCCAGGAGGGAAAAACCAACCAGTCGCCCGCCTACGGCCCGCCCGAAGACATCTTCACAATCGTCGACAATAAGTTTGCCGACGAGTTTCCCAAGAAGGCTGTCTGCTTCCTCAAAGAATTTGAGGCCAACGACCAGCAGATCGGCAGCCTCATGAATACATTTCGTACCCGCGGCGACATGAGCAAGACCGCCGCCGCTGATCAGTGGGTGCGAAACCACCCTGAGCACGTCACGCGGTGGCTCGATCAGGCCGAGGCCTGTGCCGCCTCAGACGAGCCGGTGACCCCTCTTCCGGACGACGCGACCCATTCATCTACGTCGGAAAGCGCGGCGTAGCCTTTCGGATGGGGGCGCTGCTCTCTCGCTCAAGTAGTCTTTTTGATCGCACTCTCTCACAACGATTCTCACACACATGGATCGCTTTCTCGCTACGCTCACGGCATTTTTCCTCACCGTCGGGCTTCTGCTTCCGGCGTCCGCCACGGCCAATTCCGGCCCGGTGGCGCTCGCCGACACCGCCGACGAGGACGTCGTGAGCGTCTTTGACGATGAAGACGACGAAGACACAGCATCCGCAGAATCGGCCCCCCAGAGCGATGAGCCGTCTCTTAGCGTCGACCTTAACGGCTCGCTTCGCTTTAACGTGCTCTTCCGAGACTACGGAAAGGCATCGGAGGGACCAACCATCGATAACGCCCTCAGCGACGGCGGCTTTACCTTCGACACGTTCCGCATCGGCGCGAGTGGCTCCTACGGAGATCTTATTTTCGACGCTGAGTATGCCATCTACCCCGAGTCGTTTGGGGGCTTGTATCTCCACCACGGCTGGGTGGGCTACGAATTCAGCGACGCGCGTCAGATTCAAGTGGGCGTGAGCCAGGTGCCGTTTGGCATTCAGCCGTACGCCTCCAGCAGCTGGTTCTTCAACAACACGTACTACGTGGGCCTGGAGGACGACTACGATGCCGGCATTAAGGCCCTGTACCAGGCTAACGGCTGGGACATTCAGGGGGCCTTTTACCTGAATCCCGAGCAGACGACGTTCTTCGCGGGGGCTGACGCCGACCGGTACTCGTACGACGTTGTCCCGAGTGGAGGCGGCGGAAATCTCCTCGCCTCTCCCCGCAATATCAGTGAAGCCAATCAGTTCAATGCGAAGGTGGCTTACTCCTTCGACCATGGCGGCCTCGGCTTTACCAAGGTGGGAGTCTCTGCACAGCGTGGTCAGCTTCTCAATCAGACCACCGACGAGACCGACTGGCACGCGGCTTACGCTCTCCACCTGCAGGGTCGATACGGCGGCTTTGAGGCAAAGCTGGAGTTTGCCCAGCAGGAGTTGAATCCGCCGAGCGTGGAGGATGACCGGTTCGTGGTGATGGGGGCCTACGCCTCTCCGTACCGCGTTGCCAGCGAGCACAACGTGTACTCGTCGAGCCTGGCGTACCACATCCCGGTGAATGCGGGGCCGATTTCGGAAATCAAGCCGTACTACGACTTCAGCCAGGTGACGAAAGAAGTGGACAACTGGAATGATAATGTGTCCCACGACATCGGCTTCCTGACCTCGGCGGGGCCGCTGTTTATCTACACGGACCTCAATATCAGCAAGGGCCATCCGTTCAATCAGCCGTTTGACTCCACGTTTGCGGGGGCGCTCGCACAGCAGAACGATAACGAGTGGCGAACGGCGTTCAACGTGAACATCGGAGTATACTTCTAACGGGGTCGCTCGGGCCGAAGACGAGAGCCTGACACTCCGCAGAGTGCAACGGGAGCATCGGCCCTGGGCCGGTGCTCCCGTTTTTTGTGGGGTACTGGGACGCCACGGGGGATGCTGGACGGTGGATCCTGTCGTGCTTATCCTTCAGGGTGCTAGCTAAGAGTACTTCCGTTCTCGTCCGCAGCGCGTTTGCACACCGATGGCCCTCCGACTGGTCGACATTTACCACCACGACACCGACGAGGCCCTCCAGCTGCCCGACGATACGTACGACGTGCTTGGGCACTGGACCTACGCCATCGACGGCGAGCAGCGCGTAGACCGCGTGCTTCTAGAGGTCGACGAGACCGAGTCGTTTCTCGACTGGGTGGACCAGACCGTGCGGAACGACTACCGGGTGGTGTTACAGTCCGTGGAGGCAACGTTGCCCCGACCCGAAGTGGAAGACGACGAGGAAAAAACGACGGAGGAAGACGAGGAGGTGTCCGTAGGACGCATCGGACGGGCCGAACTGTACGAGTACGCCCGCGACGCCGCCGATGTCTCCGGGTACTATTATGCCCTGACCGTTCTCTCTGTCATCGTGGCGGCGGGGGGCATGCTGCGCGATCAGACCGCCGTCGTGATCGGGGCCATGGTGATTGCCCCACTCATCGGCCCCAACCTGGCCCTTGCTCTGGGTACGACGCTCGGGGACACTGAGCTACTGGGCCGGGCGGCACGGTCGAACCTGGCCGGGGTGAGCGTGGCCTTCGTCGGAGCCTTGGGACTGGGGGCATTTGTGCCGGTCGACCCGGCGGCGGGCGAATTGGCGGCCCGCACGGTCATCGGCACGGTCGACATTGCCCTGGCGGGAGCCGCTGGGGCGGCAGGGGCTCTTGCTGTCACCCGCGGCGGCGCCACGGGGTTGGTGGGTGTCATGGTGGCTGTGGCGTTGTTGCCGCCCCTCGTGGCGACGGGCCTCTTCTTGGGGGCGGGCTATGTGGGAGAAGCCCTGGCGGCCGGACTGCTTACGACCACCAACGTCGTCTCGCTCAATCTCGCCGCCGTGTGTACGTTTCTGGCGTTCGGGGTGTGGCCCCGCGACTGGCGCGACGTAGAGCAGGCCCGCGCCTCCACTCGCATCGCCCTCGTCCTCTGGGGCGGGGCGGTCCTCCTGCTCGCTGCCATCATTTGGTTCTTCTTCGGCTGAGCAGGCGGCGGGGGAGCACTCCGTCGCGGACGCGGGCAACGCACCGAGCGCTGAGGGGCACGCGCCTCCGATCTCTTCCACGATTCCACCTCACGTGTCACAGCTCACGCCTCTGCTACGCTCGCGGACTCGGAGGAGGGGCGGCCCGATGCGTGGCCGTCCGTGGGGGGATCGCTTGGGGAGGTGAGGGATGGCTCCGGCAGCCCCCAGTGCACGAGGGCCGCCATGGCCACCATGGCAATGGCCCCACCCGTGGCGTTGCTGAGATAGCCGTACGCCCCGTACGTGGCGCTCGCTACAAAGCTGCCGAAGCCAAATCCGGCCTGCCCCACGCTCATGGCGAGGCCCATGAGCAGGCCGCGCTGGCGGTCGGGGACGAGGGCCGTAATGAGCGACTGCAGCGGGCTCACCCGAATGCCGATAAGGGCCATGGCCAGGAAAAACAGCACTGCCGCAATCATGAAGCCCGAAATGTAGAGCGGCGCCACGGCCATGAGCAACCCGATGGCCAGCGACGCCCACACCACGATTGGCTTGCGCCCAATCTCGTCCGAGATGCGTCCCCCCACCGGCGCCGCGAGGATGTTGGCCGTGCCCCCGATGGCAAACAGCAGCGCAATTTCGTAGCTCGACACCCCCACGGTCGACTCCAGCCAGCTGGGCAGAAACGACGTAAAGAGGCCGAAGCCGGAGAACATGAGCAGGTACGATAGCACGGCGTTCACCGCGTCGGTTCCCTGGAGCACATCCCGATACTTTTCCACAAGTCGGCTTGGCGTGAGGCGCTTCTCGTCGAGCTCCGCGTCCGGCTGCGGCACGTAGCGCCAAATGAGCACGGCCGAGAGCGCCATGGGCACCGCAAACATGAGAAAAGGCCACCGATAGCCGAAGCCGGTGGCCAGCACCTTTCCGATAGGAATGCCCGCCACCTGCCCGAACGCTGTGCCGCTCATGACCCATCCGTTGGCCCAGCCCCGCTGCTCGTAGGGGAAATAATCGCCTACGTAGGCCACTGAGCCACTCGTGAGCATGCCTCCACCCACCCCCGCCAGCAGGCGCATCGAGAAGAGCAAGATGTAGCTCTCCGCCACGGTGTGAAGCACCAGCGTGACGGCCATGAGGGTGGTGCCGTACAGCAGAATGAGTCGGCGTCCGATGCGGTCGGAGGCTGGGCCTGTGATGAGAGCTGAGACGCCCAGCGACAGCGCGTAGGCCGTGAGCAGCATGCCCTGCCAGAACGCATTGACGTCCAGGCTGGCCGCGATCTCCGGCAAGATCGGCACCATGATGATCAACTGGCTGCTGGCCGAAAACATCATCAGCCAGAGCGCAAAGAGGATCAGGTACGGATTCGAGGTTTTCGAGTCGGGCACGGATGAAAAGTGACCTGGACGAAAAGTGCCGTGTCAGTGTCGCCAGCGAAGCGTCGGCCACTGGCTGCACGCGGCCTTCGGCTGACGACTATATACGGAGACGACCTCCAAAGATGCCGGGCATTCCGCGCACATGCAGGCGCGTGCCCAGAATCTTCGGAGAAATTCGTTTCGCTGGGGGCGACGGGACGGACAGACGGGCGCTCGGGAGTGGAAGCCCGTGAGCGAAGGGAGAAGATTTGGCCATTAATACAACGGTAACCCGGCCGTAATGGCGGCATAACACCCGTCCGTTAGAATGGGACACGTAATCTCGACCCGTTCCTTTGGGACGGTACGCGTGTCTCTACACGGATGTCTGGCCCCCTACATGTCGTACGGCACAATCCGTAGTACCCTCTGTGGCATCATCCTGCTCGTAGCGTGCGTGGCGGGTCCTCACGACGCCCCCGCCCAGGCGGACATCGAGGACGGCATTATCGCCGGGGTCGTCGTGGAGGCCAAGGGCGGAGAGCCCCTCCCCGGGGCAAACGTGGCGATCAAGGGCACCACGACGGGCACCTCGACGGACCTAAACGGGCGGTACCGCATCAATGGCCTGGAGGCGGGGACGTACGACCTTGTCGTCTCGTTCGTCGGCTTTCAGCAGAAGACGATTACCGGCGTGGAGGTCGAGTCTGGTCGGGCGACGACACTCGACGTCACGCTGTCCGAGGCGGCGGCACAGCTCGACGAGATCGTGGTGGAGGCAACGGCCGCCCGAGATTCGGAGGCCGGGTTGCTAACGGAGCGGGCCGAGGCGGCCGCTGTGAGCGACGCCATCAGTGCCGAAACGATTGGGCGGGCCGGGGCCGGGACGGTGGCGGATGCTATGAGCATGGTCACCGGGGCGTCGATCGTGGAGGGCAAGTTCGTGAACGTGCGGGGCCTGCAGGGCCGATACGTCGACACGCAGTTGAACGGCTCCGATTTACCGAGTACCGACCCGGACGGCAACAGTGTGGCCCTGGACGTATTCCCGTCGAGCCTCATCGACAATGTCGTCACCACCAAGACCTTCACACCGGACCGCCCGGGCAACTTCACGGGGGGCTCGATCGACGTCACGACGAAGTCATTTCCGGAGGAGCGGTTCTTCGACGTCTCCCTTTCGACGTCCTCCAATAGCGAAGTGGGGCTCGGGGGCAACGTTCTTCGACCCAGCGAGGGGCTCGGGTCTCTGCCAGGAGTGGTCCAGAACACCGACATTCCCGCCTCGCCCCCTCCGTACTTCTCGGACGTTGAACGCAAAGTGAGCGCGCTGTCCACCATCACATCGGCGTTTCGCTCGCCGATGCTTCCGAGGCAGGAAGAAATTATGGGCAATCGCGGCGCCGAGGCCTCCTACGGCGATCAGTTCTCCGTCCTTGGTGATCGACCCCTCGGCGTCATTGCCGCGCTGTCCTATGACAAGTCCTTCTCTGGGTACGACGACGGCACGACGGCCCGGTTCAGCCAGACCGGTTTGGACTCCGAGACCCTGAATCCGCAGGCGAATTACACCACGCAGCGGGGCATTGAGGAAACCCTCGCGAGCGGACTGCTGGGGCTATCGTTTCAGCCCCATCCCCAGCACGAGCTTGGACTGCGGGCGCTACACACCCGAGACAATGAGGAGGAGGCTCGGACCGAAACGGGAAGCCTTCCGCGCGACCTGGCGGGGGATGCGCGGTTCCAGACGCGGGTCTTGCGTACCACCGAGCGGTCGGTGACGTCCCTGGAAATGACGGGCACGCATCGGGTTGGAACGGGGGCANAGCGGGTGCGCGTGGAGTGGTCGGCGTCCCGGTCGGAAGCCACGCGTGACGAGCCGGACTATCGGTTCTTCTCGAATCAGTTTTCCGTCACCGACGGCGAAACGTCGTACGCAATTTCGCCCTCTATCTTTCTTCCGCCGGCCCGTTTCTTCCGCAACCTGACCGAAGACACGTGGGGGGGCGACGCATCCGTGGAAGTCCCTGTGGGTCCAGCGACGTTTAAGACGGGCGGTCGTTTCCGGACGAAGACCCGCGAGTTTCGGGAGCACACGTTCCTGCACGGGGCCGACCGGGCCAACTTCACGGGCAACCCGAACGCGTACGTTGATGAGCAGGCGGGAGTCATTGGGGAGGATGAGCGGGGACGCACCCGGTTTGGAACCTACGTTCGCGATTTCACGGATCCCCGCAACAACTACGATGGGGATCAGACGATCGGGGCCGGATTTCTGATGATGGAGGCGCCCGTGCCCGGCCTGCCGTCACTCTTGTTCATTGGGGGCGTGCGGGTGGAACACACCGACATGTCCATCGAAACGCTTGGCTCGGAGCCGCGCCGAGGGGCCTTCACTGAAACAGACCTCCTGCCCTCGGCCAACCTGAAGTGGGCCCTCCGCGACAACATGAACCTGCGGCTCGCCTACGGCCGCACCATCGCCCGTCCCACATTCCGCGAGTTTGCGCCGTTCGAGTCGTTTCAGTTCGTGGGGGACTACATTGAGCGTGGCAATCCGGATCTCACCCGCACTCGCGTTGACAATTTCGACCTGCGATGGGAGTGGTTCGTCCAGCCCGGCGAGCTGCTCTCGGCCAGTGTCTTCTACAAGGACTTTACCGATCCGATCGAGCGAACGATCGACCCCGAGGCGGCGGCCAATCAGGAGGTGACCTACCTCAATCGGAGTAGCGCACGGGTGTACGGGGTGGAATTCGAAGCCCGAAAGCGCCTGGACGGCCTGGGATCGTGGGTCCGACATCTGCAGGTGGGGGGCAATCTGACGCTCACGCGCTCGGAAGTGTCGCGGCCCCAAGAGGTGCTCGATGCCATCCAGGCGTTTGACGTCAAGGCGGACGATACGCGTCCCCTGCAGGGGCAGTCGCCCTACATTCTGAATCTGAATGTCGGCTACGAGAATCCGAACAGCGGCACGAGTGTGAATGTCTTCTTCAACCGCTTTGGCGACCGGCTCGACACCGTGACGCGCAACGGCGTCGACCTGTTCGAACAGGGACGAAGCATGCTCGACGTCAACGCGTCCCAGCGTCTGCTTCGCGGTGTTGAGGCAAAGGTCTCTGTCAAAAACCTGCTCAACAACGAGAAGGTCGTGTCGCAGTCTTTCGGTGGTACCGAGTTTATCAACGACCTTCAGCCACTGGGGCGGACCGTCTCCGTGGGGGTGTCCTACTCCTTTTGATTGCATTCCGGCAATAAGGAAAGGCCCGGGGCCCTCGGCCCTACGCAAGACCGATATCCATTTGACGATCTCTACGACCAGAAGCGAAGGGGGCAAGCCGCGACGACGGCTTACCCCCTTCGGTGATTCGCGGAAGGGCGTTACCCAATCATTAACGCACGTCCTCCCGCGCCGTAGCGCGCGCTTTCTCACTCAAAGGCACACGCATTATGCAACTTCTCTCTACAACCACCACAACAGGATGGTTCTCGGTCCTTCGAGGGGCAGGAGCCCTTCTGGTGGCACTCATGCTCGTCGTTGCCACGGGCTGTGACTCAAACGATAGCGGCATGGAGGACCCTCCGCCTAACGACGGGAACGGAGACGGGACCGAGTTCTCTGTGGCTCATTACGACACCACCGTCGTTGAGGGCGGACCGGACGAGATTACGGTCAGTGACGACGCCGAAGACTTCGGCGTTGGCTACGAGGATCCGGATGGAAACGCGGTCACGGACGTGACGTGGTCGAGCGACTTCGTCTACAAGCTCGACAACTTCGTCTTCGTCGACGACGGCGAGACGCTCACCATTGAGCCTGGGACTGTCGTGCAGGGCCTGCCCGGCAACGGGGCCGACGCAGCGTCCCTAATCGTGACCCGCGGCGGCACCATTCAGGCCGACGGGGAGCGCGACGACGGCACGATTGCCCCGATCATCTTCACGGCCGACGGGGACGATGGCAGTGGGCTCGGCCGCGACGTGAAGGGCCGCTGGGGCGGTGTCATCCTCCTTGGCGACGCGCCCATCAATTCGAAGCCCACGACCACCCAGATTGAGGGCATTCCCGATGAGGTAGGCGGTGACCGCATCCGCTACGGCGCCGAGAACGGCGACTTCGACCCGAACCATAACGTCGGCACCCTCCGATATGTCTCCATCCGACACACTGGCACCCAGCTTCAGGGTGGGGACGAGATTCAGGGCCTTACGCTCGGGGGCGTGGGCAGCGGGTCGACCATCGAGTACGTCGAGTCCTACGCCAGTGATGACGACGGCTTCGAATGGTTCGGCGGCACGGTGAACACAAAGTACCTGATTTCGGCCTATGCCTCGGACGACTCGTACGACATTGACGAGGGCTGGACGGGCAGCAACCAGTTCTGGCTGGCGGTCCACGGCGCCGAGGAGGCCGGCCGCATCGGGGAGCACGACGGTGGTACGGATCCGGAAGCCGGGGAGCCCTTTGCCACGTCGGTCGTCTCGAATGCGACCTACATCGGCATCGGCCCCGGCGTCTCGACGGCCGACGTGTCGGGCGACGGGGAAAACCCCTTCTTGATGCAGCGCGACAACAACGCCACCTCCTACTACAACACGATCTTTATGGGCGGCCGAACGAACGCCGGCCTTCAGATCGAGGATCTGGACGGAAGTGAGGACGCCGCGAACCGGTGGGATAGTGGAGACCTCAAGCACCAGGACAACCTCTGGTTCAATATCGGTCCCGACTTCAGCGACCAGACGGAGTTCGAGGATCTCATTCAGCTCACCACGAACGATGCGGGGGAGGTTACCGGAGATCGTGGGACGGCGATGCGTGGGAACCTGGCGAGTTACCTCCGAAACAACGGCAATCAGGTGCTGGATACGGACCAGACGCCGATCACGGGCATCACGCGGGCGGAGGGCGCGCGCGGACCGGACGGCGCGGTGCAGTCCTTTGATCCGGCGCCGGCGGGGCCTGCCACGTCCGGGGCCAACGAACCCGATGCGTTCGGGGCGTCCGGCGGCCAGAATGCCACCTGGACGGCCGTTAGTTTCCGGGGAGCGTTCGGTCCGGGAGCGTCGTGGAACCTCTCGGATTGGGCCCTCGTCGCCCAGGACGGCACGATTCAGTAACGGACCCACTCGCCAGCCGGAGGACACGACCGGGCGGCACTATACGCCGGGCGCCCCGACTTCCGTCGTTGGGGCGTCCGGCGTTTGTGTGGGCCCGGGCCCAATCTTATGGGGGCTGGGGAACGGAGCCTCTACTCTCGTGTGCATGTGGTAGCAAAATAGCCCCCGAACCACAGGCCGGCTCCACGATGCCGCTCCGTTGTCTTTTTGTTGTGCAGGGTGAAGGCCGTGGTCACCTCACCCAGGCCATGGCCCTGCGGCGCATGCTCCGGGAGGCCGGCCACGAGGTCGCGGGCGTGGTGGTGGGCAAGAGCCAGGGACAGGCGGTACCCACCTTCTTTCGGGAGGCATTCGAGGGACCCGTGACGCACGTGGAAAGCCCCAGTTTTGTCTCCGATGGGGCGAACCGCTCGGTCCGGCCCTGGGCGACGCTCCGCCGGGAAGTGGGGCGCACGCCTACCTTCTGGCGCAGTCTAGGCGTCCTCAATCGCACCATTGATCGCCACGACCCGGACGTGGTGGTAAATTTTTTTGAGCCGCTAGTGGGGCTATACGCCATGACCCACGGCACGTCCGTCCCGGTCGTGGCGGTGGCGCATCAGTACATGTTTTTGCACTCGGCGTACGAGTTTCCGGCGGGGCGGTGGCTGCAGCGGTGGGGCGCGCGGGCCTTCGCGCGGCTTACGGCCTGGGGCGCTACACGCCGCCTGGCGCTCTCGCTCTACCCCGTGCCCGACTCGGCCCGTCCCCGCCTCACGGTCCTCCCACCGCTCCTCCGTGCAGACCTGTTCCGGCAGCCCCAAGGGCGGAGCGAGCCCTTCTTTCTCGTCTACATCCTCAACAGCGGCTACGCCGACGAAGTGGTTCGGTGGCACAACCAGCACCCCGAGGTGCGACTGCATTGCTTCTGGGACCGGCCCGACGCGGCGCCCGTAGAGGCGTACGACGAAACGCTGACCTTCCATCAACTCGACGACGAGAAATTTCTGTCGCTCATGGCGCGGTGCCGGGGCTTTGTNTCCACCGCCGGCTTCGAGTCGATTGCGGAGGCGATGTATCTGGGCACGCCGGTACAGGTGGTGCCGGTGGAGGGGCACTACGAGCAGCTCTGCAACGCAGTCGACGCGGTGCGGGCCGGGGCCGGCATTCGCAGCTCCCGGTTCGACATCGATCGGCTCCAAGACATTGTGCCCCGAGGGACGACGGACGTGGNCCACTTTCGGGCCTGGGTGCGCCGGGCGCGCCGCCGGTTCGTCCACGAGATTGAACGGGCCACTGAGCTGGACGGCGCGGTGGTCCCAACGCCTGCCCGGCGGTCCGATCCCCAGGTCCTCGAAACGGCCTGATTCGCGCGGAAAATTCTCCGTACGCGCTTCGCGGCGGGGGCGATGGGGGAGACACGAGGGACCGAACCATCCCGTCGGGGGCGCGTCGTCCGTGTAAGAACGTGCACGCACTTCTTGAAAGGGATATTCGTGGCGATCCTCCGACGCATACTTAGGGTTCTGGGGTGGGGGGCGACAATACTTCTAGTGGGGGCCTTCCTCGTCGGATATGCCGCCCCATACCTTCCCCCGGCGTATTTCTGGTGGACCAACCTGTTTGCCGTGCCGCTAGTGCCCCTGGCGGGACTGGTAGGGCTGCTCGGCCTCGGCCTCGTGGGGCGCGGGGTATCCCAGCGCGCGTGGGGGTGGGTCGCAGTCGGTGGCGTGTTGCTGGGACTGGTAGGGGTTCGGTTTGGGCCCAGCGTATGGAGCGGCGTGGCGTCGGTGAATAGCGAGGAGACGCTCCGCCTGATGAGTTTCAACGTCCCCATGACGTTTGGGCGGCGAGACGCCTCGGCCCGTGCGCTGACACGCTTCGTAGAGCGGGCGTCGCCCGACGTGGTGGCGTTTCAGGAATCCTGGATGAGTACCAAGGACAACCCGTGGCCGGGGCGGGAAGCGCATCCGTGGCCGCCCCGGTTGTTTTTGGAGGACATTGGGTACAGTCCCCCTCGGGCGCATCCCCGCGACACCATGATATGCCAGCCAGTGCTGGGGCGGGTCCCGCTCGACTCGATCGGGCTCCGCTCGCTGCCGCCGCACACGAACCGCTGTGGTCACTACACGCGCACGCAGTTCCGCTGGGGGAAGCGAGCGGTCGTCCTTTACAACATACACCTGCACACGATTGGGAGCGTTCGGCCCTGGAAGGAGGCGGGCCGTTGGGGATCGCTCGAACAATGGGGAGCCTTCGTCCAAGACTACCGGCGCGGGATGCTATACCGGGCGCAGCAAGCCCGCCGGATTCGGCGGCACATTGAGCAGGAGACACGCCCTGTGCTCGTGGTGGGGGATTTCAACAGCACACCCCACCAGTGGGCCTACCGTCACCTCGCACAGGAATTGCAGAGCGTACACGCCCGCGGGACATGGGGATGGGGCGGTACCTTTCCGGCCCGTCGCCCTGTCGTGCAAATCGATCACATCCTGGTGGGGCCGGCGTGGGAGGTGGTCGGGGCGCGCGTCCCGGCGCTTTCGCACTCTCCACCCATCTCGGACCATCGGCCCATCGTGGCCCGGCTCCGGTGGGCAACGGACTACTCCGAGTAGGGCGGTGGGCGGCGGACGGGCGACGACAAGGCCTCGGGCCCCATCTCCTCCTGCACGCTGGCGTGGCGGATGTCGATCCCCTCAATGAGGAAGACAACCCCCTTCGCGATGTTCGTAGAGTGATCCGAGATGCGCTCGATGGCTTTGCTGGCCGTGATGAGATGCGCGGCCACCTCGGCGTGCTCCGGATGGTTCTGGATGTAGTCGACCAGTGCCCGGAAGTTCTCGTGGTGCAGGCGGTCCACCTCGTCGTCGAGGTCGGGAATGCTGCGGGCTAGGTCCGCGTCCTGATCCAGGAAGGCCTGCTTGGCCTCGTCGAGCATACGCCGTGCGGCCTGGCTCATTTCGCGGATCTTGACCGAGTCGAGTATGCCGGGGGCCTCAGTGACGTGCTCGGCGTTGCGGGCCAGGTTGTGGCAGTGGTCGCCAATCCGCTCCAGGTCGGTATTGATTTTCTCGACGGTCAGCAGCGTGCGCAGGTCCGTGGCCACCGGCTGGTGCCGAGCCAGGATGCGCTCGCAGTACTTGTCCACCTCTAGTTCCAGCGCGTCGACCTCCCGGTCGCGCTCCATTACGCGCTCGGCCTTCTCCACGTCGTGGGCGAGGAGAGCATCCACGGCGTCGGTAAACTGCTCGGCCACGGTGGTGGCCATGTCGAGGAGGCGGCTGCGCAGTTCGGCAATCTCACGGGCGAGACGAGTTGGCATTGGAGACCCCCGGAATGGAGAGAATAGAACTGAAGCAGGAGACGTACGCTCCGTCCTGGGACATTGTGCCGAGCGGGATGCTGCTCCGAGTCTGTTCGCCCGGTGGCTAGGCCGAGGGGGCAAAAACGGGTTCCTCGGTGGGGGGCGGGGCCGGGCGGCCGTCGGCGTGGACGCTACGCAGTACCGAGAGGTACGTGTCGGCCACGGCGGACCAGCCGAACGTAGACTCCGTGTGCCGCCGGGCACGATCGGCGGCGGCGTCCAGGGCCTGCGAGCGGCCCCGATAGCGGCCAATGGCCTTCACGAACGCGTCGGCATCTTCGGGGGGCACGAGGTGCCCATTGATGCCTTCGGTCAAGACGTCCTGGATGCCATCGATCTCCGCCGCGATGGCCGGGGTCCCACACTGCCCGGCTTCGAGGAGGACGATGCCAAACCCCTCCAGGTCGTCCTCCACTGGCACGTTCGGCATGATAAAGAGGTCGCTTCCCCGATACAGAGCGGCGAGGGTGTCGTTGGGGACGCGGCCCAGGTGACGGACGCGGGGGGAGAGGTCATGGCGGCGAATCGCGGCCTGAATGGCGGGGGATTCGGGGCCATCCCCCGCAATCCAGTAGTGCACGTCGTCGGGGAGCCGCGGCATGACGGTGTTTACGAACCAGGCCGTCCCTTTTCGTTCGACCTGACGTCCCACGCTGCAGAGCAGTAGGCCCTCGGGCGGTGGGGGCGGTGGGGAGGCGTCCACGCATTGGGCGAGTACCTGCCGCTCGGTCATGCGGTCCTGGGGCGGACGGAAGCGCTCCGTGTCGATCCCGTTTGGCACCACGCGAAGTGTATCGGCGGCGCACCCTCGCTCCCGACAGGCCTGTCGGGTGGCCCGGCTCACCGGCAACACGGCGTCGAGCGCGTCGAACACCTTGGGCACGAACCACTGGTACGGCGGGAAGGGGGTGGTCACGTCCAGGCCATGGACAATGGCGGCGGTCTTGACGCCGTGGCGGCGGAGCAGGCCCTGCAGTGGCACCGTTAGGCTTGCGGTGACCATCGACGAAAAAAGCACCACGTCGACCGCATCGTTCTGCACGGCTCGCGCAATTTTCCACCCGGCCTTTCCGAGAAAGAGGGGGACCTTCGCGTGCAGGGTACGCCAGGCGCTGCGGAGCAGCAGGGCGTCGTACGCAAGGGGGAGCTCTGTCGCCTTCGCATCGAGCGATTCGTGCAGCTTCAGGGCCACGCGCTGCATGCCCCCTACGTTTGCGAGGGGACGACCGTGGGGCGGAAGGGAGTGGGAGACGAAAAGAAGACGCACAGATTAGGGCCGGCGGGTGGGAGAGACTACGCGGCTGTGTTCGGGGAGGTTGAGGGCGGGCGTGGCGTGGTGGGGCCCAGCACCTCGTCGTAGTACCGGTTCATTCGGCGAAGGACATTCGTCCACGTAAAGTCCTGCGCCCGCTCGTGGGCCGCCGTGCCCATACGCCGGCGGCGAGCCGCTTCCGTGACGAGGTGCTGCGTGGCGGCCGCAAACGCGTCGACATCGCCGGGCGGACAAAGTCGCCCCGTCGTTCCGTCGTCTACGAGGTCGCGACTGCCGGCGGCGTTGGCACAGATGGTGGGCAGGCCTGATGCCATGGCCTCCAGCGTCACGTTCCCAAACGTCTCGGTGTCGCTGGGAAACAGAAAGACATCGGACGACGCGTAGGCCGTTGCCAGCGCATCGCCTTCCAGAAAGCCGGCGAAGGTGGTGTGGGGGAGGCGGGCCTCCAGGGCCTCACGCGCCGGGCCGTCGCCCACCACGAGGCTATGATGCGGCACGTTTTGACGTTCCAGGCGCTCGATCACGTCGGCATACACGCCGAGTCCTTTCTCCCACACCAGTCGGCTCACGAACGCCACGACGACCGCGTCGTCGTCAATGCCGTGGGCACGGCGCCAGGCGGTAGAGTGGTGGGTGGGTGAGAACCGGTCGGTGTTCACCCCCCGCGGCCAGAGGCGAAAGGGGCTGGTGAGGCCCTCGTCGCGCAGCACGTCGGCCATGGCGTGGGTGGGGACGTACACCTGCGCGCACTGGTTGTAAAATGAGCGCAGGTAGTACCAGAGGGGCTGCTCCAGCAGGTCAAGGTGGTAGTATTTGAGGTACGAGCTGAAGTGGGTGTGGTACGACGCCACAACCGGCGTCTTGGTCGACTGGGCGTGATGCAGGGCGTGACGGCCTAACAGATCCGGGGTGGCGATGTGGTAAAGCGTCGGGGCGAAGGCCTTTAGCGCCCGCTTGGCCGATGGCGAGAGGCCGAGTGAGAGACGATATTCGGACCGACCCGGCAGCGGCAGGGATGGGACCGGCACGAGCGTGCCGGCATGCTCCTCAATGGCGGGATGGTCGACTGTAGGGGCAAAGGCCCGGACCGCAACGCCCTGCGCCTCCAGGTATTCCACGAGGCGGTTCAGCGTCAGCGAGACGCCGTCGGCAATGTGGTTGTACGCCCCCGCGAACAGGGCCACTCGCTTGGGCGACCGCCGAGACGGGCGGTCGGGCCGGGCCGGTGTGTTCGAGGAAGCAGTGTTCATGCAGGGCGTAGCAAACAGTCCGATGGACGAATGCGAGCCACCGACGGTCCGTAAAAGTCGTCGGTAGAGGTAAGGTTGTGGAGGATTCCTAGTCGTTACAAGACGCGGGCAAGCCCACAGAGGTAACGAAGCAGATGTGTCTTTTTAGTGAACGAGGTTAGTGAGGGGGAGGAAACAGAGAGGCAACTTCATTTCTCTGTACGCTTTCCTCGACCGGTTACGACACAGAAACGGCCCCAGATCGCGTCTCGATCTGGGGCCTTCTGGGTCCAAGCACCGGATTCCCGAAACTGGTGCGGGGCAATCTTCTCATTCCGAGGGCTAGTCGGTGGCGGTCGCGTCCTCAATGATGTGGAGCACGTGATTGGTGTGGGCCTGCGTCTCCGCGTTCACGCCGCGCTTGTCGTCGATCATGCCCTCGATCTGCTGCAGGCTCTGCAGGGCCGCGGACTGGGCGACGTTGTCGTACTGCGCGTCGCCGTCCTCGCCGACCACGGCGGCCAGGGACTCCACGTATGCGACCTGCAGGTTCTGCCGGAACGTGTTCACGTTGCCGTTCGCGTCGGCCGCGAAGACATCATTTGTGAGATCCTCCATGTAAGTGGCCAGCGCGTACTCGTTGCCGTAGAGGCGCGTGTCGGTCATGCGCTCCAGCACGTTGGGGTGCAGGAGGTGGGCCAGCACGCTCTCCTGGATGCCGAGCACACGGGCGTGGATCTTCGGGTCCTCCGATTCCCCGAAGAAGTTGAAGCCACGCCGTTGCGGCTGCAGGTGGCGGTACAGTTCATTCGGGATGATCTCGAACGCGTCCGGTGCGAAGAGGTGCTGGCTCAGAAGATTGAGCGCCCGTTTCTGCTTGTCGAGGGGAACGGGCCGGTAGGGCTCCGTGGCGCCGTCCTGCCCGATGAGCGCGCGGTCTACGTAAACCCCGCCGACGTAGCGGGAGGCGACGGCCGCCATCTGCGCGTGCTGGCCGCTCGCGGCGAAGAAAGCGTTGCGCAGCTCCTCGTACGACTGGCCCGGGTCCTCGTATTTTTCGAGTAGACCGTCCATCAGGTCGCCGACCAGCTGCATCCGGTTCTCCGCGTAATTGAGGGCGTCGTTCGACATGTCCCCGACCATGACGCGCGGGTTGATGGCCTTGCCCGGGGCGCGCATGTCGTCGGCGTCGTTGCCGAACGCGAGGTCCGGCTCGGTGGAACGCGACAGGATGGCGTCGAGCTCTTGCTCGGAGGCGTCCGGCGTGTAGCCGTATTCTACGGCCCACTCGTCGTAGGGGCCGGGGCGAGTGGTGTAGTATTGGCCCTGGTCGGTGCCCGGAGGCGCTACGTTGACTGCCGGGTAGTCCATGACCGAGCCCACGAGACCCTCGTCCCGGGTCACGGAGGCGTCGTGCACCGCATCGGCCGAATGCAGCTGGGAGGACTTCATGTTGTGCTGCAGGCCCAGCGTGTGCCCCACCTCGTGCAGCGCCAGGAAGTGGAGTGCCTCCTCCATGAGCTGTGTCAGCTCCCCGTTGAGGTCCGAGGGCCCATTCTGCGCGGGACTCGGGTCGGCGGCCGCGGTCTCCAGCGCGGCCTTGCCGAAGAGGGTGTTTGTGTGCAGGAAGCTCGGGAGCGTGCAGGCGTGCTTCGGCAGGTTCTCGGGCACGTTCGCCGCGGACTGCAACGGCAGGCCGGCCTCCTCGAAGAGCTTGTTCTGGGCGACCTGGTTGGTTAGGAAGGCGTATTCCAGCATCACGTCGGCCCCCAGAATCTGGCCGGTGTGCGGGTTCACAAAGCTCGGTCCGTAGCCGCTGAAGGGCGGGGTGGGCGAGGAGGTCCACCGCAGCACGTTGTAGCGAATGTCACCCGCGTCCCACGAGGCGGTGTCCGGCTGCACCTTCACCTCGATGGCGTTCTTGAAGCCGGCCTCGCGGAAGGCGGTGTTCCACTCCAGCACCGCATCGCGGATGATGGGCCGGATGCGCTCGGGGGTCGTGTTTTCGATCCACCACGTGATTGGCTCCACCGGCTCGGAGAGCTCGGCGTCGGGGTTTTTCTTCTCCAGGTGCCAGCGGTTGATGAGGTCGTGGTAGGGGGTGGCGCTGGTGGACGTGAGGTCGTCCTTCTGCTGCGTGAAGAACCCGATGCGCGGGTCCGAGAACCGCGGCTCAAAGTCGTTCTCCGGCACCTCGATGAGGCTGTGCCGGAGGGTGATCGTCACGTTGCGCGCGTCGGTAACCGCGTCGGAGCCGGGGTTGATGGGGCGGGGATTCTCAAAGACGTAGTCGACGACTACATCTGTGTTCTTCGGATAGTTGTGGACGCCGTCGATCTTCGACTTCTCCTTGCTCTGGCGGCCCAGGCTGAACGCCGTGGGCGGTTGTCCGGGGAAGGGCGACGGCTTCACCTGCGTGAGCGACTCGGTCAGGAACAGGTTGTCGGCCTCGATAAGGATTTGCCCGGTGGAGTCGTGCTCCGCCACGATCTTCTCGACGTGCAGGACCGACGGGCTCACGTTGGCGTCCGAGGCCCGGGTGAGCGCACTCTCGTCGTTGAAGTGGAAGTTGGTGTTCACTTCCACGAACTCGATTTGATCGTAGTGGCGCCGCACCTTGAAGACGGCGTTGTCGCGGTAATTGCCGCGGAAGGTTCCGGCTTCCAGCACGCCGTCCACCGTGTGCGTGAAGTAGATGTACTCCTCGCCGATCTGGCTCGTGTCGAGGGCCATTTTCAGCGAGCCATCCGTCGTGTCTCGGTAGACGGTAAACAGGCCGCCGAGCGAATCGCTCTTCGCGATGGCCTTTTCGAAGTCGCTTTTTTCCTCGTCGGCTTGTTCGGTCTTCTTTGCCGTGGCCGACTCTTCGGTCATTTGTGCCGAGCTGCTACAGCCGGCAACCAAGAGAAGGGTGAGGGGAAGAATCCAGAGAAGTGAACGGGGTCGCATGTCAGGCGCAATCGGTGTGGGAGAGAGTGGGGGAGGAGCCGCTGTCCGAGGCGAACAGTCGTCGCGGGATCTCAGGCCCGGGGAGAGGGGGAGAGGAGACAGCTGTTTCACGGAAGCAATATTGAGGGTGTGAGGTTCCCGCTAGTCGTATGGGCAGCGGAAAACTCACGTCTTAGGACGCTCCTGCGAAACAGGTTGTTACACCGGGCAGCATTTGTCTCTGGCTACGGGCATGCAATGCAATTAGTGGGGAGCTTTGGGGGGCGGTTCGGTAGGCCTTTGCTCCGAGTCTCGTCCCTTTCGAGAGAAAATGTCCATCGGTCGCGAGATGCATCTCGCGACATCATCTATCAGCCCGCAGATTTCGTCTTTAATCCATCGGTGAAACAAGACAGGTGATGACTTCAGAGGCACAGCAGGACGTGCCCGGGTCCCCTCAGAATTGCCCACCGATTTCCTCGATCGGGGTTCTTCGGGGGGCTCCTCGCGAAGAAAGTTCCGTCGGCAGCGGAGCGCCCAGAAGCACTCGCTCCGAACACCTTCAACCTCCCACTCACCCTACAGCACGTCCTGCAGGAACCGTCCAGTGTGGCTCGCCTCGCAGGCCGCCACCTCCTCGGGCGTCCCCGCCGCGACGACCTCGCCCCCGTCGTCTCCGCCCTCGGGCCCAAGGTCGATCACGTGGTCGGCGTACTTCACGACGTCGAGGTTGTGCTCGATGATGAGCACCGAGTGGCCCGCCTCTACCAGCTGCTCGAAGGCCCCGAGAAGCTGTTTGATGTCGTCGAAGTGGAGCCCGGTCGTCGGCTCGTCGAAGATGTAGAGCGTGCGGTCCGAGGAGCGGCTGTTGAGGTGGCTGGCCAGCTTGATCCGCTGCGCCTCCCCGCCACTGAGGGTGGTGGAGGGCTGGCCGAGCGTGAGGTAGCCGAGCCCGATGTCCTGCAGCACCTCCAGCTTGTTGATCACGGCGCGCTCCCCCTCGAAGAAGTCCGCCGCCTCGTCGATGGTCATGTCCAGCACGTCGGCGATGGTCTGGCCGTTGTACGTGACGTCGAGCACCTCCTTCTTGTAGCGCTGCCCGTTGCAGGCCTCGCACTCCAGGTAGAGGTCGGCCAGAAACTGCATCTCCACCTTCACGACGCCCTGCCCCTCGCACTCCTCGCAGCGGCCGCCGCTCGTGTTGAAGCTGAAGGTGCCTTTGTCGTAGCCGTGCACGTTGGCCTGTCGCGTGCTGCCGAAGAGCCGCCGGATGCCGTCGAACGCGTTCGTGTAGGTCGCGGGGTTGGAGCGCGGCGAGCGCCCGATGGACGACTGGTCCACCATCTCGACCGCATCGACGTGCTCGTGGCCGCGGATCGTGTCGTGCGCGCCCACTTTGCCGTCGCCGCTCCCGCCCTTTAGGCGGTGCAGGCCCTCGTAGAGCGTCTGGTTCGTGAGGGTCGACTTGCCGGAGCCGCTCACGCCGCTCACGCACACGATCTGCCCGAGCGGGATCTCCACGTCGATGTGCTTCAGGTTGTGCTGCCGGGCGTTCTCCACGACGAGCGTGTCGTCCGGGTCAACCGGGCGCCGCTCATCGGGGACCGGCACCTCCGTGCGCCCGCTCAGGTATTGCCCCGTGAGCGAGTCCTCGTCCTCCAGGATCTCGTCGTAGGTGCCCTGGAAGACGACCTCGCCGCCGAACGCGCCGGAGCCGGGGCCGAGGTCCACGAGCTGATCGGCGGCCTGCATGGTCACCGGGTCGTGCTCCACCACGAGCACCGTGTTGCCCAGGTCGCGCAGGCGCTGGAGGATGTCGATGAGGCGCTCGTTGTCGCGGGGGTGAAGGCCCACGGTCGGCTCGTCGAGCACGTAGAGGGAGCCGACCAGGGACGAGCCCAGCGAGGTGGACAGGTTGATGCGTTGCGTCTCGCCGCCGGAGAGCGTCTGGGCGAGGCGGTCGAGCGTCAGGTAGTCAAGTCCCACGTCCACGAGGTAGCGGCTCCGCTCGCGCAGCTCCTCCATCACGCGCCCGGCCACCTCCGCCTCGTAGTCCGACAGCGTAAGTGCCTCGAAGTAGTCGCGCGCCTCCCGCGTCGTCATCGCACAGATCTCGCCGATGTGCTTCTTCTCCACCGTATCGCCGCCCACCTTCACGTAGAGGGCGTCGTCACAGAGGCGGTGGCCGTTGCAGTCCGGGCACTCCGAGTACCCACGGAAGCGGGCGCGGAAGATGCGGTAGTGACGCTTGTACGAGTTTTCCTCCAGGAACTCGAAGAAGCCGTGCAGGCCGATGTAGTCGTCCTTGCCCTCCCACACGATCTTGCGTTCCCAGTCCTCCAGCGCGTGGTAGGGGCAGTCGATGTCGAGCCCCACGTC
>JGI1684J13235_1000225_pt1 | contig 21624 bp, 21 predicted proteins | sample PonA232FremontCA_2_FD_13235 | JGI IMG/M metagenome (IMG submission 13235) | reverse complement strand
CGTCGGCGGGGTCGAGGCCGGGGAGGTCGGCGGCGTCAACGTTGGGGACAGACATAGAGGTACTGCGAGACAACGGATACTGCGGAGCGGGGCCGGAGCGACTGGCCTGGCCAAAACACCGGCCCCAACGTAGGGGTCACGAAGGGGAGGCGAAAGCGGTCTGGGTAGACGTTTCGGGAAAATCGCCCGACCCCGCTCTCGATGCGATTCGAGAGGCTCGATCTTGCCCGTCGGCTCCAGATTCGCTGTCCGCTCCCCGGCCGTAGAACCGCCCACACTCAGGCAGATGCGCGCCCCGCTTCCTTTCCTCCGTTCTCTCATTCCTCCTCTCCCGTTCCCCTCTCCCCCGCTCCCTATCAGTAGTGCCATGGCACATCGCTCCAGTCCGGCTCGCGCCCCTCGAGGAACGCGTCGCGCCCCTCCTGCGCCTCGTCGGTCATGTAGGCGAGGCGCGTGGCCTCCCCCGCGAAGACCTGCTGCCCCACCAGCCCGTCGTCGGCCATGTTGAAGGCGTACTTGAGCATGCGGACGGCGGTGGGGCTCTTGCCGTTGATGGTCTCGGCCCAGTCGAGCGCCGTGTCCTCCAGGTCCTCGTGCGGCACGGCCTCGTTGGCCATGCCCATCTCCACCGCCTCCTCGGCGGAGTAGTTCTTGCCGAGAAAGAAGATCTCGCGCGCCTTTTTCTGGCCCACCTGCTGCGCCAAGAGGGCCGAGCCGAAGCCGCCGTCGAAGCTGGCCACATCGGGATCCGTCTGCTTGAAGGTGGCGTGCTCGGCACTGGCGAGGGTGAGGTCGCAGATGACGTGCAGGCTGTGCCCGCCGCCCACCGCCCACCCCGGCACCACGGCAATCACCACCTTCGGCATGAACCGGATGAGACGCTGCACCTCCAGGATGTGCAGGCGGCCCGGCCGCGCCTCATCGGGGGTTCCTTCCTCATCCTCGTACTGGTACCCGTCTTTCCCCCGAATACGCTGGTCGCCGCCCGACGAGAAGGCCCACTTCCCGTGCTTTTCGGACGGGCCATTGCCCGTGAGCAGCACGCAGCCCACGTCGGGCGACTGGCGGGCGTGGTCGAGGGCCTGGTAGAGCTCGTCCACCGTTGGCGGGCGAAAGGCGTTGAGCACCTCAGGCCGGTCGAACGCGATGCGGACCGTTCCGTGGGCTTCGGCGCGGTGGTATGTCACGTCGTCGAAGTCAAAGCCATCAACGGGCGTCCAGGCGTCGGGGTTGAAGAGGGCGGAAATCATTGTGCGCTCGGAGTGTGAGGTGCGAAATCGAGAGTACGGCTGCGACGCTCATCCGGCCGTCGGAGGAGGGAGGGACCAGAACCAAGGTTGGGGCCACGCGTCACCGTGCCGTACGAGAGGACGTGCTCGGCGACGCGGTGCGGCTTGTATCCGCAGTCGCGTCCGTAAACCAGCGCCGTAGGACCCGTTCGGCGGGTTTGCCCTGGGGCGTGAAGGCCGTCGGACCCTCGATCTCGGATGGCGGGTGCCACTTCCAGATGATGCCGCCCTTCATCCAGGGCGCGCGGCCCACAGTCGACAGGAAGGCCTGGTAGCAGCGGGCCTGAAGGGACGAGTCGGGAACGGCTCCATTGTCTCGTTCCGGCCACGTCCAGGGGGCCTCCGCGGCCCCAACGGCACTCCGGTAGCCCACCTCAGTGAGAAGAATGGGGCGCCCGGTGCGCTCATGGATCTCGGCCAGGGCCGCCCGGTGGGGCCGCCACCCCTTCCGCAAAGTCGCGAGCGACGGGTCCTCGGCGTCCGTAAGGGGGAAATAGGCCTGCACCCCTACGTAGTCGAGGACCTCCCAGAACTGAATTCGTTGGTACGCCTCATGCCAGTTGGCCGCGTAGGTCAGCTTTCCGTCGTAGACGGTGCGGGCCTCCGCCGCAAGATCGCGCCAGAAGTCGGGCCGCTCGGTGGCCGCGCGGGTGAGCTCGGTGCCCAGCACGAGGGCGTCGGCGTCCACCTCCGCAGCCAGGCGGGCGTAAAGCATCAAGAAGCGGCGGTAGTCGGCCTCCCACTCGGCCCAGTCGGTCGCGGTGTCGAACCCGATGTCGCTCCGATCCTGCGCCTCGTCGTACCCGCCGACCCAGATGTGAGGCTTGAGGATGACGTCCATCCCCAGTGCCTCGGCCTGGCGGGCGAGGGTGCGGATGCCAGCGTGCGACTCGCTGTACCAGCCCTTCGTGGTGTCGACGCCGATGTTCGTGCTCGATGCGGTCTCCTGCCACCCAAATGACACGAGGGTGAGGTGCGTGACGCCGAGGTCGCGCAGCCGTACCAGTAGGCTGGAGTCGGGTCGGTTCCGGGCGTCGAGCGTCACCGATCGGACGTCAAAAACGGGGGTAGCCCCTGCAAGCGTGTCGGCCGGGCCGGGAGCGGACGCGCCTGAATCCGCGCACCCGGCAGCCAGGAATAGGATGGCCCCCCCTGCGAGACTGGCCGCAACGAAAAGGCGATGGAATGGACGGCGCATGGCTGGGCACGACGCTGTTACGAACACGCGCCGCCTAAACTCTCCGCGGGCACGGGTGTTGCCTATTTGTTGTGAGACGCATGACACCTCCGCGTCGGGTCCTCAGTTAATTTTTCCGGGACGGGGTGCACTTTTCGATTGGCTCCGTCTTTGTATTTTGGCGCGGTCGCCGATCTCGGGACTTGTATTCACGATGCACTGAACGCTGCCTTATGCCGACCTACGACGTTGCAATCATCGGAGGCGGAATTGTCGGCCTCGCCACGGCCTACCGCCTCACGGAGCGGTATTCCGACACCTCGGTTGTTGTCCTGGAGAAGGAGGACCGGGTGGCCGCCCACCAGACGAGCCACAACTCCGGGGTCATCCACTCCGGCGTGTTCTACGAGCCCGGCTCGCTGAAGGCGGAGAACTGCCGCGAGGGCAAGCGCGCCCTGATTGAGTTTTGTGAGCGCGAGGACGTCGACTACGAGATGTGCGGCAAGTTCGTGGTGGCCACCGACGAGAGCGAGGTCCCAGGCCTGGAGCGGATTGCGGAGAAGGGCCACGCGAATCAGGTGAAGTGCACGCGCATCGGGGCGGAGGAGCTGCACGATCGAGAGCCCCACGTGCAGGGCGTGGCGGCCCTGGAGGTGCCCGGCGCCGGCATCGTCGACTACGAGGCCGTGGCTCAAGCCCTGGCCGACACCGTGACCGACCGCGGCCACACGATTCGCACCGGCGCCGCCGTGCGCGACCTGCACGTCACCCCGAACCACGTGACGGTCGACACCACGGCCGGGGCCGTGCAGGCCCAACACGTCGTCAACTGCGCGGGCCTCTACGCCGACCGCGTCGCCGCGATGAGCGGGCAGACCCTGGACACGAAAATTGTCCCGTTCCGCGGCGAGTACTACGAGTTGGTGGCGGAGCGGCGCTCGCTCTGCAACCGTCTCATCTATCCAGTGCCGGACCCCGCGTTCCCCTTCCTCGGGGTTCATTTCACCCCGACGATCGACGGGCGCGTGGAGTGCGGCCCGAGTGCGGTCCTCGCCTTTGCGCGGGAGGGATACCGGCTCACGGATGTCGATTGGGCAGAGCTGCGGGAGATTCTCACCTATCCGGGGTTTCAGAAGCTCTCCGCCCGGCACTGGCGGAAAGGCCTCCGCGAGCTGCTGCAGTCGATGAGCAAACGCGTCTACCTCCGCGCCGCCCGCCAGTTGATTCCAGAGGTGGAGATGGACGACTTCACCAACCGGTGGGCCGGGGTGCGGGCCCAGGCGCTCCGCCGCGACGGCACGCTCGTGGACGACTTCCTCATCCGCGAGACCGACCGTGTGGTGAACGTCATTAACGCGGCCTCTCCCGCCGCCACCTCGGCCCTCAACATCGGAGACCTGGTTGTCGAGAACTACCTAGCGGACCGGCTGACCGCCCCTCAGGTCTCCGCCGCCTCTCCCGATCGGAGTTAGGCCTCGACCCGTACCCGCAGCTCCGTAACGGAGACCGCCGTCCACACGACCTACGTTCCTCTCTTCCCACCCATTCCCCCTGAACTGATGGCCTGGATCGACATCATTGAGCCCGAGGACGCCACTGGCGACCTCAAGGCACTCTACGACACAATTGCCGAGAAGCGCGGCAAGGTGTCCAACGTGCTGACGGTGCACAGCCTAAATCCTGCGGCGCTCAAGGAACACCTCGACCTCTACGACGCCGTCCTGTTTGGCTCCTCCCCCCTGAGCCGGTCCGACCGCGAAGCCCTCGCCGTCGTGGTCTCCGCCGCCAACGAGTGCGACTACTGCGTGCGCCATCACGCCGAGGCGCTCCAAGCCTATTGGCGCGACGAGGCCCGCACGCAGCAGCTGGCCGACGACTACACTGCGCTCGACGACCTTGACGAGCAACTCCGGACGGCGTGCGACCTGGCCCACAAACTGACTGTTTCTCCCGGGGCCATGTCAGAAGCGGACGTGCACACCCTCCAGGACGCCGGCTGGTCCGACCGCGCCGTGCTCGACATCGTCCTCGTCACCTCCTACTTCAACTTCGTCAACCGCATCACCAACAGCCTTGGCGTCGAGGTGACGGAGGCCGAAGCTACCGGCTACAACTACTGAACATCGGCAGTGGACAACTGACAGCGAACCGCCGGCCGGAGCCCAGTGGGCCTCGAGTCGCCCAATTCCGGGGTTGGAAGCATCGTCGTCATCGAAGGCGCAACTGCTCACAACCACTCGACGTTCGACCGTTCAACGTTCCAGTGTCCTGCGCCCATTACATCGCCTCCGTCGGGTCGAACTCGCAGCGCAACTGGTCGCAGAGCTGCGTAATCCGGGCCTCCGGTCCGTACACGATCACCGAGCCATCGGACGGGACATCATCCTCCGCCCCCGGCGCGTAGTCCGTCGTTCCGTCCGGCCGCTCGATGGCCAGCACGATGAGCCCCTCGGCCGGTAGGTTGACGGTGCGGAGCGTCTCGCCGGCAAGCCAGGACTCGGGGTCTACCTCCATCCGGGTCACCATGTACCCGCCGCCCAGGTTCAGTATGGTGTGCATGTCGCGCACCTGAAAGCCCACCACGCGATCCAGCACCGCTTCGATGAGCCACGACAGGTAGCGGTCCACGCGGTCGCTGAGGGCAAGATAGGCCAGCACGCCGAGCCCTGTGGCCAGGATGAGGCCGCGCTGAAGTGCCTCCGCCACCGTGCCGGTGCTGGTAAACGACAGGACGAACGTCGAGACGGCGGTCACGAGCCCGGCGTTGCCGATGAGCATGAGCGTCACCGCGATGCGCCGTCGCACCGGGTGGTCCACAATGTGGTCGGCCTCGTCGGTCGTAAAGCCCGTGCCCGTAATGATGGAACGGGCCTGGAAGCGGGCGGTCTCCTTGGAGAGCCCCGTGAGCATGAACGCCCGCGTGGCGATCCGTGCCACGAGGATGGAGACGGCGACGACGGACAGCAGGATCAGGAGCGCGGCCACGACACTGAGGGCACCTCGGACCGGAGAGCGTCGGAAGCGTTGTGTTCAGTGGACGAACCGGGCGTTACAAGATCAGCCCCTCCTCCTATTGGCCCTCGGCCGGCTCCACAATCACGGTTGCCCGCATGGCCGCCTCGTGGGGGACGCAGAAGTAGCGGTACCGGCCCGGCGTCTCGAACGTGTACTCGAAGGTCTCGTCCGGTTCGAGATTGCCCGAGTGAAAGGAGGCTGCCCCCTCCGGAAGACGCATGCTCTCGTCCATTGTGGCCTCTTCGGGATCGGCGGTCACCGTGTGGACGATCACAGAATTGTTTTTCCAGCGGACCGTCTCTCCAACCTCAACACGCACTGTGTCCTTCGTAAAGGACAGCGTGTTCGTCATGCCGATGGTGGCGGCCGGCGCCCCGCTCGTTTGGGCAACGGCGGGTGCGGCAATCAGACTCATCCACAGCACGAGCCCCCCGAGGCCGCCGAGGACGGCACGCACCGCACGACCAGTAAAGACAGCGCGAAACGAAATCATTGACATAGTACTCCCAGAGCTTCGAAAAATTGCATCGTATTCCTCGCAGACCAGCCCTCGGCCCCGGTCCCGGCAGACCTGACTGTTCGGTTCCGGGACCGGGTGGCGGGACCTGTGTCCCGTCGCGGTTGGTGCCGTTACTCGCCGCGCTGGCTGTCAATGTTGAGGTTCTCAAACATCACGTGCCAGAACGGAAGCTCTTTGCCATTGGGGAGCTGAAAGCCCGTTGAGACGTTGTCGTGTTCAAACTTGTGCTCGCCCTGCACCGGCATGAACGGCGCTACCATGAGGTGAAAGTGCCGGCGCGTGGGGGTGACCTCACTGTCGCTGGCAAGCTCGTAGCCCTCCGTGCGCACGTACTCGGTGAGCATGCCGTGGACGACGCGGGGCTTGTCGACGACCTCCCCGTTTTTCAGCACTTCGCCCATGCCCCAGAAGGCGGCGTACGTGTACTCGGTGGGCATGAGGGGCGTCCCGATTCCGCTAAAGCCGTGGAGGATGTGGTTGGTTACCACACCGCCAAAGGTTGGGAATTCCGGTCCCGCAGTGGCGAGCATCTCGCAGCACCGCACCGCGTAGGTGTTTCCCTCTTTGTCCTCCCACGAGGCTTTAAATTTGACCTCATCCTTCGTCGTAGCGGCGTCGGTCGCCGTCACGTCCTTGGCTTTCAGCATCATGGTCCCGTTCGGCAGGGCCATGCTCTTATCGCCGAACGGCGTGGGACGATCGAGTTGCGTGAACTGGCCGTTCTCGACCTCGCGGAAGGGCACGGGCACTCCCGTCACCCCCGGTGTCCCCGTGAAGGCACGGGGCATCTCGGGCGTCCCGAAGACATCGCTGTCGAGTTCGCGCTGGTCCGGCAGGCCCACGAACACGCCGCCGGCGTTCTGCTCGACGGTGAAGGAGATGGGGCCGCCCAGTAGCTCAAGCGGCTCCTTGATGTTGCGGTGGGCCTCCAAGTAGCCATCGGCCTGGTTCATTTCCTGGAGCTGCATGAGCATCTTCTTCATTTTCTTGTCCTGGGCCTGCGCCGTATCGACGGCTCCAAGCAGGAGCAACAGTGCCCCGGCAAGCACGAGGAGTCCCCGTTGGAAGAACGCCCCGGCCCGAAGCCGGACGGATCGCTGCGTAGACGACAGAGAAACGGAAACCAATTGTGGACAAGTCATAGGTCGCGGAAGGATTGATGACGGCATTGAGGGTGAAGAGAGCAAGGGGCGGCGGAGCAGCGCCTCCACGGTTCCGCCGTCGTTCTGTAGGAGATCGTTCCGGCATCGTTACGGTCCCTGGAGTTGCCTGTGCGTGCCCTCAACGCCGCGCCTCCCCCCTTCCATCCGGACGTAACGCCTGTCCCCTCCGCCAAACGTATCCTCCGGAGCGGAGGCCCTTTACCTGTTCAACCACCCATCCGTCCCTGTACATGTGTCGCCTCTACGGCCTTCAGGCCACTCACCCCACCCGCTCTGCCTGCGAATTGCTCGATGCCCAGAACGCGATGATCCGCCAGAGCCGTGAGGACGCCCGCGGTCTCTCCAACCCGCACGGCTGGGGCATGGGGCAGGTGACCCACGGCACCACCTCCTGCTTCCGGCAGGTAGAGCCTGCCTCAGAGAGCGAATCGTACCGGGAGGAGGCATTAAAAACGGAAGGCACAACCGTGCTGGCGCACGTCCGACGGGCCACGGTGGGCGACCCCTCGCACGCCAACACCCACCCGTTCCGGCACGGGCCCGCGCTCCTCATCCACAATGGCCACGTGCCCGCGTTCGACGCGGTGCGTCCCCACCTGCTCGACGCACTCTCCGACGAACGCCGCCGCTACATCCGCGGCACCACCGACAGCGAGCACGTCCTGGCCCTACTGCTGCAACTGCGGGACGAGGCCCCCGGCGCGCCGCTCCACGAGGTGACGCGCACGGCCCTCCAGCGCCTCCAGTCGTGGGTCGGGTCGGAAGCCCCAAACGCGGAGCCCCACCCCACCGATGCTGACACGCAGTCCCTCTCCCACGACGAACTGGAGAACATCCTCGCCCTCAACCTGCTGTGGACGGACGGCACCACCCTGGCGGGCTCGCGACTGAACCGCACCCTCTGGGCTCGCGAGCGATCGCACGTCCGTGCCTGTCCCCTCTGCGACGAAGAGCACGCCTCGCCCCCCGCAAACGAGAATTATTGCGCCACGGTCTTTGCCTCCGAGCGCATCACCAACGAGGACTGGACCGAGGTCCCCAACGGCTCCGTCTTCTCGACTTCCGACGATGCGACTCTTCACCTTGCGTCGCTCGACTCTTGACTCACAACTTTCCAACCTTCAACGCCCATGTCCCTCACCGACAAGCAACAGGCCCTCTGCGACGACTCCGACACCGACTTCTCGGCCCTCAGTGCCCTCTTCCTCAACTGTACGCTTAAACCGTCGCCCGAGCCGTCGCACACGCGCACCCTCATCGACGTGTCCGCGGCCATCATGGAGGAAAACGACGTGGACGTCGAGATCGTGCGGCCGCTGGACCTTGACCTGGCCCCCGGCGTCTACGGCGACATGACCGAGCACGGCGCCGATGCCGACGACTGGCCGGCCCTCTATCAGAAAGTGCTCGACGCCAACATCCTCGTCCTCGGCTCCCCCATCTGGCTCGGCGAAAAGTCGTCCGTCTGCCAGCGCGTCATCGAGCGGCTCTACGGCAATAGCGGCGACCTCAACGACGAGGGACAGTATGCCTACTACGGCCGCGCCGCGGGCTGCCTCATCACCGGCAATGAGGACGGCATCAAGCACTGCTCCATGGGCATCCTCTACGCGCTGCAACACCTTGGTTACACCATTCCCCCCCAGGCCGATGCGGGCTGGATCGGGGAAGCTGGGCCCGGCCCCAGCTACGGCGACGAGCGGGAGGACGGCTCGCGCGTGGGCTTCGACAACGACTTTACGCAGCGCAACACCACGTTCATGACGTGGAACCTGATGCACACCGCGCTGCAGCTCCACGAGGCCGGCGGCGTGCCCGCCCACGGCAACCAGCGTTCGGAATGGGAGGCCGGCTGCCGGTTCGACCACCCGAACCCGGAGCATCGGTAGCGCTCCCTCCTCCCCCTCGCTTGTCGCAGCCTACCTGGCCCCCCGTCCGCACGGAAATGTAACGTTCTCGGCCGGTCGCGCCCCAAATTCGTGCACTACAATCATGGACGTTCGCATTGACGCGCACAACAGCACATACCTAACACAATGCAATCAACAACGGCACGACCACCTGCAGGACGGGCCCTTCGGCGCCAGGTTGGCCCCTGGGACTGGGTCCGCGGGGCCTTCGGCGGCTTCGTTGGAAGCGTGGCCTTTGGCCTGTTCATGGCGTTTATCATGCCCCCGCCGATGCTCGACGTCGTCATCCCCAACCTGTACGGCATCGAGGCGACGCCCGACAATCCAGCCCCCTTGGCCGGCTGGGCCTTCCACCAGTTCCATGGCGTCATGATGGGCCTCGCATACGTCGCGTACGCTGAGTACCCGGCGGTCGCCGACTGGGTAGAGCCCCAGAGCCTGAAGGGCGGTGTCGTACACGGTCTGACGTGGGGCGTCCTCACGACGATCGTATTCCCGATTCTCGTCATGCCCCTGTGGCTGCAGGCCGCCGGATTCCCAGGCGCACCGCCGTTCCCAAACGTGGGCTTCCCCGCCACGCTCCTCGGCCTGATTGGACACTTCATCTACGCCGTTCCGCTGGGCATCCTCTACGCCCTGTATCGCCCGTAGACGCCCGCGCTGCTTTCCCCGGCGTTCTCCACCGGAACCCTCCTACAGGCGAGGAATTACATCGATTGCTTACTAATCAGTAAGTAAATATGCTAGCCACATGGAGGGATCCGCCGCCGAGGGAGAGCGCTCTCACACTGCCACCCGCATTCTCGACGCGGCCCAGGACCTGGTGCAGCGGCGCGGATATAACGCGGTCAGCTACGGAGATCTTGCCGCGGAGCTCGACCTGACGACCGCTGCCATCCACTACCATTTTCCGTCGAAAGCGGACCTGGGAGAGGCAATGGTGGCGCGCTACCGGCGCACGAATGCCGACGAGCGGGCCGCCATCCGCTCTCGCACCAACACGGTTCGGGAACGGCTTACGCAGTACGTGGACCTCTACGCCGACGTGCTCGCGGAGGGGGGGCTCTGTCTCTGCGGCGTGCTCGCCGCAGACAATGCTACCCTGCCCAAAGCAGTGCGTCGGGAGGTTCAGGGCTTCTTCGACGACCAGACGGACTGGCTGACGTCTATCCTGGCGGAAGGAACAGACGTGACGGCCCAGCTGGAAGGCTGTGAGTCGCCCCGACAGGCCGCGGAGCTGTTCCTCGCGGCCATTGAAGGGGCCATGCTCACACACCGGACGCCACGCAATCAGCTCAATGCGTACCGGGCGTCGCTCCGGTGCCTCATCGATACGATTGCGGCGTAGCCCCACGGCACTCTCCACGCACCCCGTGTAACGCCGGGGGATACTTACCTACTGATAAGTCAGAAGCGATGGCGGGCCGTCCCCTTACGGCCGCTGCCAACGATTTGCATCGGTTTCTCTCACGCGAATCCACTTTACTTCCTATGGCTACGACCACCGCCACCCAAAACGACCACGCCCAGCAGGTACACGAGAAGGCCGAGCAGGCCCTCGGTTTCGTGCCCAACCTCATCACCGAAATCACGAAGGAGAACCCCGCCGTCGCCGAGGCCTACCTGACGTCACAGGGCATCGTGGAGGAGGGCGGCGTGCTCTCCCCGGCCGAGCAGCAGGCCGTCATCCTCGCCGTCTCCAGCTACAACGACTGCCACTACTGCACTAAGGCTCACGCCGCAGCCGGACAGCAGGCAGGGCTCGACGCCGAGACGACCGCGACGATCAATGAGGGCGGCCTGCCCGAGGACGCCCGCCTGCGAAGTCTCGTGCGCGCTACCCGTCGCATTCTCGGCAAGCGGGGCTGGCTGTCGGACGCCGATGAGGTGGAGTTCTCCGATCTCGGACTGGAGCGACCGGAGCTCTACGAGATCATCGCCCTCGCCGGCATCAAGACAATTAGCAATTATGTCAACCACATCGCCGGGACGGAGGTAGACGAGCCGTTCCAGCAGTAACTCAGCGCCGACTTCCGCGCTGTACACACCTCAAGCAAGGGCACCGGTCTCACACTGCCGTGGGGCCGGTGCCTTTTTCGTGTTGGGCCTTCTTCTCGTCAAGAGAACCTGTTCCCTGCGCCCTAATTCCGGAATTTCTCTCTGAGAGCCCCAACGGGTTTCTGTAGACCCCCCTTTTCGTCCCATGTCCGCTTCGCCCTCCGCCAGTAACGTTCCCCCAATGGACCGCACCCTGCCCGCCAAGACGGCTCAAGCCGCTTTTGCCCTGGGCTGCTTCTGGGGACCGGATGCCCTCTTCGGCGCCCAGGACGGCGTGGTGCGCACCACGGTAGGGTACGCCGGGGGTGGCACGCCCACCCCAACCTACGAGGATATCGGCGACCACATCGAGACCGTCCGCGTGACGTACGACCCGGCCCAGCGGTCCTACGCCGACCTGCTGGACCTCTTCTGGGCGGCCCACGACCCCGTGCGGGCGCCCCTCAAGCGCCAGTATCAGCCTGCCCTCCTCCCCGCCACGGACGCGCAGGCCGAGCAGGCGCGAGCGAGCCACGACGAGGCCGCCGCTCAACACGACGGGGCCATCAGCACCAAGGTCATCGAGGCGTCGACGTTTCACCGCGCGGAGGCGTACCATCAAAAGTACAAGCTCCGCCGCTACCCTGCCCTCGTGGAGGCATTCGAGGCCATGCTTCCCGCGGATGCACCGCTAGCCGACTCCCCCGCCGCGGCACTCGCCAACGGCTACGTCGGCGGCTATCGAGCCCCCGAGCATCTCGACGTGGATCGGGACCGGCTGGGACTACCGCCGAACCTCCTGGAGGTGCTACGGACCCAAGCCACGCGTCACGATGGATGGGCCGGCTACATCGCCTCGGAGCCGGACTGATACGGCTCCCTCAAGCCGCGAGCAGCCCCGCGACGACGAACGCCACGGCCGCCAGCCCGGCCTGCACCAGCGCGTAGGGCATCTGCGTGTTGACGTGGTCGACGTGGTCGGACGCCGCCGCCATCGACGAGATGATGGACGTGTCGGAGAGGGGCGAGGTGTGGTCCCCGAAGATGCCGCCGGACAATACCGCCCCAAGCATCAGCGACGACGGAAGCGCGACCTCCACGGCCAGCGGCATCACCACGGGAATGAGAATGGCAAAGGCGGTCCACGACGAGCCGAGGGTAAACGACACGAAGCTTGTGGTCACGAACACGAGCACCGGCATCCACCAGGCCGCCCCCTGCCCCCCCACGAGTCCTACCACGTACTCCCCCATCTCCAGGGCCTGCGACACCTGTCCCAGCGCAAACGCGAGTACGAGGAGGAGCGTGACGGGGACGAGTCCCGAGGCGCCCTTGACAACCCAGTCCATCGCCGTTCCCGGAGTGAGCGTAGGACGACCGCCACGGAGCGGAATCGGGATCGCGTAGAGCAGCAGGGCCGTGCCCAGGGCCGTGCCCACCGCCCACAGCACCGCCGTGGAGCCGCTGCCCTGCATCAGATCGCCGCCGCCGGTGACGTAGAGCCCCACGAAGATCATGGCGACCATGACGGCGACGGGGAGAAGCAAATTACGCGCTCGCGGCGTCACGTGGTCGGGCGGATCGATGCGGGCCACGTCCTCCTCAATCATCGGCTGCGCGTCGGGCCGCAGAACCTGCCCGGTCGTCTCCGCCCGTTCTTCGGCCCGCCGCATGGCCCCGAAGCGCCATCCCGTCAGGGCCAGCAGCAGCGAGAAGCCGATCGCGAACAGGGCGAAAAAGTTGAAGAGCACCGCCTCCGCCAGCACGGCCACCGCGTTCGTCGACAGCTCCTGCGCCGCGAGCAGGCCCAGCACGAACGCGCCCCACCCGTTGAGGGGGATCGACATGCAGACCGGCGCGCAGGTGGCGTCGCAGTAGTAGGCCAGCTTCTCGCGGGGCAGGTTGAGTTTGTCGAACAGCGGGCGGCTCACCGCCCCCACGGTGAGAGAGGAGATGTTCGACTCGACGAAGAGCACGACGCCGATCCCCCACGCCAGGAGCTCCGCGCCGCGCCGACTTTCGCCCCAGCCGCGGGCCCGTGCCCAGTTGATGAAGCCCTGTACGCCGCCGGAGACCTGCACCAACGCCACGAGCCCGCCCACCAGCAGGCAGAACACGAGGATGCGGGCGTTGCTCTCCGAGCCGAACACCGCCACGATCTGATCCGCCAGTTCGCGCAGGCCCAGGACCGGGTTGCCGCCCGCGAGGATGGTGGTGCCGAGCCAGAGGCCGGCGAAGAGCGACAGGTAGATCTGACGGGTCCATAGCGCGAGCCCGATCGCCACGACGGGCGGGAGCAGTACGATCCAGTCCATTCGGCAGGGAAAGCCTGAGCAGAGATCGGCGACAGTGCCGACGGCGCGCACGGCCCGAACGAATATACAGTTCCGGCCGTCCCGGTCAGGACGTGGCGAACACTTTCAGCTCCGGCACATGGCCCCGTGGGCTGCGGGTGGCGGCGTGGAGCATGTGGTCGGCCAGTTGACGGGGGGCCACCCAGCCCGAGGGGTCGGCGTCGGGCATGGCCTCACGGTTGTCCGGCGTGTCGACTACCCCCATCGGATACAGCACCGTCGTGCGCAGCCCGGCCTGCTGTTCTTCGAGGCCCAGTGACTTCAAGTAGGACGCCACCGCCGCCTTCGACGCCCCGTAGAGCCCGGCGTTGGCCTGCCCCTCCAGTGCCGCCGGGGCGGACACGCCGAGCAAAAAGCTATGCTCGGCCCGCGTGAGAAGGGGCACCGCGGCCCGGGCCGTGTTGAAGAGGGTGCGGAAGTTGAGGTCCATCATGCGCTGGTAGTCCTCGGTCGTCGACTCTGTGGCTTGCTGCATCGCAAAGCCCCCCGCAATGGCGAGAACGGCGTCGAGGGCTGCCGTCTCCTCCCGTAGGGCCGCGAAGGTGTCCATGGTGGCGGCCTCGTCGGTCAGGTCCGTGTCGAAGACCTGCGCGTCGGGAAACGACGATTCGAGGGTAGCGCGGTTCTCGTCGCCGTAGTCGATGAGGGCGAGGTCCCAGCCGGCATCGGCAAAAACCTCGGCGGTGACGGATCCGATGGCGCCAGCGGCGCCGGTAAGGGCTACGGTGGGCATGGAACGGGCGGAAGGACTGAATTGGGGCAGAGGACGTACAGGGCGTTCTCAACGTACCGACCAGGGGCATCCTGATCAACGACGTTTGGAGGCGATGTAAAAGCCTTGTCCGCAACAGGATGCGCGCGGATCCTACCCCCTTCATCGACTGCCCCCTGATCCTCCCGGCACATCCGAAGCGATGCCCTCTTGCACTGGCCCAGCAATGAGAGCCCTCAACCCACACAGCACAGCTTTTTGTGAAGGTCACGCGACAATCCGCTGAATCGAAGAGTTATTCGCTACAGGAGACGCCCAGCAGTGGCCACTACGCACCGTGACCAATACGTTCTTGCGCGTATGTGCGGCGGCAGGCCCACCCCCACTGACCTACACACGCCCTGCCCCTGCCCCAGTCCGGCCCTTGTGGCCGGATGGTTCTTGCTTTCCCTCATAGCGTCCCTTCCCCCCGAATGAGTGAATTGGCCATCTACTGGACGTTTGCCCTCGCCTTCCTGGTGGGCATGGTCACCATCGGCGTATACCAGTTTATTGGACTACGGAGTGTCGAGGATCGAGGGGAACGCGCCTTCGACTTTTGGATCGGCGAGGGCACGATCCCCGGCTGGTGGACCGCCGCCTCCCTGGCGGCGGGATGGCTGCTACTGGGCTGGATGACGTGGCAGATGTATCTTTGGTACGCCTACGGCCTAGGCGCCATCTGGATCTTCACCATCCCCTGGATCCTCTGTACCATCGGGCTCCTGTTTGTGCCCAAGCTGTTCCGGCGGTTTCCCGGGGTGTCGATCCCCGAGATCCTGCGCTTTCGGTTCAACCGCATGACGCAAACGCTCTTGGGGCCCGTCCAGAGCTTCGCGTACCTCACGTGGCTGGCGGCCGAGATCTACGTGCTGAGTGCGGTCCTCTCGAAGCCACTGGAAATCGGCATCGTGACGATGGCCGTCATCGTGAGCATCACGTTCGGCATCTACGTGACGCTGGGCGGCTTCCGGTCGGTGCTGCGAACCGACCTGATTCAGTTCGTGTGCGCGGCCATCATGCTGGTGGCGCTCTCGGTGTTTGGTATGATGGAGGCGGCGTCCATCTCCGGCGGATTCGATCAGATTGTCTCGAAGATCAATGAGACGCCCCCCATCTACGCCGACCACTTCTGGGACTGGGATTCGCCGGGCTACTCGTACATGTTCGCGGCGGTGCTCATCTACACGCCCGGCTTCATTACGCTACAGGGCGCGTGGCAGCGCGTGATGGCCACCTCCGACGAAAATGAGGCCCACAAGGGAATGTGGTGGAACGTGACGTTCAACGTCCTGATCGTCATCCTCATGCCCACCCTCATCGCGGTGGCGGCGCTGGTCGTCTTTCCGCCGGTCGGCGGCGAAATTCCGTCCGAGGTCGGGAGCTACGGCTACTTCATCTTCTCGTCGATGATTACGGAACTGTTTAGCAATCCCATCATCGCCGGGGCACTCATCGTGGCGCTCATGGGCATGGCGCTCTCGTCGGTCGACACGTACGTGAACGTCTGCGCCATGAACCTGACGAAGGACGTGCTGGAGCCGCTCGTCTTCGAACGGTACGATGTAAGCGGACATGCTCGCCTCAACGCCGGGCGTGTCGTGACGGCCGGGTTTATCGGCCTCTCGCTGCTGTGGGCGTTCGAGTTTCCGGGCCTGTTCGACATGTACTTCCTGTCGAGCGCTCTCATCTCGGCGACGACGGCGGTGGCCACGTTCAGCGTCTTCTCCAAGAAGCCGACGACCCTCTCGGCCTACCTCGCCATCATCTTCGGCACGGTGGGCACGTTCCTGTTCTTCTTCCTCGGCAAGTTTGGACTGCTCGGCTGGCTGCCGGCTTGGCTCACAAACTCGGGGCTGGCCTACGGTGTGATCGCCCTCGCCCTGTCGATCATCGGCATCTTCGTGGGCATCGCCTTCGGCACGCCCCCGAGCGAGCGGGTGCTGGCGCGCTACGACGGGGCGTACTACTCGGGCCGCCGCGAGATGTACGAACTGAATCAGCGCTTTAAGCAGGAGGAGAAAGAGGACCGGGAGAAGCCCATAGCGGCATAGGGCGCTAGCCCGTTCGGGGACGCTATTCCTCTGGCGCCATCTCGGAGGGACAGTCCGACGAGACCACGGGTGGAAACTTTTGACCAGATCTGTAACAGGCGGACGACGGTCACCAGGATCCTTCCCGCATGTGCCCCCCTTTCACGTGGCGGCATTTGTCCAGAACGGGCGATGCTCACTAGTCCCGATCACCCACTCTTCTGTTTCCATGACCGACCTCACCAACACCGCCGCCATCGTCACGGGCGCCTCCAGTGGCATCGGCGAAGCCACTGCACACCGCCTTGCCCAGTCTGGGGCGTCCGTCGCCCTCGCCGCCCGCCGCGAGGAACGCCTCACGGCACTCCGTGACGACATTGAGGCCGACGGCGGCACCGCCCTCGTCTGCCCCACCGACGTCACCGACCGGGACCAGGTGCAGGCCCTCGCCGACGCCACCCTCGACGCCTTCGGCCGCATCGACGTGCTCGTGAACAACGCCGGCATCATGCCCCTTTCCCTCATGGAAAACCTCCACGAGGACGAGTGGGAGCAGATGGTGGACGTCAACGTGAAGGGCGTGCTCCACGCCGTGGGGGCCGTGCTGCCCGCCATGATGGAGCAGGAACGCGGCCACATCGTCAACATCTCCTCCGTAGCGGGGCGCCGCACGTTTCCGGGAAGCGCGGTATACTCGGGCACTAAGTTCTTCGTGCGCGCCCTGTCGGAGCGCATGCGCAACGAACTCGCGCCCTCGCACAACATCCGCGTCACCTCCATCGAGCCCGGCGCCGTGGACACGGAGCTGACCCACACCATCACCGACGAGGACATCCTCGCGGGGCTGGAGGACGGGCACGACGAGATGACCATGATGAACTCCGAAGACATCGCCGACACCATCCACTACGCCCTCACGGCCCCCGAGCACGTGGACGTGGAGGAACTGCTGGTGATGCCGACCGACCAGCAGGGGTAGCCGGCGGAACGCCCGTGGCCGGTCGCTCCGCTCATCCCCCGCCGATTTGCAGCCCGAGCGCCCAGTAGATCCCCCCCATCAGGACGAACTGGAGGGGCAGGCGCAGATAGAGCGCCCACGCCGGGATGCGCTCGAAGTCGGCCGGGTGGAGGGCCATGTGCACGTTGGCGGGAAAGACGGCCAGCAGGAGCAGGAGGAGTCCCCACCCGGCGTACGGCCGCAGCCCCGGCACCAGCACCCCGGCGGCCCCGAGCAGCTCCGCGACGCCGCTCACGTAGACCAGTACGTATGGCGCAGGGAGGTACGGGGGGACGATGCGGGCGAAGGTCCCCGGCCACACGAAGTGCGCCGTCCCCGCGGCGGCGAAGAGAAGCGCGATCGCGTAGATGGAGGGCACGTGCATACGAATCGGCGTACGGGGACGCGTGTCGGAGGTCACTGCGGGAGGTCGGGGAGCAATCGGATGAATCGGAGCCCCCCCCGCGAGGTCCCACAGGTGCACGGCCCGGACGATCCGTTCGGCGTGAGCGGCCCTTCCTTCACCGCCAAGGGCAATCAGTTGAAGGTGATCGTCGACGCGCAGCCCCCTCGTGCCCGATCGTTTCGTGACGAAGCAATTCGGTACGGCCCGCGTTAGGGACATTTCCTGAGTGCTTTCTCACTTGGCGCCACGCGCGATTCCGTTTCCAGTTGCTTCGTTCTATGGACGCCACCGACCCTTCCCGTGGCCTCTTCTGCAACCGCACGCTCAACCTGCGGGGCATTCAGGCCATCGGGTACGACATGGACTACACCCTCATCCACTACCGAATGCGCGAGTGGGAAAAGCGCGCCTANAGCTTCATCCGGGAGGGACTGCAGGCCAAGGGCTGGCCAGTGGACACCCTGCGGTTCGATCCCGACCTCGCCATCCGCGGCCTCGTGATGGACGTGGAGCGCGGCAACGTGGTGAAGGCCAACCGTTTCGGGTACGTCAAGCGCGCCTTTCACGGCACCGAGCCCATGAGCTACGAGCGGCAGCGCGATGTGTACCAGCGCACGCTTGTGGAGCTCGGCGACGACCGGTGGCACTTCCTCAACACCCTCTTTTCCATCTCGTCGGCCTGCATGTATATGCAGCTGGTGGACCTGCTGGACGCCGACGATCTGGAAGGCTCCATGGGCTATACTGATCTGTGGGAACGCGTGCAGGTAACGCTCGACGAGGCCCACATGGAGGGCCGACTTAAAGAGGCCATCGTGCAGAATCCCGAGCGGTTCGTGAAGCTCGACCCGGAGATGCCGCTCACGCTGCTCGACCAAAAACGGGCCGGCAAGAAGCTGCTCCTCATTACCAACTCCGAGTGGGCGTACGCCCAGCCCATGCTGGCCTTTGCGTTTAACGACTTCCTGCCCGACGACATGACGTGGCGGGACCTCTTTGACCTTTCCATCGTGGGTGCGCGCAAGCCAGACTTCTTCTCAGTGGACATGCCGGCGTTCCGCGTGGAACGCGAGGACGGCCTGCTGCGCGAGCACAAGAACGGCCCGCTCGAAGAGGGCTGCGTGTACGTGGGCGGCAACGCGCCGCTCGTGGAGAAGACCCTGGGGTTGCGGGGTGAGGAGATCCTCTACGTGGGGGACCATCTTTTCGTGGACGTCAACGTGTCGAAGAAGGTGCTGCGGTGGCGCACGGCACTGGTGGTGCGCGAGTTGGAGCGTGAGATCGAGGAGTTTCAATCCTTCGCCGAAAAACAGGCCCGCCTCTCAGAGCTCATGGCGCAGAAAGAGCAGTTGGAAGCACAGTTTTCGGCGAAGCGGTTGCAGCGGCAGCGGCTGCAGGAGGACTACGGGGGGTCGAACGGGCGCGACGCGGAAGAGCTCGAACAAGACATGTCGGCGCTACGCTCCCGCCTCACGGCCTTGGACGAAGACATCGCCCCGTTGGCCAAAGCCTCTAGTAAGCTCGTCAACGACAACTGGGGGCCCCTCATGCGCACGGGCAAGGACAAGAGCCTCTTCGCCCGGCAGGTGGAGCGCTACGCCGACGTCTACACGGGGCGTGTCTCCAACTTCCTCCACCACACCCCCTTCACGTACCTACGCTCTCACCGCGGCAGCCTGCCCCACGACGAGGCCGCCGAGCGCGACCCCCAGTACGAATCGCACACCTCCGGCTACGAGTGGGACGAGACGACGGCCAGGGAACGCGGCTGATGGAACATCGGCGTGTGGGAGAGCGGGCGCCGGGGAGTGGAGCCCCCCACGCGTTTCTGTTTGCCCCCCTTCCCGCTTCCACTGCTTCCCTACAGCCCCAGCCCAAGCCCACTGAAGACCACGACCCCGATCGCAATCAGGATTGCGTTGGCGATGGAGATGGGCAGCATGTACTTCCAGCCCAGCTCCATGAGTTGGTTGTACTTAAAGCGCGGGAATGTCCACCGCACCCAGATGAACAGGAAGGCAAAGAAGCTCACCTTCAGCATCAGGCTCAGGAACTGGAGCACCGCGAGCCAGGTCGAGCCCGCCAGTGCCGGGAAGACGTCGAGCAGCAGCGGCTGGAACGGCACCAGGTAGCCCCCAAAGAAGAGCGTGACGATAAAGAAGGAGGCGATGAACCAGTTCACGTACTCGGCCAGGAAGAACATGCCGAATTTCATGCCGCTGTACTCGGTGTGGTAGCCGGCCACCAGTTCCTCCTCCGCCTCCGGCAGATCGAACGGCAGGCGGTTGGTCTCCGCGAAGGCCGTCACGATGAAGAGAATGCAGCCCACGGGATTGCGCACCACATTCCACCCCAGCAGGGCCCAGCCGGCGCTCTGGTCCTCCACGATTTCCATGAAGTTGAGCGACCCCGCGATAAGCACCACGGAGATCACCGCCAGGCCCATCGACAGCTCGTAGCTCACCATCTGCGCCGCCGAGCGCAGCCCGCCGAGCAGCGAGAACTTGCTGTTGGAACTCCACCCTGCGAGCGTGACGCCGTAGACGCTAATGGAGGTGAGCGCTAGCAGCATGATCACGCCTACGTTCAGGTCCGCAATCACCACCCCTTCGGCAAAGGGGATGAGCGCCGCGGTGGTCATGGCGATGACCACCATGAGCACCGGCGCCATCGAGTGGATAAACTTGTTCGATTGTGCGGGCTGGACGTCCTCCTTCAGCACAAACTTGAGCACATCGGCGAACGGCTGCAGGATGCCCAGGGGCCCCACCCGGTTGGGCCCGGGACGGTTCTGGATGAACGCCGACACGCGCCGCTCGGCGTACACCAGGATCGACGCGGACAGCAGCATCGCGTTGATGACGAGAAAGGCCACCAGGCCCGTCCAAAGCAGTGAAAGGTCCATGCTCGCGGCGTTGCGTTACGGGGTCACGAGGCGAAAGTCATCTTTGATTTTCCAACGTAGCCGTTGCCGCTGAGGGGCGCAAGCGCGGTGCGCCCTGCTACGTCTCGCGGATCGCGCCTCAGTCGCTATTTTCAGGGGACTTCACGGGGGACCTGCACAGGCGGCCCAAGCAGCCCTAGAGCGACAGCTCCGCCGCCGACCCGGTCTGCCGGGGCACCTCGAACGTGATCCGCGTGCCCTCGCCCGGTGCCGTCTCGATTTTCACGTCGCCGCCGATGAGATCGATTCGATGCTCGAGCCCCGAGAGCCCGCGCCCCTCCGTCCACTCGTCGATCGTCGATGGGTCGAATCCCACGCCCTCGTCCTCCACCACCACCCGAACCCGCTCGTCGCCCTGCACCAAAAACAACGCGGCCTCGGCGACCTCCGCGTGCTTGACGACGTTGAAGAGCAACTCGCGCACGGTGTGGAAGAGAAGCGTCCGGACGGCCTTGTCGAGAGGGCCGGCGGTGCCCTTCGCCTTCATTTGCACCGAAAGGCCGTAGTCATTCTCCATCTGCACGGTCAGCCATTCCAAGGCATCGTACAGTGACTCCTTCCCGACCGGGGGACTCAGTTCTTTCGACAGCGTCCGCGAGGCCTCAATTCCATCCTTAATCTGGCCACGCGCCTGTTCGACGAGCGCCCGCTGATCGTCGTTGAGCTCGACACGGTTCTCCAGGTTCTTGAGGTCAAGGACCGCGGCAAAGAGCTGCTGCTGCACCGCGTCGTGAAGCAACCGGCTGATGCGTCGCCGCACCCTCTCCTCCGCCGAGGTGAGTGCCTCCGACAACGACTGTACCTGCTCGGCCCGTTCCCGGAGCCGCTCGTTGACGGCTCGAAGCTGCGCCCGCGCTTCTTTCTGCTCGGTTACGTCCACGGTAGCCCCGTGCAGGTGGGGCGTGCCGTCCGTGCTCTGCTCCACTTCCCCCTTCGAGTAGAGCCACCGGACGGAGTCGTCCGCCCGCAGCACGCGATACTCCATCTCGAAGGACGTCCCCTCCGCCTCCACCGCCGCGAGGGCCTCC
>JGI1684J13235_1000224_pt1 | contig 21661 bp, 20 predicted proteins | sample PonA232FremontCA_2_FD_13235 | JGI IMG/M metagenome (IMG submission 13235) | reverse complement strand
CTCGCACCCTGAACCTGGGCGGGGTCCACATCGGGTCCGATCAGCCGGTTCGGGTGCAGAGCATGGCCAACACGGATACTCGCGACATGGAGGCCACTCTGCGCCAGATCCGGTCCCTTGCGGACACCGGATGCGAGATCGTGCGCCTGGCGGTCCCGGATAGCGAAGCGGCCCGCGCCCTGCACGCCATCCGGTCCGGCACGGCGGTTCCCCTGGTCGCGGACATCCATTTCGATCACAAGCTCGCCCTTTCCGCCCTGGAGGCCGGGATGGACGGCTTGCGCATCAATCCGGGCAACATCGGCACCGAAAATGCGGTGAACCGGGTCGTGGATGGGGCCAAGGACGCGGGAACCCCCATTCGCATCGGCGTCAACAGCGGCTCCGTGGAAAAGGATCTTGCCCGCAAGCACGGCGGCCCCACGCCCCGGGCGCTCGTGGAAAGCGCGCTGCGCCACGTGGACCTGCTCGAACAGCGCGAATTCCACGATATCAAAATTTCCCTCAAGTCCTCCTCTGTGCCCCAGACCGTCGCCGCATACCAGCTTTTGGCCCAGCAGACCGAATATCCCCTCCACATCGGCATCACCGAAGCCGGCACCCTGCTCAAGGGAAGCGTCAAGAGCGGTATCGGGCTGGGGATTTTACTCTACGAAGGCATCGGGGATACACTCCGGGTTTCCCTCACTGGAGACCCCGAGGACGAGGTCCTGGTGGCCTGGCAGATCCTCGGGGCCCTGAATCTGCGGCAACGGGGCCCGGATATCGTCTCCTGCCCCACCTGCGGCCGCACCGAGATCGACCTTCTGAATCTGGCCAGGCAGGTGGAGAAACATTTGCAATCCGTTACCGAGACCTTTACCGTGGCCGTCATGGGCTGCCCGGTAAACGGGCCCGGTGAGGCCGCGGAGGCGGATATCGGCATTGCCGGCGGCAAGGACTGCGGAATCATTTTCCGCAAAGGCGGCGTGATCCGCAAGGTCTCCGGAGACGAAAATCTCTTTCCCGAGTTCTGTCGGGAACTGGACCGTTTCCTTGCCCACCTGCGAGGACAAACCACGGAAAGCGACGAGGACGAGCCATGCGACTGAGTCAGTACTATGTCCCCACTCTGAGGGAAGACCCCTCCGAAGCCGACGTGATCAGCCACAAGCTCCTTCTGCGTGCCGGCATGATCCGCAAGCTCACTTCCGGATTGTATTCCTTCCTGCCCCACGGCTTCAGGGCCCTGAACAAGATCAACGCCATCGTCCGCCGCGAAATGGAGGAGGCGGGCTGCCAGGAGGTCCTGCTTCCCTTCGTTCAGCCGGCCGACCTGTGGCAGGAGACCGGCCGCTGGGACCTCTACGGCAGGGAGCTGCTCCGGCTCAAGGACCGCCACCAGCGCGACTACTGTCTGGGCCCCACCCACGAGGAGGTCATCACCGACCTTGTCCGGGACGAAGTGCGCTCCTACCGGCAGTTACCCATCAACCTCTACCAGATCCAGACCAAGTTCCGGGACGAGGTCCGCCCCCGCTTTGGGCTGATGCGCTGCCGGGAATTCATCATGAAGGACGGCTATTCCTTCGACCGCGACGAGGAGGAGAACGAGGAGAGCTACCGCACCATGCAGCGGGCCTACGAACGAATCTTCTCCGGACTGGGCCTGTCCTTTCGGGCGGTGGAGGCGGATTCCGGAGCCATCGGCGGAAGCGTGTCCCACGAGTTCATGGTCCTTGCCGACACCGGCGAGGACAGCCTGGTTCTCTGCACGGCCTGCGGCTACGCGGCGAATCTGGAAAAGGCGGAAGTCCCTGCCCCGCAACACGGAAATCCCGGGGACACGCAGTGCCCGGACCCCGAGCTGGTGGACACCCCGGGCATGCACACGGTGCGCGACGTGGCCGCCTATCTGGATGTGCCCCACGGTCGCGTGCTCAAAACCCTCCTCTACAAAGGGGAGGGCACCTCTGTAGCAGCCCTGGTTCCCGGAGACCGGGAAATCAACGAGACCAAGCTGGCCAACCACCTGGGCCTGCAGGAGCTGGAGCTGGCGGACGCCGAGGCCGTGCGCGGCTGGAGCGGAGCGGATGTCGGATTTTCCGGGCCCATGGGCCTCAAGGTGGATCGCATGGTCGCGGACTATAGTCTCCTGGCCGGCACGGACTGGGTCTGCGGGGCCAACCAAAACGACGCCCATTACTGCCACCTGCATCTGAACCGGGACACCTCGGTGGAGGAATACGCGGACATCGCCACTGTCTGCGAAGGCGACTCCTGCCCCAAATGCCGCGATGAAATCAGCTTCAAGAGGGGCATCGAGGTGGGCCACGTCTTCAAGCTGGGGACCAAGTACAGCGAGGCCATGAACGCTACCTACCTGGACCGGGAGGGACGTGAGCGCCATATCCTCATGGGCTGCTACGGCATCGGGGTTACGCGCCTTTTGGCCGCGGCCATCGAGCAGAACCACGACGAGGACGGCTGTTTTTTCCCTCCGCCCATAGCGCCCTTTGAACTCGAGCTCATCCATCTCGCCCCGCAGGACGAGACCCTGGCCGCAACCGGCGAGGCGCTTCGCTCCGCCATGGAGGGGCTGGGTGCGGACGTGCTCGTTGACGACCGCGATGAGCGGCCCGGAGTCAAGTTCAAGGACGCGGATCTGCTCGGCTCCCCCCTGCAGGTTATTGTGGGGAAGAAGGGCTATGATCAGGGTGTTGTCGAGGTGAAGGACCGCAAGTCCGGAGAGCGGGCGAGTCTCAGCCTGGACCATTTCTCCGAGGAATTCGCCTCCTGGCGCAACCGCGTGTGGCGACAGATCTGGAATCTGGGGGACTGATCCCGCATGGCCCACATCTATTCCGTGAGCCAGATCACCCAGGCCATCAAGGGAGACCTGGAGGCGCGCTACCCCTTTCTCTGGGTGCAGGGCCAGATCGGGACCCTGTCCCGACCCGGATCGGGCCACATTTACTTCACCCTCAAGGACCGGGAGGCCAGCCTGAATGTGGCCTGGTTCAAGTCCAGCCAGAGCCGTTCCGGAATCGACCCCAGGGCCCTGGAAACCGGGGCCGAGGTGATCTGCGCCGGCCGCATGAATATCTATCCCCCGCGGGGCGTATACCAGCTCATCGCCGAGCTGGTGGAGGACCGCGGCGTGGGCGGCCTGCAGCTGCAGTTCGAGGCGCTCAAGCGCAAGCTTGCGGAGCAGGGCTATTTCGCCCCGGAGAACAAGCAGTCTCTTCCCGGGCACCCCAGTCGCGTCGCCGTGGTCACGGCCGCGGAATCCGCAGCCCTGCACGATTTTCTGCGCCTGGCCCGCCGCAGGGGATGGCCCGGGGAAATTCGAATCCATCCCACTCCGGTGCAGGGCGACGCCGCCCCGGACAGCGTAGCCCGGACCCTGGACGAAGTGAACCGTCTCGGCTGGGCCCAGATCATTGTCCTCATCCGGGGAGGCGGTTCCCTCGAGGACCTGTGGACTTTCAACACGGAGACTGTGGCCAAGGCCCTGCACCGCGGCACCATCCCCGTGGTGAGCGGCATCGGCCACGAGGTGGACCTCTCCATAGCGGACATGGTGGCGGACGTCCGCGCCTCCACTCCGAGCCATGCCGCGCAGCTGATCTGGCCGGAGCGGACGGAGATGATGCAGCAGATCGACGAGGCCGAATCGGCCCTTTATCAGGCCTGGAAAAGCAGATACACTCGTCTCTGTGACGATCTCGAAGGCCTTACCCGGGCCCTCTCCTGGCTTTCCCCCGCCAGGAGGCTCAGGCAGCTTCAACAGACCCTTGAGCTCCGGGAATCGGGACTGCATCGTTCTACGGACTTCCTCCTGCAGACCAAGCGGAACCGGTTGCAGCACCTTGCCGATCGGCTGCAGCGCGTTTTCGGCCCGGACAGCTGGCGTGTCCGCGAACAGGCGATCCGGTCCCTGGAGGACCGTCTGGAGACCGCGGCACGAACCCATCTCCGCGGCAAACGCTACGAGCTGGACCGCGTCGCGGACCGCCTCGAAGCCCTGGACCCTCATCTCCCCCTGAAACGCGGATACAGTTTGGTCACCGTGGAAAGAACCGGCGAGTTCCTAAGAACCGGGGAACAAGTCCAATCCGGTGAAGATGTGAGCATCCGCACCGAACAGGAGGAGATCGCGGCCCGCATCAAATAGTTCCGGGGCGAGGGCCTTTTGGCTTGGGGAGAGAGACGAGCCCTCCTCTGGCGATAAGCGGCTTATTGGCACTGCCGGAACGATTCATGATCGGAGACTTTTCCCGATTCCACCTCACTGGAACCTTTTTCATTTACAAACCAATTGGTTACACTATCCATGAGTGACGAGCAGAACGGTTTCGAATCCAAAATGGCCCGGTTGAAGGAGATTGTGACCAAGCTGGAGCAGCAGGACCTGCCCCTGGAAGACGGTGTGGCCCTTTTCCAGGAGGGAAGCAAACTGGCTCGGGAGTGCCGGAGCCATCTCAGTGAAGCGGAACACCGGGTCCGGCTGTACACCCAGGCCGGACTGGAGGATGTGGATCAGCATCAGGAGCAGGGGACGAATGACCCAGCAGATGATGAAGACAACGCTTGATCGGTACAGGCGGGAAATGGAGGACTACTTCAACGCTGCGCTCCTCCACGCCTCCATCCCCGACCAACTGAGCCAGGCGATGCGCTACAGCCTCATGGCCGGCGGCAAGCGTGTCAGGCCCGTGCTCTGCCTTGTGTGGCACGAGCTCCTCGGCGGGAACCGCGCGGATATTATGGACTTCGCCGCCGCTCTGGAGCTGATCCACACCTATTCCCTGGTCCACGACGACCTGCCGGCAATGGACGACGACGCCTACCGGCGCGGCCAGCCCTCCAATCACGCCCGTTTCGGCGAGCCCATGGCCATATTGGCGGGAGACGGCCTGCTGACAGAGGCCATGCATCTCATGCTCACTCCGGAGCTGCCCCCTTCCAGAGTGGTCAGCGCATGCAGGGAGGTCACCCTTGCCGCCGGACCCAAGGGGATGGTGGGCGGCCAGGTCCTGGACATGGGCTTAAACGGCCCCGCGCCAGAAAACCTGGAACAGCTGAAAACCATGCACGGCATGAAGACCGGGGCCATGCTCAGGGCCGCCTGCACTGGCGGAGCCCTGCTCGCCGGCGCCTCCTCCTCCGATCTGGACCGCGCGGCGAGGTACGGGGAAAACCTGGGGCTCGCCTTTCAGGTTGCCGACGATATCCTGGACATAGAGGGCGACGAGGCCCAGATGGGCAAGCCTGTGGGCAGCGACGAGCGGATGCGGAAGAGCACCTATCCCGGACTCCTCGGTCTGGAGCCGAGCCGGCAAATGGGACAGGATCTCGCCGAACGGGCCGTCGAGGCCATTGACGCCTATTCCGGGAACATGGCCGATTTCCTGGAAGATCTTGCCAGGTACGTGGTCCGCCGGGCCGAATAAATCTGCCGAAAACATTGAAGCAACGAGACGACACAACCATGAAACACGAAGGATCCTCGAGCATCCTGGAGCGTATCAGCGCGCCACAACAGGTGCAAAGCCTCTCCCACTCGGAGATGGAGCAACTCGCCTCGGAGCTGCGCCGGGAAATCATCTCCACGGTCTCGTCCACTGGCGGCCATCTGGCTCCCTCGCTGGGCACCGTGGAGCTCACCCTTGCCCTGCTTCACACCTATGATCCCGGGCACAACAGGATCCTTTGGGATGTGGGCCATCAGTCCTACGCTTACAAAATCCTGACCCGTGGCGTGGAACGCTTCCGGTCCCTGCGTCAGTTCACCGGAATAAGCGGATTTCCCCGCCCCTCGGAGTCCCCGTACGACCACTTTGTTGCCGGACATTCCGGAAACTCCATTTCCTCCGCCCTGGGCATGGCGGTCGCCAGGGACCTGAGCCGCGAGGAGGAACACGTCCTCTCCGTGATTGGGGACGGCTCCATGACCGCGGGCATGGCCTACGAGGGCCTGAACCAGGCCGGGGGCCAGGAGCGCAACATGGTGGTCATCCTCAACGACAACGAGATGTCCATCTCCCAGAACGTCGGCGCGCTTTCCTCGTTTCTGAGCCGGAACCTCTCCCACCACCGTTTCCTCCGCTTCAGGAAGGATCTGAAGAACTGGCTTCAGAACGTACCCGTGATCGGCGGGGACCTGCTCAATTACGCCAAGCGCAGCGAGGAATCCCTGAAGGGCTGCTTCTCACCGGGCGTTCTCTTCGAGGCCTTCAAGTTCAACTACCTGGGGCCCATCGACGGCCACGACGTGCGCCAGCTCACCCGGGTTCTGGAACAGATCCGGCAGATGAGCGGCCCTATCCTTCTGCACACCATGACCACCAAGGGCAAGGGGTACGAACCCGCCGAGTGCGCCCCCTCCCAGTTTCACGGAGTGGGGTGCTTCGAGCCGAGCACGGGAGATGCGCTCAAGAGCCACACGCAAAAGCCCATGAGCTACAGCAAGGTCATGGGCCGCACCCTGTCCGCTCTCGCGGACTCCGAACCGCGACTTGTGGCCATCACCGCGGCCATGCCCGAGGCAACGGGACTGGACGATTTCCAGCAGAGGCATCCGGAACGCTTCTTCGACGTGGGCATCTGCGAGCAGCACGGGGTCACATTCGCCGCGGGGCTGGCCAGCCGGGGCTACCGCCCCGCTGTGTGCATCTACTCCACGTTTCTGCAGCGCTCCTATGACCAGATCGTACACGACGTGTGCCTGCAGAACCTGCCGGTCACCTTCTGCATGGACCGGGCCGGACTGGTCGGCGCGGATGGCCCCACGCACCACGGCGCCTTCGACCTGTCCTATCTGCGGCACATCCCCAACATGACCCTCATGGCCCCCAAGGACGAGGGTGAACTGCAGTGCATGCTCGCCACCTGCCTCACCCTCCATGGTCCGGCCGCGGTTCGCTATCCCCGCGGATGCGGAACCGGGGCCCAGCTGGTCCAGTCGCCCGCTCCCCTGGAGGCCTGCACCGGGGAGTTTCTCCGGGATGGAAGCGAGGTCTGCATCCTGGCGCTGGGCAACAAGGTCCAACCCAGCCTGGAAGCGGCAGCGGATCTGGAACAGGAGAGCGACGCGAGCTGCGCGGTGTACAACACCCGTTTCATCAAACCGCTCCCTGAGGAAATAGCGGATATCGGCGCACGCTTCCCCCGCCTGCTCCTGGTGGAGGAAAACGCCCTTGCCGGGGGCTTCGGCTCGGCTGTGCTGGAGTTTCTCGCGGACAGGGATCTTTTGGGGGAGACTACGGTCCGCAGGCTGGGACTGCCGGATCGCTTTGTCGAGCACGGCAGCCCCGAAGAGCTCCTGCATCAGGTGGGATTGGACCGGGAAGGCGTGGCCCGGGCTCTACGCGGGCTCCTCGGAGAGTAATCGCTCGCCTCTCTCGGCGGAACCGGATCAATCCGGCCCGGATCCGGAATCCTCTGGCTCGAGGACGAACACGCTTTCCATGTGCCAGGTCTGGGGGAACATGTCGAAGAGGGCGGTCTCCCGGATGCGCCAGCCCGCCTCCAGGAAGGGGATCAGATCCCGGCAGGTGTTCACCACGTCGCAGGAGACCCAGATCAGCCGCTCAAGGCCCGGCAGATCGCGCAGACTCCGTAGCCTCTTGCCTCCGCCGGCACGCGGGGGATCCAGCACCAGGGCCTGCGGGCCGAAATCGCGGAGCTCGCACGCCGACTCTCGTGCCGCGAGATCCAGTCCCCTGACCCGGACATTGTCCAGACCAATAGCCTCCGCCGCACGCATCGCTCCCTCGGCCGCGCCCTGCTCTCCTTCCAGGGCCAGAACCCTGCCAGCGGATGTGGCACAGGGCAGAGCGAAATTCCCCGCCCCGGCGTAGAGGTCGGCCACCCGGGCAAACCCCGCGGTCCTTTGCTCCACAAAACCCACCAGCTCCCGATTGAGTCGCCAGTTGGCCTGGAAGAAGGAATCCGCTCCGGGCAAAAGCTGCAGGCCGTATTCCGGCAGGGGCAGGATCAGCCGCTCGCTGTCTCCGTCGGCCCGGAGGGCCACGTCTTCCGGGCTCGCCGCGAGGGTCCGCCTTCCGTCGGCCAGATCGGGGCTCATCCGCCGCATTCCCGCCGCCAGTGGGCGGGAAAAGAGAAGGCAATCCGGGCAGCGCACCAGCTCATGACTCCCCAGGGCCTTCAGGTGGGGCGCGCCATCCGCGACCTCGACCTGCCCCCTCCAGCGATAGCGCCAGCCCGCTGGGCTGGGATAGACCGCCGTCCGTTCCGGGGCCTGCCCGGCCCACTTTTTGCCCAGACTGCGACGCATCTCGGAGAGGAAGAGGCCGTGCTTTTGCTCCAGTTGTTCCCGCTGGGGAATATGGCCGAAGCGGCATCCCCCGCAGCGGTCGCTCAAGGAGCAGGGATGGGGCCGCCGTTTCGGGGAGGGCTCCAGGATCTCCACCCACTCGGCTTGCACGTGATCCTTTTTGCTCGCCGTGACCCGTGCCCGGACGCGCTCACCGGGAAACACCCCGGGCTGCAGCAGCACCACCCGCCCGGTGTCCTCCCGGGCCAGGGCGCGCCCCCGCCAGATCAGACGTTCCACATCCAGAACGAGCTCGGACATAGCTCAGCAGCCTCTTAAAAAAGTCCTTAGCACACAGTGCGTTCAAAAATTTCAAGGGTCAAGCGCGAAAAAAGGTCAAGCTCGCAGTTTACCCCGTGAAACCTTCCTTTGTTTCACTGGGGCGTAGCAAGCTCCATAAGAAGTTGAGTCTGGCACCTATTTGTGAAGTCAAGTCAATCAGAGGCCCTTTTGTCACCTCAAATAGGTGCCGGACAACGAAGCACTGGGAAGATTTTGAACGCACTGTCAGGCCTCTGCGGCTGGAAGGTCACGCCTCCGCCGGATCCACCAGACCAGGCCGTACACGACAATCGTATCCAGCCCGGCGATGCCCACCTTGACCGCCCATTGACCCAGAATGAGCGGCACAAGAGGCATCTTTCCGGCGAAAGCGATGCTGATGAAGAGGCAGGAGTCCAGAAACTGCGAGGAAAGCGTGGACAGGTTGTTCCGGAGCCAGAGATGGCGTCCCCCGGTGAGCCGTTTGTAGAAGTGAAAAGCCCAGATGTCGTGGTATTGCCCCACCAGGTAGGCGGCCAGGGAGCCGAGGATGATTCGCGGGGTCATGCCCAGGACCTGCCGGAAGGCCTCCTGCCCTTCCCAAAAGGGGGCCGAGGGCCACCACAGGGCGGCCTGGATGAGCCCCAGGCAGGCCACCAGCGTCACGAAGCCCGAAAAGACCACTTCCCGGGCCCGGTCCCTGCCCCAGACCTCGCTGATCACATCGGTGCAGATAAAGGTGAGGCAATATCCGAGCACCCCTGCGGGCACGGTAATCCCGAAGACGGTCACGATCTTGGCCGCAAGCACGGCCGAGATCACCAGGCTCCCAGTGAACAGACCGCAGAGGAGGATGAAGGCACGGTTTTCCGTCACGTCCCGTTTCATCTCACCCTTGGCAACCTCTTGGGAAACGTTTGATTCCAACTGGCAACTCGTGACTGGTGTATCCTGATTTGGAGACCGTTAACGGTTCCTTCCGAATGGCGGATGGAAAATATCGGCCCCCGGACCCGCCGACCAACCGATACCCTGATTCACCTTCTCACCAAAACCCTGAACGGGGAACGCAGAACGGGGAACGGAGAACGTACTCACAACTCCCCCTGGACGGCCGTGGTCCTGAAGCCGCCCCGGATGTTGTATTCCGTGGTCACCCGCAGGCTGTCCGTTTCCAGAACGGACCGCAGATCCCGGTATATCCGCAGGGTGGCCTCCTCCTGATAGATGCCCACATCCTTGAAGCTCGTTATATAGTACTTCAGGGACTTGAGCTCGATGCATCTGCCGCCGCGGGGATGGTATTCGATGATCAGGCGGGCCACGTCCGGCAGGCCGCTGAAGGGACAGACCGCAACGAACTCCTCGGTCTCGGTGTGGATGTACTGATCCCTGCCCTCGAAATCCAGGGTCTCCAGGTAGTCGCTTCGTATGTGATCCTGCCCCTTGAAGGGGAAGCGCTCGCCTTCGGCTTCCGGCATATTACTCCTGCTCCCCGGAGGATTGTTTGGCCAGCCGCTGCTGCAGTCCCTTGATCAGGATGGGCCAGGCGATGGTCGCATCGCTGTGCACTTCCGAAAAGCGCCCGCCATCCTGCGGAGAGACGAACTTGCCCCAGGATATCCCCTCCTGGTAAGAGCATCCGGACAACCCGCCCCAGTGATCCGGTTCGGGACAGATGCGCACCCCGTAGTGGAATCTGCGCATTCCCTGCCACTCCACATCACTGACCTTTTGCGTGGTAAGCTCGACAAAGGGTCCCAGCTGCTGGGCCCAGTTCCTGGGCACTCCCCCGCCGATGGTGAATATCCCCAGCTTTTTGGCGGGCATGACCCTGCGGGTGTAGTGAAACAGATCCAGAAAGGGGTTGAACTGGAAGGGGAGCTGGCTCGGATCGGCCTCTTCCCGGGCGAACTCCGGGTTTTGGGAAAGCAGGTTCATGGCCATGTCCAGGGCGAGCTCGGAGTCGGTGAATGCCGGGATGTACACCGCCACATCGTTTTCAAAGGCGCTCTTGAGCACTCCCCTGCCCTCGTAGTTGTGGCTGAGATGCCTCCCCACCGCCTGGCAGACCTTCTGGGAGCATACATGAGGATCCGTCTGCACCAGTTCCTGCAGCGCGGCGGAGAGGACCTTTTCCGCCTCCATGAAATTGCGTTCCGGCTCCAGCGTATCGTAGACCCTGTTCAACCCTTGCCTGCAGAGCCACTGGTCGTCCTCGGCGCCCTCGCTTTCGTATTTGTAGTGCTTCAGACCGATGGACTCGATGAAGCCGTGGGCCATAAGGGCCCCTGTCGAGACCAGGGAGTCGATCCAGCGCTGCTCGATCATGGTGCAGATGACCTTGCTCATCTTGGCCACGGTCATGGCTCCGGACATGGTGGCCACCACATGGCACTCCGGATCCTGGACCATGGCCTGCAGTACATCCAGGGCCTCGCCCAGCTTCCGGCCTCCGAAGGCTGTCTGGGACATGGCCCCGAGCAGCTGGTCCACATCGCCGATCTGATCCGGATCCAGGGCCTGCAGCGACGTCAGCCCCAGCTCGTCCGGATCCGCCATGTGCTCGACTCTACGCGACTGATCCTTCTTATCCATAGCGTCCTTTTCGGGCCCCTGCGTCATACACCCTCACCTCCTCGTTCCGCGCCTGCGAAACAAGCTACCCGGACCCCCCCGGCTCAAGGCAGAAGGCACAGGTCAATATTCTGTTAATGCACTGCACGGCAACGGATTCGGAGACCACTCCGCAGGAGGGGAGGGGGGCGAGCTCGCAAAAGTCCATCCCCACCAGGCGCACATCCGGAAGCAGATGGGTCCACAGGGCCTGCACCCATGCGTAGGGGAGTCCCTTCGGCTCGGGAGTGCCTGTGCCTGGCATGATGGAAGGATCCAGGGCGTCCGCGTCGAAGGAAATGTACACCGGTCTGCTACCCACGAACGCTTTGATCCGCTCCGCCGCCTCCGTCGGAGCGGGAAGGCTGAATCCGAAGAAGGGCAGAATGTCCCTGTCCGTCCGTGATCGAATATATTCGGACTCCTCCCGGCAGAGACTCCTGATGCCCAACTGGACCAGCGGCACACCCCAGTCCCTGAGCCTGGCCATCACGCAGGCGTGGGAATACTGGCTTCCCTGGAATTCAGGCCGCAGATCCGCGTGCGCGTCGAGCTGGAGGACCACCAGATCCGGATATTGCTCCAGATAGGCCATCATGGAGGGCAGGGCTACACTGTGCTCCCCACCCAGGGTGAGCAGGAACTCTTCGCCGCAATCGCAGTGCTGGCGAAGGAGGTGCCGCATCTCCGCCTGCACCCCCGATGGTCCCGAGACCGGAGGCTGAAAAAAGGGCAGGTTCCGAAAATGGAGCCCGTCGGCAAGATCCGCTCCAAGCTCCTCGTCCCAGGTTTCGATCTCGTAGCTCGCCTCAAGGATGGCTTGAGGACCGTTGCGGGTCCCCTTGGCGAAACTGGCCGTCCCCTCGTAGGGCACCGGCCAGACGAGTATCTCCTTGTCCCCGCCATGGGGAAGGTCCAGATAGGAAGCCTGCATGTTTATCGTCCCGCACCCGTTTTGTTCGGATAAAGTGTTTTGTTCCATCTCTCGCCGCTGTCCGCGTACCCCGGATCAGCTTGGCACGAACACCGCCGCGGAGATGGTTGTGGTCCACAGCCCGGCAACACCGCGGGTCACACAGGGAGCTGAGGTGGAATCGATAATCGCGCCGCTCATGAGGTAAATTTCGCGACGCTCGTCGTAATCCTTGTCCGGATCGAAGTCGATCCCCAGAGTGGTGGCCAGCATGGTGGAGGCCAGATCCTCGGCAAAATCCCCGATTTCCTGCTCTTCCGCACCGAAGGCGTGGTGCTCGGAAATATACCCGTAGTGGCTCTCGTCCGCCGGGAAGGCCATTCCCACGGCCGACCCCACGAGCCGGCCCTTCTCGTTGGTGGCGTTCTTGGCCATGACGCAGTAAGTGATCTGTCCCGGATGGAGTTGCTCCACCCCCTCCTCGAGCTCAATAATGCGACACTGGGGCGGAAATATGCTCGATACGTAGACCAGGTTCAGCTTTTCGATCTTGGCGTCCCTCAAGGCCAGCTCGAAGGACTGCAGCTTGTTCTTGTGCCTGCCGATGCCCCTGGTGAAAAACGCCTGGCTCGGTACAAAGGTCATGAGACAATCTCCTGCTCACGGACCGAAACGTGTCGGTCCCCTGCTCTGCGGACTTTTTTGATGAGCTCGTGTGTTACTCCATCTTGGCCTTCCCCCGAAGAAAAGGAGTCCCCAAGCCGTACCCCTTGAGGCGCTGCTTGAAGCTCTCCGCCTCCTCCGGCCCGCCGGTGAATCGGACATGAATCCTGTACCAGGTCACCCCGTCCTTTTGCACCTCGCGGAGATTCACACGCATCCCTTTTTCCTTCAGCTCCCGGACCACTTTCCGGGCCTTGTCCTCTGCCTGGAGCGCCGCCACCTGATAGCGATACTCATAGCGCTCTCCGGCCCGGGCCTGCTGTTCCGTTTGCCGACCATTCCCTTCACTGCGGGACTGCTCGGCTTTCTCTCCCTCCCCGTTTCCAGGGGCCTGCGCCTGTATTTCTCCCTGATCCAGGGAATTGATGAACCCGAGCTCCTCGGCGTGGAGCGGCTCGCCGCGCTGAGCTTGCGGGCTCGGCGTCTGCCCTCTCTCTTGCTGGGGCATGACACGGGACAAAGCCGGAACGAGCGTCTCCGGATAATAGCCGCGCCCGATGATTACGCCGAAAATAAAGGCCCAGACCAAAGCGATCCCGGTCAGAACAAGCGTCGAGATCAAGCCGGACCACCCGAAGGTGAGCGTAAAACGCCTTCCGCCCTGCTTTTTTCCGGACGTGCTCTTTTTCTTCGTTTTCGTCGCGGCCATAGAGCACTCACATCGTTTCCGGAGCCCGCACGCCCAGAAGGGACAGCCCGTTGCGAAGCACCCGGGCGATCCCGCTGAGCAGGGTCAGTCTGGCCCGGCAGAGCTCCCGCTCCTCGTCCTCCGGAATGAGCACAGGATACTTATTGTAGTAGCTGTGGAACGCTCCGGCCAGATCACGCAAGTAAAAGCTCAGGTGATGCGGGGACAGGGTGCGCGCAGCCCCCTGCAGCATCTCCGAAAAGCGATCCAGTCGCTTGAGGATATCCAACTCCTCCTTGGCCTCGAGCCCGCCGAGTGCGGAGGACAAATCCTCCTCCCCGATATAGCCCCTTTCCCGGGCCTTCTTGAATACGGAACAAATGCGGGCGTGGGCGTACTGGACGTAATAGACCGGGTTGTCCATGTTCTGCTTTTTGACCAGGTCCAGGTCAAAGTCCAGGTGGCTGTCGCTCTTGTGGCTCAGAAAGATGAATCTGGCGGCATCCGTTCCCACTTCGCGGCAGACTTCGGCCAGAGAGACGAACTCCCCGGCCCGGGTGGACATGGAAACGTACTCCCCGTCGCGCAGCAGGTTGACCATCTGCACCAGCAACAGCTGCAGGTCGTCCCTGTTCCGGCCCAGGGCCTGGACCGCGGCCTGCATCCGGGGAACATACCCATGGTGGTCCGCTCCCCAGACGTTGATCAGACGGTCGTACCCGCGCGCAAGCTTGTCCGCGTGATAGGCGATATCCGCCGCGAAATAGGTCAGCTCCCCGTCGGACTTGCGCAGTACCCGGTCCTTGTCGTCGCCGTATCGGGTGGTTGCAAACCACAGGGCCCCCTCGCTTTCGTAGATCAGGCCCTGCTCCCGCAGCGAATCGAGCCACCTTTCCACCCCGCATTCTTCGGTGAGGCTGCTCTCGCGGAACCAGATGGCGTGCTCCGCCCCGAACTCCCGCAAATCGGACTGGATCTGCTCCAGAATGCCCTTGAGCCCGAACTCGGCGCATTCCGCCTCGGCCTGCTCCACGGGTGCGTTCAGAAGCTCATTGCCGCGCAGATCGTGCAGCTCTCGGGCCAGATCCCGGATGTATTCCCCCTGATAGCATCCCTGTGGCAGGGGATCCGCGTGCTCTCCGCAAAGCTCTTTGTAGCGGAGAAGGATGCTCCGGCCCAGAAACTGGATCTGGCGCCCGGAATCGTTGACGTAGTATTCCGTGTCCACGTCGTGGCCCGTAAAACGCAGGATCCGGGCCAGGCTGTCCCCCACTGCCGCTCCGCGGCCATGGCCGATGTGCAGAGGGCCAGTGGGATTGGCCGAGACGTACTCCACGAGCACGCGCTCGCCCTCTCCCGAACTGGAGGCGCCGAAGGCGTTTCCCTGCTCGAGGACGTCGGAAAGCACCTGATGCCAAAACTCGGGCTTGAAAAAGAAATTGAGAAATCCCGGTCCCGCGACCTCGACCCGATCCAGATACGGATCACCGGCGACGTGCTCCCTCAGGGACTGGGCAAGATCGCGGGGCTTTTGCCCCCGGGAGGAGGCCAGCACCAGGGCCGTATTGCTGGCCATATCCCCGTGTTCCTCCTCCCTGGGCGGCTCCACCGAGGCTTTTTCGGGCCATTCAAGGCCTTCCCGCTGCAGGGCCCGTTGGAGCAGATCCTGGATATACTGCTTGGCGTGCATTATGTGCTGCGTCTCCCCGCGTCTCTTCTTTCGGAATTATCGCCAACTGCAAGTAGGCTGTTGAAAAAGTCCTTATCAGGCAGGGCGTTCAAAATTTCAAGGTCGTAGTTCACCCCGTGAAACCTTCCTGGGTTTCACGGGGGCGTAGTGAGCCTCCATGAGAGTTTGAATCCGGCACCTATTTGTGAAGCCAAGTCAATCAAGCGCCCTTTGTCACCTCAAATAGGGGCCGGACAACGAAGCAATTGGAAGATTGAGGGCGCCCCGCTAGAGCTTGTCCACGGAGTCGATACACTCCGCGTGCCAGGAGTCGGACTTGCCCAAAATCTGGGGCACCATTTTGGTCAGCACTCCCTTGGGGCCGTATTCAAGCCAGCTCCGGATTCCCCGGTCCCATTGATCCTTTATGAGCTGGCTCCAGAGGACGGGGGAGACGATCTGCCGCTTCAACTGATCCCGGAGGCTTTCCGCGCTTCGCTCGGGTGTTGCGCTCGCGTTCATGTGGATGGGGATTCGGGCGTCGCTCCAGCTCAGCTTATCCATGAATCCCGCGAGCTCCTCTGCGGCCGGTTTCATGAGCGGGGAGTGGAAGGCCCCGCTTACCGGCAGGGGCACGGCGCGTCCGCGTCTCTCCTTGATCAGCTCCACCGCCGCGTCCACGGCGTCGACGGAGCCGCTGATCACCAGCTGCTGGGGCGTATTGTAGTTGGCCACGCACAGCTCGCCGCCGGCTCGGGACTTGGCCTCGGCAACCACCTCTTCCACACTGGCCTGATCCAGCTTCAGGGCGGCGGCCATCTTGCCGGGCTGTTCCGCTCCGGCCTCGGACATGAGGCGGCCGCGCAGGGCCACAAGCTGCAGCACCTCCTCGGGGCCCAGGGCTCCGGAGGCGGCCAAAGCGGGATATTCGCCCACACTGTGTCCCGCCAGATAGTCCGGAGATCCCTTGGAGGAGCAGAGCCACACCCCCAGGCCGACCACGGTCAGGGCGGGCTGCAGATAGCGCGTTTCGGCCATGGCCTCCTGGTCCCCGTCCCAGTAGACATCCCTGAGCTCGGCGCCGGTTATGGACTCAGCCCTGTCCCAGAGCTGCATGACCTCCTTGTTGCCCTCGGCCATGTCCCGGCCCATTCCCTGTTCCTGCGACCCCTGTCCCGGGAACAGGACCGCCCAGGGGGTCGTGTTCGCGTTTGCCTCAGTCATAGATCGCTCCTGTATCCGCCCTTTCGCAATAATTTGGTTTCGTCCGGTCCACGCGTACTTGTCTGTTTTTTTAACCGCCAAGACGCCAAGAACGCCAAGGAAAGATCTTTTGCTTTGCGGGGCCCCCGCAAAGCAAAAACTGAGCCTTCGATTTCGCTGTTATCAAAACACCAAGAACGTCAAGGATGAAGCGCAAAGCTTCTTCTTTGACCAAAACAGGGTAGAGGTTTTGGTCAAGGCAGTTTTTCTTTTGCCGTTGCCCCCCTGTTAAACAGGCTTCGCGTTTAACGGGGCAGGCGGCAAAAGAAAATTGATCCCAGCCTTAGCGTTTCTTCCTTGGCGCTCTTCGCGCCTTGGCGGTTCCCATTCTTCAAGACCATGGAAGCGTGTACCGGAAGAGCCATAATTTTCCATTAGGTGTGGCCCGGGCACAGGCTCACAGACCGTGCCTTCGCCTTTCAGGCTCGCAAGCCCCTGCCTTTGTGGGCCGTCCGCCCGGCAGACCCCTTGTAACCGTTTCGCGGAATAAGGTAAAGGGTTGCCCATGCACGGAGATACACGGGGTGACCCCGTCACCGCCGACACGATTATAAATGCGCTCCGGGAACACGCCGGGAGGTCCGTGATCCCCCAGCAGGCGGAGCAGCTGGCGATCTATCTCGATTGCCTGCTTCGCTGGAACCGTCGGATGAATCTGGTGAGCGCTACGGATTGGGAAACCACCCTGACCAAGCTGGTCCTGGACAGTTTCTTCCTCGCGGAGCTGCTGGACGAAATCCGTCCCGTCCCGGAACCCCGCATCCTGGATATAGGCGCCGGCGCGGGCCTGCCGGGCATTCCCTACCGCATCCTGCGTCACAGCGGAAGGTATAGCATGCTCGAGCCTCGGGGCAAGCGCCAGAGCTTTCTCCGCTTCGTGCTCTCCCGAATCCGTTTGCCCGCAACCGAAGCCGTGCAGGCCCGGCTGGAGGACATGCCCCCGGAATCGAACCGGGCGGATGTGCTTCTGGGCCGCGGAACGGCCCACTGGCAAAGGTTTTTGGAGCTCGTCGAGCCCTACGGGACAAGAGACGCCGTCGCCGTTGTCTTCAGCGGAACGCCCTTTCCCCAGGGGGAAACCCCTCCTGGCCGGTGGCAACTGCTCCGGGAGACACCCTATCGGACCAGCCCCGAGCTCGCCACACGCTACTTCTGGTCCTTCTCTCCGAAAAAGGCCCCGAGCTGAGAGTTCTTGAAAATGATCCTTGTCGCCGACTCATCCGCGACCTCGCCCAGCTCCATGAGCATCTCCATGAAATCCAGGATCTCGTAGCGCCGCTCTTCCGGGGAATGCTCGAAGTCCTCGGCGAGCTGTCCGGATTGAATATATTCCTTGAGCTGGGTGATGTATGTCTCGTCCAGTTTCATCTATGCGCTCCATTATACTTTTGAATCACCGGCATAGGCCGAGCCTTTCACCCGTCGCCGGCACGTCGCACTTTAGCACTTGTGCTTCCGCGGCACAAATTGTGCAGCGTAAGCTCTGCTTGACACAGGCCCACCGCTCGCCTAGAATTTCTTTTCTTATGAAGCCGGGGTGGCGGAATTGGTAGACGCACGGGACTCAAAATCCCGCGGGCCTAGCGGTCCGTGCGGGTTCGAATCCCGCCCCCGGCACCATTCTTCAGGAGGGTCGGCCATAGTGCTGACCCTTTTTTTACATGGACCCCCTTTTCCCTTAAAGACCCGGCCACAAGCGAACCGTCAGACACCCGTTCCGTCCCTCTTGGACTTTCCGACCGGGGCTGCCGCGTGAAACCGTACCGCACTCGCGCCAACGGCAGGAGGCCCGTCTATGTCCGAAACCGCTCCTGATTTCCTTTCCGGCAAATCCATTCCGTCCCCCGAGCGCCTCATCGTCGCCTTGGATGTTCCGGACACCGGCAGAGCCCGCGAGCTGGTGCGGGAGCTCGGAGACAGTGTGTGCTTCTACAAGATCGGCCTCGAGCTGTTCATGGCCGGCGGGTACTTCGAGCTGGCCCAGTGGCTCAGGAATCAGGGCAAAAAGATCTTCGTGGACCTCAAGTTCTTCGACGTGCCCGAAACAGTGGCCAAAGCCGTACGTCAGCTCCGGCACATAGGTGCCTCTTTCGCCACCATCCACGGCAACGACGCCATGCTCCAGGCCGGCGCGCGGGAGAAGCACGATGTGGGCATCCTGGCCGTGACAGCGCTGACCAGCCTGGACCAGGGCGACATGGAGGATCTCGGTTTCCAGGCGGACATCAGGGAGGTCGTCCTCTCCAGAGCGCGCAGGGCCCTGGAGACTGGCTGCGACGGGGTTATCTCCTCCGGGCTCGAGGCGGCGGATCTGCGCAGCGAGCTCGGCGAGCGCTTTTTGGTCGTCACTCCCGGAATCCGTCCGGGGCATAACGACAGCGCGGACGACCAGAAGCGGGCCGTGAATGTGGAGGAGGCCTTCCGCCGAGGAGCGGACTATATTGTCGTGGGACGTCCTGTTACCGCAGCTGCCGATCCGCGCTCCGAAGCGGATCGGATCCAGGGGATTATCCAAGACCTGTTCCCCGACCAGCATGACTGAGGCCGGACCGCCAGCTCTGCAAAGACCCTGTTTCCCAACACGCATTGCGAGCCCGTATCCATGACCCGCCTGATCAAAGCCCTGAAAATCTTTGCCGCGGCATGGGCCATATTCGTGACCCTTTCCTTCGCGGTGACTGCCGTATCGGTCTACCTCAGCGAAGGCTTCCTGGAAATGCTTCGCTCCTTCAACCCCGTGGATCTGACCAACGCCATGATCTTCGCCTTTTCCTACGCCCCGGCCCTCATCGCCGCCATTCTTGCCGATGTGCTCCGGCCTTCAGAAGAGGACACCTGAGACAGACCCCACCTGCACCCCCGCTACAATCAGCAAGGCGTAAACCAGCGCCGCATCCAGAATCCAGGCCAACATGCAAGCGACGATGATCTCGCCCTTGAGCCGGAGCGGATGCTGGCTCCGCATGACCCGTGCGCTGAGCCAGACCACGGCGAGCGCGGCTATCGCGACGACGGACAAAGAAACCATGAGTGCCGGCGGCCAGGCCACTCCGAGATACCCGAGCCATGCGGCCGCGATCACCACGGGCAGGAGCAGGACCAGACCCCAGCGCCCCGCTCGGGCCAGCGCGAACCGGTAGTAGTCCCTGCCGAAATCGTCCTTGTTCCTGCGCAGAACCAGGTAGCCCATTCCCAGGACACCCGCCGCGCCGACACCGTTACCGACAACTGCCGCCCAGACGGGCCAGACGCCCCATGAGACCGGGAGCCACACCATCCGCCAGGGGGAGGATGCGGAGATGCCGTCCGCCAGCATCCAGGCCGCTCCGATATTGATACAGCTATACAGCCCCGCGAGGAGGCCGAGGAGGCTCACTCCGCCCAGAAGGCGATGCAGCCCCTTGCTTCGGCGAAGCGCCACCCATGATCCGGAGTAGACCGCCATGCCCAGCCAACCCGCCAGCAGCGGTGCCAGGGCTGCCTGGATAACCTTTCCGTACGGGCTCAGAGCAAGCCCAAGCGGATCCTCCGCAAGACTCAGGCCCCAAGCGATGGGCGGAGCCACAAGAAGCAATAACAGAAGCAAAACCTTGGGTCCCATGGCAGCGGCTTGCTGGCCGAACTTGTCCCGGAATTTTCCCCGACCCAGCCCGTACGCCGCTTCGGCGACGAAGGCCGAGACCATGGTTCCGGTCACGAGGCTTCCCGCGAGAGCCAGCAGTCCCAGATACGCTATCAGCCCCAAAGTCGTCGCATCCATGCAAGCACTCCATTCGCTCATCCGATATCGGGCCCTTGCCTCGGATGCGCAAAGACCCCACGTTGAAAAAATACGCCATTTCCAATATGATTTGTGGAAATATTTTCTGATTGGCGGTCCTGCGACTCCACCGTGAGGAAAGCGGCGTGGCGGAAACGAGTTATCAGTCCTTGAGAGCAGAGTATTGGGCCTGCTTGATGCTGGCCCATACACCAGGCCTGGGTCCATCGGGATGCAAGCGCCTTGTGGATCACTACGGCACTGCCGAAGGCGCGGCAATTGACGCCTCGGACTGGGTGGCCCAGGGAATAGCGGATCGCAATGTAGCAGACAATTTCCGGCAAGAAAAGTGGCATGACAGGGCCCTGAAGGAATGGAAGCGCGCCGAGCGCGAAGGAGTGGCCGTCCTGCCCTACTCGGACCCGCATTATCCGGAGCGTCTCCGCCAAATCGTGGATCCGCCCTCCTATCTCTATTGCATTGGAAACACGGAGCTTGTGCGCGGTCCCTGTTTGGCCGTCGTCGGTGCACGTGATCTGAGCGCCCAGGGGACGCAGATCACCCAGGACATCTGCCGCGAGCTCGCCTCCAGCGGGATTTGCATCGTTTCCGGATTCGCCTGGGGGATCGACCGTGTCGCCCATCAGAGCGCCCTGGATGAGATCGGCAGCACCGCTGCCGTGCTGGGCACGGGGCCGGATCTTGTCTACCCGGCCCGCAACAAGGACCTTTGGCACAAGATGCGCTCGAACGGGCTCATCCTGACCGAGTTCTGTCCCGGCACGCGGCCCGACGCACACAATTTCCCCCGGAGAAACCGGATCATCAGCGGCCTCTCCCTGGGAGTGCTCGTTACCGAAGCCACCCAAAACAGCGGGAGCCTCATCACGGCTCGCTACGCCCTGGAACAGAACAGAGAAGTCTTTGCCGTCCCCAGCTCGCCCAAGCACCACTCCTTCAGCGGTTGCAACGCCTTGATCAAGCGAGGAGCCGTCCTCACGCGCTCCGCCAAGGACGTTCTCCGTGAGCTTCGCCCCATGCTACAGGAGTGGAGTCCGGCGGAGGAAACATCTTCAGAGCCGGAAGACGATTCTCCTCAAGAGCTGGAAATCGCCGACCTCTCTGACCCCGAGGCCCAGCTCGTTCAAAGCATGCATTCCGGAATGCCCTTGCATATCGACACCCTGACCCGGAGACTGAACTGGGATAGCGGCCGTACCAGTCAGACCCTGCTCAGTCTCGAGCTCAAGGGGGTTGTCAGCCGAGAGGACGGAATGCACTATACCCTGCTTCGCTAGCCCGCAATCCTTGAGGGCCGATCCCGGAAAGACGGAAACCACTGAAAATCATGCCTGCACAGTGGCAGGCACAATGAAGCATGAAAATGCGAGGCTCGGCGGGTGGACGCTGAAGCGCGGGTTTCATCCCGGGTTTCACAGGACAGGACCTGCAGCACCTTACCGACGTCAACTTAGCCACTCGCATTTCAGCNGCTATGTCCTATTACG
>JGI1684J13235_1000223_pt1 | contig 21669 bp, 18 predicted proteins | sample PonA232FremontCA_2_FD_13235 | JGI IMG/M metagenome (IMG submission 13235) | reverse complement strand
CCCACCTGCTGATCATTTGCCTCGAACTCCTTCAGGAAGCATACGGCCTCCTTCGGAAACTCCTCGATGAACTCGTTATCGACGATCGTGAAGATGTCCTCCGACTCGCCCCAGATGTCGACGTTTTGCCCGGTGCGCGCCCCATTGACGTATTTGATGTCGTACTGGGTCCACTTCCAGTGCGGCTTCCAGGCCGCGACGGCAATCGGCTCGTTGTCGTTGATCGCACTCTCCAGGGCCTGCCAGTTTGCGGGGCCACTCGCGGCGGTCACCGAGAACTGATCCTGCATGTCGTACAGCTCCAGGGTGCGCTCCATCTGCCCGTTGATGGCCGCGCCCGACTCAATGCCGTTGAGCGTTCCGTCCATCGCATCGGCGTACTGCGCAAAGTCCGGAAACGAGTCGACCTCAACGTACGACGGCACGGCGATCCCCACGGAGGTCCCCTTGTAGGTATAGCCTAGCTTCTGGGCGTTATCCTTCGTCTGATTCCACGGGTCCTTGTGGGTGGTGGGCAGCCACGCCTCATTGAAGAAATCGCGCTCCCCGTCGGCCACGGACTTGAAGGCAATGCCGCCGCCCTGCACCTCCTTCACGTCCACCGTCATGCCCAGACTGTCTTCCAGGATCCGCTCCTGCATGTAGGTCATGGCCAGCCCTTCGATCCAGTTGACGGTGACCATATTCATGGTGCGGGACGGGCCTTCATCGCTCCCAGAACCGCCCCCACAGCCGGCCACGCCGACGGCGAGCAGTCCAAGGGCAACGAGAAGGGCAGGAACCGAGCGAAGCGATGCGGAAAAGCGTTTCATAAGAAAGACAGGTTGGAGAAACTTACGGGTGGGAATAAAAGGATAGCTGCCAGGACGACGGGCGTCCTACGCCGCCTGCCCGCTGGCCCCGGCCTTTTCGCCGATGGCCTGCGTCACGCGGTCGAGGAAAATCGCCAGGATCACAATGGCGAGCCCGCCCTCGAAGCCCGTCGCGATCTGCAGCTGCTGAATGCCCTGCACCACCGGATCCCCGAGGCCGCCGGAGCCGATGAGCGCCGCAATGACCACCATCGACAGGGCAAGAAGCACGGTCTGGTTGATGCCGGCCAGAATGGTGGGCAGGGCCATGGGTAGTTCCACCTTAAACAGCATCTGCGTCGGGGTGGAACCGAAGGACTGCGCCGCCTCAACGGCTTCCTCCGAGACCTGCCGGATGCCCAGATTGGTAAGGCGCACGCAGGGAGGCGTGGCAAAAATGAAGGTGGCGATGACGCCCGGCACCCTACCCAACCCGAAGAGGACGACGGCCGGGATGAGGTACACGAACGCCGGCATCGTCTGCATAAAGTCGAGAATCGGCCGCACAATGGCGTCCACGGTGCTGCTTTTTGCCGCCCAGATGCCCAGGGGAATCCCGATCAAGAGCGAGAGGAGCGTCGACGCCAGAATGAGCGCCAAGGTCTCCATCGTGATTTCCCAGAAGCCCATTCCAATCGCGATCTTCGTCCCAAACAAGGCAAACTGATAGCTGTCGAGCAGGCCCATTCCGACAAGGGTAAAGACGGCCACGCCCCGAGAGGCCACCCACCAGGCCAGGGCCGTAAAGAGGAGGATCATCGCCCAACTCGGCAGGAACAGCAATATGTCCTCCAGTCCTTCCGTCGTGGCCCCAATGACCGTCGCGGCCGCATCGAAGAATCCTTCGAAATTGGTCTTGAGCCAGTCGATGAGTGCTTCGAACGCAGCACCAATGTTCAGATCCATGGGCCTGTCGCGACTCGGTCTACTCGGAGGAGCAGTTCAGGGATGCTACCGGCACGTCGTGGGGAATGGAGCAGCTAGGAGGCCTTCATCTTCACCGCCTCGTCGGCGTCCTCCTCGGGGTGTGCACCGGCGTTGCGGGTCACCTCTTTCATGATGGCCGTCCGGCTAACAACCCCTTTCAACTCCCCCTGTCCGTTGCGGACGGCCACAGGGCCCTCACTCTCGAGCACGGTTGGCAGAATTTCGGCGATGGGGGCCCGGGAGTGCACGGAGGGGCTATCGTCCCGGAGTTGGGCCCGCTCGTCGCCGCGCGGATCGCGCATGACGGTTCGGGCCCGCAGGACCTTGGTCCGGTCCACGTTTTCCACGAAGGAGCGGACGTACTCGTCGGCCGGATTGGTGAGAATTTCGGTCGGGGTGCCCACCTGGGCCAGTTCCCCGTCTTTCATGATGGCAATCCGGTCGCCCATCTTCAGCGCCTCGTCGAGGTCGTGGGTGATGAAGAGAATCGTGGCCGCCGGGTCCCACATCTCCTGCAGCTGCAGGAGTTCGTTTTGCATTTCGTCGCGGATTAAGGGGTCTAGGGCGCTGAAGGCCTCATCCATCAGCAGAATTTCGGGGTCGTTCACGAGGGCGCGAGCCAATCCGACCCGCTGCTGCATGCCCCCACTCAGCTCACTGGGCTGACTCTCCTCATATCCCTCCAGGCCTACAAGGTCGAGCGTGCGGCGCGCCTTGTCCTCCCGCTCGTCCTTGTCCATGCCGGCAACCTCCAGCCCGTATTCCACGTTGCCCAGCACGCTGCGGTGGGGAAAGAGGCCAAAGTTCTGGAAGACCATCGACATCTTCGTGCGCCGGATGTCGCGCAGCTGTTCGTCGTCGTAGGCCGTCACGTCCTCGCCGTGCACCGTGATGGTGCCAAAGGTAGGCTCAATGAGGCGATTGATGCAGCGCAGGAGCGTGGATTTTCCGCTCCCCGACAGCCCCATCACGACGAAAATTTCCTGTTCACGCACCTCAAAGGAGGCGTCGTTCACCGCGATGACAGACCCCGTCTCGGCCTTCACGTCGGCCTTCGACGTTCCCTCCTGGGCCAGCGTGCGCGCCCGTTCAGGATCCCCACCAAAAATCTTCCAGAGCCCTTCCACCTCAATAACAGCCATAGCGTGTAACCGTCATTCGCTGAGAACGTGACAGTGCGGGGTTTCTCCCGGTTAGCAAGCGGTCACGAGGCGCTTCTTGGAAGGCACTTCTCCCCCCGTCTTTGCGACTCAACTTATTTAGCTTCCTAAACGGAACATGTTTAGAGATACGGGGCACTTTTCTTTAATCTCCCCCTTCTTTCATGTAACCTTATTGAGAAGGCGGAAGACGGAGATTTTTTAGGGTGTCCCCCGCCATGCCTTCCGGTCGTTCCCCGCCCTTTCCGCAACCCGAGAACTGTGGGAGGGGAAATGGCGAGAAGACTCGGGGATTCCCCCACGGAGACGAACAGCGCCTGCCTACGGGTTCCCGAAATGTTTTCCTATACTGTGTGTAACACACACGAGTCTTCACGCGCTCGCGCTTCTTTTGATCAATAGACGTCGATCATCATGAAATCTGACGACCAAAACAGTGTATCTCGGAGACGCTTCCTTCACTCCCTTGGCCTTGCAGGCGTCGTCGGCGCGGGCGGATCTTTACTTACCGCGTGTGGGGGCGGCTCGGACGGCTCCGGGGGGGACAGCTCCGAAGGCAGTGGCTCCGGCCAAGCGCAGTCCGGAAATGGAGGCGGTGCGACCGCCACGGCGGACTGCTCAGACCTCTCCAGCCTTTCGGATGCGCAAAAGCAACAGCGCAAGCAAATGGTGAAGTCCCTCCAGTACGTGGAGGAAACGCCGGAAGCCGATAAGAACTGTGCAAACTGTTCGCTTTACCAGCAGGAAAAATATGGGGAGGGCTGTGGTGGATGCACGCTCTTTCCGGGCCCAGTGTACGCGAATGGCTACTGCACCTCCTGGTCCCCCAAGTCCTAACTCACGGACGCTTATCACCAACCGTCTTTGGGACTCCTGCTCGTTCGCCCCGTCCGGCCCTGTCCGGACGGGGCGTTCGTATTGGGTTCCACCGCGACGCTTGTTCAGCCCGACAGTCCCCAACGCAGCGCCAGGGTATGCGAACGCCCGCGTTCCCGGTCCGTAGATCGGACGCTCGAACGTTGAATCATTTTGCTCCCGCTCCATGCCCGACGATCGCTCCGACCGCGTCATCGACACCATTGCCGACGGCCTTCGCCTGCAGGTGGGCGACCTGCCTGGCGACCATGCCCCCAGCCTGCTGAAGGCAGCCCCCGCCGCGTACGTGGTGGGCTTTACGGCGGGGGTGAGCCGTGCCCTAGACGTGGAGGTGGACAACCATACAGTTCGCGCCCTGGAACGGGGATGCCGCCAGGGCCTGCCGCGGGAGGGGGACCTGGGACAACGGCTCGCCGACATTGCGGCAGGCATCCTCTTCGACGGGAGCGTCACGAGCGACCCGGACCTCGCAGCACTTCGCGAAAAGGGAGAGGACGAAGGCCGGGCATTCGTGGAAGATCGAACCCCACCGTCGCTCCTCAGCGATCTCGTCTATGAATAGTGGCGTCCGGGCACGTGGGGACGTGCCTCCGAAAGGGCCACAATTCAGACGACGGGGCGGACGCTAGAACCTCGCGCCTCCTGCTTCCACTCGCCGACCCCGGCACGCCGCCGCACCGCACAATGCCCTACCGCACACCGGACGACCGCTTCGAGCGGCTTCCAGACTTCCCCTACGCCCCAAACTACGCGACAGTAGGCGCCTCCCTGCGAATGCACTACGTGGACGAGGGCGCGGGGGCGCCCATTCTGTGTCTCCACGGCGCGCCGACCTGGGCGTACCTCTACCGCCACATGCTTCCGCCGCTGGCCGAGCGGCACCGGGTGGTGGTGCCGGATTTTATCGGGTTCGGGCGGTCGGACAAGCTCACGGCGATGGACGACTACTCGTTCGCGCTTCACTACGACACACTTGCAGCGTTCATCGAGACGCTCGACCTCTCCGACGTGACGCTCGTGGTACAGGACTGGGGCGGGATTCTCGGCCTCGCCTACGCGGCGCGGCAGCCCGAGCGCATCGCGCGGCTCGTGGTGCTAAACACGTTTTTGCCCACCGGCGACGAGGACAAGAGTACGGCGTTCCTGGCGTGGCGCCGGTTCGTCGAGAATACGCCCGACCTCCCCATCGGCCAGACCGTCCGACGAGGGCTCGCGAATCCCGATCGGCTTTCTGAAGCCGAACAAGCGGCCTACGAGGCCCCGTTCCCCACGCCCGAATCGAAGGCCGGGGCCGTGGCCTGGCCCCTGCTAGTGCCGATGGCCCCGGAGGGGCCGGTGTCCGACGCCATGCGCGAGACCCGACGGCAGTTGGCCGAGTGGTCCAAGCCCGCCTTCGTTCTCTTCGCCCCGGAAGACCCGATTCTCGGCGGGGCACGCGACTTCTTTCTGGACCTCTTCCCCACTGCCCGCGAGCAGCCGGACACCACGATTGACGACGCGGGCCACTTCCTCCAGGAGGAGCAGGGCCCCACAATCGCCCAGCACGTGCTCGACTTCATAGCCCGCACGTCTTGAACCGCTAGCCCTTCGTCAAAGGACGGCCCCAACGAAAAAGAGCGCCGAGCCCCGATGGGACCCGACGCTCTCGGACTGCTCCGGAAAGAGGCATTCCCTAGGCCGCGACCGGGTCGGCGTGCTCGATACGGGTGCCCAGTACCTCCAGGAACTGCCGGATCCAAGCCGCGTGCGCGGGCCAGGCCGGGGCCGTCACGAGGTTGCCGTCGGTCACTGCCTCGGTCATTTCGAGGTCCACGTACGTGCCGCCCGTGGCTTCCACCTCCGGGGCGCAGGCCGGGTACGCCGAGCAGCGCCGTCCCTCGAGCACGTCGGCGGCGGCGAGCGTCTGCGCCGCGTGGCAGATGGCCGCGACGGGCTTGTTCTCCTCGAAGAAGTGGCGCGTCATCTCGATGACACGGTCGTTCAGGCGCAAGTACTCCGGCGCGCGTCCGCCCGGCAGGCAGAGCGCGTCGTAGTCGGACTCGTCGATGTCATCGAAGTCCGCGTTCAGGGCAAAATTGTGGCCCGGCTTCTCGGTGTACGTCTGGTCGCCCTCGAAGTCATGAATGGCGGTCTTCACCGTGTCGCCGGCCTCTTTGTCCGGACACACGGCGTGGACCTCGTGGCCCGCCATGTCGAGCATCTGGAAGGGCACCATCGTTTCGTAGTCTTCGGCGAAGTCGCCGACGATCATCAGGATCTTTTTGGCCATGGTTGATCTGGGGATTGTTGCGTGGAAGGACGTGCGTGTGTTGCATGCCGACCGGGCGAGATGGATTCGTCCTAGCAGGCACGCGAAGAGTGTACGCGCGCAGACGAGGGAGGCTCCAGGGGTTGAACGTGGGAGCGCGAGAGCAGCGGAGGATCGTTGCGGGACGCTCTATCGGGCATCTCTGGGGTTCGCCCAAAAAACTACGTAAGTGCGCTGGCGGCGCGGCAGCCCGCCTCGATGGCGCCGTCGAGGTAGCCGGGATGGTCGGCGGCAGTCTCGGCCGCGGCGAGGTGGAGCCGTCCGTCCCAGAGCGGTTCCTGGAGCGCCGGGGCCGGATCGGGCGGCGCGTCGGGATCGGAGAGCGAGCCGACCGGGGGCGTGGTGGCGGCCTCCTGCGTCCAGTCGCACGTGGCAATGCCCGTGGGATTCGCCGCCTCCTGGCCGAAGCAGTGGACGAGCTGGCGGACGAGGGCCGTCTCTTGCTCCTCCGGATTCAGGGGCGTGGGGGATGCCGGCCCCGGCGGATTCATGAAGCCGACGAGGGCGGCCTTCCCGTCGAGCGTCACGGCGTCGTGCCAGTCGTGCACCGGTCCGACCTCGCTTTTGACTCGCCCGGCGAGTCCCTTCTCCCGCCAGAAGGGTCGGTCGTAGGTCACGGCGGCCTTGCCCGTGTGGCTCATCCAGGTGGGCATGCTGCGCATCGCGTCGAGCGTGGGCGGCGGGGGCGGCGGACGGAAGCGAACGGTATACAGGGCGAGTCGCGGCGGCACGGCCAGGACGACGGCCTCGACGTCCACGGTGCGCTCCCCGTCGGACGTTTGTGCCGCGGCCCGCATGCCCGGGTCGGTGCGGTGCAGGGCCGTGAGCCGGTGGTTAAACTGGATTGCGTCATCGGGGAGCGTGGCCGCGAGCGCCTCGTGCAGTGCCTGTGCCCCCTCTGCGAAGCGCCACGACGGTGGGGGCGTCTCGGGCCATTCGAACTGCTCCGTCGATCCGCCGACAGTCGTTTCGCGCACGGCGATGCCCGGCTCGTGCTGCCGCACACGTTCCACCCCAAGGCACTCAGCCAGGTCTTTGACCCGCTCGTGCTCGCTCCAGTGCCACGCCGCCCCGAGGTCGAGACGCACCGCGTCCGGTCCCACCGGCACGCTCCAGCACCGCCCACCGATCCGATCGCGTGCCTCCCAGACCTGCACCGACACGCCCGCCGTGTCCAGTTCCGTCGCCGCCACGAGGCCCGCAAGGCCCGCCCCCACGACGAGAACCGTGGGCGACTCCACACTTGCCATGCCGACGCCTCATTCTTGTGACGATCCGAAGTACGCGTCTACGCTGTATCGGCCCGGCCCCGTTATCAGCAGCGCCACGAATACCGTCGCCATCTCCGTCGCGTGCCAGGGCCCCTCCCCCGCCGCGACGTGGCTCGTGAACGCGACCGTCATCACCACGAGAAGGAGTCCGAGAACAGGACGGAAGAGCAGGCCGAGCATCAGGCAGAGTCCCCCCACAAACTCTGTGGCCGCGGCCATAAAACCCCAGAACGTGGGCCAGAACGTGATGCCGAAGAGGGCCATGTTCTGTCCCAGATCGGCCCAGGTCCCCGGCCCACCCGAAATCTTTGACCACCCGTACACGAAGACGAACGAGATTCCAATCCCGACGCGGAGCACGAGCAGCGCAAGGTCGACCAGTCTCCGACGAGAAGTGTCCATGACGATTGACGCTACCATCAAAGGATGCGAGAAGGCCCGGGCGACACCCCGTCCCCGGCGCGGGCCGGACGGAGACTGCAACTAGCCGGCCAACTCGTCGACGCTGTATTTCCCTGGCCCCACGAGGAGAAGGCTCAGGAAGAAGAAGCCGTAGAGCAGCGCCGTCTCCGGGCTGCCATCGATCACACCGGTCATGTGCGCGGTGGCGGCAACGCTCATGTTAATCACGAGGAGGAGGGCCGCCGGGCGGGTGAGCAGTCCGAGAACAACGAGCAGAGCGCCCACAAACTCAGCAATGGCGGCCATGAATCCCCAGAACGTGGGTGCGAAGCCGAGTCCAAAAATCTCCATTGTGCCCCCCAGCCCCGCCCACTGCTCAGGGCCTCCGACGATCTTTCCCCATCCGTGGCCGAGGGCCATATACAGGCCGAACGTTGCGCGGAGGAGGAGCAGGCCGAGGTCGCGAAACTTGTCGAGATGGGTCCAAATCATGCCGAAGGCGCAGGCATCTGTGAAACGGAGAAATTGATCTCGCCTCAATGATAGGGGATGACGGGGGACATTGGCAATCGCGCCCCCTCGGGGTCGGCAAATGCCGGGGCAAACTGCCGCCATTTCATTCGCCTTTGCAGGCCCGATCAATCGCCAAGAACCACCCCCGACACCGTGTACGCCCGGAGGGGAAGCCCCGTTGGCCCTCTGGGGCTCAATAGAATGGTACTTCCGGTGACGCCGAGGACGAGGTAGCCCCAAACTCACTATTTCGTTACACCCATGAAGCGAAGCGTGGAATCGGTATCAAACGAGTCGGAGTAGAGTCGGAACTGGTTTTTTATTTCACAACTCCCAAAATCGTATATCCTCAAAATTCCACACCTCCCTATACCATTTTCTCCCACACGCTCCTCCGCCTTTTCCACACGGGCAGGAGCGCGCCTTCTTGATATACTCTATGGGATCCCTCGGCTCGTCACTTCTACCGAGCCTCGCCTGTGTCCGCTCGCCCCGATCCTGTGCTGGTTTTGTTGCCTGCGTGGCCTCGACGAACAGAGCGGGACGTTCCCATCCCTGACCGTTCTTTCCGACGACGATCATGATTCCGATCCACTCCATCCTCGCCGCCACCGACCTTGGCCCGGCGGGCGATCCTGTCCTCCAATCAGCGGCCGTCCTGGCACAGGCCGTCCAGGCCGAACTCCACGTCGTTCATGTCGCCCCCCCTTGGAACGAGAACGACCACGAACATCACGCGTCGGCCCTGGCCGAGCAGGTGGATCGCTGCCTCGCGTCGCTTCGCGGGGCGGACGACATTGACGCCCCGATCGACCTGGAGGTAGAGCAGGCGGTCGTCTACGACCGGCCGCACCACGGCATCCTGGTGCACGCCGCGACCGTCGACGCCGACCTGATCGTAGTGGGTCCGCACCGCGGACACGCCGTGGGAGCCCGCTGGAGTGGCACCACCGCTGAGCGCATCGTACGGTCGGCCGACGTGCCGTGCCTCGTTGTGAACCGGACCGTGTCCCTCCCGATCCGGCACGCCGGGGTGGCCGTCGACTTCGGAATGGCATCCCGGGGCGCGGCGGTGCTTGCCGGGAACTGGCTCCCGCAGTGGGGCGACGACACCACGCCGACCCTTTCACTCGTGCACGTGGCACCGACGGGAGAGACGGAGAACGCTAAGACCCAACTGGAGGCAGAGGTAGAACGCATTCGAAACGGCGAACTGGGCGTGTCCCCCCCAGACTCCGTGCAGATCACGGGCGTCCTGCGCCAGGGACCCAAGGTGGCCCCGCAAGTAACGAAGTGGGCAGAGAAGGCGAGGATCGATCTGCTCGTGACCTCTACCAAGGCGGACCGGGGCTGGCGGCGACTGTGGCGTGGCAGTCAGGCCACGCTCCTAACAACCCAGGTCTCTTGCGCGGTCCTGCTGGTCCCTCCTTCCTTCTGGCGCCGGTCGCCAATTCCCCTGTCGAAGGTCGCGGTCGCGATTGAACGGACAGGCCCAGGCGCAGAGGCCTGGGCATGGGTCGATCGCATGCAGGCTAGCACCTCCCGTCCGCTGCAGATGACGGCCCTTGAGCCGGGCGAGGATCTTCTCGAAAACGCCCGCGCAGATAACGCGGATCTACTGGTTCTCCACGAGCCCCATGTGGAGGCATACGAGCGCATTCAGCCTAACCTCCGGACGCTCCTGGAGCATACTCCTATTCCGGTACTCGTGCTGCGGGACTTGCCCGAAGAGCCCATTCGTCACATTCTCGTGGCCGTGGACACTGGGGACCTGTGGTACGAAAAGCTGGGCTGGGCGAAGCGGCTCGTTGACCGGTTCGGGGCTCACGTTACCATTTACCACGCCATCGACCTCTCCCTGTCGGGCCGAGTGCGACGGGAACCGGGAGGCGAATTCGTCTCGGGATCAACGGCCTGGATACACGCAGGGGTGTCGGAAAAAATTGTGCCGGCCATGGAGATGTGGTTGTGGGAGCGGGTGCGCCTCGCCGGACTTGATCCCGATCAGGTGGACGTGCGGGTGGGGGTGCAAGCCCCCTGGTTTGCCATCTCGACGGTCGCCCAGAATATCGATGCGGACCTGGTCATTGTGGCCGCCCACGCTGAGCGTCGAGCCGGCCGCGTCCGCATGAGTCGGGTGGCCCGCGCCACCCTGGAGCGGGGCACGTACTCGACCCTCGTGGTCGTGGACCGGGCGCGACGTGTGGCCGAATGGGGACCTCCCGATTCCCGCGCCGCTCCGCGGACGTCCACGAGCGGGCATTCATGAGCCCCACGCCAGTCTTCAAGGTTGTTCTCTCAGCCCCCCCCGATATGCCCCTCGTTTCAATCATCACGCTCTGCGTGCTCACCGCCGCCATGGCGCTCGTCGTCGGACGACTCGTGCGGGGCCCCACCCTTGCCGACCGCGTCGTGGCGCTGGACGTGCTGGCGGCCGTAGCCATTGGATTCATCGCCACCTATGTCGTTGGGACGGGCGCGACGGCCCTGCTGGACGCAGCCCTCGTCCTTGCCCTTGTGGCGTTTGTGGCGACGGTCGCGTTCGCGCGCTTCGTTGAGTACCGGGCCGCCCCCGAAGAGGTGACCCCATGATTGCACACGTATTTCTTCTTGCCGGATCCCTCTTTGTCCTCATTGCCGCCCTGGGCATCGTCCGCCTGCCGGATTTGCTGATGCGGATGCACGCGGCGACGAAGGCGGGCACGCTCGGGGCCGGACTCCTGCTCGTAGCCGTGGCGGTGTCGGCGCCGGAGACGAGCGTGATGGCCCGGGCCGTAGCGACGTTCGTGTTCCTCCTGCTCACCGCGCCGATCGCCGCACACCTCATCGCCCGGGCGGCCTACCATACCGGCGAGGCCCTCCCCTGGACGCACACCACCGTCGACGAGTTGGCCGACGACATGAAGCAATGGCCCGATCGAGGGGAAAAGGTCTCCGAGCAGCATCCCCCCGTCCGCGCCGATTCTCCGTAAATAGTGCCGACCTCGCTGCTCCGTCCTTGCGCTGCCTGAGCCGAGTCCGACTCAGCAGAGCTTCAGGTCCCGTCCCGCGACCGACAACGCCCTTCATCCCGAATGGATGAGGCACAGGCCAAGGCCGAAGTGACGGGTGAAGATCTTCCGGCCCGAGAAGCCGTCCCGGTGTGACCTAACCCCTGTACGTTCATGCTCATCGCTCTCCTTTTCTCAATTGCCTGGGCCCTGATAGCGCCGCTCCTCGTGCGGGGGGCCGGGCGGGCGGGCGGATGGGTGCTTGCCCTCGGGCCGGTGGCGCTGTGTGCGTGGTTTGCGTCGCACGTGCCCGCCGTTCGCGCCGGGGCCGTGGTTCGGGAAACGACCGCCTGGGTGCCGTCACTGGACGTGGGGGCGTCGTTCGTGCTCGACGGCCTCAGCTTGCTGTTCGTCCTGCTCATTACGGGCCTCGGGGCCGTCATCGCAGTCTACGCCGGGCGCTACCTGGAGGGACACCGCGACCTCGGGCGCTTCTTCCTCACGTTCCTCGCGTTTATGAGCGCGATGCTCGGCGTGGTGCTAGCCGACAACCTGCTGTTGCTCTTCATCTTTTGGGAGGCCACGAGCCTCTGCTCCTACCTGCTCGTGGGCTTCAAGCACGAGGCGGAGGGGTCGCGTACGTCGGCCCTGCAGGCGCTCCTCGTGACCGGCTCCGGCGGTCTCGCCCTGCTGGTCGGCATTCTACTGCTCGGCGTGGCGGGCGGCTCGTACGAGCTGTCGGTTCTCGCGGAGCGGGTGGGCCAAATTCAGTCGCACCCGCTCTACCTCCCAGCCTTCGTGCTCATCGCGCTCGGTGCCTTCACGAAGTCCGCCCAGGTGCCCTTCCACTTTTGGCTGCCCAACGCGATGGCCGCGCCGACGCCGGTGAGCGCCTACCTGCACTCGGCGACGATGGTGAAGGCGGGCGTGTACCTGCTGATGCGCATGGACCCAATCCTTGGGGGGACGGGGGTGTGGATCTGGACGCTCGTCGCGGTGGGAAGCGCGACGATGCTCGTAGGCAGCGTGGGCGCGCTGCGGCACACGGACCTCAAGAAAGTACTCGCCTACTCCACGATTACGGCCCTCGGCACACTCGTGGTGCTCCTCGGCCTCAGCTACGGCCCCAGCATCAAGGCGGCGGTCGTGTTCTTGCTCGTGCACGCCCTTTACAAGAGCGGCCTCTTCCTGGTCGCGGGGTCGGTGGATCACGGCGTCGGCACGCGCGACGTAACGACCCTCGGTGGCCTGCGGCGCGTGATGCCGCTTACGGCCCTGGCGGCGGTTCTCGCGGGACTATCGATGGCCGGGCTGCCGCCGCTTTTCGGGTTCGTGGGCAAAGAGCTGACCTACAAGGCCAAGCTCGGGGTGGAGAACCTAGAGTGGCTGCTCCCCACCATCGCCGTCTTCGTCAACGCGCTAACGGTGGTCGCCGCGGGCGTTCTCGCGGCCAAGCCGTTCTTCGGGCGGCTGCAGAGGCCGGAGACAAGGGAGGCCCACGAAGTCCCGTTCGCCATGTGGATGGGCCCCCTCCTAATTGGCACCGTCGGGCTCGTCTTCGGGGCAGCACCGGGCATGCTGTACGACCTCGTCACGTCGGCGGTCGACGTGGTCGCGGGGGAGGTGGTCGAGATCAAGCTGGCGCTGTGGTACGGCTTCAACACGGCGCTCTATCTGAGTGTCGCGACGATGGGCCTCGGCCTCGTTGCGTATCGCTTCTGGGCGCCGCTCCGCTTGGCCCTCGCTCAACTGGACGCGTGGACCGCTGCGGGCCCCGCCCGAGCCTACCACGGCCTGTTCGACGGCCTCCTGCGATTTGCCGGATGGCAGACGCAGTTCTTCCAGGGCGGAAGCGTACGCACGTACCTCGCCGCCACATTCGGGACTGTCGTGCTGCTGGTGGGCGGCACCCTGGGCCTTAAGAGCGGCCTCGTGTCACTGCCCGAGGTCGGTACGATGTTTCCGTACGAGGCGGCACTCGTCGCAATCGTGGCCGCGGCGGCGGTCGTGGCCGCGGCCACGTCCTCGCGCCTGCTGTCGCTCACGGGCCTCGGGGTGGTCGGCCTCGGACTGGCGCTCGTCTTCGTGCTGATGGGGGCGCCGGACCTCGCCATGACGCAGTTCCTCGTGGAGATTCTCATCGTCGTAATCGCGCTCAGTGTCCTGCAGGGCCTTCCGTCGCGAACCCCACGTACATCACGGTGGGGACGGGCCCAGGCCCTCACCATTGCGGGGGGACTCGGGGCTACGGTGTCGTTGCTCCTCCTGGGCGTCTTGCGCCTGCCGTTCGACCGCGCGGTGGCCGACTACTACCTGCGCCAGAGCGTTCCGGGGGGCTTCGGACAGAACGTGGTGAACGTGATTCTCGTCGACTTTCGGGCGCTGGACACGCTCGGGGAGATTGCCGTCCTGGCCGTGGCGGCGCTCGGGGCGTTTGCACTACTGCGGCTGGGGCCTCCCGTAGCGCCTTCGGCCTCTCGGACGGCCGTCCCGTCGGTCGTGCTGCAGACGGGCGCGCGGCTGTTGCTGGCGGTGCTCCTGCTGGCGTCGCTCTTCATGCTGTGGCGCGGGCACAACGCCCCGGGCGGCGGCTTCATCGGCGGGCTCTTTGCGGCGTCGGCGGTCGTGCTCTACCTGCTAGCCTTCGGGCACAGTGCCACGGAACAGTTGTTGCGAGGCTCGCCGCGGATCTGGCTGGGCGTGGGGCTGGCCGTGGCGGTGGCGAGCGGACTGGTCGGCGTAGTGTGGAGGGGAGCCCCCTTCCTCACGGGACAGTGGACGACCGTGGGCGCCCTCAAGCTGGGCACGCCCCTTCTCTTCGACGTGGGCGTCTTCCTCGTCGTCGTGGGCTTCACGCTGACCATCATCCTGGCACTGGAACGGGTCGTGACCGGATCAACAACCTCCGCGGCCCCTCTGTCGGACGACGAGGCAGGTCGGGGCTCAGAGACGCCGCCAGCAGTCGAGATTCCTGCTTCTTCTATGGAGTCCTCTTCCGACTAAATCCTCGATTTTTCCTTCCACTGATCTCTCGGACCAATGGACGTGCTTCTTGCTCTCCTTGCGGGCCTGCTGACGGCGGCAGGGGTCTATCTGCTGCTCCAGCGCTCCCTCCTGCGCATGCTGTTCGGGGTGATTCTGCTCTCCAACGCCGTCAACCTGATCCTCTTCGTGGCCGGGCGGACGCTGCGGGCCGCCCCGCCGATTGTGCCGGACGGACTGACGGCCCCCGCCGCGGCGGTCGCCAACCCGCTGCCTCAGGCCCTCATCCTGACGGCCATCGTGATCGGCTTCGGCCTCGTGGCCTTTGCCTTCGTGCTGCTGTTCCGAGCCTACGCCACCTTCAACACCCTGGACGCCGACACCCTGGCGACGATGCCCGAGGACTCGCCGGCGGACGACGAACCGCCAACCGCTGACTGAGAGCGGCCGTCCGCCGCCTACAGTCGTGGCGCATATTTGCCCCCACGACGCAAACCTCCGTCCTTCTGGGACGGACCTCATTCCCTTTCCCTTCCGTCCATGACGCTTCTTCTCGTCCTTCCCATTCTGATTCCGCTGGCGACCGCGGTGGCAGTGCTCCTGAGCCGGCGCGCCCCCCGCCTTCAGCGGGCGTGGAGCCTGCTGGGCGCCGTCGGGCTCCTGGCCGCGACGGGGGGGCTTCTCTCCGCGGTGTGGACCGGTGGCATTCAGCACGTCCAGCTGGGACAGTGGCCGGCGCCGTTCGGCATCACGCTCGTGGCCGACGTGCTGAGCGCGGTGCTGCTCGTGGTGGTGGGGCTCATGGGCCTGGCCGTGCTCGTCTACGCCGTCGGCTCGCTCGACACCGCGCGGGAGCAGAGCGGCTTCCACGCGCTCTACCACCTCCTGCTGATGGGGGTGGCGGGCGCTTTCCTCGCGGGCGACCTTTTCAACCTGTACGTCTGGTTTGAGGTGCTGCTCATCACCTCGTTCGTCCTCCTCGTCCTCGGCAACGACCGGGCGCAGGTGAAGGGCGCCGTCACGTACGTCCTCATCAACCTCGTGGCCTCGCTCTGTTTCCTCGCGGCCATCGGCCTCCTCTACGGCCTCACCGGCACCCTCAACCTGGCCGATCTCGCCGTACGGCTGCCCGAGGTGGAGGCATCGGGACTCGTGACCACCGTGGCAATGCTGTTTCTGATCGCCTTCGGCATCAAGGCGGCCGTCTTCCCGCTTTTCTTCTGGCTTCCCGCTGCCTACCATACGCCGCCGGTGGCCGTCTCCGCCATCTTTGCGGGCCTTCTGACAAAGGTCGGCGTCTACGCGCTGATCCGGGTTTTCACGCTGCTCTTCACGCAGGATGTGGGCTACACCCACACCCTCCTGCTCTGGGTGGCAATGTTCACGATGATCACCGGCGTGCTCGGCGCCGTGTCGCAGACGGACGTGCGGAAGATTCTCTCCTTCCACATCGTGAGCCAGATCGGCTACATGGTACTGGGCCTCGCCCTCTTCACGCCGCTGGCACTCCTCGGGGCCATCTTCTACGTCGTCCACCACATCGTGGTGAAGACGAACCTGTTTCTCGTGGGCGGCGCGGCCCATCGGTTGGGTGGAGATTTCGAACTGAAGAACCTGGGCGGCCTCTACCGGGCGCGTCCGGGCCTCGCGATCCTCTTCCTCATCCCGGCCCTGTCCCTAGCCGGACTGCCCCCACTCTCGGGCTTCTGGGCGAAGCTCATCATCCTGCGGGCAGGGGTGGAAACGGAGGCATACCTCGCCGTCGCCGCTGCCGTGGTCGCCGGACTCATCACCCTCATCTCTATGACGAAGATCTGGAACGAGGCCTTCTGGAAGCCCCTGCCCGCCGACCGATCCCTCTCGGACGGAGCCCCGTCGATGGCCGCTCTCATTACCCCTATCGTGGTGCTCGCGGCGGTGACCCTCACGATCGGCCTCTACGCGGAGCCGCTGGTCGTGCTCGCCGAGCGCTCCGCTACGGAATTGCTCAACCCAACCGGGTACGTGCAGGCCGTTCTCGGCACCGCCCCGCCGACGGCCGAGATGGCGCCCTGATGGTTCCCGAAGACTGCTCCTGTACGGCCGTCTCGCACCATAGGTATGGCCTCCGGCCCCCGAGACGGCTCTCTCTTGCACAATCCACGCAAAAATTTATGCGGCAATTCCTCCTCAACATCGGCCTGTCGTCCGCCTGGGCGGCCCTCATGGGCTCGTTCGACGCCACCACCCTCGCAGTGGGCTTCGGGGTGGGCTACGTCGTGCTCTGGGCTACGCAGCCCGCGCTCGGCCCGTCGGCGTACGTGACAGGCGTGAAGCGGGCGGTCGTGTTCGTCGTGTTGTACCTCGCCGAGCTCGTGTGGTCGAGCGTGCAAGTAGCGATCGACGTGTGCCGGCCCCAGCTTCGCATGCGGCCCGGGGTGGTGGGGATCCCCCTCCGCGCCCGCACCGACGCCGAGATCACGGTCCTTGCCAACCTCATCTCGCTCACACCCGGTACGCTCAGCCTCGACCTCTCGCCGGATCGGCGCCGTCTGTACGTGCACGCGATGGACCTGGAAGACGGGCCGGACGCGCTCCGGGACAACCTCCGCGAAACCCTCGAGGCTCGGGTCCTCACGCTCCTGCGAGGCGCACCTCCGTCTTCTGCTTCGGAGTCGAAACGCTCCCCGACCGATCCGAGCCCTTAATAGGCGCCAATCCGAAAGAGCGCCCGATGTGGCACATTCCGTGAACATGGGTCGCTCGCTGACCTTCGTTCCCGACACGACCCTCCAGCCCCAAACATGAGACGTGATCTCCTTCGTGTCCTCCTCCCTGTTCTCGTCCTCGCGATGCTCTCGAATGAACCGGCCTCCGCCCAATCGGATCGGCGCGTTCCACTTCCCGAGCCTGATCGTGCGGGGACGATGTCCCTCGAACGTGCACTGGACCAGCGCCGATCGGTGCGCACCTACGGGGAGGAGCCGCTGACCCTCAAGGAGGTGTCCCAGCTCTTGTGGGCGGCACAGGGGATCACGCACCCCAACGGGTACCGAACAGCGCCCTCGGCCGGAGCCCTCTACCCCCTTGACCTCTATCTCACGGGGGGCCGGGTCACAGATCTCCCCGACGGTGTGTACCGTTACCATCCCCGCGACCACGTGCTGATCCGGACGGAACGCGAGGATCGACGCCGCGCTCTGGCCGCCGCCGCGCTCGATCAGTCCTGGGTTCGCGAAGGGGCTGTCGTGATTGCGATTGCGGGCGTGTACGAGCGCACCACGCGAAAGTACGGCGATCGCGGCGTCCGGTACACGCACATCGAAGTCGGGCACGCGGCTCAGAACATTTACCTTCAGGCCGAAGCCCTCGACCTTGGCACTGTGCTCGTCGGCGCGTTCAGCGACGGGAAGGTTCGAGAGGTCCTAGGTTTGTCCGACCGCGAACGCCCCCTGGCGCTTCTTCCCGTGGGACCGGTCCGGCCCTGATCCCCATTGCTCCATCGTCAGTGGTAGCGAACGGGGGAGCTTTCCTCCTCGAGGAATCCGGCGATGGCCAGGGAGGCGATAAAGAGGGTGAGGTCTTTGATCAGGTACTGCCCCTCGGGCGTTGGGGCGAAGGGAAAGTCGACGAAGAGCACCGCGGGCTCCAGCACGAAGGCCAGCAGGATGCCGGGCAGGCGCAATGCCAGCAAAAACACGGCGACGCGGATCAAGGGACGCACGATCAGGCACATCCCGATGGCCACCTCCCACCACCCGAGCACAAGAACCATGACCTCCGGATCGCCCCAGTAAATGGTGTGGGCGAGCAGTGTAGTCGTCGTTTTGTGGCCCAGCGGTTTCAGGAGGCCGAACCATACGTACAGCACGCCCAGCGAGACGCGATGCAGCCGGTGCCCGTAGCGCTGAAACAGGCGAATCAGGGCCGCGTCGATCTGCTGGACTTTCTGCCACATGGGTCTGTGCCCGGGAACTCCCAGATGCAGTCTGCGACGAACCGGAGACGTGTTTGACGAAGTCGACCCTGCTTCGGTTCGGCCCATGTGCACCTCTACGCCGACAGGCGGACGAGGGGCCTCCTGTCCGGTCGGCAATTATTCAATCGTCCATGTCTCCCCCGAGCGGAGCAGCGCGTCGAGATCCCCATCGCCCTTCTGCCTCGTCACGTCGGCAATTTGCTGGTGCACCTGCTCCGCGTACGTCGGGCGCTCGGTGCGGTGGAGGACGCCGAAGGGGCGGGGCAGTTGGGGCTCGTCCAGCCGGGGAATCGGCTCGTCGTCCGCATCCCGCCACGACATGCGCCCGAGGATGGTGGCCAGCTCCTGCGAGGTCTCGTCGTGCACGAGGCAGTCGTCGACCGACCAGTCGCCATCTTCCAGGTCAATCACCTCGGGCTGGAGGGTATCGAGCCGGATGCCCTTTCGCCCCTCGTCGAACGTCATCGGCTCCCCGTGCTCCAGGAAGAGAGCACGCTGATCCTTCGTCTCCCGCTCGGTGAATTCGAAGAAGGCCCCGTCGTTGAAGATGTTGCAGTTCTGGTAGATCTCCAGGAAGCCGGTGCCGTCGTGGGCGTGGGCCGCGCGCATCATGGCCTTCATGTGCTGCGGGTCGCGGTCCATGGTGCGCGCCACGAACGAGGCGTCGGCGCCCAGCGCGACGGAGACGGGGTTGAACGGCCGGTCCACCGACCCGTGGGGTGTGCTCTTCGACACGGTGCCTTCGTCGGAGGTGGGGCTGTACTGGCCTTTCGTGAGGCCGTAGATCTCGTTGTTGAAGAGGAGGATCTGCGTGTCGAGGTTGCGGCGCAGGACGTGGATCAGGTGGTTGCCGCCGATGGACAGCGCGTCGCCGTCGCCCGTCACGACCCACACGTCCAGCTCCGGGTTGCTCGTCTTGAGGCCGGTCGCGATGGCCGGGGCACGCCCGTGGATGCCGTGGATGCCGTACGTGTCCATGTAGTACGGAAATCGTCCCGCACAGCCGATGCCACTCACGAAGACGACGTTCTCCTTGTCAACGCCGAGGTCCGGCAACAGGCGCTGCACCGTGGACAGGATGGCGTAGTCGCCGCAGCCCGGGCACCAGCGCACCTCCTGGTCGGACTGAAAGTCCTCGCGGGAAAGCGCCTCGCCCGCTCCGTCTCCGCCGTAGCCGGGCGGAAGACTCGGGCCGTCGTCTCCATCATCGCTGTCAGAAGACGGAGGCCCCGCGGGTTTTTTGGCACCGGGCGGCCCGGCCGGTTTCCTCGTGCCGGGCTCGTCCGACTCGCCGTTCTCTCCGCCAAGTCCCGGCGGCAGATCCGGTTTTTTCGTATCGGGCGACGCATCGTCGGACGCGCTCTCGTCCTCCGCGTCGTCGCCATCGTCGGCGAGACCGGGTGGGAGGTCCGGCTTTTTGGTGCCGTCGGGCGTCTGGCCGTTTTGGCTCGGAGTGGGAGTGTCGTTGCTCATGGATCGGGGGGTAGTTCCATAAACGGAGTCCGTTTCCGCAGCAGCGTATTGCGTGTTGCGTATTGCGTATCGGAGCACTGTCCAACGAAATACGCAATACGAACTACGCACTACGCGGGTGCTCGCTTCCCAAGAAGGGTTTCTATCTCCTCCACAATCTCCTCCGCCCGAAAAGGCCGCCCCTGAATCTTGTTGAGCGGCGTAAAGTCACGATTCGGGTACTGGTCGCGCAGGACGCGGATCAGCTGGCCGTTGTTGAGCTCAGGGACGAGCACGCGATCGAAGCGGTCGATCACGTCCCCCAGGTCGGCCGGCAGCGGCCACACGTGGCGGAGCACCACGCTGCCGACGCGGAGACCTTCCTCGTTCGCCCGCTCGGTGGCTTCGTCGATGGCCCCCTTCGTGGAGCCCCAGCCCAGGACCAGCAGGTCGCCGTCGGCATGACCATGCACCCGCGTCGGAGGAATCTCCTGCTGCACGTTCTGCACCTTCTGCGCCCGCAGCTCCACCATCTTTTGGTGGTTCGCGGCGTCGTAAGAGACATTGCCGGTCTCGTGCTCCTTCTCCAGCCCCCCGAGGCGGTGCTCCAGGTCGGGCGTGCCGGGCCGGGCCCAGGCGCGGGCCAGCGTCTGCGGGTCGCGCACGTACGGCAGGAACTGGTCGTTGCCGTCCTGGTCCTTGTGCATCGTGCGCTCGGTCGCCTCCGTCTCGAAGTCGACGTCGAACGCCGGGAGCGCGTCGGTGTCCGGGATGCGCCAGGCCTCCGAGCCGTTGCCGAGATAGCCGTCGGCCAGGAGGATGACGGGCGTGCGGTACTTGGCGGCGATGCGGCACGCCTCGTAGGCGGTGTGGAAGCAGTCGCCCGGCGAGGTGGCGGCGAGCACCGGGAGGGGCGCTTCGCCGTTGCGGCCGTACACGGCCTGCAGGAGATCGCCCTGCTCGGGCTTGGTGGGCAGGCCGGTCGACGGCCCGCCGCGCTGCATGTTGATGACGACGAGGGGCAGCTCCGTCATGACGCCGAGGCCGATCGTCTCCGTCTTGAGCGCCACGCCGGGGCCGGAAGTGGCGCACACGCCGAGGTCGCCGCCGAAGCTGGCGCCGAGCGCCGAGGTGGCGGCCGCAATCTCGTCCTCGGCCTGGAAGGTGATGACGCCAAAGTTCTTGTGCTCGCTCAGCTCGTGGAGGATGTCCGAGGCCGGCGTGATGGGATACGAGCCGTAGAAGAGGCGGAGGTCGCTCTTCACGCTCGCGGCCACGAGGCCCAATGCCAGCGCCTCCGCCCCCCGCACGGCGCGGTAGGTCCCCGGCTGCATGGCGGCCTCACTCACCTCGTACTGCACGGCGAAGGCCTCGACTGTCTCGCCGTAGTGGTACCCCTTCTTCAGCACCCGCAGGTTCGCGTCGCGGATCTCAGGCTTGTCCTCAAACTTCTCCTGGATCCACTCCTGCGCGGGGTCAACGGGGCGATCGTACATCCAGAGCGCCAGCCCGAGGGCGAACATGTTCTTCGACCGGTCGACCTCCTGCACCGACAGGTCCGTGTCGGACAGTTCCTCGCGGGTGATCTCGGTGAGGGGGACCTCCTGCACCTGATAGTCGTCCAGCGTGCCGTCCGTGAGCGGGTTGGCGTCGAGGTCGGCCTTCTTCAGGTCCTTCTCCTCGAAGGCGTCGACGTTGGCGATGATGGTGCCGCCGGGCCGCACACGGTGCAGGTGCACCTTGAGCGCCGCGGCGTTCATGGCCACGAGCAGGTCCACCTTCTCGCCGGGCGTGCGCACCTCCTGCGCCCCGAAGTGGAGCTGAAAGGCACTCACGCCGAAGGTGGTGCCGGCCGGGGCGCGGATCTCGGCGGGGTAGTCCGGCAGCGTCGCGAGGTCGTTGTGGGCGTAGGCGGAGGCGAGGGTAAACTGCGACCCCGTGATCTGCATCCCGTCCCCCGAGTCCCCGGCGAAGAGGAC
>JGI1684J13235_1000220_pt1 | contig 21871 bp, 21 predicted proteins | sample PonA232FremontCA_2_FD_13235 | JGI IMG/M metagenome (IMG submission 13235) | reverse complement strand
AGGCCCTCCATGATGAGGAAGGCCCCCATGTACTGCGCCACGCGGTAGTGGATGGCGTCGCTGCAGCCGGCGATGACCACCAGCAGCGTAGCGAAGGCGGTGAGTACCACCAACGGCATGGAGATGCCGTCGACGCCCAGGTAGTACTGGATCCCGAGGCTCGGCACCCAGTCGCGCTGCTCCATGAGCTGCATCCCTCCGGCCGGCTCGAAGGCGAGCCAGAGGGCCACGGCGAGCAGAAAGGCCACGCTGGCCACGACCACGGCCGCGCCGCGCACGGCCCCCAGCGATCGCTGGCCGATGGCCAGCACCCAGGCGCCGCCGAGGATCGGCAGCCAGATCAATAGGCTAAGTAACCAACCTTCGAACATCCGTTCTTCCCCTGCTTTCTCGCGCGTCCGTACCGAGGCCGCGCACTAGGCGAACAGCGTTCGCAATACGAAGAGTGTAATCAGCAGCAGCAGGCCGAGGACCATGACGAAGGCGTAGTGGTAGAGCAGGCCCGTCTGCGAGTAGCGCGCACCGGCGGCTATCCGGCCGATCGAGCGTGCCATGCCGTTGACCAGCGCCCCGTCGATGAGCCAGCGCTCGCCGAAACGCGCCAGCAGGCGCGCGAAGGCCCGTCCGCCGCCGGTGAAGCCGCGGATGAAGAGCCAGTCGAAGCCGTAGCCGTGCTCCAGGACTCGCTGCAGCGGCCGGAGCGGAGCCGTCAGCGGCGCGCGCAGCTGCGGGCGGCCGAGGTAGAGCAGCCACGCCACGAGCACCCCGGCGAGAGCCAGGTAGAGGGTCGGGGTCTGCAGGGCGTGGCCCATGAAGCCCAGCACACCGTGGTAGTGGGCAGCCAGGTACTGCAGCCCGGTATCCTCGGCGAGCACCCGGATGGCGCCGTCGGTGTGCAGGAAGTCGCCCATCACCACCGGCCCGAAGGTGAACAGGGCGATGAATACGGAGGGTACGGCCAGCAGGACCAGCGGCACCGTGACCACCAGCGGGCTCTCGTGGAGGTGCGCGCGGGCGTGCTCATCCAGGCGCTCCCGGCCGTGGAAGACCAGGAACAGCATCCGGAAGCTGTACAGCGCAGTGACGAAGACCCCGAGGAGCAGCAGCCAATAGGCGAGGCTCGCCCAGGGACCGCTGGTATGGGCCACCGCCTCGATGATCGCGTCCTTGGAGAAGAACCCGGAGAAGCCGGGCGCGCCGATCAGCGCCAGCGTGGCGAGCAGCATGGTGGCGTAGGTCACCGGCATGTACTTCGCCAGCCCGCCCATCCGGCGCATGTCCTGCTCGTGGTGCAGAGCGATGATCACCGAGCCGGCGGCGAGGAAGAGCAGCGCCTTGAAGAAGGCGTGGGTGAAGAGGTGGAAGACCCCGGCGGCATAGGCCGAGACGCCGAGCGCCGCCACCATGTAGCCGAGCTGCGAGAGCGTCGAGTAGGCGATGACACGCTTGATGTCGTTCTGCACCAGCCCGATCAGCCCCATGGAGAAGGCCGTCAGGGCGCCGACGATCAGCACCACCGTCAGGGCCACGGTGGAGTGCTCGAACAGCGGCGACAGCCGCGCCACCAGGAAGATGCCGGCGGTGACCATGGTCGCGGCGTGGATCAGCGCCGAGATCGGCGTCGGGCCCTCCATGGAGTCGGGCAGCCAGACGTGCAGCGGCACCTGGGCCGACTTGCCCATGCAGCCGACGAAGATCAGCAGCCCCGCCACGGTCGCCAGGCGCCACTCGGTGGCAGCGAAGAGGCTCACGGTGCGCTCCGGATCGGCCTGGACCGCGGCGAAGAGTTCACCGTAGTGCAGCGTGCCGAAGGCGCCGGCGAGCACGGCGATGCCGAGCAGCAGCCCCAGGTCACCGACGCGATTGACCAGGAAAGCCTTGAGATTGGCGAAGATAGCGCTCTCGCGCGTGAACCAGAAGCCGATCAGCAGGTAGGAGACCAGCCCCACCGCCTCCCAGGCGAAGAACAGCTGCAGGAGGTTATTCGCCATCACCAGCGTGAGCATGGCGAAGGTGAACAGCGCGATGTAGCTGAAAAACCGCTGATAGCCTGGGTCGTCATGCATGTAGCCGATGGTGTAGATATGGACCATCAGCGCGACAAAGGTGACCGTAACCATCAGCAACGCGGTGAGCCGATCGACCAGGAAGCCGATCTCCAGGCCCAGATCGCCGACGCTCAGCCAGGTGTAGGCGGTGAACTCCACCGGCTCCAGGCCACCCCAGACGAGGCCGTAGAGCACCCAGAGCGACAGGCCGAAGGAGATGCCGACGGCGAGGATCGTCACCCAGTGGGCGCCGGCACGCCCCACCCAGGGCCCGGCGAGCCCGGCGATGGCGGACGCGAGCAGCGGCAAGAGGACGATGGCGTAGAGGACCGTCTCCATGGCTTACCCCTTCATCGCATCCAGGGAGGCGACGTTGATGTCGCCGCGTGAGCGGAACAGGACCACGACGATGGCCAGCCCGATGGCCGCCTCCGCCGCCGCCACGGTGAGGATGAAGAAGACGAAGATCTGTCCGGCGATATCATCCAGGGCAGCGGAGAAGCCGATGAAGTTGACGTTGACGGCGAGCAGGATCAGCTCGATGCACATCAACAGGAGGATGACGTTCTTCCGGTTGAGGAAGATCCCGGCCACGCCGAGGGAGAACAGCAACGCCCCCAGGATCAGGAAATCGGATAGCTCGATCATTGGGCCTTCCCGCTTGCCTGCTCGATCATCGTTGGTAGCGCCCGGCGCCCGTCAGCGCGCCCCGCCGCCCTGTCGCCGCGAGGGGCGCATGCGGGCCAGCCGCAGGCGATCGTCCTTCTTTACCGACAGCTGCTTGGCCACGTCCTGCTTCCTCGAGCCCTCACGCCGGCGCAGCGTCAGCGTGATGGCAGAAACAATGGCCACCAGCAGGATCACCGCCGCGATCTCAAAGGGGTAGACGTAGGCGGTGTAGAGCAGCCCGCCGATGGCCTTGATGTTGTTCACGCCCGCCGCCGGCTCCGGGATGGTGCCGCTGATGAGATCAACCCTGGCGGAGAGGATGACCGTGGCGAGCTGGAGCACCATGAGGCCCGCCACCAGCACGCCCACAGGTAAGTAACGGGCGAAGCCCTCCCGCAGCGGGGCCGTATTGATGTCGAGCATCATCAGCACGAAGAGGAAGAGGACCATGACAGCGCCCACGTAGACCACGACCAGGGCGATCCCGAGGAACTCGGCGCCGGCGAGCACCCAGATGATCGCCGCGTTGAAGAAGGCGAGCACCAGGAACAGCGCCGCATGGACCGGGTTGCGCACCGAAATCACCATGGTCGCCGCGAAGAGCATCACGGCGGCGAAGACGTAGAAGATCACCTGTTCCATAACCCCGAGGCTCCCTTACCGGTAGGGCGCGTCCGCAGCGCGGTCCGCCGCCAGCTGGCTCTCGTACTTGTCGCCCATGGCCAGCAGCTGGTCCTTGTTCACCACCCGCTCCTCGTTCTGCTCCATGTGGAAGGTGTCGAGCCGGGTCAGGACGATGGAGTCCACCGGGCACGACTCCTCGCAGAAGCCGCAGTAGATGCACTTGAACAGATCGATATCGTAGCGGGTGGTCCGCCGCGTCCCGTCCGACCGCTCGTAGGAGTCGATGGTGATCGCCAGCGCCGGGCAGACGGCCTCGCAGAGCTTGCAGGCGATGCACCGCTCCTCGCCGTTGGGGTAGCGCCGCAGCGCCAGGTGCCCCCGGAAGCGGGGCGACTTCGGTGTACGCTCCTCCGGGAACTCCAGCGTGATGCTGCGCCGGAAGAGCATGTGGCGCGCGGTCATTCGCATGGCGCGCAGCAGCTCCACGAAGAGGAAGCTATTGAGATAGTCGCTCAGCGGTCTCATGACCGTACCCCCCTCAGAACCATGGGCCGACGCCGCCGTAGATCAGGCCGGTGAGCACCACCAGCCAGACCACCGTCACCGGGATCAGGACCTTCCAGCCCAGCCGCATCAGCTGATCGTAGCGGTAGCGCGGGAAGGTCGCGCGGAACCACAGGTAGCAGAAGGCGAAGAAGGCCGCCTTCAGGATCAGCCAGATCGTGCCGGGCACCCAGGCGAGCGCCGGGCCGAGCACTGGAAGCCCCTCGACGGGCGAGTGCCAGCCGCCCAGGAAGAGGGTCGCCGCCAGGAAGGAGATCAGCAGCATGTTGGCGTACTCGGCGAGGAAGAAGACCGCAAAGGCCATCCCCGAGTACTCCACGTGGAAGCCGGCGACGATCTCCGACTCGCCCTCGGCGATATCGAACGGCGCGCGGTTGGTCTCCGCGACGCCGGCGATCCAGTAGGTCAGGAACAGGGGCAGCAGCGGCAGCCAGAACCACTCCCAGAACGGCCCCCGCTGCGCCTCGACGATACCGCCCAGGTTCATCGTGCCGGCCGCCATGAGCACCCCGACCAGGGCGAACCCCATGGCGATCTCGTAGGAGATCACCTGCGCCGCGGCGCGCAGCGTACCGATCACGGCGTACTTGGAGTTCGACGCCCAGCCGGCGATGAGCAGCCCGTACACGCCGAGTGAGGTCATCGCCAGGATGTAGAGCAGCCCGGCGTTGATATCCGCGATGGCCATCCCGTCGCCGAAGGGGATCACCGCCCAGGCCGCCAGCGCCGGCATGATCGTCATGGTCGGGGCGATCAGGAACAACGCCCGGTTGGCGTACGTGGGGATGACGATCTCCTTGAACAGGAGCTTCAGCGCATCGGCGATGGGCTGCAGCAGGCCGCGCGGGCCGACACGGTTGGGCCCCCGCCGATCCTGCATGTGGCCGATCACCCGGCGCTCCGTATAGGTGAGGTAGGCCACGGCCAGGAACAGCGGTATGAGCACAGCCCAGATCTTGGCGGCGTGCCAGAAGAGTGTCTCGAACATGCCCTCGATCATCCTTTGCTGCGGCCCTGCGGCCTAGAGCGCTTCCACGGAGACCGTGCCGTAGGGCCCGCCGAGCGCGGCCCGCGCGTCGAGCCCCGCCGGCACCCACGCCGTACCCTCCGGGACGTCCTCGTCCAGGGTCAGCGGCAGCACCGCCGTCCCGGTGGCCGAGCGCACCCGGACCTGCCGGGCGCCGCTGCCGGAGAGGCCGAGGCCGGCCGCGGTCTGCGGGGCCAGGGCCACCTCGGCGCGCTCGTTGATGGGTGCCTCCTGCAGCGGCTGCGAGCGGCGTACCAGCGGGTCGCCGGCGTAGATCGGCACCCCGCCGGCGAGGGCCAGCGCCCCGCCGGCCGGCGGCTGCCCCACCCCGGGCTCGGCGGGATAGGCGGAGCTCGGCGCAACATCCCGGCAGATACCCGCCAGCTCGCCGTAGACCTCGGCGATATCGTTGTAGGCGAAGCGATCCAGCCCGAGGGCCGAGCCCAGGGCGCGCAGGATGCGCCAGCCCGGCCGCGCCTGGCCCCGGGGCTGCGCGACCCCGCGGAAGCTCTGCCAGCGGCCCTCGTTGTTCACGAAGGTCCCGGCACTCTCCCCGAACGCCCCCATGGGCAGCAGGACATCGGCCAGCTCGCGCACGCGCTCATCGGCGAAGGGCGTGACCGCGACGACGGCCTCGGCACCCGCCAGGGCGCTACGGGCGGCCTGCGGATCCCACAGGTCGCGGGTCGGGTCGACGTTGAGCAGCAGGTAGCCGCGGAGCCCGGCGCGCAGCATGGCGTCGGCCGGCTGCCCCGCCGGGCTCGCCGCCGCACCGCCAGCCTGGCGGTGCGGCACGGCGCCGGCCAGCCAGCCGCCGGCGGTGTTGCCCGCCTCGGCCAGCACGCCGAGACGGGCGCCGGCGAGCTCACTGATACAGCTGCCGAGGGCGCGCAGGGTCGCCGCCTGGGGGTGGCTGTTGGCGAGGTTGCCGAGCAGGACCGTCGGCCGCTCGGCGGCCGCCAGGCGCCGTGCCGTCTCGCGGCAGGTCTCGGAGACCTCGCCCGCCAGGGCAGCCAGCCCCTCGGGGAGCTGCCGCCCGAGGCCCTCGGCCAGGGCCTGGGCCACCGCCGCCAGCTCGCCGACCAGCTGCGGCGCGGGCACGGCGTGCTCCAGGGCCAGCGGCATATTCCACTCGAAGCGCCGCGGATTCAGGGCCATGATCTGCGCGCCGCCCAGCGCCGCCTTGCGCAGGCGGTGGTTGAGCATCGGCTGCTCGTGGCGCGTGTAGGCGCCCACCAGCAGCGCCGCATCGGCCCGCTCGAGGTCGGCGATGCCCTGGCCCAGGTAGGGGAAGGCCGGCGACCGGTCCTGGTCCGAGGTGTCCACCTCGCGCAGGCGGTGATCCACGTTCCCCGTGCCGAGCCCGCGCAGCAGCCGGCCCGCCAGATAGAGCTCCTCCAGGGTGGCTGTCGGCGCCAGCAGGCCACCCAGGGCGTCCGCCCCGTGGCGCTCGACGACCCCGCCCAGCGCGCCGACAGCCTCGTCGAGGGCCATCTCCCACGGCACCTCGTGCCAGCGGCCGTCGCGCTTGACCATGGGGTGCGCCAGGCGGTCGTCGCTGCGGAGCCCCTCGACGCCGAAGCGGTCGCGGTCGGGGATCCAGGTCTCGTTGATCGCCTCGTTGTCCCGCGGCACCACCCGCATGATCTGCCCCCGCAGGCTGTGCAGGGCGATATTCGAGCCGGTCCCGTCGTGGGGGGCGACCGCCGGGAAGCTGAGCAGCTCCCACGGCCGCGCCCGGAAGCGGAAGGGCTTGTTGGTCAGCGCGCCCACCGGGCAGAGGTCGATGATGTTGCCGGACAGCTCCGAGCGCACCCCCGCGCCCACGTAGGTGGCGATCTCCATGTGCTCGCCACGGCCCATGCCGCCGAGCTCCTTCTGCCCGGCCACCTCCTCGAGGAAGCGGACACAGCGGGTGCAGTGGATGCACCGGGTCATCTCCGTGGCCACCAGCGGCCCGAGGTCCTCGTCGGCCACGGCGCGCTTGCCCTCGGTAAAGCGGGATACGCCACTGCCGAAGCCCATGGCCAGGTCCTGGAGCTCGCACTCACCGCCCTGGTCGCAGATCGGGCAGTCCAGGGGGTGGTTGATGAGCAGGAACTCCATCACCCCGCGCTGCGCCTTCAGCGCCACGTCGGACGTGGTGTGCACCTTCATGCCCTCGGCCACCGCGGTGGCGCAGGCGGGCAGCGGTTTCGGCGCGTTCTCCACCTCCACCAGGCACATCCGGCAGTTGGCCACCACCGACAGGTGCTTGTGGTAGCAGAACCGGGGGATGTAGATGCCCACGCGGTCGCAGGCCTGGATGACCGTCTCCCCCTTGTAGGCCTCGACGGGGCGGCCGTCGACCTCGATGGTGACCGTCTCCTCGTTCGCGCTCATGCCGCCGCCTCCACCGGGGATCGACCGTGCTCGATGTAGTGCTCGAACTCGTGCCGGAAGTGCTCGATGAAGCTCTGCACCGGGGCCGCCGCGGCATCGCCGAAGGCGCAGATGGTATGCCCGGCGATCTGGTCCGGCACCTCCTCGAGCATCGCCAGGTCACGGTACCGGCCTCGGCCCTCGTAGATGCGCTGCACCGCCCGGTACAGCCAGCCGGTGCCCTCCCGGCACGGGGTGCACTGCCCGCAGGACTCGGCGTAGTAGAACCGGGCGATACGGGCGAGGACTCGCACCATGTCGGTGGTCTCGTCCATCACCACCAGGCCGCCGGAGCCGAGCATGGAGCCGGCCTCGGCGATGCTGTCGTAGTCCATGGTCGCCTCGAGCATGGCCTCCGCCGGCACCACCGGCGTCGAGGTCCCGCCCGGGATGACGGCCTTGAGCCGATGGCCGGCGCGCACCCCACCGGCCATCTCCAGCAGCTCGGAGAACGGCGTGCCCATGGGGATCTCGTAGTTGCCCGGCCTCGCCACGTGGCCGGATACGGAGAAGATCTTCTCCCCGCCGTTGTTCGGCTTGCCGAGGTTGAGGAACCACTCCGCGCCGTTGCGGATGACCGCCGGGACCGAGGCGAGGGTCTCGGTGTTGTTGATCGTCGTAGGCTTGCCGTAGACGCCCACCTGCGCCGGGAAGGGCGGCTTGAAACGGGGCAAGCCCTTCTTGCCCTCCAGGGACTCCATGAGCGCCGACTCCTCGCCGCAGATGTAGGCGCCGGCGCCGTAGTGGTTGTAGAGCTCGAAGTCAACCCCGGAGCCGAGGATATCCCGGCCCAGGTAGCCGGCCTCGCGGGCCTCGGCCACGGCCTGCTCCATGCGCTCGAACGGCTCGTGGTGGAACTCCCCGCGCAGGTAGTTGTAGCCGACGGTGGCGCCCATGGCGTAGCCGGCGATGATCATGCCCTCCACCAGGGCGTGGGGGTTGAAGCGCAGGATATCGCGATCCTTGCAGGTCCCCGGCTCCGACTCGTCGGAGTTGCAGAGCAGGTACTTCTGCCCCTCGCTGTCCCGGGGCATGAAGCCCCACTTGACCCCTGGCGGGAAGCCGGCGCCGCCACGCCCGCGCAAGGCGCTCTGCTTGACCTCGTCGATGACCGCCTGGCGCGACATGGGCGTGCGCAGCACGCGCTCGAGGGCCTCGTAGCCGCCTACCTGGCGGTAGGTCGCGAGGCTCCAGGGCTCATCGTAGCCCAGGGTCGTATAGCAGACTCGGTTCACCATGCCCCCTCCGCGGCCTGCGGCTCAGTCCAGCCCGTCGAGGATCGCGTCGATCCGCTCACGGGTGAGGTGGGTGTAGTAGTGGCCGTCGACGAGCATCATGGGCGCCCCGGTGCAGGCCGCCAGGCACTCCTCCTCGCGGACCAGGGTGATGCGGCCGTCCGACGTCGTCTCGCCGAGGCGGATGCCGAGCTTCTCCTCGACGTAGGCCACCAGCTCGTCGGCGCCGTTGAGGCAGCACGAGATATTGGTGCAGATATTGACCTTGTGCCGGCCGGTCGGCTCATCGAGGTGGAACATCGAGTAGAAGGTGGCCACCTCGAAGGCCGTCGCCCGCGCGATGCCGATGTAGTCGGCCGCAGCCTCCACGTGGTGGCGCTCCAGCCAGCCCCCGTGGTCGTCCTGCAGCACGTGCAGCGCCGGCACGATCGCCGAGGCCCGACCCTGCTCGTCGTCGGGGTACTGGGCCAGCCAGCGATCGATCCGCTGGCGCTGGTCGGTGGTCAGGATCTGCTGCTGCGCTGTCCGCTCGGTCAACGGTCCACCTCCCCGAACACCACATCGAGCGAGCCGATCAACGTCACCACGTCCGCGAGCATGTAGCCGCGGATCATCTCGTCCGTAGCCGCGAGGTGGTAGTAGCACGGCGGCCGGACCTTGACGCGGTACGGCTTGTTGGCGCCGTCGGAGATGATGTAGGTGCCGAACTCGCCCTTCGGCGCCTCCACCGGCGCATAGACCTCGCCCGGCGGTGTGCAGTACCCCTCGGTAAAGAGCTTGAAGTGGTGGATGAGCGACTCCATGTCGTCCTTCATCTCTTCCCGGGTCGGCGGCGAGACCTTGGGGTCATCGATGCGTACCGGCCCCGGGTTCGCCCGCAGCCAGTCGATGCACTGCTTGATGATGCGTACCGACTGGCGCATCTCCTCGACGCGCACCAGGTAGCGGTCGTAGGAGTCGCCGTTGGTCCCCACCGGCACGTCGAAGTCGACCCGGTCGTAGGCGGCGTAGGGCTGCTTCTTGCGCAGGTCCCACGCCACGCCCGAGCCGCGCAGCATGGGGCCGGTGAAGCCGAGCTGGACGGCGCGCTCCGGGGAGACCGGGCAGATATCCACCAGGCGCTGCTTCCAGATCCGGTTCTCGGTGAGCAGCGTCTCGTACTCGTCCACGCACCCCGGGAACCGCTCGCAGAAGTCCTCCAGGAAGTCGAGCACCGACCCCTGCCGGGCGCGGTTCATCTCGCGCAGCTCCTTGTCGCTGCGGTACGGCGAGGGCTCGTACTTCGGCATCCGGTCGGGCAGGTCCCGGTGCACGCCGCCCGGGCGGTAGTACGTGGCGTGCATCCGCGCCCCCGAGACCGCCTCGTAGACGTCCATGAGGTCCTCGCGCTCCCGGAAGGTGTAGAGGAAGGCCGTCATGGCGCCGACGTCGAGGCCGTGGCTGCCGAGCCACATCAGGTGGTTCAGGATGCGCGTGACCTCGTCCATCATCGTGCGGATGTACTGCGCCCGCAGCGGCGGCTCGATGCCGAGCAGCCTCTCGATGGCGCGCACGTAGCCGTGCTCGTTGCACATCATGGAGACGTAGTCGAGCCGGTCCATGTAGCCGATGGACTGGTTGTACGGCTTCGACTCGGCGAGCTTCTCGGTGGCGCGGTGGAGCAGGCCGATGTGCGGGTCGGCACGCCGCACCGTCTCCCCCTCCATATCCAGCACCAGGCGGAGGACGCCGTGGGCAGCCGGATGCTGCGGGCCGAAGTTGAGGGTGTAGCTCTGGAACTCAGCCATCGGCTCGATCCTCCGTACGCGCCGCCCGCTGCTGCCCGCGGTAGCGGTTGTCCTCGCGGATGACCCGCGGCACGAGCACCCGTGGCTCGATCTCCACCGGGCCGTAGATCACGCGCCCCTTCTCCGGGTCGTAGCGGGGCTCGACGTTGCCGATCAGCGGGAAGTCCTTGCGGAACGGGTGCCCGACGAAGCCGTAGTCGGTCAGGATCCGCCGTAGATCCGGGTGCCCCTCGAAGACGATGCCGTAGAGATCGAAGGCCTCACGCTCCGGCCAGTTGGCGGAGGGCCAGAGATCCGTGAGGGAGGGGAGCATCGGCATCTCATCGTCCGGCGCGAAGCAGCGCACGCGCAGGCGGTGGTTGTGGGTCAGCGACAGCAGGTGGTAGACGGCCGCGAAGCGCCGCCCGGTCTGCTCATGCACCTCCTGGACCCCGTAGATCCCGGTCAGCCCCAGGCGCCCGAAGTCCGGGTTGATGACCCCGCGGCTGAAGCCGCTGTGGGTGGCATCCTCGGTGATCCACTCGTCATCGCCGTAGGCGGCAAAATCCACGCCGGCGATATCCGAGAGCTGCTCGAAGCGCCAGTCGCGGGCGTCGCGAAGCTCGGCCATCACCGCCACCAGCTCCTCCGGCCGGACCTCTACCGTAGCCTCGCCGTACTCGATCCGGGCGTCGGCCAGACGGTCGCCGAAGTGGCCGCGGAGCTGCTCTAACAGGCTCTCGGGCTCAGCCATGTCTCTCCCTCAACGCGCGATGGTGTTGGTGCGGTGGATCTTGTTCTGCAGCTGGAGGATGCCGTAGTAGAGGGCCTCCGCCGTCGGCGGGCAGCCCGGGACGTAGATGTCCACCGGCACGATCCGGTCGCAGCCCCGCGTCACCGAGTAGGAGTAGTGGTAGTAGCCGCCGCCGTTGGCGCAGGAGCCCATGGAGATGACCCACTTCGGCTCGGGCATCTGGTCGTAGACCTTGCGCAGCGCCGGGGCCATCTTGTTGCACAGGGTCCCGGCGACGATCATCACGTCGGACTGGCGCGGGCTCGGCCGGAAGATCAGGCCGTTGCGGTCCATGTCGTAGCGCCCCGCCGCGGTGTGCATCATCTCCACCGCGCAGCAGGCCAGGCCGAACGTCATCGGCCAGAACGAGCCGGTCCGGGCCCAGTTGATGAGCTTGTCGGCAGAGGTAGTCACGAACCCCTGCTCGAGCTTGCCTTCTACTCCCATTCCAGCGCCCCCTTACGCCACTCGTAGAGCAACCCGATCACCAGGAGCCCGACAAACAGGCCCATGGCCAAGATGCCGAACAGGCCCACATCTTCCAACACAACCGCCCAGGGGAAGAGGAAAGCGATCTCGAGGTCGAAGAGGATGAACAGGATGGCGACGAGGTAGTAGCGCACGTCGAACGGCAGGCGTGCGTCCTCGAACGCCTCGAAGCCGCACTCGTAGGGCGCTTGCTTCTCCGCGTCGTAGCGCCGAGGCCCCAGGATGAATCCGGCTGCCAGGGGCAGGACGCCAAAGACGAGCCCGGTGAGAATGAAGAGCAGCACCGGCAGGTAATTCTCCAACATCGCACGCCGCTCCGCTGGTGGCAACGCGGACGGCGCTCATCAGCAGGCCGCCGCGTCGAGTGTCGCTGGAGTGTACGGAGCGCTTCATCCTCGTGTCAACTCGAGATGAACTGTAACTTACTGATTGTAGGGAGGTTATGGTTCTGAAAAGGGATCTTGACACTTGCGCGAGATCAATCTCGCGCCGGGGTCTGGCGGCGCAAAGACCTGGAACGGGGGATCGCTCTCAAGGGAAACAGGAGCTGAGGCGTGTCAGCGCCTATAGGGGGAGAGGGAGAGATGGTGCCGAAGGCCGGACTCGAACCGGCACGGCTTTCGCCACGGCCTCCTCAAGACCGCGTGTCTACCAGTTCCACCACTTCGGCACGTTGCGCTCTTGCGCTTGGCAGATTGGTGTGTCGGCCACCGAATCTGCCGAAGATTCTACCAAGATCGCTCGGGGCGATCAACACGGGGAACCGGCAACTACGCGCTGCCCGGCTCCCCGGCGGTATCTGCGGGCTGCTCCGGGCTGCCCTCACCCGGGTCGCCTCGCTCCTGCGGCGTCGCCGGAGCCGCCCCGCCCTCGTCAGTCGGTTGCTCCGGCGCTGCCGGGGCGGCACCCCCGTCGGCCCCGGCCGGTTGCTCCGGTGCTGCAGGGGCCTCCGGGTCACGCTGCCCGGCCGGTGCCTCCGGCCCATCGGAGGCGGGCGCCTTATCGATGACGGAGTTACCACCACCGCTGCCGCCCCCCTGGGAAGCCAGAACCGCGAGCCCCAGGCTGGTCAGGAAGAACGTCGCGCCCAGGCTCGCGATCAGCTTCGTCATGAAGCTCGCCGCGCCCTGGGAGCCGAAGACGGTGCTCGAGGCACCGCTACCGAAGGCGGCTCCCATGTCAGCCCCCTTGCCCTGATTGAGCAGGACCAATACCACCAGGGCGATGGCGATGACGACATGGACGGCAAGCAACCCTGCAAACATGGATCGATCTCAGCCCTCCGCGGCTGCTTGGTAAATCGCTAGGAAGCTATCGGGTTTCAGCGAGGCCCCACCGATGAGCCCGCCATCGATATCCCGCTGGCCGAGCAGCTCAGCGGCGTTGTCAGGCTTCATGCTGCCGCCGTAGAGCACCGGCAGCTGCTCCGCCACCTCGCTGCCGTCCCGCTCGGCGACGCGCTGGCGGATGAAGGCGTGCACCGCCTGGGCCTGCTCCGGCGTAGCCGTCCGCCCGGTGCCGATGGCCCAGACCGGCTCGTAGGCGACCACCGCACCCTGGAAGGCCTGGGTCCCGGCGGCCTCGTGGGCGGCGTCGATCTGCTCACCGACGACGGCCTCGGTACGCTCGGCATCCCGCTCGGCGAGCGTCTCGCCAACGCAGAGGATCGGCGTCAGGCCGGCCTGCTTGGCCGCCACGAACTTGCCGGCGACGCGGTCGTTGTCCTCGCCGTAGAGCGTACGCCGCTCGGAGTGGCCGACGATGACGTAGCGGCAGCCGGCCTCGAGGAGCATGGCTGCCGAGACCTCGCCCGTGTAGGCGCCGGCCTCGTACTCGCTAACGTCCTGCGCCCCCAGCGCGACCCCGAACGGCAGCTGCGAGGCCGCGGTGGGCAGCAAGGGGAACGGGGGGCAGACGGCCAGCTCGGCCTCGACAGCGCTGTCCGCTGCCCGCTCGGCGACCTGGCGGACCAGGTCACGATCCCCGTTCATCTTCCAGTTGCCAGCAATGATCTTGCGCCGCATCCCTAGACCAACCCTGTCTGTCATTTTTCTCTAAGGCGGACGAACCTTATCTGCCCTGAGCCCTGAGATCAAACATGGTCCGTCACCGCCCGCCGCGCAGCATCGGCCACCGTGTCCGCGAGCTCGCCGACCAACCGCTCCACCTGCGCCTCGTCGCCCCCCTCGACCATGACCCGCAGCTTCGGCTCGGTGCCCGAGGGGCGCAGCAGGACCCGCCCCCGCTCGCCGAGCTCGGCCTCCGCGGCGCTGACGGCGTCCTGCACCGCCTGTAGGCCGAGGACATCGACACCTCGGTTGACGGGCACGTTGACCAGCCGCTGCGGGAAGTAGGTCATCCCGTCGAGGAGCTCGTCGAGCCCCCGCCCGGAGACGGCCATGACCTCCAGGACCTGCAGCGCCGAGACGATCCCGTCCCCGGTGGTCGTGCGATCGAGGCAGATGATGTGCCCGGAGGACTCGCCGCCGAGGGTGCCGTTGGCCTGCAACAGCCGCTCGAGGACGTAGCGGTCGCCCACCTTGGCACGCTCCAGGCCGAGGCCGAGCTCGGCCAGGGCGACCTGCAGGCCCAGGTTGCTCATCTGCGTCCCCACCACGGGGCCCAGCGCCTGGCCGCGCGCCACCCGGGCCGCGGCGATGATGTAGAGCAGCCCGTCGCCGTCGATGAGCCGGCCGTGGCGGTCCGCCATGACCACCCGATCGCCGTCGCCGTCGAAGGCGACGCCCACGTCGGCCCCCTCGGCGACCACCTGCTCGCAGATCCGTTGCGGGTGCTGGGAGCCGTAGTCGACGTTGATGTTCAGCCCATCCGGCTGGTCGCCGATCGCGGTCACGCTGGCCCCGAGCTCGCGCAGCACCGCCGGGGCGGCCTGGTAGGTGGCGCCGTGGGCGCAGTCGACCACCACGCGCAGGCCGCGCAGCTCGGTGCGCCGGTCCACGGCTCCCTTGCAGAACTCGATATAGCGGCCCACGGCGTCGTCGATCCGGCTCGCCCGGCCGAGGGCCTCGCAGCCGGCCATGGGCAGCTCGTCGCCGCGCAGCAGATCCTCGATGGCCTGCTCGGTAGCGTCATCGAGCTTGTAGCCGTCGGCGCTGAAGAACTTGATCCCGTTGTCCTGATGGGGGTTATGCGAGGCGCTGATGACGACCCCGGCACGGGCCCGCAGGGTACGGGTGAGGTAGGCTACCGCTGGCGTGGGCATGGGCCCGAGCATGAGGGTGTGCACACCCGCGGCGGCGAACCCCGCCTCCAGCGCCGACTCGAACATGTAGCCGGAAAGGCGGGNATCCTTACCGATGACCACCGTGCGTGCCCCGCCGTTGGCGAGCACGCGGCCGGCGGACCAGCCGAGGCGCAGCACGAGGTCCGGGGTGATCGGCGCCTCCCCTACCCGGCCTCGGATGCCGTCGGTGCCGAAGTAGGCGCTTCCGTCGGACACGGCCGTCTCCCTCCCTCAAGGTGTGGCCCGCTAGGTTGACGCTGCCGCAGCGACCCGGACCGCGTCGGCGGTCGCAGCGACATCGTGGGCGCGCACGATGTGCGCCCCCTGGAAGACTGCCACCGCGGCCGCGGCCAGGCTACCGGCGAGGCGCTCCGTCACGGAGCGGTCCAGGAGCTGCCCGATCATGGACTTGCGCGACATCCCCACCAGCACGGGCAGGCCCAGGGCCGCGACGCGGTCGAGCCGGCTCAGCAGGGCGTAGTTGTGGTCCAGGGTCTTGCCGAAGCCGAACCCCGGATCGAGGAGCAGGCGCTCGCGGGACACCCCGGCCGCCTCGGCCGCCGCCACGCGCTCCTGCAGGAAGCCGGTGACCTCGGCGACGACATCGTCGTAGGCGGGGGCCTCCTGCATGGTGCGGGGTCGGCCCTGCATGTGCATCAGGCAAACCGGGACCTCGAGCTCGGCGGCTGCCTGCAGGGCACCGGGCTCCTGCAGCGCGCGGATGTCGTTGATCAACCCGGCGCCGGCGGCTACAGCCTCGCGGGCTACCGTCGGCTTGTAGGTATCCACCGAGACGGGGACGTCCACCTCGGCGACCAGGGCCTCCACGACCGGGATGACGCGGGCCAGCTCCTCGTCGAGGGGCACCGACTCGGCGCCCGGCCGGCTCGACTCGCCGCCGATATCGATGATGTCGGCGCCCGCGGCGACCATGGCGCGGGCATGGCTGCGGGCATGCGCCAGGTCGAGGAACTGCCCGCCGTCGGAGAAGGAATCCGGGGTGACGTTGAGCACCCCCATGACCCGGGGCCGGTCCAGGGGCAAGGGGCGGTCGCCGCAGCGCAGGACCGCCCCGTCCGCCGGCGCCGCCATCAGTGCTCGCCCACGGGCCCACCGATGGGGCCACCTGCGTGGCCGTCGTCGTCGGAGGCCCCGCCGCCCCCGGTGACCGGGGTGGCGTCACCGCCGTCGCGATCCTCCCAGCCCTTGGGCGGCCGCGGCCTCTTGCCCTGCATGATGTCGTCGATCTGGTCGCGGTCGATGGTCTCGTACTTCATCAGGGCCTCGGCCATGAGGTGGAGCTTGTCCATGTTCTCGCGCAGGATCTTCTCGGCAGCCGTGTAGTTGCTGTCGATGATGGCACGGACCTCCTCGTCGATGGCGTGCTGGGTCTCGTCGGAGACCTCCTTCTGCTGCGCCATGGACTTGCCGATAAAGACCTCGCCCTGCTCCTCGCCGTAGGCGAGCGGCCCCAGCCGGGCCGACAGCCCCCACTTGGTGACCATGTTGCGCGAGATCTCCGTGGAGCGCTGGATGTCGTTCTGGGCCCCCGTGGTCACGTGGTCCCCGCCGAAGATCAGCTCCTCGGCGATCCGGCCGCCGAACAGGCCGGCGATCATGCTGTCGAGCCGCTGCTTGGTGTAGCTGTAGCGGTCCTCCTCGGGGAGGAACATGGTCACGCCGAGCGCCTGGCCGCGGGGGATGATGCTGACCTTGTGCACCGGGTCGTGGTCCGGCGAGTTCAGCCCGACGATGGCGTGCCCGGCCTCGTGGTAGGCGGTCAGCTTCTTCTCCTCCTCCTTCATGACCATGGACTTGCGCTCCGAGCCCATCATGATCTTGTCCTTGGCCTGCTCGAAGTCGTCCTGGCCCACCCGCTCCTTGTCCGAGCGGGCGGCGAACAGGGCGGCCTCGTTGACCAGGTTCTGCAGGTCCGCCCCGGAGAAGCCCGGCGTGCCGCGAGCGATCAGCTCCGGGTGGACGTCGTCGGCGAGGGGCACGTTGCTCATGTGCACCTGCAGGATCTGCTCCCGGCCACGGACGTCCGGCAGCGGCACCACCACCTGGCGGTCGAAGCGGCCCGGGCGCAGCAGCGCCGGGTCGAGGACATCGGGGCGGTTGGTGGCGGCGATGACGATGATGCCCTCGCTGCCCTCGAAGCCGTCCATCTCGACGAGCATCTGGTTGAGCGTCTGCTCGCGCTCGTCGTGGCCGCCGCCGAGCCCGGCCCCGCGCTGGCGGCCGACGGCGTCGAGCTCGTCGATGAAGATGATGCACGGCGCCTGCTTCTTCGCCTGCTGGAACATATCCCGCACGCGCGAGGCGCCCACGCCGACGAACATCTCCACGAAGTCCGAGCCGGAGATGGAGAAGAACGGCACCCGCGCCTCGCCGGCGATGGCCTTGGCGAGCAGGGTCTTGCCGGTACCCGGCGGGCCGACCATGAGCACGCCGCGCGGGATCGTGCCGCCAAGCTTCTGGAACTTGCTCGGATCGCGCAGGAAGTCGACGAGCTCCTTGACGTCCTCCTTGGCCTCGTCACAGCCGGCCACGTCGGAGAAGCTCTGCTTGCTCTGCTCCTCCGTCATCATCTTGGCCTTGCTCTTGCCGAAGGACATCGCCCCGCGGCCGCCTCCGCCGCCCTGCATCTGCCGCATGAAGTAGATCCACACCGCGATGAGCAGCAGGAAGGGCGTCCAGGAGATGAGGATCTGGAGCAACATGCTGTCGCCCTCAGTCTCCTCGGCGTTGATCGTGACGCCGTTATCCAGGAGCTCGCCGATGAGCGCGCGGTTGTCCGTCTCCGGGTTGTACGTCTTGTACTGCTGGCCGTCGGCGTGCTCGATGACGATCTCCTCGCCCCGGATCAGCACCTCACGGATCTCGCCCTGCTTCACCTCATTGAGGAACTCCGAGTAGGGAATCTCTCTGGTTGTCTGCGCCGGCTGCTCCTGGAAGTTGCTGAACACGGACATCAGCACGACGGCGATGATGACCCACAGGATCAAATTCTTGGCCATGTCGCTCACGGCGTCACCTCAATTTGCCTCGTTCGGGCACTTTGCCGGGCACCTTACTACACCGCCGGACCGCGGGCCAGCAGGTACACCTCGCGGCTGCCGGAGCGCGAGGCCTCCGGCTTGCGCACCACCACGCGGGAGAAGCGCCCGGCCAGGTCTTTCCGGTACGTGTCGAATCCCTCGCCCTGGAAGGTCTTCACCAGGAAGTCACCGCTTGCCTTCAGGAATTGACCGGCGAAGTCGGCGGCGAGTTCCGCCAGCCCTATCGAGGCTGGCTGGTCCACGGCGGCGTGCCCGGTCAGGTTCGGCGCCATGTCCGAGAGCACCACATCCACCGGGCGCTCCCCGAGGGCCTCCTGGACGGCCTGCAGGCCGGCATCGGCGGCGAAATCCGCCTGCAGCGCCGTAACGCCGGGCAGCGGGTCCATCTCTAGCAGGTCGATGGCGATCACCTCCCCCTGCGGCCCGACCCGGCTCGCCGCCAGCTGCGCCCAGCCGCCGGGCGCGGCGCCGAGGTCGACGACCACCTGCCCCGGGCGGAGGATCCGGTCCTGCTGATCGATGGCCTCGAGCTTGAGCGCCGCGCGGGAGCGCCACCCCTCCTCGCGGGCGCGGCGCACGAAGGGATCGCTCTCGTGCCGGGCGCGCCGGGAGCGGGACGCGCAACGCCCCCGGCGCCGGTTACAGCTCGCCATGGCTGGCCTCCTCCTGCGCCGTGCGCCGCGCTGCCCGGTGCGTGGGTACGACGGGCCTCACCGCCTGCAGCGGGCCGCTGCCTGTCCGCGCTGCATCGCAGCGTGATAGATTATAGCGTTTGTCGTCACTGGCCACAGGATGCCTCCATGGAGCTCGATCAGGATCAACGCAAGCAGCTGCGCCGGCTGGGCCACGCGCTCAAGCCTGTCGTGCTGACCGGCGCCGCGGGGCTCACCGAGGGGGTGCTCGGGGAGATCGAGCGCGCGCTCGACGACCACGAGCTCATCAAGGTCAAGCTCGCCGGCGCCGGCAAGGAGGAGCGCCGCGAGATGGTCCAGGAGATCGCCGAGGAGACCGGGGCCGCAGTCGTCCAGACCATCGGGCGGGTCGTTCTCCTCTACCGCGAGAACCCGGACAACAAGCAGGTGCTCTGCTAGCCCCAGCGGCAGGCCGCGCACGCGGCACGCCCGCCATAGGGGCTAGGGACCCTCGCCGGGGCCGCCCTGCACCCGCGGATGGGTGCCGCCGATCACCAGTACCAGCGCCATGACGCTGACCAGCAGGTAGATGCTCTCGGCAGCGCGCAGCGACGCCAGGTAGCCGACTTCCTCGGAGCGCTCCATGAGCTGCTCCATGGGCGGGCGCACGCCGACCTCGCCGATCACGATCAGCACCGTCAGCAGCACCAGCAGCCACAGCCGCCAGTGCGCCGCCAGCGGCCGGACCCGGTAGCGCAGCTGCGCCGGGATGAGCACCGCGGCGCAGCCCACGCAGACCCACACCACCGTGCCGGTCAGCTCCCCGGCCAGCCCGGCGGCCAGGGAGGCATCCTCCAGGGTGCGGAACAGCAGCGGCGAGGCGATATAGCCGGCGCACCACAAGGCCCCGGCCAGCACCGTCAGGGCCACCCGCTCCAGCGCCCCGATCAGCAATGCCGAGGCCCCGCAGCGGCCGGCAGGCTACGGCCAGGTGCGGCGGACCTGCGCCGAGAGGCGGCCGGGCATCCGTCACTCATAGCGCACTTCCACGATCTCGTAGACGCGCTCCCCACCCGGGGCCTGGACCACCGCCTCGTCGCCCTCCTCCTTGCCGATCAGGGCGCGGGCGATCGGTGAGTTCACCGAGATCAGGTTCTGCTTGATGTCCGCCTCATCCTCGCCGACGATCTGGTACGCGGCGGTCTCCTCGGTCTCGGGATCCTCGAGCTCCACCGTGGCGCCGAAGACGATCTTCGGCGCCGCCTGGACGGTGGCCGGATCGATGATCTGCGCATTGGAGAGCTTCCCCTCGAGCTCCTGGATCCGGCCCTCGATGAAGCTCTGCTGCTCGCGGGCGGCGTGGTACTCGGCGTTCTCCTTGAGGTCGCCGTGCTCGCGCGCCTCGGCGATCGCCTGGACGACGCGCGGGCGATCCTCGTACTTGAGCCGCTGCAGCTCCTCGCGCAGCTTCTCCGCGCCTCTCGCCGTCAACGGTATCTTGCTGCTCATCCCGTCATCTCCCTGTGCAGGGCGTGGAGGGGGCGGGCCTCCCACTCCTTCATGTGATCGAGCGCCAGGCACGTCGCCCGCGCGCCGGCGATGGTCGTCGTGTAGCAGACCTTGCGCTGGAGCGCCTCGCGCCGGATCGAGTAGGAGTCGGCGATAGCCTGCCGCCCCTCCGTGGTGTTCACGATCAGGTCGATCTCGTCGTTCTTGATGGCGTCGACGACGTGCGGCCGCCCCTCGGTGACCTTGTTGATCCGGCGGACCTCGAGGCCTGCCTCCTCCAGGGCGGCGGCGGTGCCGTGGGTGGCGAGCAGGCGGAAGCCGCGCCGGACCAGGTCGCGGCCCACCTCCCCTGCGGCCTCCTTGTCCACGTCGCGGACGCTGACGAAGGCTCGGCCACCCTGCGGCAGGGCCACCCCCGCCGCCAGCTGCGCCTTGGCGTACGCCTCGCCGAAGCAGGCGCCGATACCCATCACCTCGCCGGTGGACTTCATCTCCGGGCCGAGGATGGGATCGACCCCCGGGAACTTGAGGAACGGGAAGACCGCCTCCTTGACCGAGTAGTAGGTCGGCACGACCTCCCGTACGGCCTCCTGGTCGGCGAGGCTGCGGCCGGCCATGCAGCGCGCCGCCACCTTGGCGATCGGCACGCCGCTCGCCTTGGCGACGTACGGCACCGTGCGCGCGGCGCGCGGATTGACCTCGAGCAGGTAGATGCGCTGCCCCTGGATGGCGAACTGCACGTTCATCAGGCCGACCACGCCGAGCTCCCGGGCGAGCAGGCGCACCTGCTCGCGGATGCGGTCCTGGACATCCGGGGCCAGGGTATAGGGCGGGATCGAGCAGGCGGAGTCGCCGGAGTGCACGCCGGCCTGCTCGATGTGCTGCATGATCCCGCCGATCACCACCTGCCCGCCATCGGCGACGGCGTCCACGTCCACCTCCACGGCGTCGTTGAGGAAGCGGTCGAGCAGCACCGGTGAGTTGTGCGAGACGCGGACCGCCTCGTTCATGTACTGGCGCAGCTCGCTCTCCTCGTAGACGATCTCCATCGCCCGGCCGCCGAGGACGTAGGAGGGCCGCACCACCAGCGGGTAGCCGATGGCCGCCGCCAGGTCCAGGGCCTCCTGCTCGGTGCGCGCCGTGCGGTTGGGCGGCTGGATGAGGTCGACGCGGCCGATGAGCTCCTGGAAGCGCTCGCGGTCCTCGGCCAGGTCGATGGAGTCCGGGCTGGTGCCGATGATCGGCGCCCCGGCCGCCTCCAGGTCGCGGGCGAGCTTCAGCGGCGTCTGGCCGCCGTACTGGACGATGATGCCCTCGGGCTGCTCGATCTCGACGATCGCCAGGACGTCCTCGAGGGTCAGCGGCTCGAAGTAGAGCCGGTCCGAGGTGTCGTAGTCCGTCGAGACCGTCTCCGGGTTGCAGTTGACCATGATGGTCTCGTAGCCGTCCTCGCGCAGGGCCAGGGAGGCGTGGACGCAGCAGTAGTCGAACTCGATGCCCTGGCCGATGCGGTTGGGGCCGCCGCCGAGGACCATGATCTTGCGCCGGTCCGAGGGCTCCGCCTCGCACTCCTCTTCGTAGGTGGAGTACATGTAGGCCGTAGCCGCGGGGAACTCCGCGGCGCAGGAGTCGACCCGCTTGAATACCGGCCGCACGCCTAGCGCCAGGCGGCGCTCGCGCACCCTCGGCTCGGGGACGCCCCAGAGCTTGGCCAGCCGGGCGTCGGAGAAGCCGCGGCGCTTGTAGCCGCGCAGGTCCCCGGCGCTGCAGTCGTCGAGCCCGCAGGCG
>JGI1684J13235_1000219_pt1 | contig 21962 bp, 23 predicted proteins | sample PonA232FremontCA_2_FD_13235 | JGI IMG/M metagenome (IMG submission 13235) | reverse complement strand
TAGCACCAGTGCTTTTTCGCTTCTCTGGTACTTGTCGAAAACTTCCGGAGAAAAGTTGCCTTCTCTGTCCCGTGGTACCCGAAGTTCCAATGTACCAACCCTGGTATGGAGATTTCTTTTCCGGTAGCCGTTTCTGTGGCCGCATCTTTTTTCGTTTTGTTCGTACTTTTCCGCTTTCAGGTACTCGGTCATTTCCTTTTCTAGTAGTTCGTTAAAGACAGTCTCTAAGATGTACCTTAGTAGATCCTCTTCCGACTCGTCTTCCTTGTACTTTTGAAAAATCCGATCCAGTAGTTTATCGTCATCTTGAGGCATCGGGCAGTTCCTCCTTTTGATGTGGTAATGTTAATTACATCATGAAGGAACTGTTTCGGTGCCTCAACTTATTTACATGGTGCGAGGCTTTTTACACAGGAAATTCTACACTATCTATTGACTCTTCCTATAATAAAAACGGAAAATGAAAAACGAAGAAACGAATAGTGATAGCGCTCTGGACAACATTCGATGGAATTTGTCGAAATTGACGGCCAAGGAGAAGAAGGCAGCTAGCTATCTTCTGAGGAAACCAAAGGAAGTTTCTAACAGTGTAATATCTGAATACGCTAGCGCAAGTGCCGTTAGTGAGGGGACAATAGTAAGATTGGCGAAAAAACTGGGTTATAAAGGCAACTCTGAGTTAAAACGAGAACTGATCGTTCAACTGGTAGAGGAAAAAGAGGACTTCACCCATTCTGAAGTTGGTCCCTCCGATAAGTTTGACGAGATTCTTTCCAAGGTTATTGACTCCTCGATTCAAGCTTTAACCGACACCGAAAAATTTATTGCTAAAGAAAGCGGGGAGAAGGCCGTGGAAATACTTTCCAGCGCATCCGTGTCGAGTTTTACGGTCTAGGGGAGGCAGCCAATGCAGCCCAGGGGCAAGAGATAAGTTTGCGAGAATTGGGTTAAAGGCCCAGGCATTAATTGATCCCGATGAACAGTTGATCTTTGCGTCTTTACTTTCCGAAGAAGATGCAGCTTTCGGTATATCCCATTCGGGTCGGTCAAAAACTACAGTTGCTGCAATGGAAGCTGCTCAAGCGGCTGGAGCACATACATTGTGCATTACTAATTCACCGGGTTCACCGATAACTCAGTATACCGACGTAAACTTATACACAGCTGCTCCCTCGTCAGTATCGGTGAGAGATGAGGTTGTTGCCAGAAGAATCACCGAATTCGCCGTTTTGGAGGCTTTATATCTTGCAGTGCTTTATGCTGATCCCGATGCCAGGCTCGAAAGATTGAAGCATTCGACTGATATTGCTTCACGGAACAAGCTTTGAGAATAATTTCCTTGTCCGGTTAATTACCGTTCGGTGCATCAATTGTCATTGAAGCCGCCGGGGTAATAAGCCGACCGAGCTTCCCCCTGGCTATCTTCTCGCTCATTTGGCAACTTAACCTGGAGGCTCGAAATATTTTTTATTACGGTGCGATCGGTTAAACTGCGATAATTGAACCCGTATCCCTTTACCTTGACTAAAGTGTCGACCTATGGAATACTATTGAATTACCCGGCTGACGACCTTTTATTTCCCTCGTAGACTTTCAGTGTCTTTTATCAGCCGCTTAGATCCTGGAAAATCTTAAGGTAGACGTCGTTTGAAATTATTTTCACTAATCTTAAGTTAAGAAATAGGAAATAAATGCGAAAGCGTTTTCGAAAGAAACTTTTCTTCCTATCGAAATTGCACCTACTTGGAATACAAGTTATCTAGCTGATATAGCTGTCGGCTTTTACAGAGTTTTTTTGGAAGCCCGGCCCGAAAGAGTGGGCAATTGACTCCGGTCCGCTCGAATTATTTCTCACCTTTAACTTATTTAAGTTGTTCTAAATACAACTTTAATTTAACTAAACCTTGAAATATACAGGAATATTTAATAGTCTGTGTGAGAAACAGGTAAATCTATTATGAAGATATCTCTAAAAGATAGTTCGGCCATCTTGCCCTTAAAGGACGTCCTGCCAATAGATGTCCAGGAAAAAATTGAAAGCGTATATAATTATATCGAAAATTCAATCCTTTATCCTCTCCGGATGGTAGAAGACCCTGAAGAAGCGGACAAAGAGTTTGAAGAATTGTATCCGGAGTACGAACGACTTCGGGTTACGATAAATACTCTGTTGCTGGATGCCTTAAGTGAAAAAGGTTATGAAAAGATGGAGAAGGGTATCAGGGCGGAATTGAGTAATTTGCCAACCCGGGGATTACTCGCCGTCAATAAAAGGGAAAAGATTCTGGAAAGTTTTGAAAGGGCGCGGGACATAAACAATTTATTGTATGACGCTGCAGTTAATACGGATAACCCAGGTGAAGGCGAAGATCCTTTGAGCTCTCTTCCCGAAAGTAGAAAAAGGGACTTTCAGGGCCTGACAGAACTGATTGGCAGGTGGGAACTGGCTTTGACAGTTGCTTCTATTGCAGTTATTGCAGATCAGGGAGAAAAATCGGTGATTGATCATTACATCGAAATGAGCAGCGAGTTTATTGCCCAGGCCAGCGAGAAAGTGCAGGAGCTGATTAAAAGGTGTGCTTACTGTGATAAGCCCTTTTTAATTAGGAGAACCAACCAAAAGTACTGCAGCAAGAGTTGCTTGAACAGGGCTAGGAACGAAAGGCAGCGGAGGGGAGAATGATTTTGAGCCAAGCATGTTTGGGTTCGGGCCTGGAAAAACAAACAAGGTAGGGTATTGATGGCTGATAGTATTTACTCTGGTTTTATAAGCAGAACGGATGAAATCCGGTCCCGACTGATCAGGATTATTATGCTTGTGGGGGCTATTGCTGTAATTGCTTATATATTCCGGGATAGGGTTCTTTCTTTTATCACTACGCCCTTAAACCAGGGCAAGCTAATCTTCATTCATCCAACGGAAGCTTTCTTTACCTATATTAAACTATCTCTTTTCGTTGGCGTTCTGCTGGGAGCACCTTACATTTTGCATCAGGTACTTCGGTTTTTTTACCCCATTCTGAGGGATAACGAGCATGCAAGAGGGGAAATCGGTTCGAAGTTTCTAATCGGCTTTTTCTCTTTTGGTACCTTGCTTTTTTACCTCGGAAGCTGGTTTGCTCTGCGCGGGGTAATGCCATTTGCGATAAAGTTTTTGACGGGTGTGAGTGGAGAAAGCCTGGAAGCAAACTTTACTGTCGGCAATTACGGTTCCTTTATCATAACTTTTGTTCTGATTTTTGGCTTCCTCTTTGAAATGCCCGTGATCAGTTCCGGCCTGGCGCGGGCCGGATTATTAAGGAGAAAGACCCTTCTGTCAAAGTGGCGGTTGGTAATTGTCACGGCTGCCGTTCTGGCCGCCATCCTGACACCCCCCGATCCGATAACGCAGATGTTCCTCTGGGGGCCGCTACTCTTGCTGTACGGGGTTTCCATATTACTGGTAGGTTTGATCCAGCGACAGGATTAATATAACTAAAGTTGAATAAACTGATTAACACTTACGGAGGTGTTATTGAGATATGTTTGGACTGGGACCGACTGAGCTGATAATCATTTTGGTGATCGTCCTCGTAATATTTGGCGGAGAGAGGCTACCGGAGCTAGCTCGTTCCCTGGGTCAGGGCGTGCGGGAGTTTAACAAGGAAAAGGAGAAAATCCAGGAGCAATACGACGAGGCAACCGAGTCAATAGACGTAGATACGGAGACCGGAAGTAGGGATTCCGACAGGGGTTCCGGCGAGAAGAAGGTGTCGAGTGACGGGGAAGAAGGGGAAACCGAAGAGGATAAAGAATAACCTACCACCTAACTTAAATGAAAGACGAAGAGCGACCACTCGGGGAGCACCTCGAGGAACTGAGAAGACGGATTATTAGCTCCCTGGTCGTGGTTTTTCTTATCGGTGGAACGGCTTATTTCTTTCGTGTTAGATTATTGAATTTTCTTATCTCGGCCTCTCGCGAGGATTCGTTAATATATCTCCATCCGACAGAAGCCTTCTTAACTTATTTAAAACTCTCAGTAATTACTGGATTAATCCTTTCCACACCCTGGCTTCTCTATCAATTCTGGAAATTCATTCTCCCAGCTCTGCTGGAGAGAGAAGAGAAGTGGTTCAAGCTCGGCTTCGCTCTCAGCGGGGCCCTGTTTTACCTCGGCATCGGTCTGGCAATAACCATCGGAATTCCTTATACAATACGCCTCCTCTCGGGTCTTGGCGGAGAAACGGTGGTATCCAACTTTTCGGTGAGAAATTATATCACTTTTGCCTCTCTGTTATCCTTCACCTTCGGCCTTGTTTTTGAAATTCCGCTGTTGATCTACCTGATGGTAAGGCTGGGCTTTGTCGAACCCGAAACCCTGCGGAGAAAGAGAAAATACGTGATTGTCGGGGCTTTTACCGTTGCCGCTTTTATCACTCCGACTGATTTCTTTTCTCAAGCGTTCATGGCGATCCCGCTTATTTTGCTTTATCTGATTTCCGTTTTTCTCGTCAATTTGAGATCGGAAAGCAAGTCTTAAGTGTGGGAATGGCTTTACCAGCACTTGCCGAGAAAGCCCTCCAGCACTGTCTTTATTAGCCAACCCCTAGTTGGTCAATTATCGCGTTTTTCTACAAGCACCATCCCCTGGGGCGGGGTTCTTGACTGGATCCTTGGATAGTTCTCGCTCCGGCTGGCATCCGGCCGGCCGGAGCCCGGTTAACCTTCTGGGCGGACGCCGCAGACCCGTGGGTTTTCGCCCTTATCGGAGTTCTTCTCCGATTGTCTTGTAATAGGCCCCTTAAGAATTATTGCTTTCCCGTCAGGCTGTGGCTCCGCCCTTTCGGAAATAAATGCTTGAATTGCGAGGTCCTGAAACAGGAAGGACCCCCGGAGGCTTATACCCGAAAAGCTGCCCTCCGGATTGCTCTCTTTGTGGCAGCAAGGATAACTTCCGGGGACTGATCCTTCGCCGTCATAACTTCAAAGCTGAGTATATTTTTATCCAGAATATCCGTGTTCGAGCTGTCGAGAAAACCGATCTCCTTTAATGTCACCAGGAAGTTTTTCAATTCGGTAATCCCGATTTCCCCTTCATCTATGCCTATGCGAGGATGAGTATCGCCGAACCTGGGATGATCCTTAACTTTCTTGACGGAATTACCGAGATGAACGTGACATACTACGGATTTTGCTTCTTTTGCTGCGGCGGAAGGATCTTCGTTCAGCAGAGGCAGATGGGCAAGGTCAAGCGTCAGGCCGACGTTTGAGAATTCCTTCCTCACGTTTTTGATAAGGGAGACGGACTCCTCCGTCGGTCCGGTCAGGAATTTCTTATCCACGTCACGGTCCATGTTTTCAAGAGTTATCTTGACCTCTGGCTCCTCCTTGGCGTATTCCGCGAGTTCCATTAAGGAATCCGCGAGGTATTTTTTTGCTTTGTCCCTGTCGTTTTCGCCGGGATCCGGCCCTCCGATAACCTGAAACACGGAAGCTCCCAGCTCTCGAGCTTCATCGATAAGTTCTTTGGATCTTGCTACGGAACGGCGTCTATCCTGATCGTCTAACGAGTTAAGGTCCAGCGATTCCGCGTAAGCTGGCAGGCCCTGCGAATAAACTACTTCCATTTGACCGGTTGCCAGTATCCGGCTCAGTTCTTTTCTTGTCGCGTCGTCCTTAACCCAGCTCAGTTCGATACACGTAAAATCTGGGTCCTCGACGATTTTACCTGCTTTTTCCAGGATTGACCCTGTTCCTCCCTGTAATTCCGGATAGAGCATCCCGTAAACGCATCCGAATTCTACATCGTTGAATACTTTAAGCATATCGGTCACCTCAAATTAGATTTAAGTTTCGCTAATGGGTTGGGAATCCTGCCTTTGCCCCGAGATTCCGGCCAAGCTAAAACTATTTGCGGTTAAACCGCTTTACACTTGCCTTTTTAGCCCTGCGGTAGAGAGAAGCACGTCCAATTCGGATCGAATCGAGTGCAATGGCCAAAATATTTATTTTTGTGGAATATTGTAGCTGGTCTCGAATTGGACGAAACTTCTCCGCTCACGAGATTAGTTCATCAACGTATCACTGAATAAATCGAAGAGCTCTTTTGCTCTTTTAGTGTTGAATATGCCACAGACGCATTGTTGAGCACAATCTTCCGCAGCCTTCTGGGCCGTAATGGACCCGTTTGCGACTTTTTCCAGCCTGTCCCTGATTAAATTATGAGAAACCAGTCCGTGACCACACATAGTGGCGATTTCGAGTATCTCGGGTTCGGGCAAAGCCTCTTCTTTTCCATGAACACCCAGTGCCGTATTTATTGTGTGAGGAAATGGGGGATTATCTTCTGAGTCGTTCAATAGCGAAAAAACTTCCTCGAAAACTCCTGAAATAACTACGGATATGCCAAAATCCCCTTTCTTTATTTCCCGGATTACTTTCTGGACTGTTTCCTTGTCTCTATAAACTGCGTAAGGCAGTCCGTAATCGCCCATGGAATTTTTTATTTCTTCGAATTCGAAATTTCTTCCTTTGGTTTTTCCCGTCATCTGATCGCTAAGATTAACCGGGTCATGCGATTCCATAATATCCAGGATTTTTATTAACTTTGGTCGCGCCCCTTCATCATTTATTCCCTTATGAGGGAGGACCAACACGCAGTAATCCTTCTCTAGCCCTTCTCTGTCTCCGGTTCTGTGTAAGGAATGTGTCATACTTAGGCCTCCTTTCCCAGGCCGATACAGGTTTTACCGTTTATTCTTAACTCAAAGTTGTTTTCCTCAATCAGGTTAACTATTTTTTCAGCCGGCCCGTCCGCTTCTGTTTCGCGGGTGATTAAATCGACGCTAACTACAGTGTCTAAATCAGCGACTTTGTCCTTAAATAAAGAGAGAACCCTCGGGGCATCCTCTTCTTTAACTTTGAGCTCCAGGATGGCGGTTAGTACTTTCTCGTCCAGAATTTCTCTATCCTCGAACTTACCGGTTTCTTCATCTATTAGGTTTGTAACTGGGTTTTCCGGTTCAAATTTCACTTCGACATCCGCCAGAGAAGCCAGTGGAACGGTTAACTTTTCTATTTCGGAAATTTTTGTTCCCGTTCCGGGTCTACCTAATTCAAATGCCAGACCGATTTCCCCGTACTCAAAACGGTTCGTGACGTCGTTGGTCTTCATTTCCATTGTTCCTCTGCCTGAAACCTGAGTGGATTCGAAAGTAGACATTGGGTCGCTGAAGGCCCGTCTTATTCCCCGGGGCCAGGAAAGCTCCTCTTTTTCGAAAGCGTCAACGGGACAAAACCCGGATCTTTCGCAAACTCCGCATTCCACGCAACTGTCGCGGGAAATACGTGCATTCGCATCTCCCAGTTCGATAGCTCCAACAGGGCAGACTGGAATACAGCTGCCACAAGCTACACAAGTATCGGGATCGATTTTCATGTAGTAAAATTCACCTTCCTGCTAAAAAATTGAAATAAAGTATGAAAAAATATAGCTAACGAGAAAATTTCAAATATGTGCAATCGCTAAAAAAACTTTTAGGATATCAATTGCCTGAACTTATGCTACCTGTTAGGGTCCATATTATCAATCATTTTGTCGGATATCCGGCGAAAAATTGGAATTTTGCTATTTTGTCCCTTATCTTATTAACTGAAAAGTCGAAAAAATTTCTTTTAAAGTCTTGAGAAGGTTCTTTTTTTTCACGTACTAGTTGGGCTGAAAATCTCATTTCAATTTTTGCTTGACTCTGTAAGAAGCTGGCGATTTTGTAGTTCCTCCGGGAAAATCGTTAGCAGTATTTTTAGCCAAAAATTTGTTTCCCTGTAGGTTAGAACTGAATCCGTTCGGAGTTTTAGATTTACTGGCAGAAAATGGATTGAGGTCTCATCAGAGTAACTCTTACTTTGTAACAATCTCACAGAAAGAAGGTGATTTATTTGAACAGACCGAAGATTGCGATTACGATGGGGGATCCTAACGGAATAGGTCCGGAGTTAGCGATAAAATCTATCGAAAGAAAGGCCGAAGAACTGGGGTTTCGTCCAGTATTGATCGGGGATGAGAAGGTATTTGCGGATACTATTGAACTGCTGAATAGCGACTTAACTTTAACTAAGGTAAAAGACCTTTCCGCTTCGCCTCCATCAGGTTCCACAATTGAACTTGTCGTACCGGAGGATTTGGATGTCCCGGAGATCGAATGGGGCACAATTGATCCGGCTATGGGTGAAGCCTCCTTTTCCTGTATCAGGAAGGCAATGGATCTGGCGGGGCGGGGGGAATTCGATGGTGTGGTCAATGGACCGATAAATAAGGAATCTTACAAGCTGGCAGGTTACGATTACCTTACTGAGCTCGCCTATATGGGCCATCTGGAATCAGAGGATGTTGAACCTTACATAATCGGGGCCATGGAACCGTTTTTCACGGTTTTTGTAACGGGTCATATTGCTCTACGAGAGGTCCCGGATGCCCTGTCGACGGAAAGAGTTTTGCTCCATATTCGCAGGTTAAACGAGGTTCTAAAAAATCTCGGACTGGAGAATCCGGAGATCGCCGTTGCCGGTTTAAACCCTCATCTGGGAGAAGGTGGCCAGATAGGGGATGAAGAAAGCAAGATAATTGAACCAGCAGTCGACCTTGCGGAAGAGGAAGAGATAAATGTAGCGGGACTTTTTCCGGCGGATTCGATTTTTGCAACTGCATTACGGCGAGACTTCGATGGTGTCGTCTGCATGTATCACGACCAGGCGAACATCGCACGGAAGATCCTGGCCTGGAAAAAGGGTAGCAGTCTCTATGGGGGGCTGTCTGTACCCGGTGGTACGACCGCACACGGAACGGCTTTCGAAATAGCCGGTCAGGGTATAGCGGACAGTGACAGCATGGAAGATACGTTGAGTTACGTAACGAAGTTGATTTCTGATTAAATCGTATAGCAGGCCTCCGGAGGTGTAAATCATCGAATATCGGGCTCTTGCCGGGACGGAGCTTGAAGTTAGTGCTATTTCGATGGGCTGCTGGGGCATTTCAGGTGGTGATATGTGGGGGAAACAGGACGACAAACGGGCAATTGCGACCATAAGGAAAGCCTGTGATAAGGGTGTAAACCTGTTTGATACTGCGGAAGAGTACGGTGACGGCCACTCCGAAGAATTGCTGGGCCGAGCTCTAGCCGACCGGAGAAAGAATGTCTATATTGCAAGCAAGGTTACGGAAACCAACCTCAGGCCGGATGACCTGAAGAAAGCCTGTGAGAATAGCATGAGGCGGCTTGATACTGACTACCTGGATATCTATTATGTTCACTGGCCGAACCCGGATATACCAATTGAAGAAACGATAGGTGGGCTAAAGGAATTACGGAAAGAGGGAAAGATACGATACTTTGCTCCGTCAAATTTTGGCGTATCCCAGTTAAATGAGTTTTCGGAAGAGGCAAGTATCTTTTTTGATCAGCTCCCTTATAGCCTGCTCTGGCGAGCAATAGAGTACGAAGTAAAACCGTACTGTCTGAAAAATGGTATTGGTCTAGTTACCTATAGCCCACTTTTACACGGTATGTTGGCGGGGAAATTTGAGAATCCGGAAGAAGTCCCGCCCGGTCGGGCGAGAACCAGGCACTTTTCGGGAAATCGCCCCAATGCTCGACACGGAGAAGGTGGGGCTGAGAAAGAGACCTTTGAAACAATTGCCAGAATCCGGGAGGTCTGTCAGTCCGCAGGGGTAAATATGGCTCAGGCAGCAATTGCCTGGGTGCTGGAGAGAGAGGGTGTGGGAACGGTAATGGTTGGAGCAAGAAACCCGGAGCAGATCGAAGAAAATATCCGGGCGATAGACCTCGATCTTTCGCCGGGTGTAACTGAGCGCCTGACTGAGGTTACGGAGCAGTTGAAGGAAGTCCTCGGACCGAACCCCGATATGTGGCAGGGCGGAAACCAGGCCAGAATGAGTTGAAAAAAATCGTCCTTCCTTTAGCGACTAGGCGATTCATGAACCGGCTTACTGGGGGCTAGGACCATAGGGAAGATGATGGCCCGAAACATCTAGCTTGCCCGGAAATCTTGGTTATTTGCCAAAATCTCCGAGAAACACCGTAGTCTGCTGTGGGAACAAATATATTCCTGCAAAAGACCGAAGTCCATGGTGAAATATGTTTTATGTTCAGGCCCCGTCTCCTGGGCGGGGTTCTTGCTTTTTTACGGAAATAAGGAATGAAAAATAAATTTTTACTTTTGCAAATTACTGAAACTAAAAATAATTTTCACTCTAAAAAAATATTTGAAATTCACCGGGATCCTTCCTACAATGATTTCGTCATGCAAGAAAAAAAGAAAAGAGAAGGCTTCCTTAACAATATAAGATGTAATCTTTCCAAACTTACTGATAAGGAGAAGAATGCCGCAAGTTACCTTCTCAGGAAGCCCGACGAAGTTTCGGAGAGCGTTATCTCCGAGTTCGCAGACTCTTCCGGGGTCAGTGATGGAACCATCGTCCGTCTGGCGAAGAAGCTGGGGTACGACGGTTTCGCCAGCTTGAAGAAAGAACTGCGTAAATATACTGCGGAAGAAAAAAACGATTTTACTCATTCGGACATTTCGGAGTCGGATGATTTTCGGGATATTGTTTACAAAGTAATCCAATCATCCATTCAGGTTTTAAAGGATACGGAAAAATTTATTTCAAATACAGACGGCGAGAGGGCAATAGAGGTACTTTCAGAAGCTTCGTTGATCCGGTTTTACGGACTTGGAGAGGCAAATAGTGCGACAAAAGTTGCAATGGATAAATTTTCTCGGATTGGGCTTCAGGTACAGGCACCGTCGGATCCGGATGCCCAATTAATAACAGCTTCTTTGTTAGAAGAAGACGATGCTGCTTTTGCCATTTCACACTCAGGTCGATCCAAGCCCACGGTAAATGCCCTAAAGGCTGCTAAGAAATCCGGTGCAAATACACTCTGTATAACCAATACACCGGGTTCACCGATTACTGAATACTCCGATATCGAGCTTTATACAGCTGCCCCTCCTTCGATATCTGTCGAAGCTGAAGTGGTGGCAAGGAGAATTTCGGAGTTTGCCATCTTAGAAGCACTGTTCTTGGGGATTTTGTATAGAAACCCCGGCGACTATTTGGAATCTTTAAAACGTTCCGCTTATATAGCTTCTCAGAACAAACTCTAAGACCAAGTAGATTGAAGGAAGTGTTAGCTTGAACACCTTTTTCTCAAGCTTACTCAAGGTAAATAAGTTGAACAAAACCCATTATTAAAAAAGAGAAGGGAGGTGGAAAAAGAAAAAATTGTGCAAATCCGGAGACTTTATTTGTTGGGGTAACTATCTTACCAAATGACTTTAAAACGAAAACTATGGAGGTAGTTAATATGAGTCTAAATCGACGGGAGTTTTTGAAAAAATTTGGAGGAACTTTAGGTAGTTTAGGTCTTTTGAGCACTTTGAATGTCAACGATGTCTTGGCTAGTCCGCTCACATTTGACCAGGTTCTCGAAGTTGAACAGTCGGCCAAACCTATAAGTGAACAGACTATTAGCTTTTTCAATCCTGGAGGACTTGGTGGTGATCCGGCTACTGCCCACCATATGAAGAGTTTTGAGGACTGGATGGGAACTACAGTCGAGGCAGAAGCTCTTAACCCGAACGACATTACAACAAAAATAAGCGTTGCTGCCCGATCACAGAGTGCTGAAGTCGACGGTCAGGTCACGGATCCGGATGGGATATCCAGATTAATTCAGAACAACTGGGTTTCGGAAGTAGGAAAATTTGCGGATGAGCCAGATAAATGGTCCGATGCCAGTAAGAAGGTAGCCAAATGGCCAAAAAAGAACTTTGACGGGTTTGGTGCCGGCCCTTCCGACTTCCCGTATCGGGAAGGTATTTACTTTACTCCTCATTATACCCAGTTCTGGATGATGCACATTAATCAACGGGTATTCGAAAAAGCCGGCCTTGACTATACAAACCCGCCAAAAACTCCGGAACAATTTTACGAAACATGTGAACAATTAAAAGAAGTAGTCGACACGCCCGTCTTATTCCCCTTCTCATCAGCAGTTGAGGGTGGAGATATCCAGACCAGCCTCAGGCATAGAATGGGAGGACACCTATTTAAGGACGGAGAGCCCGATGTAATGAACGAAGGTAACTTAGAAGCTATGAAGTTTCAAGCGAACCTTGTCAAGAAAGGCTATGCACCAAAAGGAGTAGTGGATCTTACTGAAGGTTCTACGGCGACGCAGTTCTTCCAGGGGAAAGCAGGAATCATGTTTAACCAGAACGAGAACATGTTCCTCCCGGGCAAGGCCCTGCCGATAGACGTCCCTTCCAGGGAAGTGGATTACCCGGCCCACTATCCCGTCCCGGAAGCCAAGGATTACAAGAATTTCGACAAGTACAAGACCGGCATGGTCCACACTGCGCCCTTCAGTTTAAACGTGTTCTCCAAACACAAGAAGGCGTTCGCTCTCTTCATGGGTCTTACCTCGACTAAAGTCGAACAGGCCGCACAGCTAGTAGTTGAAGGGAATCTGCCGGGGAGGCCGGACGCTTTTGATATGTCCGTAGTGCGGGAGACAGTCCCTTACGTAGATTTCTTCCAGGAACTCGTCCAAGGTGGCACAAAGGAGCTCTATCCAAACGAGACGGAAATCAGGGAAAACATGTTTCAGCAAACCCAGCTTGCCATGTTAGGTAATAAGTCCCCTGAGAAGGCTCTGGAAGCTCTAGCCTCTGCCACGAATAAGATATACGAATCAAACAAGGGCTAAATACCCTTTATTTAACCAGTTTAAGAAAAAGTAGGTATAAATTACCTACAAAACCAACATAAATTGCCTCAGCACTGAAAGACGTGCTGAGGCAATTGTTAGACGGGAGGATTGCATTGAGAGAATTTAGAGAAAAAATAGAAAACGTATTTGAGTATTTGATGACTCTACCTTCCTCGATATTTATTCTAGTTATGGTATTGGTCCCGGCATCTTATCTACTTTACCTCAGTGGATACCAGGATACGTTCAACCCAATAAACCCACCTACCTTTGTTGGTCTGCAGAACTTTATTAACGTATCCACGGATCCCGTTTTCTGGCATCAAATGGGCAATACTTTTATCTACGTTCTCGGGACCGTCTGGATAGGGCTAGTTTTACAGATGTTGATTGCAATTGCCCTGAATGACGTTCAGTTTGGCCGGTTCTGGCAGATCATTGTCTTGATTCCGTGGGCAATTCCTTACGTGCTTTCCGCAACATTCTGGAAGTGGATGTTGAATTCTCAGGTAGGTGTGATCAATTTTATCCTAGTCAAAATCGGAATATTGAGCGAACCTATCCTTTTTCTTGGGGATAGATGGCTAGCCATGGCATTTATCATCTTAACTGAGATATGGATACAGACTCCTCTTTCGGTAGTAATCTTGCTGGGAGGGCTGAAATCGATACCTCAAAATATGTACCCCGCGGCGAAAATGGATGGGGCGAATTTCTTTGAACAATTTAGATACGTTACCCTCCCTTATATGAGGTCCACCATCATGGTTACTGTATCCCTTCAGTCCATGTTCTTGATGAGAAAGATGGGGACCGTCTTTGCCATGACTAAGGGTGGTCCGGGAAATCAGACTGAGGTTATCTCAATTGGAATATATAATAATCTAATTAATTACGGAAACGTCGGCTATGCTTCCGCTGCCGGGATTTTGCTGGTCGTATTTACGATGATCCTTGTCGTTGTAACTACGAAGATCGTTCAACCAAACTTCGAAAAATAGGTGACAATAATGTGGAGACCAAGCAAAGAACAGAGATCGAATATAAGACAGACGGTGTCACTTCTGATACTTGGGTTTACCTTAATCTGGACAATTTTTCCCATATTCTGGGCCGGAGTAACTTCGCTTAAACCAAGGGCTGAACTAACGACGTATCCTCCGAAGTTTTTCAACTTTGCGCCTCAGTGGCATAATTACATTGATATCTTTACGGAGCTGAACTTTTGGGCTTTTATTCGCAATGGATTGATTGCAGCTTCTGGATCCACCCTTATCGCATTGTTCCTGGGACTTCCACACTCTTATGCCGTTTCGAGGTTTGAGAATAAATGGGGCAATATATCCCTTTACGGGGTTATAGCGGCGAGAATGATTCCACCGGTTACTATAGCGGTACCATTTTATCTTATCTTTAATAGAATCGGGCTGGTGGACACGAAAATCGGTATTACATTAATACTCACGTTTTTGTTTGAACCTTATGTAGTTTGGGTTATGAAGGGTTTCTTCGACAGTATTCCCGAAGAAATCGAAGAATGTGCTCGAGTTGACGGGGCTTCAAAGTTACAGTCCTTTACAAGAATCATGCTGCCGCTTGCTGGACCTGGGTTGGGTTCCGCAACGATTATTGCCTGGATAATGGGCTGGAACGAATTTATACTGGTTTTCATTTTGAGCTTTAGCGAGCAGTCCCAGACGGTTCCTATCGGAGTCCTCTCCTTTATGATGGACCAATATACCCCCTGGAACTGGATGATGGCTGCAGCCATAGTAGGGATAGTTCCAACCTTGATAATATTACTGATTTTCCAGAGGTTTCTCGTTCGAGGCCTTGCGGAGGGTGCGCTCAAACAATGATCTGTGCGAATTCAGAATACGGGGCCTCCGGCATGGCTTCGCACCGATCCTGGTTCCCCGAAGGTAACTGCAAATGAATATTCCTGAAGGAATAATTTCCCCTATGCTAACCAGCTTTGATGAGCGGGGAAATCTCGCAATTGGAAAGCTAAAAGAGTTTGTGAGATTTCTCGTAAAATCCGGTGTTCACGGGTTGTTCCCCTGTTCTACCCTAGGGGAATTTAGCAGCCTGACTGTCGCTGAAAGAAAAGAGATCATTAAGGTTACAATTGAAGAAACAAAAGGGGAGGTCTCAGTTATCCCGGGAACGGGCTCGACAAGCCTTGAGGTTACAATGGAGTTAACTCGTTTCGCTCACGAGGCTGGTGCGGATGGAGTTATCATCGCTGTTCCGTTTTACTTAAAGGCCGATCAGGAGGGTTTAAGGGCATACTATGGTCGGGTTGCTGAATCCGTCCAGATACCTGTGCTGCTCTACAATATTCCTCAGGAAACCGGTGCTGAAGCCGTAATTTCCGCTGAACTCGCTATTAATCTGGACAAATCCTATTCGAATATAGTCGGGATTAAGGATAGCACAGGTAATTTTTCAAGGTTGATGAGGATACAAAGAAAAACAAGCAAGAACTTTCTCGTATATCAAGGTTTGGATAGTTTGCTGTTGCCAAGTTTGATCCTTGGTTGTGCCGGTGGAATGGTGGCGAGTGGGAACTTATGGCCAGAAGTAACGGTGGGTATTTATACTCAATTTGGTGAAGGGCACTGGAGCCAGTGTAGCCAGCTTCAGCTGAATAAAATCAATCCTTTGATCAATGCATGTAACAAGCATGGAACCTTTCCCGCTGGTTTCAAAGCAGCCCTGGAGCTAAGGGGTTTCGCTATCGGCCCCCCAAGGTTGCCGATAAATTCACTGGACAAGCAGGGTAGAAGTTCACTCAAAGAAGATTTATCCATGTGTGGTTTTCCGGATTGATTTTTGGCAATTTCCTTTGAAGTTTGAGTCAGTTAATTTGTAACTCGTAGGGCTGAATCCGGAATAGAGCATCAACCCGGTCAACTGTTTGCCTGAATTTGATCATTAGTTTTCATGTTGTTTTCCAGTTTTACCGAATTTTCTTCTTCTAAGATCATTGAAGAGACTGCTGGAGAACACGGATGACTGCTGCAAATTGAGCAGAGGAATGATCAAGGTCGGCGATTTGCATCTGGGGTAAACGGGATAAGCTCGCTGGAATTGGAATCAAGCGGCGTTATGGTAAAATTTTATTTAACGGCTAGAATATATGTGGCATGCTGACGGATAAATAACGGAGGGATTGACATTAAAGATATCAAAGTCGAGAAGAAGAAACTGGCGGAAATTGAAAACGTTTATTCGATCTCATCGTTTGAGTTAAGTGAGAAACTCTACTTCCTGGGGGCTTCGGAAGGGCGGGAAGGTTGCTGGATGTTTGCGTCTCCTGACTGGGATAAAACGAAACTCTGGGATAAACCTGGTGGTGCCATGAACGTCTTACCCGTTCCTGGAAGAGATTTTTCTTTCCTGGCAATACAGAAGTTTTTTCAGGGTTTTCAGGCGGAAGGTTCCGGGATATATTACGTGGAGCCCGACGAGGTTGAGGAAAAGTCGTGGAATATACAGAGGGTAATAGATCTCCCTTTTGTTCACCGAATCCAGGTGGTGAAGGTAGGCTCGAAGCCGTACCTGGTGGCCGCCACTTTATGTGAAGGGAAAGACTACGAGGAAGACTGGTCCAGGCCGGGATCCGTATATGCGGGAGCGATCCCGGAGGAGAGAAGTTCAACCTGGGAACTGCAACCGATCCTGGAAGGGGTTTCAAAAAATCATGGAATGTGGCATAGTGAGGGGGACCCGGAAACTCTATATATTTCGGGGAAGGAAGGTGTTTTTGAGTTAGAAGTCCCGGAAAAAGCTGAAGCCGGCTGGGATGTAACTCAATTACTGGGGCACGAAGTGAGTGACCTGAGTCTATACGACGTTGATGGAGACGGAAAGAAAGAAATAGTTACAATTGAACCTTTCCACGGCGACGATTTAAAAATATACAGGAATATAAACGGAAGCTGGAAACAGGTTTTTCGCAGGGATATAAATTTTGGTCACGTAGTATGGGCCGGTCATGTAGGTGGTTCACCCGGTGTGATTGCTGGTTCCAGGGGCGGAAGGCGTGAACTGGAATTACTCAGACTGGACCAGGCGAATGACGGTCTGTCTCTAAAGAGCCGGGAAGTTCTGGATGAAGGGGGCGCACCCATGCAGGTTTCTGTTGTTAATAAAGAAGGGAGCGATTTAATTTGTACTTCTAACGGGGATCGAGACGAGGTCACGCTTTACAAAATCTCTTAGCTTGAATTTTAGGGAGACGGATCATTTTCTCGATTGGACTCCCTGCATGAGAATCAGGGAGGTTGAACTGCTTCAGTGTCGGACCGAGTTAAGAATTTTTCGGAATGTATCGGGTGACTTGAATACTACTATAAGAGGAGGATCTATCATGTATGTAGGAGCACATTCGATGATGTTTAGCCCTGCTTTTTCGGAAGAAGACCTGGACTTACTCGGCAAAGTGGATGATATGGGGTTTGATGCGATAGAAATACAGCTAAATAAACCGTCTAAATTACCAGCGGACTTGCTTCGCGATAAAGTTGAAGAAGTTGGGCTCCGGCCGATTTTCGGCGTGACGTTAACGGAAGAGCAAGATCTGCTTAGCCCGGACGAGGATGTCAGGCGCGAGGGGGTAAGGTTTTTAAAGGATATGACTGACGTGGTTGCGAAGTGCGGAGGATCGGTCCTGGGCGGGGTTAACTACGCAGCCTGGGGTAAATTCACCGGGAAAATGAGGACGGAAGAGGAATGGGAACGAAGCAGGAAGTCTTTAAAGGAAGTAGCGCGGTACGCCCAGAATAACGATGTCAATATTGCGCTCGAACCGATAAACAGGTTCGAAACTTACTTCCTCAATACCGCAGAGGACGCGATCAAGTTGGTAGAAGATATCGGAGAGCCCAATGTCGGTATTCATCTTGATACTTTTCACATGAATATTGAGGAAAAGGACTTTTACGATCCGATAATTGACGTGGGGGATAAGCTGTATCACTTCCACATTTGTGAGAACGATCGTGGCGTGCCCGGAACGGGTCACGTTGATTGGGAAGGGACTTTTGCTGCCCTGAACAAAATAGGTTACGATGAAACGGTAGTCGTAGAGTCCTTCGTTCCCGAAATTGAAGAAGTAGCGACTCAGACTGCGATCTGGCGGGAAATAGCCCCGAGCGCGGATGCAATTCTTGAAGGGGCCCTGGATGTTTTCAATAAGTATGCATAGCAGGTGATTAATATGAAAAAGTTTGTCAACGATCCGGAAGAAGTCGTAGATGAAATGCTCGAAGGCTACCTGGCAGCCCATGGAGACAGGGTAAAATTGCTGGACGAATCACGGGTGCTGGTCAAGCGGGATATGCCAGAAGAAGGTAAAGTTGGGCTGGTAACCGGGGGAGGCTCCGGCCATAAACCAGCTTTTATTGGCTACGTCGGTGAGGGATTGATGGATGCGGTAGCTGTCGGGGATATATTCTCCTCGCCTTCGGCAAAACAGATATACGATGCGATCAAAGCCGTGGACAGCGGTGAAGGTGTGGTCTGTGTGCTGGGAAATTACTCGGGCGACGTCATGAATTTTGACATGGCCGCCGACATGGCCCAGGACGAGGGCATAGAAGTTAAACAGGTAATTGGTAACGACGACGTCGGCTCCGCCCCCAAAGACGAGATGAACGATAGAAGAGGTGTCGCCGGAGAGGTGGTAATTTGGAAGATGGCGGGAGCAAAGGCTGCCCGGGGAGGCAGTCTGGAGGAAGTAAAGGAAGTTGCGGAAAAAGCTAACTTCAACAGTCGCAGCATGGGAGTTGCTCACTCTCCCTGTACGGTACCGGCAGCCGGCGAGCCAACGTTTGAGCTCGAGGATGACGAGATGGAAATCGGTGTCGGCCACCACGGCGAACCGGGCGTGGAAAAGACGGAAATAAAGACGGCCGATGAAACGGTCGATATCCTGATGGAAAAGATTCTCGCGGACCTACCCTTCGAAGCCGGAGACGAAGTTCTGGTATTAATTAACGGTCTGGGGGCAACTCCGCTGCTGGAACAGTATATCGTAGAAAGAAAGGTAAACCAGATACTGAACGAGGAGAATATTACCGCCTATAAGACCCTCGTCGGGGATTACTTTACTTCGCTGGAGATGGCGGGGTTCTCGATCACTCTGACCCGGCTGGACGAAGAGTTGAAAGAACTGGCGGACGTAAAAGCAGAATCCCCCTTGGCCAATTTCATTTCTTAATCAAAATTTAGTAGAGGTGTTAACAAATGAGTGTCGCCGTTGGATCAGATCACTATGGATATCCGTTGAAAGATAAAGTTGTTGGCTTTTTGCGGAGAGAAGGTTACGAATTCAAGGATTACGGAACTGAGTCGGAAGAGGACGAGGTAGATTATCCGGATATTGCCAGAGACGTGGCGAAAAAAGTTGCGGATGGGGAACACGAGAGGGGAATTCTCGTCTGTGGCACGGGGACCGGGATTGCTATCGCTGCCAACAAGGTCAAAGGAATAAGGGCCACTCCGGTCAATGATATCTACCAGGCCGAGAGATCTCGCAAGAGCAATAACGCCCAGATAATGACCTTGGGGTCTCAGGTCATCGGCTACAAGAAAGCGGAACTGCTCGTTGACGCCTGGATGAATTCGGAATTTACGGGTGGCAGGTCTACCAGGAAGGTAGAAAAATTAGTGGAAATGGATGAGGCAAAATAAGGTGAGCTCTTATGGGCTATAACGTCGAACAGGTTAAGTGTGCGATTAAATCGGCCGCGGATGTATTGGAAGAGAAAAAACAGGAACTGAACAGGCTGGATGCGGCGATTGGAGACGGGGATCACGGCAGAAGTATATCCAGAGCTTTCGGAGGGATGGCCGAAGAACTCGAGACCATGGATTCGGAAGACGTGGGAGAGCTGTTGAAGGAAATCGGGAAACAGATCGTGTTCTCCTCCGGAGCAGCGGCAGGTCCTCTCTTCGGAACGGGTGTTATGGAAGCTGGCAAAGAAGTTAGCGGAAAAGAGGAAATTGACCTGGATGACCTGGCTCGCATGTTTGCCGCTGCCGAGCGGGGAATTAAGAAACGTGGCGGCGGCGAAGTCGGGGAGAAGACGATGCTGGACACCCTGGACCCGGCGAGGAAAGCCCTGGAGGAAGCCGTGGCGGAAGGACTCAGCCTGGAACGGGCGGCAAAAAACACCATAAAAGCGGCCAGAGAAGGCAGGGATTCCACGGAAGAGATGGTCTCCGAGAGAGGGCGTTCGAGCAGACTTGGAGAAAGGACAAAGGGGCATATAGATCCGGGGGCTGCCTCGAGTTTCCTCATCATTGAATCCATGTTTAACTCATGTACTGAGGAGTGAAAAATTGAAAATATTTATCGATACAGCTGAAATAGAAGAGATCAAGCAGGCTTATTCCTGGGGCATCGTCGACGGCGTGACGACCAATCCTTCTTTGATCAAGCAAGCCGTTCAGGCAAGAGAGAAGGTAGAGCTGAATGAGTATATCGCGGAGATTTGTCGGACGGTTGACGGACCGGTCAGTTTGGAGGTAATCGGCTCAACGCACGAAGAAATGATCGAGGAAGGAACACTGCTCTACGAAAAGTTCAACTCCGTTAACGATAACGTAGTGGTGAAAATCCCGATCAATACGCGTCTTGAAGGAGAACCTCAGGGCGATTACGAAGGGCTGAAAGCAATTTCGGAACTTTCCAACCAGGGAATCCCGGTGAATACGACATTGATCATGAAACCCGAGCAGGCCCTGCTGGCTGCAAAGGCGGGAGCGGATTACGTCAGTCCTTTTGCGGGAAGGGTGGACGATTACATCAGAAGCAAAGTCGGCCTGACGCGAGGAGAGGATTATCAGAAGGGAGATTACCACGACTCGGCGCTTATGGAAGAGGCTTATCGTCTCCGGTCACAACCAAAATATAATGATTTACTCGGCAATTCACTGGATGAGATCTACTTCGATGAAGAGGTAAGGGAAGCGCGGTCCGCTGTCAACGACGAGGGTATTACGGGTGGCGTCCATTTGGTTGAGTCCATAAGGAAGATATTTGATAATTATGATCTCGACACTGAATTGCTGGCCGCCAGTACGAGAAATTCAAGACAGGTCAGGGAAATAGCGGAAGCCGGTGCCGACGTCAGCACTATACCTTTTAAAGTAATCCAGGAAATGGTCGGCCATTACAAGACAGAGCAGGGGATAAAAAGCTTCAGCGAAGACGTGGTGCCGGAGTACAAGAGCCTATTTGAGTAGATACTATGAAAATAGCAATTGGGTCGGACCACGCGGGTTTTGATTTAAAAGAATATCTCCTTCGGGAAGAACTTGGGCCCCGAACGGACCTCGACGTAACGGATATGGGAACAGATTCGGAGCAGTCAGTAGATTACCCGGATTTCGCAAAGAAAGTAGCGAAAAAGGTGACCGACGGAGAGGTGGATTTTGGAATCCTCATCTGTGGTACCGGGATCGGTATGTCGATGACGGCCAACAAGTTCGCCGGCATAAGAGCTGTAAACGCGACGAATTCCTACACGGCAAAAATGGCAAGGCGCCATAATAACTCCAATATTCTCTGTCTCGGGAGCAGGAACCTGGGAACCGAGCTTGCCGCGCAAATACTCTCGGACTGGTTGAAAGAGGACTTCGATGGTGGTCGGCATCAGAGGAGGGTCGACAAGATATCTTCTTAGCTGATTGATTTTTCTTTTCTTGTCGAAATGATTTAGTATGCCTCATCCTGCTATAAGTTATTATGGAGTCCCGGAAAAAGTCTTTTAACTTGACTTGATGTGTCGTTATCCTTAAAAAGAAGAGTCAGGAAGTATTTAATTTATTTATACCAGTAACCGATTACGAGGAGGTCGAAGTGTCGAAGCTAGTTAAGAACAGAGATGAAAAAGTAAAGATTCGTGATGCCTACGGAGAGATACTCCCTGAGCTGGGAAGCAAGGACGAAGATATCGTGGTCTTGACCGCCGACCTGGCCGGCTCCACCCGGACGAAGTACTTTGGTCAGGAGCATCCCGGTCGATTCTTCAACGTCGGAATCACGGAAGCAAACATGATGGGGATGTCTGCCGGGCTGGCCATGGAGGGTAAGAAGCCCTTTGCCAGCACCTTTGCCGTATTTGCCACGGGAAAACCCTGGGAACAGATCAGACAGACGATCGCGTACCAGTC
>JGI1684J13235_1000218_pt1 | contig 21992 bp, 20 predicted proteins | sample PonA232FremontCA_2_FD_13235 | JGI IMG/M metagenome (IMG submission 13235) | reverse complement strand
GAGCGTATCGTCGCCGCTGCCAAGCACCTGTTCGCCCGCCACGGCTACGGCTCCGTGTCCATCCGCGGGATCGCCGAGTCCGCCGGCGTCAGCAAGGCGAACGTGCTGCACCACTTCGCCTCCAAGGAGGAGCTCTACCTGGAGGTCCTGCGCCGGTGCTGCGACTCGGCGCGGCGGCTGCTGGCGGCCTTCGAGACGGACGAGCGCGAGCCCGCCGAGCGGCTGCGCGCCTTCGTCCACGAGGACCTGCACCGCGCCCTCGAGGACCTGGACGGCACCCGGCTGGTGCTCGCCGAGGCCTTCGACGCCACGCCGTCGCGGGCCCGGGCGCTGGTCGAGGAGGTCTTCGGCGCCGACTTCCAGCGCATCACGGGGATCTTCGCCAGCGGGCAGCGCAGCGGCGCGTGGCGTACGGATATCGATCCGGCGTTCCTGGCCACCCTGATGATCGCCGCCAACGCCTTCTTCGTGGGCCACCGCGAGGTCCTGCGCCAGCTCCCCGGCATCGACCTGGCCGATGACCCCGACCGCTACGCCGAGCAGCTCGTCCAGGTCCTGCTCGACGGGATCCGATAGGAGGTGCCCGTGATACCTACGCCGAGCGTCCACTCCCGGCCCGCCCTCCCTGGGGGCGCGCGCGCCGCGCCGCGCAGGCTCGCCGGCGTGCTCCTCCTCGCCCTGCACCTCGCCGCCTGCGGCGGCGACGGGGCGGAGAATGGCGGCACGGCAGACGGCCGGCAGGCGTTCGCCGTAACGTGGGCGGAGGCGGAGACCCGGCAGCTGCGCGAGACGCGCCAGCTCGTCGGCAGCCTGGAGGCCCGCTCGCGGCCGCTCATCACCGCCGAGGTCGCCGGCGTCGTGGCCCAGGTCCACCACGACGAGGGCGACCGGGTGGACAGCGGCGACCTGCTCGCCGAGATCGAGGCCGGCGACTACCGCGATGAGCGGGACCGGGCCGCCGCCGAGGTCGCCCGGATGGAGGCGCGCGTCGAGGTCCAGGAGCACAGCCTCCAGCGCGCCCGCAAGCTCCGCGCCGACGACCACATCTCCGAGGACGAGCTCGACAACGCCGAGGCGGAGCTGGCCTCGCGGCAGGCGCAGCTCGACGCCGCCCGGGCGCAGCTGCGCCGGGCCGAGCGCGCCCTGGAGCGCACGCGGATACGCGCCGAGATCGACGGCGTGATCGACGCGCGCCGCATCAGCGAGGGCGACTACCTGCGCGCCGGGGACCCGACCTTCGAGCTCGTCGACAGCCGCCGGCTGCGGGCCCGCCTGTCCACCTCCCAGGCCCTCGCCCCGCGGATCGGCGAGGGCGCCGAGCTTCGCCTGTACAATCCGTCCGCAGCGCGCTCGCCGATCCAGGTCACGGTCAGCGAGCTGCGGCCGAGCATCCAGGCCTCGACGCGCTCGCTACAGGTCCTCGCCGACTTCCCGAATCCCGACGGCTGGCGCCCCGGCGCCAGCCTCGAGGGCGAGCTCCTGCTCGACCAGCGCCAGGCCATCGTGGTGCCGACCCAGAGCGTCGTGCGGCGCCCGGCCGGGGACACCGTCTTCGTCCTCGACGACAGCGGCGACCGCGTCGAGGCGCGCACCGTGGCGCTCGGCGCCCGCCAGGCCGACCGGGTCGAGATCCGCTCGGGCCTGGCGCCGGGGGAGCGCTTCATCGTCGATGGGGCCCGGTTCCTGAGCGACGGCGCACCGGTCCAGGCCACGGCCCACGAGGCGGAGGCGGAGTGACCCCATGACGCTCTCCGAGCTCTCCATCCGCCGCCACGTCCTGGCGGTCATGGTCAGCGCCCTGATTGTGCTGGTCGGCGCCATCGCCTACCAGGACATCGGCACTGATCGGATCCCGAACGTCGACTTCCCCATGGTCAGCGTCACCATCAGCCAGCCGGGCGCGGACCCGGAGCTGATCGACGCGGCTATCACCGAGGAGGTGGAGCGGGCGGTCAATACCATCTCGGGCATCGACGACATCCAGTCCACCTCGCTACCCGGGACCTCCGTGGTCTCCATCCAGTTCGACCTGGACACCGACGTCGACACGGCCTTCAACGAGGTCAACGCCAAGGTCTCCGAGATCACCCAGGAGCTGCCCGAGGACGCCGAGGCCCCGGTCGTCGACAAGGTGGAGATGGACGCCCAGCCGGTGATGTGGCTGGCCCTGCAGGGCGACCGCACGCTGCAGCAGCTGGACCGCTACGCCCGCAACGAGATCCGCCCGCAGCTGGAGAGCATCAACGACGTGGGCGAGGTGCAGATCGGCGGCAGCCGCGAGCGCACCCTGCGCATCGAGGTCGACCCGGAGCGCCTGGCCAGCTACGGCCTCGGGGTCCGGTCCCTGCTCGACGCCCTCGAGACCGAGCACGTCCAGATGCCCGGCGGCTACCTCGTCGGCGGCGACACCGAGCAGCTGCTCAAGCTCGACGTGGAGTTCCACGACGCCGAGGCCCTGGAGAACCTGATCATCGCCAGCGACGGGGACGACCAGGTCCGGCTCAAGGAGGTCGCCGAGGTCGTCGACGGCCTGGAGGACCGGCGCCAGCTGGCCCGCCACTCGGGCGAGCCCACCGTCGGCGTCGGCGTGGTCAAGATCTCCGGCGGCAACACCGTGGCGATCATCGAGGCGGTCAAGGAGCGCCTGGCGGACAGCATCCGCCCCCAGCTCCCCCCGGGGCTCGAGGTGGACATCGCCACCGACGACGCCCGGTTCATCCTCAAGCAGCTCGACGGCCTCTACTTCACCCTGGCGCTCGGCGTCTTCTTCGCCGCCCTGGTGATGTGGCTCTTCCTGGGCAACCTGCGCTCGACCGCCATCGTCACCCTGTCGATCCCCGTCTCCCTGATGGCGGCGGTCGCCGTCATCTACTTCTTCGGCTACACGCTGAACGCCATTACCATGCTCGCCATGGTGCTGCTCATCGGCGTCGTCGTGGACGACGCCATCGTGGTGCTCGAGAACATCTTCCGGCACCGCCAGCAGTACGGCGAGAGCCGCATGGCCGCGGGGGTCTCCGGCTCCAACGAGGTCTTCTTCGCGGTGGTGGCGAGCACGCTGACGCTGCTGTCGATCTTCGGCTCGGTGATCTTCATGGAGTCGATGATCGGCCGGTTCTTCGAGTCCTTCGCCGTGGTGGTGGCCTTCGGCGTGCTTGCCTCGAGCGTGGTGGCGCTCACCCTCATCCCCATGCTCGCGTCCCGGTTCCTGCACGTGCCGGAGCAGCACGGGCGCATCTACCAGTCCCTCCAGAGCGGCCTATCGGCCCTCGAGCGGGCCTACCGGACGGCGCTGGGCTACGTGCTGCGCTGGCGTTGGACGACGCTGATCGTCGGGCTCGGCCTGACCGCCGTCGTGGCGGCCGTCATCACCCCGCAGGTCGGCGGGGAGTTCATGCCCGAGGAGGACACCGGCGAGTTCCGGGTCAACTTCCAGACCCCGCTCGGCTCCGGGATCGAGTACACGGACTCACGGCTGAGGCGGATCGAGGCCATCCTCGCCGAGCAGCCGGAGATCCAGGGCTACTTCACGGCCATCGGCATCGGCGACCGCGGCCAGGTCAACCGCGGCATCGCCTTCGTCCGGCTCGTCGACCGGGCGGAGCGCGAGGCCTCGCAGCAGCAGATCATGGCCCGCATCCAGCCGGAGCTCGCCGAGATCCCCGGCGCCCGCGCCTTCGCCTCCGAGGTCTCGCCCGTGCCCGGCCAGCGCGGCGAGCCGCTGCAGTTCGTCGTCACCGGCAACGACCTCGACGAGCTGAGTGAGCACGCCCGCACGGTCCAGGACGAGATGGAGGCCATCGACGGCATGGGCGAGCTCGACATGCGCCTCGACCTCGACCTGCCTCAGCTCGAGCTGTCCGTGGACCGGGAGCGCGCCAACAGCCTGGGCCTGAGCGCCTTCCAGATCGTCCGCACGGTCAACGTCCTCGCCGGCGGCCTGGACGCGGCCCGCTTCGACGACGGCGGGCAGGGCCCCGACAACCGGCGCTACGATATGCGCATCAAGGCGCAGGCGGGCCAGATGGAGGACATCGACGATCTGCTCGCCCTGCGGCTGCGCACCCCGGAGGGCGAGATGGTGCCGCTGCGGACGGTCACCGAGGTCCACGAGACGCTCGGGCCGGCGGCGATCAGCCGCCACAACCTCGCCTACTCCGCGCAGTTCTACGCCGACCCGGAGATGCCGCTGGCGGACGCCGTGGACCACCTGCGCACCATCGCCGACACCGAGCTCCCCCTGGGCTACGAGGTCGAGCTCCTCGGCCAGGCGCGCGAGATGGGCCGCGCCCTGTCGGCCATGCTCTTCGTGCTCTTCCTGGCGGCGGCGCTGGTCTACATCGTGCTCGCCAGCCAGTTCAACTCCTTCACCCAGCCGCTGATCATCATGGCCGCGCAGCCGCTGGCGCTCATCGGCGGCGTGCTCGGCCTGTACCTCGGCGGCTTCACCCTCAACATCTACTCGATGATCGGCATGGTCCTGCTCATGGGCCTGGTCACCAAGAACGGCATCCTCCTGGTGGACCTGACGAACCAGTACCGGGAGAAGCGGGGCCTGTCGATCGACGAGGCCCTGGCCGAGGCCTGCCCCATCCGCCTGCGGCCGGTGCTGATGACGTCGCTGACGCTGATCCTGGCGCTGATCCCGGCCGCCGCCGGCCTGGGCGCAGGCTCGGAGACCAACGCCCCCATGGCAGCGGCGATCATCGGCGGTATGATCACCTCCATGGTCCTCACCCTGGCCCTGATCCCGGCCGCCTACTCCCTCCTGGAGGGCTTCCTCGCGCGGCGGGGCTGGGCCAGCCCGGGCGCGCACGCCCGGGACGAGTTCGGATAACGGCCGGGGGCTGGCGCCCCGCGGCCCGGGAGAAGGACGAACGCTCATGACGCGAGGCAAGACGATGTCGACCCTGCGAGCAGCCCCCCGGCTGACCGGCTGGACCCTGACCGCCCTCCTGGCCCTGGGCGCGGCCGGCGCCCAGGGCCAGGAGGCGCCGGCGGACGGCGCCGGCGGCGAGACCGCCGAGGCGGCCGCCACGGCCCGGGAGGAGAGCCTCGTGCCGGCCGAGACGGCGGACCGGGATCCGGAGCAGGACCTCCTGGCCATCTACCAGCTCGCCCGGGAGGCGGACCGCGGGCTCGCCGCCTCGCGCAGCCAGCGCCGCGCTGTCGAGGCGGGGGTGGATCAGGCGATCGCGCAGTTCCTGCCGCAGATCAACCTCGAGGGGGGCTACGAGGAGCAGACCACGACGTACCCAGACAGCGAAACCCGGCCCGACCAGGACACCACCGGCTGGGACGCGCGCCTGTCCCTGACCCAGCCGATCTTCCGGCGCGGCTACTTCGTCGACCTCGAGCGGGCCCGCAGCGCCACCGAGCAGGCCGACATCGAGCTCTCCCTGGCCGAGCAGCAGCTCGTCGTCGACGTCACCCAGGCCTACTTCGACGTCCTCCTCGCCCAGGACGAGCTCGCCCTGGTCGAGCGCGAGCTCGCCGCGGTGGAGAGCCAGCTGGACGAGGCCAAGCAGGCCCTGGAGGTGGGCACCGGCACCCAGACCGACGTCGACGAGGCCCGGGCCACCTACGACCAGGTCCGCTCGGAGCGGGTCGCCGCCGTCAACCAGCTCAACGTGGCGCGGGAGACCCTGCGCCGGCTCACCGGCGAGCAGCCGCAGGAGCTAGCCGGGCTGGTCGAGGACTTCGAGCCGCAGCCGGTGGAGCCGGCGGACGCGTCCCACTGGGTGGACCTGGCGAGGCGCTACAACCTCGAGGTCCAGCTCGCCGCCCAGGAGGAGCAGCTCGCCCGCCACGACGTGGACGCCAACCGCGCCGAGCGGTGGCCGCAGCTGGATCTGGAGGCTCAATACAGCTATACGGATAAGGAGCAGGATCGATTCTTCGGAACCGCCGGTGTACAGACCATCGCAGAGCCGAGTGATACGCGCTCGATCCGTCTGCAGGCCTCCATGCCGCTGTTCACCGGCGGTAAGATCAGCAGCGGCATCCGCCGGGCCGAGGCGGAGCGCACCGCCGCCGCCGAGGAGCTGGCCGACCAGCGCCGGGCCAGCGCCCTCGATGCCCGCTCCGCCTACCTGAACCTGCGCTCCGAGCGCCAGCGCGTCGAGGCCCTGGAGCAGGCCCTGGTCTCGGCGCGCAGCAACGAGGCCTCGGTCCGGCGCGGCAAGGAGGTGGGCACCCGCACCACCACCGAGGTCCTCGACGCCCAGAGCCAGCGCTTCGAGACCAAGCGCGACCTCGCNGAGGCGCGCTANAACTACCTGCTCAACTTCNTGNAGCTNCAGGCCGCCGTNGGCATGGCGGTGGANGAGGGCGNGNTCCAGGAGATCAACNAGCAGCTCCAGCCCGTCGAGCCGTAGNCGCGNNNCGNGGCNGGCANCTCGGCGGGGCTGCCGGGCCCGCCTCACCGCATGCTGAGCGGCGGCTCGGCCAGCGCGGCGAGCTGCTCGCGCAGGGCCAGCAGGTGCTCCTCCCAGTAGCGGGACGCCTCGAACCACGGGAAGGCCCGCGGGAAGGCCGGGTCCGCCCAGCGCTCGGCCAGCCAGGCGGCGTGGCGCATCAGCCGGAGGGTGCGCAGCGGCTCGACCAGGTGGAGCTCGCGCGGATCGAAATCGCAGAAGGTGCGGTAGCCCGCGAGCACCGCATCCAGGTACGCCTCCCGCTCCGCCCGCTCGCCGGGCAGCAGCATCCACAGGTCCTGGATGGCCGGCCCGAAGCAGGCATCGTCGAGATCGACCAGGTGGAAGCCGTCCTCCGTCTGCAGCACGTTGCCCGGGTGGAAGTCGCTGTGCAGGCGGATCTGCGCCACCGCTCCGGCACGCTCCCAGCAGGCGCCCACCGCCTCCAGCAGGTCGTCGGTCAAGGTGGCGTACGCCTCCTCCAGGTGGGGCGGGAGCCAATTGCCCTCGAGGAGCCGGTCCCGCGCCTGGCGGCCGTGGTCGCCGGCATCGAGCGCCGGCCGGTGCTCGAAGCGGCCGGCGGCCCCCACCGCGTGGATACGGCCGATGTAGGTCCCCAGCCGCCGCAGGACCGCCTGGTCGTCGGCCTCGAGCATGCGCCCGCCGCGCATGGGGTAGAGGGCCATGCGGAAGCCGTGGCTGTACACTAGCGTCTGCCCGTGGCAGCGCTGCGGCGGCACCACGGGGATCTCCGCGGCGGCGAGCTCCTCGCTGAAGGCGTGCTCCTCGCTGATCTGCGCGTCGGACCAGCGGCCGGGGCGGTAGAACTTGGCGATCACCGCCGGGCCCTCCTCGACGCCGACCATGTAGACGCGGTTCTCGTAGCTGTTGAGCCCCAGCAGACGGCCGTCGCTGCGCACCCCGGCGGCCGCCTCCACGGCGTCGAGGACCGTGGCCGGATCCAGGGCGTCGAATGGATGCTGCGAGGCCATAGGCCGCTCCCTCGCTGCCGCCTCGTGGCAGGCGTGATCGTGTGGCTTCCGCGCGTGGGCGTCCCCGGGACAGGGTAGCCCGCGGCCGCATCAGGCGGCTATCCTTGGAGAGGACCCAAGCCACCGCAGAGAATGACGCCCATGCGCATACAGAACGTCGAGCGAGGACCTGTGGCCCGGATCGTCGGTGTCATCGGGGCGATCGCCGTCATCAGCCTGGCAGCCACGCTCGGCATCGTCGTGCTGGCCGTCATGCTCGGCCTGGCGCTCATCGGCGCCCTCGTCATCGCCGCACGGACCTGGTGGCTGCGCCGGCAGCTGCGCCGCGCCGCGGCAGCAGCGCAGCAACAGCAGCGACAGCAGCACGATACGGACGGCCGGGGCAGCGTCATCGAGGGGGAGTACAGCCGCGGCCCCCCGAACCGGCCCCGGTCGTGATCCGCGCCGCCGCGTAGGCGGCACCCCCACCTTAGCGGTGCGACCCGACGCCGCGGCATGCCCATCGCGGCGTGCCAGGGCGCACCGCCACGAGCCAGCCCCCGCATCCAGCGCAGCAGCGAGCCGACGAGCGCCGTCCCGCTCTGGCAGGCCTCGCCGGCCGAGAGGGTTCATGTGCATCTGGTGTTGCGTTGCAGCATGGCAGGTGCTATGTTGCAACGCACAAGGCATGGGAAATACCCCCCACGCCCCGGCGAACCGAAAGGAGAAGCACCATGCAAGACCAGATCAACCAGTCCATGCAGCAGATGCAGAAGATGATGGAGCCGAGCCGCAAGTTCAACGCGCTGCTCCTCAACCACGCCGAGCGCATCGCCCACCTCAACCTCGAGGCGGCCCGCTCCTACACCGAGCTCGCCACGGAGCAGATGCGCAAGATGCTGGAGATCCGCGATCCGGAGAGCTTCCAGAGCTACCTGACCGACCAGGGCAAGATCGTGCAGACGCTCAGCAACAAGATCTCCGAGGACGCCAACGCCCTGGCCGACATCGGCAAGGACATGGGCCAGGAGGTGCAGCAGATCGCCCAGGAGAACGCGTCGGTGATGACCGAGGCCGTCCAGCAGCAGAGCGAGACGGCGGCGAAGGGCTCCTCCTCCGGCAAGGGGCGCAGCAAGAGCAGCGGCAGCAGCAACACGGCCGGTGCCAGCGGCAACACGACCAGCGCCGGCGGCAACAGCGCCTCGGCCGGCTCCTCCTCGGGCGCCGGCAGCGCCAAGAGCTCCGCGTAACGCCCCGGGCTAAGCCCAGGTGAGGGAGCCGCCGCCTCCGGGACCGGAGGCGGCGGCTCTCCTGTGTCCGGGGGAAGGGTCCGCCGGTTCAGCCGCCCTCGCGGCCGAGGCTGCGGGCGCCGATATCCTGGCGGTAGAAGGCGCCCTCCCAGTGGATGCCGGCCACGCGCCGGTAGGCGGCCTGCCGGGCGTCCGCCAGCCGGTCGCCCAGCGCGCAGCAGCACAGGACCCGGCCGCCGTGGGTCACCACCTGCCCGTCGTCGTCGAGGGCAGTACCGCCGTGGAAGACCTTGGTATCGGCCGCCTCGGGCCCGTCGAGCCCCTCGATGACCGCGCCCCGCTCCACGGCCCCCGGGTAGCCGGCCGCCGCCATGACGACGCCGACCGCCGAGCGCGGCGCCCAGTCGAGGGGCGGGAGGCTGCCCAGGCGGCGCTGCAGCGCCGCCTGGCAGAGCTCGGCGAAATCCGACTGCAGGCGCATGAGCAGCGGCTGCGCCTCCGGGTCGCCGAGCCGGCAATTGTACTCCAGGACCCTGGGATCGCCGGCACCGTCGACCATGAGCCCGGCGTAGAGGAACCCCTGGTAGGGCCGCCCCTCCGCCGCCAGGCCGTGGACCGTGGGCCGGATGATCTCGTCCATGACGCGCTGGTGGAGGCGCTCATCCACCAGCGGTGCCGGCGAGTAGGCGCCCATGCCGCCGGTATTCGGCCCCTGGTCGCCGTCGTCGCGGGCCTTGTGGTCCTGGGAGCTGGCCAGGGCTACCACGTCCTCGCCGTCGACGAGGGCGATAAAGCTGAGCTCCTCGCCCTGCAGGCACGCCTCGACGACCACGCGCTGGCCGGCCTCGCCGAAGGCCTGCCCCGACAGCATGCGCTCGGCGGCGAGCAGGGCCTCGTCCTTGCTCGCCGCCACCTCGACCCCCTTGCCCGAGGCGAGGCCATCGGCCTTGATCACCAGCGGGGGCTGCTGCTCGCGGATGTACGCCGAGGCCGCCTCCAGGTCGTCGAAGCTCTGGTGGGCGGCGGTGGGGATGCCGTGGCGCGCCATGAAGGCCTTGGCGAAGGCCTTGGAGCCCTCCAGCTCCGCGGCGGCAGCGCTCGGCCCGAGGCAGGGGAGCCCGGCCTCCTCGAAGGCATCGACCACGCCGGCGACCAGCGGCGCCTCGGGGCCGACCACGGTGAAGGCGACCCCCTGCTCGCGGGCCAGCTGGACCAGCGCGGGGATGTCCCCGGCACCCACCTGGAGGTTACGGACCCGAGGCTCGCGGGCCGTCCCGGCATTGCCGGGCGCCACGAGCACCTCGTCGACCCCCTCAGAGCGGGCCAGCGACCACGCCATGGCGTGCTCCCGGCCGCCCCCGCCGATGACCAGTACCTTCATCCTCTGCCCCCTCGTGCCGGTTCAGTGGCGGAAATGGCGCATGCCGGTGAAGACCATCGCCAGGCCGTGCTCGTTGGCGGCGTCGATGACCTCCTGATCGCGCTTGGAGCCGCCGGGCTGGATGATCGCCGCGGCGCCCGCCTCGGCAGCCTGATCGACCCCGTCACGGAAGGGGAAGAAGGCGTCGGAGGCGAGCACCGAGCCCTGCAGGCTGAGGCCCGCATCGGCCGCCTTCTCGCAGGCGATGCGGGTGCTGAAGACGCGGCTCATCTGCCCGGCCCCGATGCCCAGGGTCCGCTGCCCCCCGGCGAAGACGACGGCGTTGGACTTGACGTGCCGGACCGCCTCCCAGGCGAAGCGCAGATCCGCCCACTCCGCCTCGCTCGGCTGGCGCTCGGTGGCCACCTGCAGGGCGTCCGGCGCGAGCACGGCGGTATCCCGCTCCTGGACCAGCAGCCCGCCGCGCACCCGCTTGAGGTCGATCTCGGGGCCCGGCTGCTCCGGCCAGCGCCCGGTCTCCAGGACGCGGACGTTCTGCTTGTCCCTGAAGCGCTCCGCGCCCGCCTCGGTGATCTCCGGGGCGATGACCACCTCGACGAACTGCCGGTCGAGGATGGCGCCGGCCACGTCGGCGTCGATGGTGTCGTTGAAGGCGATGATGCCGCCGAAGGCGGAGGTCGGGTCCGCCTCGAAGGCCTGCTCGTAGGCCGAGCCGAGGGTGCCGGCGCAGGCCACGCCGCAGGGGTTGGCGTGCTTGACGATGACGCAGGCCGGCGTCCGGAACGCCTTGACGCACTCCAGGGCGGCGTCGGTGTCGGCGACGTTGTTGTAGGAGAGCGCCTTGCCCTGGAGCTGCCGCGCCGTGGCGACGCTCGCCTCCCCCTGGTTGATGTCGCGGTAGAAGGCAGCGCCCTGGTGCGGGTTCTCCCCGTAGCGCATCTCCGCCGCCTTCTCCACCTGCAGGGTCCAGGTCTCCGGGAAGTCGCTGTGCTTGCCGCCCTGCGGATCGTGCTGGCCGAGGTAGCCGGCGATGGCGCCGTCGTAGCGAGCGGTGTGGGCGAAGGCCCGCGCCGCGAGGCGGTGGCGCAGGGCGCGGCTGGTGCCGCCGAGGCGCTGCAGCTCCTCGAGGACCTCCTCGTAGACCCCGGCCTCGGTGACCACCGCCACGTCGGCGTGGTTCTTGGCCGCGGCCCGGATCATCGCCGGGCCACCGATATCGATATACTCGATGGCATCGGCCAGGGCGCAGCCGTCATCGGCCACGGTCTGCTCGAAGGGGTAGAGGTTGACGCAGAGCAGGTCGATGGGGCCGATACCGTGCTCCGCCATCACCTCATCGTCCGTCCCGCGCCGGCCGAGCAGGCCGCCGTGGATGCGCGGGTGCAGGGTCTTGACCCGGCCTTCCATGATCTCCGGGAAGCCCGTCTCGGCCGAGACGCCCTTGACCGGTAGCCCGGCCTGCTCGAGCAGGCGCGCCGTCCCGCCGGTGGAGAGGAGCTCCACCCCCTGCTCGTGCAGGGCGCGGGCAAAGCCTTCCACCCCGCTCTTGTCGGATACGCTGATCAGGGCCCGCTGCACGGGCCGCACGCCGTCGTTGGTCGCCATAGTGGATCGCCCGGGTTCGGTCGTTGTCTAGTAGTGGTCGTCGATACCGTGCTCGCGCAGCTTCTTGCGCAACGTCGCCCGGTTCAGTCCGAGCAGCTGCGCCGCCCGAGTCTGATTCCCGGCGCAATAGGCCATCACGGCCTGGAGCATCGGGATCTCTACCTCGTTGAGCACCAGCCGGTAGAGCCCATTGCAGTCGTGGCCGTCGAGCTCCTTGAAGTAGTCATCCAGGGCCCGCGTCACGGCCTCGCGGATGGGGCTGCCCGCGTTGGCACGATCGCCCTGCTCAGGAGCCTGTCCAGGATCGGGCCCCTTGCTCGTCTGCATGCATGCCCCCTTTCGATCATCGGCAGAGAATACCGGGCCTCATCCCGTCCCGAAGGCAGCCTACGGCTGTGGCCGAGACGGCCTAGCCGTGCACCCCGCGCAGCTGCCAGGCACGCAGGACGAGGGGCCGAGCCGGGCCCGGGCATCGGATGTACAAGGGCTTGGCCCGCTCGTGCAGGCTGCGCGCGGGCGCTAGGCGGTCCGGGTGCCGCTGACCAGCGCCCAGTCGCCTCGAAAGCGCGGCGGGTCCCAGGCCACGTTCCCCTGGAAGGCGTCCATGACCTGCTGCTCCTGCCCCTGGAGGATCCCGGACAGGGCGACCCGCCCGCCGACGCGCACGGCGCCCCGAAGCTCCTCGGCCAGAGCCACCAGCGTAGCTGTAAGGATATTGGCGACCAGGAAGTCGGCGCAATACACCGGGCGCTCGTCGACGGCGTAGCTGGGTACCCGATCCGCGACGCCGTTGCGCTCGGCGTTCTCGCGGCTGGCGATCACGGCCTGCGGGTCGTTGTCCACCGCCGCGCAGGAGGCGGCACCCAGGCACACGGCGGCCACCGCGAGGACGCCGGAGCCGGCGCCGTAGTCGAGCCCGTGCCACCCCTCCAGGGCCTCACCGTCCAGCCACGCCAGGCACAGCGCGGTGGTCTCGTGGCTCCCGGTGCCGAAGGCCAGGCCCGGGTCGAGCCGGATGGGGACAGCCCCGTCGGGGAGGTCCGGCTCGGTGCTGCTGGGCACGATCCAGAGCCGCTCGCCGAAGGACATGGGGTGGAAGTAGTCGAGCCACGCCCGCTCCCAGGCCTGGTCCTCGAGCACCTCGGTCCGCCAGCCCTGCAGGCGGTCGCCGAGCTGGCCGGTGAGCTTGCGATGGAGCCTCTCCAGATCGGCCCCCTCGGGGAAGAGCGCCGTGACCCGGATCCGCTCCCAGAGGGGGCGCTCGCCCACGCCCGGCTCGAGGAGCGCGGTGCCGTCATCGGACTGGTAGGTCTGGGCCAGGGCGCCGGCACGCTCCAGGGCCTGATCGGCCGTATCGAGGTCGGCGGCTGCCACCTCCAGGGTAAGCTGCAGTTGCGGCACGGCTCAGACGCCTTGGCGGGGGGAGGGCGGGACCACCGAGCAGGCGGCCTGCTCCCGGGTGTAGAAGCAGCCGTCGCGCTCGAAGCCGGAGACGACCCGCTGCTTGACCGCGATCACGCGGCCCCGCTCGTCGCGCTCGCTGATGAGCTCCTCCGGCAGGCCGTCGAGGCGGTGGAAGGGAGCCGGCTGGCCGTCGCAGCTACAGGAGATATAGATGGCGCCGGTCTCCGTATCCAGGAACGCCGGCCGGAAGCCGTGGTCCCGGCTGCAGGCGCTGACGCCGCCGGTCCCCTGAAACGCGGTGTTCTCTTGTTGCAGCCGCTCTGCCGTAAGGGCGCGGGCCATCGAACCACCTCCGAACATCGACGCCACCAGGCTGCCGTCAGGCGCGCCACGGCCTGCCCGCGGCGAGCAGCGGCGCCCTGTATCAGCCCTTCTGGTAGTTGGACACCGCGTGCTCGATTTCAGCTCGCGCCGCGTCGGCCCCCTTCCAGTCCCGGATCTGGACCCACTTGCCCGGCTCCAGGTCCTTGTAGTGCTCGAAGAAGTGGCTGATCTCCTGGAGCAGGCTGGCGGGCAGGTCGTCGGGACCCTGGACGTGGGTGTAGTCCGGGGTCAGCTTCTCCACCGGGACAGCGATGAGCTTCGCGTCCTCGCCGGACTCGTCGGCCATCTCCAGCACGCCCACCGGGCGGCACGGGATCACGGAGCCGGCCATCAGCGGCAGCGGCGTGATCACCAGGGCGTCCACCGGATCGCCGTCGTCGGCGAGGGTATGCGGGATGAAGCCGTAGTTGCACGGGTAGTGCATGGCCGTCTGCATGATGCGGTCGACGGTCAGCGCCCCCGTGTCCTTGTCCACCTCGTACTTGACCGGCCCGCCGCGGAGCGGGATCTCGATCACGATATTGACGTCGTCCGGAATCGACCGGCCGGCAGGGACAGCATCCAGGTTCATGCAACCTCTCCGTTAAACAGGCACTTCGTTGATGCGCGCGGGTCAAGAATGCCGCGCACTCTAACGCCGTTGCTGCGCCGCGACAAGCGACTTGTGCCGCGGCGCGACGCCGGACCGCTGCCTATGCCAGCGCAACCCCTCGAGCCAGTCAACTGCGGCAAGCGGTAGCGGCACCGCTTGCTGTACGATAGGGGTCGCTGAGCCCGAATCCCAGGAGAGCTCATGGGTTCCCTGCTGCAGACGCTTCTCGGGATCTGCGCCCTCCGCGAGGGCCCCCAGGACCTGCCCTACGCGCCGCAACAGCTGATCGGGGTCATCGCAGGCAACGCCGTGGTGACCTACATCGCGGTCGCGAACCTGCCGGATACCGGGACGGTCGTCCCGCAGGTGGCCATGGCCGCGATCTTCGCGCTGGCGTTCCTGTACGGACTGCTCGCCCTGTACGGCCTCCAGGCCCGCTTCGTGCAGAGCGCGACGGCGCTGTTCGGCACCGACATGATCATCAACCTGCCGGTGGCCGCGCTGACCTTCCCCCTCGCCACCCACGGGACCGAGGACGCGCCGGGAGCGGCCACCGCCATCCTCTTGCTCTGGTTCTGGCAGGTCGCCATCCTCGGGCATATCTTTCGGCATGCCCTGGAGATCCGCCTGACGTGGGGCGTACTCCTGGCGCTGGCCTACAGCTTCCTGAACATCCAGGCCGTCCAGCTGGCGGCCGGCTGACCCGAACGAGCCATGAAGATCCACATCCTCGGTATATGCGGCACATTCATGGGCGGGGTCGCCCTGCTCGCCCGGGAGAGCGGCCACGCCGTCGAGGGCAGCGACACCGGTGCCTGGCCGCCCATGAGCGAGATCCTCGAGCACGCCGGCATCCCGGTGCACAGCGGCTACGAGATCGGCGCCCTGGAGCCGGCGCCGGACCGGGTGCTCATCGGTAATGCCCTCTCCCGCGGCAATCCGGCCGTGGAGTACACCCTGGACCGGGGCCTGGCCTACCGCTCCGGGCCGGGCTGGCTGGCGGAGAGCATCCTCGACGACCGCTGCGTCGTGGCCGTCGCCGGCACCCACGGTAAGACCACGACCGCCTCCATGGCCGCCTGGATCCTGGAGCGCTGCGGCCTCGACCCGGGCTTCCTCATCGGCGGGGCCCCCGGCTTCAGCGAGCGCTCGGCGCGGCTGGGGACCGGATCGCCCTTCGTCGTCGAGGCGGACGAGTACGACACCGCCTTCTTCGACAAGCGCGCCAAGGCGGTGCACTACCGCCCCCGCGTGCTGGTGCTCAACAACCTCGAGTACGACCACGCCGACATCTATCCGGACCTGGCGGCCATCGCCACGCAGCTCCACCACGCGGTGCGCACCGTCCCTGGCGGCGGCCAGGTGGTGGTCAACGGCGACGACCCGAACCTGCCCGCGGTCCTGGAGCGCGGCTGCTGGAGCCCCGTGGCCCGCGTCGGCTTCGGCGCGGACAACGACTGGCGCATCCGCTACGACGCCCGGGGCGGCGCCGAGCTGCTCCACGCAGGCGCGACCCTCGGCGCCCTGCGGCCGCCGCAGCCGGGGCGCCACAACCTGGCCAACGCCGCTGCCGCCATCGCCGCCGCCGTGTCCGCCGGCGCCGACGCGGAGCGGGCGCTGCAGGCGGCCAACGAGTTCCCCGGCGTGCACCGGCGCCAGGAGCTCCGCGGGGAGGCCGGCGGCGTCGAGGTCTTCGACGACTTCGCCCACCACCCGAGCGCCGTGGCAGCCACCCTGGAGGCGCTGGCCGAGCCCGGCCGGCGCTTGCTGGCGGTGCTCGAGCCGCGCTCGAACACCATGCGGATGGGCCTCCACCAGCACGAGCTCCGCCAGGCCCTGGAGCGCGCCGATCGCGCCTTCGTCCTCGCCCCCGGAGATCTGCCGTGGTCCGTGGCCGACGCCCTCGCCCCCCTCGGCGGGCGCGCGCACACCGCCCCGGACGTGGCCGCCCTGGCCGAGCAGGTCCTGGCCGAGGCGCACCCCGGGGATCGCCTGGTGGTCATGAGCAACGGCACCTTCGGCGGCATCCACGAGCGGCTGCTCGACGGGCTGAGGGAGCGCGGCGAGCGATGAGCGGGGTCACCGTCGCCCTCACCGGCGCCTCCGGCGTCCCCTACGGCCTGCGCCTGGTCCAGGCCCTGGCCGGGGCCGGCGAGTCGGTCCACCTGCTCACCTCCGAGGCCGGCCGCGTCGTCGCCGGGATGGAGACGGGCACCCCCCTGCCACGGTGCAGCGGCGAGCTGCACCGGCACCTGTGCCAGCGCCTGGCGCTGGCGCCGGAGCAGCTGCACGTCTACAGCGAGCAGGCGTGGACCTCGCGGCTGGCCTCCGGCTCCGCCGCGCCGCAGCGCATGGCCATCTGCCCCTGCACCACGGGCACCCTGGCGGCCGTCGCCGGGGGGCACTCCAACAGCCTGCTCGAGCGCGCCGCCGACGTGGTCCTCAAGGAGCGGGGCCGGCTGGTGCTCGTCCCCCGGGAGACGCCCCTGTCCGCCGTCCACCTGGAGCACATGCTCGCCCTCGCCCGCCTCGGCGCCGTGGTGCTGCCGGCCAATCCGGGCTTCTACCACCAGCCGCAGCGGATCGAGGACCTGATCGACTTCGTCGTCGCCCGCGTCCTCGACCACCTGGACGTGGCGCACGACCTGGGCCCCCGATGGGGGGAGGAGACGCCCACCGATGAGCGATGAGCTGCACCTGTTCCCGTTGCAGACGGTGCTCTTCCCCGGCGGGCGCATGACGCTGCGCATCTTCGAGCGCCGCTACCTGGACCTGGTCAGCCACTGCCTGCGCAACGACCGCGATTTCGGGGTCTGCCTGATCCAGGACGGCCACGAGACAGGCGAGGCGGCGCGGCCGCACAACGTCGGCACCTCGGTGCGCATCATCGACTGGGACCAGCGCCGCGACGGGCTGCTGGGGATCACCGTGGCGGGGCAGCAGCGCTTCGAGATCGTCGAGCGCGAGGCGCCGCAGGGGCAGGCGCAGCGGGCCCGGGTCCGGTGGCTGGCAGGGCCGCCGCCGGCCGCGCCCCTGGCGGCGGAGCTACAGCCGCTGGCCGATCTGCTGGCGCGGATCCTGGACCAGCTCGGCGGGGNGTACGGATCCATGCCGCGGCGGCTGGACGATGCGGACTGGGTCAGCGCCCGGCTCTCGGAGCTGCTGCCGATCCCCACGGAGGCGAAGCAGCTGCTGCTGGAGATCGACGCCCCGGCGGAGCGCCTGGAGCTGCTCCGGCAGGCGCTGGCGACGGCGTCGGGCTCGGTGCACGACGATGATGGGGACGGCGGATGAGCCCGGTGGCGCGACGCCGCCGGGGCGTCCGCTGAGCGCGGCCCCGGAGCGCCGCGCAGCCTGGCTCGCCGGGCTCACGCCCCGCCTCGCTCCCGGAGCCAGCGCGCTGGCAGGATCCGTACCGGCTGGGCCGGCATCCGGGCGCGCAGATCCGCCGGGCCGGCCAGCTCGGCGACGGCCTGGGCACGCTCGGCGGGGGTCGCCACCCGCGATCCGACCAGCGCCACCGGCCAGCTGGGCTGGACCCGCTCGACCGTCAGGCCCACCAGCCAGGGGGCGCCAGGCACGCCGGGCATCTCGACCCGCGCCGGCCACAGCCGGAGCACAAGGCGGCGCTGCCTGTCGATAGGCCGAACCCCGACCAGGGCCGGGAGCCGGCCGCGGTGCCAGCGCGGCAGCGGCGCCATGCGCGCGAGGTCCGGCTCCGGCTGCAACCAGCGCAGGGCCCCGTACAGCCCCCGCTCCGGCCGATGCCAGCCGGACGGCCCGTCGATCCGCGCCTCGAGCGCCTCCGGCGTGGCCAGCCACTGCGCGGCGACCGGCCGCCGCCCGCCATCGAGCCAGCGCAGATCCCGGCTGAGGGGATGGGCCGGGCCGACCTGGAGCCACTCGCTGACCGACAGCTCCGGCCGCTCGGCCCGGGCCACGCAGCGCTCGCCCGCCTCGGGCCAGGCCTGGACAGCGCGCCCCGCCACCGCGGCGAGCAGCACCACGGCGACGACGGCTGGCAGGGCACGCTCCCGGGGGCGCCACAGGGAGGCGCTGCGCGCCAGCACGACCAGCCCGGCCACGACCGCCCCGGCCAGCACCCCGCCGAGGGCGTCCGTGGGCCACCTCTGGCCGGCCACGACGCTGCTGGCGCCGACGAGCAGCGGGACCGCCACCCCGAGGAGCCGCACCGGCCGCCGCCACCGGCCATAGGCCACGGTGGCCAGCACGCCGGTGGCGAGGACCAGGGCCGTGAGGCCCGCCAGCGCCGCCGAGGGGAAGGCGAGGGGCGGCGCCCCGCGGTAGAGCGGCGCCGGCTCGGCCCCGTGGCCGCCGGGCCAGCCGAGCAGGAGCGCCAGCGCTACAGCGCCGGGGACGATCAAGGCCAGCACCAGCGCCACCCGCCGACGGCCGCGGCGCAGGATCCAGCCTATCGCGGCGAGCCAGGCAGGCACCCAGACCCAGGGATCGAGGAGGAGGGCCGGCACGACGAGGAGGCTGCACCCCCAGTCCGGGAGACCGGCCACCAGCAGGGCGAGGAGGGCCTCATCCAGCAGCGTCGGCCCGCCCCATGCCCATTGCCGCAAGGCCAGCAGCACCAGCACCGCCACCGCGCCCCACCAGAGCCACCCCGTCCCGTGGCTGAACGCCCGCAAGGCGTGCCGAGGCCCGCTCAGGGCGCGGCTGGCCGCCGGGTGGAGCCGCTCCCAGGCCCGCCCGCGCCAGGCGATGAGCGCCGCGGCCCGGCGCAGCCGCGGCGCGAGCAGGTACCGGGCGAACCACCACACGGCCCAGGCGCCGGCGCCTGCCACCAGCAGCAGCGCCACCAGCCGCATCGCCACCGAGGCGGCCACGGCCAGCGAGGCCCCGAAGACCAGTCCGGGCACGAGGTAGGCCGGCGCCCAGGCGAGCGCCGCGAAGAAGGTCACGGCAAGGAACGAGCGTGCCGGCATGCGCAGCGTACCGGCGATGATGGGGACGATCCCGCGGATGGGCCCGATGAAGCGACTGAGGACCAGGCCCTTGCCGCCGTGGGCGGCGAACAGGGCATCCCCCCGCGCCAGGAGATCGGGGTAGCGGCTCAGGGGCCAGTAGGTGCGCAGCCGGTGGCCGTAGCGGCAGCCGAGCCAATAGCCGAGGCTATCGCCGAGCAGGGCGCCGAGGAAGGCCGCGGCCAGGGTCGGCCACAGGGGCAGGTGGCCGGTGCCCACAAGGGCGCCGGCGACGAACAGCAGCACGGCGCCGGGGAGCAGGGTCCCCACCACCGCCATGCCCTCGCTGAAGGCCATGGCGAAGACGGCCAGCAAGGCCCAGGCGGGGTATTCAGCGAGCCACTCCAGTACCGGCTGTGCCCACGCAAGATCCATCGGCGCCTAGCCCGAGCGCTCTATCCCTCACTTCCGTGGATTCGACCGAAAAAAGAGCGAGTCGCCGGGACGCATCCCGGCGGCTCGCTCCTGGCCCCACCGACGCCGATCGGCTCGCGCTCACACCCGGGCGAAGGCGCGCTCCGCGGCGTCCAGCGTCTCCTGCACGGCGGTCTCGTCGTGGGCCAGGGAGACGAAGCCGGCCTCGAAGGCCGCCGGCGCCAGGTAGACGCCCTCCTCCAGCATGGCGTGGAAGAAGCGGTTGAACGCCTCTAGGTCGCAGTCCTTGACCTGCTCGAAGCGGGTCACCGGCGCGTCGTCGGTGAAGAACAGGCCGAACATGCTGCCCGCCTGGTTGACGGCCAGCGGCACCCCGGCGGCGTCGGCCCGCTGCTTGATGCCGTCGGCGATCTCGGCGGTGGTCCGCTCGAGGCCCTCGAAGGCGCCCGGGGCGGTGATCTTCTCCAGCGTGGCCAGGCCGGCCGCCATGGTGACCGGGTTCCCGGCGAGGGTGCCCGCCTGGTAGACGCCGCCGACGGGGGCGAGCTGCTCCATGACGTCGCGCCGGCCGCCGAAGGCGCCCACCGGCATGCCGCCGCCGATGACCTTGCCCAGGCAGGTCAGGTCCGGCGTGATGCCGTAGCGCCCCTGGGCGCCCTGCGGGCCCACGCGGAAGCCGGTCATCACCTCGTCGAAGATCAGCAGCGAGCCGTGCTGCTGCGTGACCTCCCGGAGCTTCTCCAGGAAGCCGGACTCCGGCGGGACGCAGTTCATGTTGCCGGCCACCGGCTCGACGATGAGCGCGGCGATGTCGTCGCCGTGCTCGTTGAAGCACTGCTCCACCGCCTCGGCGTCGTTGTACGGCAGCGCGATGGTATCGGCGACCACCGACTCGGGCACGCCGGGGCAGCCGGGCACGCCCAGGGTCAGCGCGCCGGAGCCGGCCTGCGCCAGGAGGGCGTCCACGTGGCCGTGGTAGTTGCCCTGGAACTTGACGATCTTGTTGCGGCCGGTGTGCGCGCGCGCCACGCGCAGGGCGCTCATGGTCGCCTCGGTCCCGGAATTGACCAAGCGCGCCATCTCCAGGGAGGGGATCTGGTTAACCAAAAAGCGCGCCAGGTCGACCTCGCCCTCCACCGGCGTGCCGAAGGACAGCCCCTTGGCCGCCGTCTCCTGGACGCGCTTCATGATATCCGGATCGGCGTGGCCGGCGACCAGCGGCCCCCAGGAGCAGACGTAGTCGACGTAGCGCTTGCCGTCGGCGTCCCACATGTACGGCCCTTCGCCGCGCTCGAAGAAGATCGGCGTGCCGCCGACCCCCTTGAAGGCGCGCACCGGGGAGTTGACGCCGCCGGGGATCAGCTCCCGGGCCTGCTGGAAAAGCTCTTGGGTGCGCTGCATGGGGTTCTCCTCTCGTCTGGCTTCGGCTTCAGGGCGGGATTCTACCGATTGCGCTGCCACTCGGCGACGAGCTGCCGGGCCGCGGCCTCGGGGTCCTCGGCCCCGAACAGGGCACTGACCACCGCGGCCGCATCCGCCCCGGCTGCGGCCACCTCCCCGATGTTCGCCGCGTCGATGCCGCCGATAGCCACCGTGGGGCAGCCGGTAGCCTCGCGCCCCCGGGTGAGCAGCTCCATGGGCGCCAGCTGGGAATCCGGCTTGGTCGGCGACGGGTAGATGCTGCCGAAGGCCACGTAGTCGGCGCCCTCGGCGACCAGGCGCCGCGCCCGGGCCAGGTCGTCGTAGCAGGAGGCCCCGATCCAGGCGCCTGCACCCAGGCGTTGCCGGGCCTCGGCGACGGCCCCGTCCTCGCGGCCCAGGTGCACGCCGTGGGCCGCCGCCGCTGCCGCCAGCTCGATGTCGTCGTTGACCAGGAACAGGGCCCCGTAGCCCTCGCAGAGCTGCCGCAGCGCGGCCGCCTCCGCGTACCGGCGCTGGCGGTCCTCGCCCTTGTCGCGGTACTGCACGACCCGGACCCCGCCGCGCAGCACGGCCGCCACGGCCGCCTCGAGGTCGGCCCGCGGCTGGGTGACCGCATAGACGCCGGCTACCGCTGCTGCCCGATCCGCCATGGCGGGCCTCAAGCCTCCATCACCTCGAAGGCCTCCCTGCCGGCGCCGCATTCCGGGCAGAGGAAGTCCTCGGGCAGGTCCTCGAAGGGGGTCCCCGGCTCGATACCCAGCTCCGGCACGCCCTGGCTCTCGTCGTACATCCACCCGCACACCGTGCATACCCAGATACGCTCAGCCACTTGTCGCCTCCATCCGTTGCAATTGCTCGGTTGCAGCTCACTCTACCAGAGCCTGGCCCCGCGCCCGACCCCGCGGCTCGTCCACGCCCAGCCCCACCAGGAAGGCAGCGGCGAACAAGGCGGCGCACAGGAGGATCGCCGACTGCAGGCCTATCGCCGCCTGCAGGGCACCCACCGCCACCAGGCCGAAGGCGGCGGCGAGCTTCGTCGACACCCCCCAGAAGCCGAAGAGCTCGGCGGACCGCCCCGGCGGGGCGAGGAGACCCACCAGGGTACGCCCCGCCGACTGACACGAGCCCAGCGCCAGGCCGGCAGCACAGCCAGCGGCGAGGAAGACGTACTGCGCCTGCCACTGCGTGCCGAGCAGCC
>JGI1684J13235_1000208_pt1 | contig 22314 bp, 24 predicted proteins | sample PonA232FremontCA_2_FD_13235 | JGI IMG/M metagenome (IMG submission 13235) | reverse complement strand
AGAAGATCAAGGAGAAGAAGGAGCAGGAGGAGAAGGAAGAGCGGGCGCGCGAGGACATGTTCGACGAGTCGGCTACAGAAGCTTAGCGCCGTCGTCGCAGACGCGTGTCACGTCCTCGAAACCGCTGATAACGCCGTCGTCTCCCGTACCGTACACCGTCTCCCCCAACATAGCCATACCTGCCTTACCTCCTGAGGAACGGATATCGCCGACCCCCTCCTCGACGCGTTCCGTTGTAAGACCCGCTTCGAGAGCGAACTCCCACGAAAGGTCGACAAGCTCCTGTATGCTGGGATCCTTGAGAAGACCGTCAAGCGCCGACTCGCCAGCCTTGTCGACGCGTTCCATCGCCTCGTCGTCTTCGAGTACGTCGGCTGTTTCGAGGCTACCGAAGACGGTGTATCCGATACGCGGGTCGTCGTGTTCGACGCTCCCGAACAGACCTATCTCTGGCGCGCCGGGTTCGACGCGGGTTACGATACCGCCTATCGACTGAGGTACGACGTCGCCGAGACCCGTTCCCGCGAGAACGTCGGCGACGTGCGCCGCGGCTATCGTCTGTTCGTCATCGTGTCCTAAGGAGAACTCCTCGTTGGCGGCTATGGAGGTCGCAAGCGCCGCGGCTCCGCTGACACCGAAGCCGGATCCGACAGGGACGTCCGTCCCGATATCAACGCCTGCGGTCACCTCCAGCATCTCCAAGACGCGTTCGACGGGTTCGAAGTCAACCCCCTCGCCGTCGAGCGTCACCGTCGTCTCCTCGGCGTCGTGTACATCGACCGTCACGCCGTCGTCGACTACGATACCTGCGCCGCGCGAACCCGTGTCGAGGGGATCGTCGCGTCTAACCGCGGCGAAGAAAGCCGTGATATGTCCGGGTGCGAATGCTCGTGTCAATCTGTCACCTCAGGGCGCGAGGCGCTGTCGGTCGCGCGGGAACAGGACGACCTCGCGGACGTTTTCTATGTCGAGCATCGTGGCGAGGAGGCGTTCGAGACCCAGACCCCATCCTGCATGAGGCGGCATACCGTAACGGAAACCGCGTAGGTAGTACTCGAACTCCTCGGGTTCGAGACCCTGCGCCTCTATCTCCTTACGTAGACGGTCAACACGGTGCTCGCGCTGACCCCCGCTCATAAGCTCCATACGCGGATGCATCATGTCGTACGCGCGCGCCGTCTCGTCGTCCTTCATTACGTAGAAAGGCTTCGCGTCCGCGGGCCAGTCCGTAACGAAGTAGTGCTCGCCGATCGCGTCGCCGAGCGCCGTCTCCGCCTCGGTCGTCAGGTCGTCGCCCCATTCGAGCTGGTGCTCGATCCCCTCGGAGTTGGCGAGCTCTATAGCCTCATCGTAGGTCAGGTACTCGAAAGGCGTTTCAGGCACCTCAAGGTCGACACCGATAGCGTCAAGCTGTTCCTGACAGTCCTCGTAGACGCGTTCGTACGCCGAGACCGTTACGTCCTGACAGAACTCCATCGCCTCGTCGTCGTCGACAAACGCGCTCTCGAAGTCGATGCTCGTAGCCTCGTTGAGATGGCGCGGCGTGTTGTGCTCCTCGGCGCGGAAGATAGGTCCTATCTCAAAGACGCGTTCGAGACCGCTACCGACCATCATCTGCTTGAACAGCTGTGGCGACTGGTTCATGAACGCCTCGCGCTCGAAGTACGAGATGGGGAAGAGGTCGGTTCCGCCTTCGGTTGCGGTTGCGACGATCTTGGGAGTGTTTATCTCCGTCGCGTTGAGTTCACGGAACTTCTTCCTCAGAGCGTCCTGTACCTCACCGCGTATCTCGAAGATAGCCTTCACCTCGTCCTTACGCAGGTCGAGCGTCCTGTTGTCGAGACGCGTCGGTAGCTCCGCGTCTACCTTCCCCGACGGGTCGAGGGGTAGTTCGGGTTCCGCCTCGTTCAGAACGTCTAACCCCGTCGGTAGTATCTCGATACCCGTCGGCGCGCGCTCCTCCTCCTCGACGGTTCCTTCGACAGCGACCACACTCTCGCGCGAGAGCGACGTACCGCGTTCGACGAGTTCTTCGTCGACCGAGTCGTCCAACTTTATCTGCACCTTCCCCGACGTGTCGCGGAGTATGACGAACGCTATACCTCCGAGGTCACGTACCTCGTGTACCCAGCCCTTGACGACGACATCCTCACCCGGTGTAAGTTCGGCGGCGTAGCTTCTTTCCATACGTCTAAGGGTCGCTCTCACGTTTCATATCTTCCGGTTCCTGTCTACGTAGACGTTCCTCAACCGACCGTGCGTGCGCCTCAAGACCCTCGGCGCGTGCGAGCGTCGTGACCGTCTCCGCGAGGCGCTCGACACCTTCCTCGTCGAGACGTTGGTACGTCGTAGCGCGTACGAAGTCGTCGACGTTAAGCCCTCCGTGAAGACGCGCACCGCCTCCCGTCGGTAGGACGTGGTTGGTACCTGTCGCGTAGTCGCCCGCCGCAACGGGCGTGTTCGTTCCGAGGAAGACGGAACCGGCGTTACGTATACGTCTGAGAACGGCGTCGTCATCACGCGTTACGACCGAGAGATGTTCGGGTGCGTACTCGTTTGCAAAGCCTATGCACGCGTCGAGGTCGCCGACGAGTATCTCACACGTCGCCGCACTCATCGTCTCGGAGCGTTCCGCGTCTTCGACACGTCTCTCGACCTCATCGGCGACATCACGCGCGAGTTCACCGTCGGTCGTTGCGAGTACGGCGCTCGCGTCGGCGTCGTGCTCCGTCTGTGCAACCATGTCGGCGGCTATGTTTCCGGCGTCGCCCGTGCTGTCGGCGATAACGACCACCTCGCTCGGTCCCGCGGGGAACTCGATACGCGCCCCGTCGTCGTCACGTACCTGTCTCTTCGCCTCCGTGACGTAGACGTTTCCGGGACCTACGACGGCGTCGCAAGACGCGACCGTCTCGGTTCCGTACCCCATCGCCGTGATAGCCTGCGCCCCGCCGACGCGGTAGACGTCGTCAGCGCCCGCAACGTCAAGGGCGGCGAGCGTTGCGTCCGGAACCGGCGGCGGCGTACACGCAACGACGCGTTCGACGCCTGCGACGCGCGCCGGTATCACCGTCATAAGAGCCGTTGAGGGATACGCCGCGCCGCCGCCGGGTACGTAAGCCCCCGCCGAGCCGAGGGGTACGAAACGCCTGCCGACCTCGATACCGTTTTCGGACGCACTCCGGTCGTCTCGTACCTGTTTCTCATGGAAGCCGCGTATCCTTTCCGCCGCGTCGTCTACGGCGCGTAGAACGCCGTCGTCGCACGCGTCGCGCGCATCCTCAATACGGTCATCCGAAACCCGTATCTCCTCAACCTCCACGCCGTCGAACTCGCGCGTGTACCCGCGCAGAGCTTCGTCGCCCTTCTCACGAACCTTCTCCACTATAGGGCGTACGTCCTCCTCCACGTCCGCCGACGGAGTACGGTCGATGATGGAAGCACGCTCTTCGCGCGAGACTGAGTCGAAACGGAGGACGCGCATTCAGGCGTCACCCTCCGACTGTCCGGGTTCTCCGACGGCTTCTGTCGGCAGGTTCGCGTATATCTCCTCCTCCAGCTCCGTCGCGCTACCGAAGCTTTCGTCGTTGATCTCGGATATCACACGTCCGAGACTCTCTTCACCGTCGGCGAGCAGGAGCGTCGTTTCGCCGATGCTCTCTATAGCCTCCTCGCCGGTGACCGGATATTCGAGTTCTTCGAGCAGTCCGTGGATCTCGTTGAGCTTTGTTCCCATACGGATCATGACGTGCGGTTCGGTATTAACGGTGGCGACCGGTGGTTGTTTAACCGCGCGCCGGCTATACTGCGTATGCCCTCGGTTCTTATCTACGACGGCGACTGCGTCTACTGCTCCGCCGCGGCGAAGGCGCTACACCGTCTCGGCGACGTCGACGGTTTACCGTGGGAAGACGAGACGGCGCAACGTTTCCTCCGGTCACAGTTCGGTGAGGAGCCTTTTGCTATGTTCCTCGTCGATCTCGACGAGGGAAACGTCTACGCCGGACGGACGGCGGCGGGCGAACTCGCAGAACGCGCAGGTATGCCGTCGCTCGCAAGCGACCTCGTGGTTTCGGAGTACGGCGGCATATCGAAGGTCGTCGGAGTCGCATCGCGCAGGGAACGCGAACCCGACGACTACCACGGTGTCTACGACCTACGCGAAAGGGCACGCACCGACGCAGAGGCTCTCGCCGAGGCGTCGGAAGCCGTATCGGGTTCGGAGACGGGTTAGGAACCGTCGAGGCTGTCGTCCGACCACAGGTCGAGGTCGGTCGTTTCGTCGTGTTCACGCTCTACACGTCCGTCGAACTCACGGACGTAAACCTCACCCGCGAACGCCGTCGCGGAGTCGAGATGTCCCCCGACGGTGCTCCCATCCTCACGCGTCAGAAGGGCGTGTGTATGCGCGAACCTCTCGCCGTTGAGGAAGGATACGTTACCGACGGCGGTTGCGACCTCGAACGGTTCGTCAAACTCCTTGGGCAGGTACTCCTTCGTATCCTGATCGTAGAACCAGATGGTGGCGTCGGTCGCCGCACCCATACCGTTGAACCACGCGGCGTCTATACCTTCCTCGTCGGCGAACTCCTCTATCTGTCCGCGCCAGTCACGTCCGTTTTCGAGACGCAGGAGGTACTCGCGTCCGCCCTCGAACTGTCTGTAAGGCATGTGAGAGACGTGCGAACCGCGACGCATAAGCCCACCGGTGCTTCCGTACGGCAAAGACGGTTCCGACACCTGCTCACACTGCCACGAATCCGTCTTCTCTTTCCGTACCACAACCACAAAGACGGTTCCGTCACAGTTCGAACCGTGAACGAAGCCACGCGGTACCGTCTGATCTACCTCGCGTACTTCGCCGCACTGAGCGGCTTTGGAACCTTCCGCAACATCTTCCTCGAGGATATAGGCATGACGGGGGTTCAGATGGGCATCATAGGAGCGACGATCACCGTCGCGGCGACTGCGGCACAGCCCGTCTGGGGCTTAGTTACGGACTGGAAAGGCGCACAGCGCGAGGTTCTCGTGGTCGCGGCGGCGGTTACGGCAGTCGCCGTCCTCGCGTATCCTCTCGCACCGCGTTTCGAGGCGACGTTCGCGGTGCTCTTCGCCGGGACGGTCGTTTACGCCGTATTCTACGCTCCTATATCGCCTATCACCGACTCGCTCGTCCTTTCGACAGGCGTCGAGTACGGGCGCGTACGTGCGTTCGGTAGCATCGCCTTCGGTCTCGGTAGCCTCGGGTACGGCTTTCTCATCGCCGAACTCGGTAGCGGCGTTATCTTCTACGTCTACTCTCTCGGCATGGCGGCGCTCGTCGTCGCGGCGTGGGGCGTTCCGTCGCGCGACGCGAACACAGTCGGTGTCGTAGGACGCGACGCCGTACGTCTCGTTACCGACAGGGAGTTCCTACTACTGCTCGCGTCCGCCTCCCTCGTCGGCTTCACGCTGTTATCGGGGAACGACTTCTTCTCCGTCTACGTACGCGAGATAGGAGGCTCAGACACGACGACGGGAGTCGCATGGTTCGTTCTCACAGTCGTGGAGGCGATAGGCTTCGTCTACCTGTTCCGTCTCACTTCGCGTTACAGATACCTGCTCGCACTCGGTGGCTTCGCGTACGCGGTCAAGTACGCCGTCTACTACCTCGTATCGTCGCCCGGCGTCGTGGTTGTCTCACACCTCGTCACGGGTGTCTCGTTCGCGGCTTTCTACCTCGCCGCCGTCTCACTCGCCGACTCACTCGCCCCCGACTCGTTGTCATCAACGGCGCAGACGCTCGTCTGGAGCGCCACGTTCGGCGCGGGAGCGGGCGCGGGACAGCTGGTCGCGGGCGCTCTCGTTGACTCCGTCGGTGTCTCTTCGATGTACGGCGTTCTCGCCCTTATCGCCGCCGCGGGCGGGGCGGTCGCGCTTCTGATAAGGACGGAGCACGGTGACGCGACAGGGGGCGACGAAGCCGCGTTGCGTTCGCGGTAGTCAGAGGAAATGACCGAGATCCCTCTTCTTCTTGACGAGCGTCTCGACAAACGCGAGGAAGAAGAGACCTGCAAGCAGAGAGAAGCCGACGGTTCCGATACCGTTCCCAGACACGTAACGTTCGGCGGCGAGGGTTGCGAACGCTATCGTGCCCGCGACCTCGACACGCATCTCGACCCTGAGCTGTATCTCCTCGGTCGTCTGCTGTACCTCGTCGGTCAGGTTCCTTATCTCCCCTTCGAGGCTCTCCACCCGTCCCACCAGCTGTTCGGCGTCCTGCACGATACCGGGCGCGCTGTCGACGACCTCCTCTATCTCCTGTAGGTCGTTGATAAGCTTCCTCATGCTCTGTACGTTCTCTCTGGTTTCGGACAGCATAGACGGGGTAAGGACGCGGAACGGATGAGTTCGGCGGTATGATGAGACCGGTCGGGACGGGCAAGCCATAAGGGTCGGCGTATCCAAACCATACTCGATGAGAGACAAGGAGAAAGATGCCGCTGTGGAGGACGGAGAGACGACGCAGATCTCGAAGCCCGACTACCATATGGAGAACCACACCGCATGCCAGACGTGCGGATGGACGAAAAATGCTCTTGTAGGAGATGGCAAGTGTTATAAGTACGTCTTCTACGGCATAGAGTCACACCGTTGCGTCCAGATGACGCCCGTCGTGACGTGTAACGAAAGATGCGTCTTCTGCTGGCGCGACCATGAGGGACACGCATGGGAGGTTGACGCCGAATGGGACGACCCCTCGGCGGTCGCCGACGCGAGCATAGAGCTACAGCGTAAGCTTCTCGGCGGGTACAAGGGCAACGACGACGTGCCGGAGGAACGTTTCGAGGACGCAATGAAGCCGCGGCACGTAGCCATCTCGCTCGACGGAGAGCCTACGCTCTACCCGTACCTCCCCGAACTCATCGACGAGTTCCACGACCGTGGGATCACGACGTTCCTCGTCTCTAACGGGACGAACCCCGACGTTATCGCCGACTGTGAACCCACGCAGACGTACATCAGCGTCGACGCGGCGGATCGCCAAACCTTCGACGAGGTGGTGCGTGCGGTCGACGGCGACGCGTGGGACTCGCTCATGGACACCCTCGACGTACTCGCCGACAAGGACGGGCGCACCGTCGTACGTACGACGCTCATCGACGGATGGAACGACGACGACCCTGAGGGGTTCGCGCGTCTGTACGAACGCGCCTCGCCCGACTTCATAGAGACGAAGGCGTACATGCATGTCGGACATTCGCGCGCGCGCCTCGACCGCGATGCGATGCCCGAACACGAGGACGTGCAGGAGTTTACGGATACGGTGCAGGAGGAACTCGACGGCTACGCGACGCGTAAGGAGGTTCCGCGTTCGCTCGTCACCCTACTCGCGCGCGACGACGACACGTGGGTCGAAAAGCTCAAGAAAGGCTCCGAGTTCTGGTCTGACGAACCGTACGCGACGACTTAGTCGTCCGCGCCTACGGCGTCCCTGATACGTTCCTCTCGGCGTTTGGCTACGGTGGGCACGAAGGGCGCTTCGTCGCGGAGTGCCTCCATCTCCTCGCGTATACCTTCCCCGTCTACGTGTGCCTCCTCGACGTTCTCTCTACGTCTGTTTCTGCCACGAACGTCGGGGACGATAGGTGCGTCTTCGTCTGTCATCTCTCGCTCTACTATGTCTCAAGTGCTACCTCGTTATAAGCTTTTCTCATCATTTTACATGTTGGATTATTCACGCAAATGGGCGACTTTACTGGATGAATGTTAACTATACTTGGGCGTTCGTAGTACTCTCGCACTCCTAACCTACGTCAGGTCGCTCTCGTTCGGAACCGACGCCGATATAGGTCGGCGTAGACGAGTACCGTACGTGTCTGAAGACAGGTCGATAATCGGTATCACGTCTGTCTCACACGCCGCGGTTCATACGTACGAGCTTTCTATACCTATACTGATGGTACCGTGGCTAAACGAGTTCGGTGTCTCGCGTTTCATACTCGGAATCGTCGTAGGCGTCGGCTACGCGCTGTTCGGTCTCGGCGCTCTACCCGGCGGTGTTCTCTCCGACCGTATAGGCTCGCGCCCTCTCATAATCACGTGTCTAGTCGGTATGGCAACCGGATTTCTCACCATGAGCGTCGTTCCCGGACTCGCCGGGGTCGCCGTCGGACTCTGCGTCTGGGGTGCGTCGGCGAGCGTCTACCACCCCGCGGGTCTTACGCTCATCTCCAAGGGCGTAGACCGCCGCGGGCGCGCGCTCGGCTACCACGGTATCGCGGGTAACATAGGCATAGGCGCGGGACCGTTCGTGACCGCGGTTCTTCTCGTCTTCTTCGACTGGCAGGCGGTCGCCGTCGTTCTCGCCGTCCCCGCGATCGCCGCCGCCGTCTTCGCTCTCCGTCTCGACATAGACGAACCCGTCGCCACGGACGGAGGGGGTGAGGAGACAGGCGATACGGACGCCGGCTTCGTCGCAGAGTCGCGCGCCCTTTTTGCCTCGACGTTCGCGCTCGTCTTCGTCGTCGTCATGGCGTCGGGTCTCTACTACCGCGGGATACTCACCTTCCTACCCGACATACTCGGGGATACCGTTGAGTTCAACCCCGGTCTCGGACTGGAGTTCGAGGCTTCGCGTTACGTCTACTCCGCGCTTCTCGCGGTCGGCGTCGCGGGACAGTACGTCGGTGGACGCCTTGCCGACGGCGAGACCGAACGGTGGATGGCTGTGGGATACGGTACGCTCGCGGTTATCGCGCTCGCATTCGTACCTGCTCTTCCGTCCTCCACCGCCCTTGTCGCCGTCTCGCTCGTGCTCGGCTTCTTCCTGTTCACCGTACAGCCGTTGTACCAGAACACGATAGCCCGGAGTACGCCGGAGAAGGCGCGCGGTGTCTCGTACGGCTACACCTACCTCGGCGTCTTCGGTGTCGGCGCTCTCGGTGCGACCGTCGCGGGCGCTATACTCACCTACTCGACGACGACGGTGATGTTCGTCGTCCTCGCGGGGATAGCGGCTGTCGGCGCTTCGGCGGCGGCACGGCTTTATGTAAAAAGGCAGAATTAAACCGACTCATTTTCGATGAGGTTCTGTATCTCCTTCTCGTCAACCCCTTCTTTGGTACAGTTCTCTATAGCTCCTTGTGTACCCCCTTCCTCAATACAGTCCTCCACCTCATTGAGGTTCTCCTCCACCTTCTGTTCGACCTTTTTCTCTATCTTTTCTTCCGCTTGCTGTTGAACGTTCTCAGACACAGACTCTTCGACCGAGTCTGCGACGACCTCGCCGGCGTCTCCGATGCATCCGGTGAACAGTGTAACGAATACCAGCGCCACCATGATTAGGATGGGCTTCATCTGCTACCAAGTTTTTACCCCCTCCATATAGTAAGTGCGGCGGCTCTATCAGATTTGATAAAAACAGAAGTGTACTCTTTAACCCACAGTCCGGAATGATTCTTACATTGACCGATGATGACCCGGAACCTGTCCAGCTCACATACCGGGAGAGTGGGAAGTTAGATTATCGGAGAGTCTCAGGAATGCTGGGTATAAGCCTGACAGCGGTGACTCTAACTCTGATTGTTGGACTAACATTCGGTTTAGTCGGTGCCTCCCTCGGTGCCGGTATAGGACAGTTCAGTAGCGACTTTGGTACTCTCAAAACCGAGGACGGTGGTTCTATATATCCGCTACTCGGCACCGTTTCTGAATGCCAGAAAGCTCCACAGATCGCCGCAAACCTCCACGGCAACGTTAGTATCAAAGGGAACTTCGGTTTCTTCAAGACAATACCGGTTCCCGGAGAGGTGGACAACATTCGTGTAGACATAGTTGCGGCTGATATTGATGAAACGGAGGAGTTCGCAGCCGAAAACGTTAGCATAGTGTTTAGCTCGATACGCGCGGACAGTTTATACCTTTCTGGCAACAGCGATACAAAGGTCGATATCTTAGAAATGTATGCCGCCGGAACTGACAGAGCCGAAGGTAGCTACGCTAAGGATATGAACCGTAGGATAGATGAAAACGAAGACCTGGAAGGCGTAACTGAGTTCGGTATAAACATCCCTGAGGGAGGAACAATGGCGATAGACACCGGGGCGACTGTCGCACACAACGTGGCCTTCGAGAGCATATCGCCACCGGACATCGATGTCTCAGTGGCGGTCGACGGCGACCGCCGGCTTTTCAACAGCACGGGTATCTCTGAGTCCGCCGGGATGAGAGGAAAAGACTGTAAAGACGTAGCGCAGGGTATCGACCCCGCCCCCGAAGTTCAGCCAACGGAGTCAGTACAGAAGCTTCGGTACCCGTAGATCCCGAACGGTACCTCATATCAAAATTCTTTTATTGAGTACGGTTCTCTGTTACGGAGATGCCGTCCGGTACAGTCAAGTTCTACCACGACGAGAAGGGCTACGGGTTCATAGAGACAGAAGCCGAAGACGAGGACGTCTTCTTCCATATAACGGAGGTCACGGGCTTCACGCCCGAAGAGGACGACGAGGTCGAGTTTGGGACGGAGGAGGGCGACGACGGACCGCGCGCCGTCGACGTTGTTAGAGCCTAACCGCTGACGGCGGGCTTGCGGAGGCTAACGTTTCCTTCCGCGCCTAACCGTCTCCTCGATCTGCTCCGAGGCGTAGTCACCGATGTTTAGGAGACGGCGTACCTGCGGTAACGTTACGACCGTCACGACGAGCGACGAAGCGCCGAGTAGACCCATGAAGCCCAGACCGACCGCGAAAAGAAGGTCTCCCGCGAGGTACGAGTTCAGCGCGAAGAAGAAGAAACCGATGCTGAAACCCGCCTCTATCTTGGCTTCGGGCAACGAAACCGTCTCGTCGAACCTGCGCAGACGGTGGTCGACCTGTTCGAGCGCGACGTTCGCCTCGCGCAGGGCTTCGTTGGCTTCGCACTCGATACGTTCGACGCGTTCGAGCGTCTCCTCGGCATCATTCACAACCTCCTCGGCGTTCGTCAGAGCCGTAACAAACCCATCGTCGCTAAGTAGACCGACGAGGCTACGTAGGTTGTCTATCTCCCTCATACCACGACGAAAGGCTCGCCGCGTATCCTTCTTTCGGGGTCAGGGCGTGTAGGAGGTTTCGGACAGCCTCTGTATAGCGTTTAGGACGTTACACGGACGCTCCGGCAACAAAGCTTCATAAGCCTGCGTCTTCAACCAAAGCCATGGTAAAGGAAGGCGGTATCGATATACTCGAACACGCGAACCGTCTGGGTCCCCTCAAGGATCCCGTCGCCCTCCTCATCTTCTCAGCGGGCGTCGAGAAGTACTTCCACGAGCACAGACCCGAGGACTTCCCCCGCGTACGGACGCGTGGGCATTTCAACAGATGCCGTATACGTGCCACGCCGCTCACACCCGAAGGACGTATAGGCGGTGCTCTCGGCGTTCCTCGTAGGCTGTTCATCAACGACGGACACGATGCGACGGACTACGGGACGGAGGGCGACATACCCGGACTCGGTAACGACGGTTCGCCCGAAGAGATAGCCGTCTTCGTACACGGATGGCTCGCAAACGAGGAAGCCGCTCTGGGCAGGATGTCGCTCCTGCGTTACGCGCTTGAGCTAAACGGCTACACGCATCCCGTGGTCGGGTTCACGTGGGACACCGACCAGCCTGCGTTCGAATGGGAGTCGGGGAAGATCGTTGCTAAATGGAACGGTCCAAAGTTAGCTCAGTTCACCGCCGACTATCTACGCGAAAATCCCGAAACAGACGTACGTTATATCTCCAACTCGCTCGGCGCGCATCCGTTGTTCTCGGCGCTCAAGAGCCTCGACGACTCAGGCTTCGAGGACGCCGTTGAGTCAGCGACGGTTCTTGGCGGTACGGTAACGGGCGAATCCGTTACGGAAGGGGGTGAGTACTACGAAGCGATCCGAAACGTCGTGGGCGACCTCTACAACTACCGGACGCCGAGCGACAGGACGCTCGGACTCTACTACAGGACGCTCGAACGTACCGACTCCGTCGGCGGCGCGGGCGCAAAGGGGAAGACGCCGTCGAACTACCACGACAGACGTGTTGGGTACGTCCCCGACCATTTCTCCTTCCTCATACCTGACCGCGGATGTATCGACGAGGTAGCCGACGACTTCGGTGTCTCGCCGCCCGAATCGCTCCGGGATACGGAGATAACGAGAAGAACCGAGACGTTCAGCGACGCCTGACTACAGGCTCATCGACCTATCGAAAGAGACGTTTTCGTCGACGAGGACGACGAGCGCCGCAACTACGATACCGACGACGACGGAGACGGGTAACGAAACCTCATAGCCCAACAGCATACCGCCGAACGTACGTAGCTCTACGAAGACTGGTATAGAGACGGCGGCGGCTATAAGAAACTTGAGGTGTTTCTCCATCAGAGGAGTACCTCCAGGGTATCCAAGGCGTCGACGACGACCGGGTACGTCTCGCTTCCCGACCACAGACCGTCGGTGGCGATGTAGGCTATGGGAACCGTGTACGCCAGAATCACGAGAAGCACCGCGACACCGACCCAGAGTTTCAGGTTGTCGAGGACGCGCGGCGAATGCTCGGGTCCCGACATAGCTGGTGGTAGCTCCGCGTCAACAGGGCTTTCGACCTTTTCACCACCGAACCACGTACGTACGATGACGTACAGGAAGATGCCGAGCGAGACGGTTAGTATGACGCCGCCAAGGGCTATCTGGCTGTTCACCTCGCCGACAGTACCGATAGCCGGGTCGTAGCTGAATGCGTCGTACATAGGTTCGGAGGTACGGCGCGGCATTCCGAACAGACCCGCGCGGTGCATCGCGTTCGACATGAACGTCATACCGACGAACCAGAGGAACGGCTGTACGGCGGCGAGCTTCTTCGCCGCCAGATTCTTACCCGTTATCTGTGGGACGAGCCAGTAAGCCCCAGCCATGAACGTCAGCGCCGACGCAGTGCCGACGGTCAGGTGGAAATGTCCCGGAACCCAGATCGTGTTGTGGACGAGGTAGTTGATGTTCATACCCGCGTTTATCATGCCGGAGAAGCCGCCCGCGGCAAACATGATACCCGCAAGCGCCATACCGGAGAAAGCGGGGTTCTTCCACGGTAGTGTACGTAGCCATCCGAGGTATCCCTTCCCTCCGCGCTGGCGACCGCCGTGTTCAATGCTCGCCACGACGGTGAACGCCGTCAGTAGCGAAGGCAGGAGTAGGAACATCGTGTTGGTCATCGCCACGAACTTGAAGCCCTCAGGTATACCCGGATCGAGGTACTGGTGGTGTATACCGACGGGGGTTCCGAGTATCAGGAACAGTATGAAGACGACGCGTGCGAGAGGATCGCTGAACAGGCGTCCGCCCGAAAGCTTCGGTAAGACTGCGTACCAGAGGAGGTACGCCGGGAGGAGCCAGAAGTAGACAACAGCGTGTCCGAAGTACCAGAACAGCGTCCGTGTCAACGTCGGGTTGATCTCGTTTACGAGACCGAGCGACCAAGGTATGAGGAAGAACAGAACCTCGATCGCTATCCCGACCGTGAGTATGTACCACATCAACATCGTCGTGAGTACCATGAACGCCATCAGAGGTATACGTTCGTCGGGGTTGTCGGAGCGCCAGCCCCAGTAAGTCGATATCCAGTCGTATCCCGCAACCCACGTTCCCGTCACGAACAGGGTTAGACCGATGTAGTAGAGGGGATGTGCCTGAAGCGGCGCGTACATCGTGTAAAGTACGTTCGCCTCAATCGGGATCGCATTGGTGAATCCACCTATGATGGCGAGGCTTGTCAGGAACGCACCCACGCACATCGACGTAATCCAGTACTTCGTCATACGCGGGTTGTTGAGGTCGCGGTCGAGACTCCTCGTCAGTGCCCACGTGAACGCGCCCATGAGGAAGAAGATGGTGAAGAAAAGTACCATAAAGACGCCGTGTGACGTGAGGACTGTGTAGTAGTTCCCGTCCGTAATCTCGCCGATGAACTGAAAGTAACCGGTGCGGTGTAGCGACTGTATCAGACCGCCGAGTCCTCCGAGTCCGAGGAAAAGAAAAGCCGCACCGAAGGCTACACGTACCACGCGTGCCTCAAGCGGACGTCTGTCGACGTACGCCATCAGGCGTCACCCCCGTCGGTTCCGTTCCATTCGTTACGCGGCACGACCTCTATACTTCCGCCCATGTCAGCGTGTCCGCTTCCACAGTACTCGTTGCAGAGTATACCGTACTCGTCAGCCTCGTTGAACTCGACTGTTATCTCTGATATCTGTCCGGGTACGACCATCGTGTTGACGTTGGTACCGACTATCTGAAAGCCGTGTACGACATCCTGACTCGTGACGTGGAAGTTGACCGTCGAGTTCGCGGGTATGCGTATAGCCCCGAACGGTTCGGAACCCGGACGGAATATGAACTGCTGTGCGATCACGTAGGCGTCGTACTCGTTCTCACCGACGTGTTCGACACCGGGATCCGAGAAGTTGTCGTGCTGGTTTACGTTGTCTACGTCTATGTCGCCGCCCGAGTCGTCGACCATGTCGATACCCGTCACGGCGCTGACGTACGCCACCGTCGCTATGAAGAAGACTATGAGGACGAGAGAGGCAACGAGCCAGCCTTTCTCGAACCTATGGATATCCATTATCCTATCACCGTCGGTCCGTTTCCTATGAACTCTATACGCCACATGACTATCCACATGACGACAAGTATCACGAAGTAGACGGCTATCAACACAAGCGTGCCTACCGGGTCGAACTCATCGTGTCCTATCTCCCGTTTGGTGTCTTCTGTTGCCATTGTTTTTGTTTCTACGTTTGTAGTACCGCCTCGTTCCATATCGTTCTTGCGAAACGCCTCTCCGTACTACTGCGTGCGAGACAAGACGTATACCTCTGTTCCCTAAAATGTTCGGGCTGTACCTCTGACGCGACGAGACGGGAGAATCCTAAGCTACATACGGGTTAGACACGTACCTCCGCGTATGGTGACACCAAGACAGGCTATCTTCGCAACGGCGCTCGGGCTGGTTCCGACGACGGGCTACGCCGTCTGGAGTCCCGAGGTCTTCCCGTACGTCGCGGTCGTCAACGTGGTTCTGATAACCGTGGCTCTGTACCTGATGATGTCGCCGTCTCAGGAGTCCGTCTCACCGGCTTGACATCCAGAGGTGCGCTGTACGGCGTCCGACCGCGAGGGGTGACCGAACAGCCATGACGGAGACGTGTAAGCTATGCGACCTCCCGGTGCGTGAGACACGCGTCGAGGACGACGGCGATACGTTCTGTTGTCAGGGCTGTAAGGAGGTCTACACCACGCTTGGGGACGTCGATATCGACGAGGCGCACGACGACACCGACGACGAACCTCCTGAGGGATGCGAGACAGCTTTCCTGCATGTCGACGGTATGCACTGCACGGCGTGCGAGGTCTTCGTCGAGAAGACGGCGACCGACCACGAGGGTGTAGAGGGTGCGACGGCGAGCTACGCGACGGAGACCGTACGCCTCGACTACGACGACGGCGCGGTCGGCGAGGACGAACTCCCCGGTGTGGTTACGGGAGCGGGGTACGACGCGAGCCATAGGTACGACGACGAGGCGAAACGCGAGAAGAAGAACGAGAGCATCGGACGCCTGATCGTCGGTGGCTTCTTCGGTATGATGGTCATGGTCTGGTACGTCTTCTTCCTCTATCCGACCTACTTCGGCTACGAACCCCTGTTCGAGATCGGTTCGTCGGCGGGCTACTTCCTCTTCGGCTACATCTTCGTTATGTCGTCTGTCGTTCTTTTCTACACCGGAGCGCCTATACTCCGCGGCGCGTACGTAAGCCTCCGCGCGCGACAGCCCAACATGGATCTCCTCGTCGCACTCGCCGCAGTCTCCGCGTACGTCTACAGCACCGTGGCGTTGGGCTTCGGCAGAACCGATCTCTACTACGATGTCTCCGTCGCCGTGGTTCTCGTCGTCTCCGTCGGCGGCTACTACGAGAGACGTATGAAGAGACGCGCGCTCGGCACGCTTTCGGAGATGACCGAGGTACGTGTCGACGAGGCGCGGCGCGAGGACGGCACGACTGTGGGTATCGAGGAGATCGACGAGGGCGACCGTCTTCTGGTACGTTCGGGCGAACGCGTCCCCGTCGACGGTACCGTGGTCGAAGGAGCCGCCGCGGTCGATGACTCCGTCGTAACGGGCGAGGCGGAGCCTACGAACGTCGGTGAGGGCGACTACGTCGTAGGCGGTTCGGTCGTTACAGACGACGCCCTGATCGTCGAAGCCGTTGGCGACGAGGGGGCGCTCGACCGTCTCACTAACGTTCTCTGGAACCTGCAGAGCGCCGAGAGCGGCGTCCAACGTCTCGCCGACAGGCTCGCAACCGTCTTCGTGCCTCTGGTTATCACCGTCGCGGTCGCCGTCTTCGTCTACCGCATCGGTGTCGGCGCGGGCGTCGAGGCGTCGGTTCTCACCGCACTGACAGTCCTGATCGTCTCGTGCCCGTGCGCCCTCGGTCTCGCAACACCTCTCGCAGTCGCTTCGGGCGTCCGTGAGGCTGTCGAGCGCCGTATCGTGGTTTCGGACGACACCGTCTTCGAACGTATACGCGACGTGGACACGTTCGTCTTCGACAAGACGGGGACGCTCACGACGGGACGTCTGGAGGCCGTGGGCACCACCCGACGAGAGGATGTTTTGAGACGGGCCGTCGGTGTCGAACGTCTGTCGTCACACCCCGTCGCCGAGGCTGTCGTGCGGGCTTACGAGGGTGACGTACCCGACGCAGTAGCCGACGGCGGTGTCTCAGCGGACGCCACGGGGTTCGTTGAGCATACGAACGGAGTCGAGGGCGTCGTGGAAGGCGACAGGGTTCTCGTAGGCTCGCCTGAGCTTTTCGAACACGAGGGCTGGGAGACCGACGGCGTGCGGGGTGAGATCGAGGATTCGGACGGACGACCCGTCGTCGTGGGCTGGTCAGGAAGGGCGCGCGGCGTCGTAACCGTGGCTGAACGCGAACGCGAGGGCTGGCGGGGTGTCGTTGAGGCGGTCGCGGAGCAAGGCAGACGCGTCGTCGTCCTAACCGGCGACGAGGGCGAGACAACACGTCGGTACGACCGGAACGACGCAGTCGACAAGGTCTTCGACGGCGTACCTCCTGAGGCGAAGGCGGAGACCGTACGACGCCTCCGTGACGAAGGCGTTATAGCGATGGTCGGCGACGGCACCAACGACGCGCCCGCGCTTGCCGAAGCCGATCTCGGCGTCGCCATGGGGGGAGGGACGGCGCTCGCATCCGACGCCGCCGATGTCACCGTGCTCGACGACGACCTTTCTAAGCTCGAAACTGTCGTCGATATATCCAACGCGGCGCGGCGCAGAACGCGTCAGAACATCGGCTGGGCGTTTCTGTACAACTCGGTCGCTGTACCTCTCGCCGTTATCGGTGCAATAAACCCGCTCTTTGCCGCCGTGGCGATGGCGACGAGTAGCCTTCTCGTTACGCTCAACTCGTCACGTTCGCTTATTGAGTAAAAAGGGCGCGGATAACGCCCTCGGTGGTACGTGGAAGGGCTAACCTCGTCAACCTCCGGTCTCGTTCCGCCGTGAGGCGGGCTTCCACCCTCTGTGCGGCGTAGAGGCTCACAGAACAAAAACCTATGCCCATATCTCGGACGTTACCGTATAGGCACTACATACTGTGGCATCCAAACGTCGCCCGTCCCGCCGTTCACATCATGCCCTGTTCCTCGTACCACTCGACCGTCTCGGGCATACCGTCACGGAACGACGGGTAGCTTAGCTCGAACCCGGTTTCGAGAAGCTTCGTGTTGTCCATCCAGTAGTTGCCCTTGAGGTAGTGGAGTGCGTCCGCCTCGAAAGGCGGTTCACGGTCAAGTGCGTCGTAAGCCATCTCCATGGGCGGGACGAAGTAACGTAGGTTGGCGAGGCGCTCGTACATCTTGCAGTCGATGGGTAGACCGTAGACGCGTTTGCCCATCATCGCCGCCGTCTCCTTTATGAGACGCGCCGCGGTGTAGTCTGCGTTGTCGACGACGTTGTAAGCCTCGCCGCCCTCGCCGTTCTCGTCGAGATGTACGGCGGCGCGGACGACGTCCTCGACGTGCGCGATGGAGAAGTGGTAGTCGCAGTGAAGCGGGTAGATACGTAGAAGACCGTTTCCGATAGCGAGGAAGACCTGCGCCGCGCCGTACGTGTTTCCGGGACCGTAGACGGAAGCGGGACGTATCGCCTTGACCTGAAACCCGTTCTCGCCGTGGTACTCCATAGCCTTCTTCTCCTGTAGCCATTTCGACAGGTCGTACTTCGACTCAGGGTTCTTAGGGTGGTCTTCCTTCACGGGAACGAGGTCGTCCTTGGGGGGTCCGTAGACGCCGCAGGTGCTCCAGTGTACCAAGGAGCCGACGCCTTCCTCGACCGCGGCTTCGCAGAGGTTCTCGGTTCCGTTGACGTTGACAGCCTCGAATACCTCCCAGTCGATGAGCGACGAGTAGCTGAACAGCGCCGCCGTGTGGAAGATAACGTCAACATCGCGAACAGCCTCACGTATCTCATCCTTCTCGGTCAGGTCGGCGGCGACGAACTCGATATCGAGTTCCTCTATGCCCGACCTGTCGGCGGTTTCGAGGTCTGTCCCACGAACCTCGTAACCCTTATCGAGAAGTCTTTCGCAGACCATGCTCCCTATGAAGCCACATGCCCCTGTCACAAGAGCGCGCTTTCCGGACATTTACCCGGCGTTGTTGCTTATAGATAATTAAACTAATGACTTCCGTCGTCGGCGCGCCGTCTCAAGTTGCCCCTCCGGCGTCTCGAAACGGAGGGCGCGGCGTCCGGCAGGCTTATTATGACCGAACTGCGAGAAGGTAATATGTCACGAGTCGAAGTCAAGAGCGCTAACGACCCCCAGTACCTCGACATGGAAGACCTGAGAAAGAAGTCGCGCGAAGAACTCGACGGCATATACGGTGAAGCGACCGCGCCGTCGGTCGGCGAACTCGAAGGCAAGTACGACGGTACGGTTCTCGCGGGCGACATACCGCTTCTCGACAACCCTGCTTCGGTCGCCCTCGCAAACACGTTCTGGCTGAGATGGGGCGGCAAGAAGCTCGATGTCGTCTCCGACGATCTCGCAGAGGGGACGAACTGGTTCGACCTCGGTCTGACGGAGTTCGACGCATATCCGTTCGAAGGAAAGGTCGTACCCGCGACGTTCGACGAGGGCGACTGCTACGTCTTCGACTACGACATCCCTGAGAACACAGCGCCGGTACGCCGCGTGCGCGACGAGGTTCGTAAGATACGTAACGGACTGTACCTCGGACGTGTCTACATCGACGCCGACGACCTGAGGTTCGTCACCTACTTCGGTCTCGAAAAGTCGATCGAACTGTAGCTATCCTACGAGGACGCGTTTCCAGACGCCCTTGGTCGTCTCGCCGACGTGGGGCAGACCGAGACGGTGTCGGACGGCGTCCATTCTCTTGAAAGGCTCGAAGATACGCGGATCTTCGAGTTCGTAGACCTCACACCGGCGCGCCGACGAGCCTTCGCGTTCGAGTATCGCGTTAGTCGCGCGCCGTCCCGCCTCGTTCGCGCCCTCCATCGTCGCAAGGTCTGTGTTGGTACGTACGTAGTCGGCGGCGAGCGTCAGGTTGGGTATCGCCGTCGAAGCGTCGGGACGGTGACGCAGTGAACCCACGGTGTTGACCAGAAGCGGCTCCTCGTTCTCGTTCCTCCCTTTCTCGTCGTCGTGCTGTATCGCCTCGTCGAGGTACCAGCCCACGAGCATACCGTCGTCCAGAACCGTATCCTCGTCGTTCAGATGGTGTTTCAGCTGTGTCCAGACCTCGCGTGCGACCTCGTCGCGCGTACAGTCCTTCGCCGTCTTACCGTAGACGACGCCCTCGGAGTCCCAGTCGGAGATACATACCGACAGTATGCCTTCGATACCGTCGTACCTGTCGAAGCCGACGTCCCAGAACTGGCGCTGTGAGATGCTCGTAAGCGCCCACGGCGAGTCGAAGTAGATACCGTGCCCGCGGACGAGGGGTACGTCGTCCTCAAGGTAGAACTGGACGCCGCTCATCCAGTCGGTCTTGAGACGGTCGAGGGAGGCGAGCGACGCGTCGTCTTCGCGCATACGGTCGGTCACGAGACGGCGCGTGACCTCGACGGGGGTTGCGAGGACGTAGTAATCCGCCTCGACGCTCTCGCCGTCGACGACGACGCCCGTTACGCGTTCGCCGTCGAAGCCGATCGACTCGGCGGTTGAGTCGACGTGTATATCCACGCCCATACCTTCGAGAAGGTCGCGCCACGGAGCTATCCACGCCTCTGTCGTCGGCGCGTTCAGTATCTCGACATCCCTCCGCGGGTCGAGTATGTCGGCGACCGTCTGGACGGTCATCCTGCCTATCGTACGCGCGCTACTCTCCTCCGGATCCATGGCGACGAGAACCTTCGTAGCGCCGCGGACGAGGTACTTCCTGTACTCGGGCGACATCTCGTCGGCGTCTGTGAACTCCCACCACGAGGTGTTCTCGTACTCGTTACGCCATCTCGCGTCGCACGACGTGGCGAGTGTCAGGAAACGGTTTAGGAAGTAGTCGTGTTCGCGCGAAGGAACGGCGTCGCGCCATAGCATGTTACGTAGAGCGTCGATCAGTTCGCCCGGTGTGCGCGGCGTCTTCTCAGGCGACCTGACCTTTTCGCCGTCTCCGAAACACCGTAGCATCTCTGTCGTCTCCACGAGGTTGTCGCGTACCGTTCCTTCACCATCGGGTATACGCGACATCGTACCGCGCAGATGCTTGTAGAAACCCGGAAGGAAACGGAAGCCGTGTTCGCCCGGATAGCCGTCCTCCGTCTCTATGCTCCTCGACTTACCGCCGAGGGCGTCGTTTTTCTCGTACACCGAGACGTCGAAGCCACGTTCGGCGAGTTCGTGCGCCGTCGTCATACCGCCGACGCCGCCGCCTATAACGGCGACGGTCGTGTCTGTCGTGTCTGTCATGTCGTTAACTTCGTCCGGAGGCTCATAAGACTGTTTCCCGTGGCTCAGACGAAACGCGGCGTCGTCTCGGCGTACTCGTCGTACTTCGAACCGTCGGATATGACCTCACGCACCTCCTCCTCCTCCCTGAGGGCGAGCTTGTAGTAGAAGTAGACGAGGACGGGAAGAAGAGCCATCGTGAGAAGCGTGGGCCAGTGAACGAACCAGCCGAAGACGACGAGTATGATACCCACGTACTGCGGATGGCGCGAGTAGGCGTACAGACCGTCCGTCTTTAGCTCCTCGTCGGTTCGGTACAGAACCGCCCATCCGACGGCGACGAGACCGATACCGACGGCGGTTATCGCCGCGCCGATCAGCTTCCACGGCGTCATAGCGAACCCCTGTCCGAAGACGGTGAAGGAGACGACGAACTCCGGCTGGTACCCCACGGTCGCGGGTTCGGAAAGAGCCGCCGAAGTCAGGTAGAACGAGAGGGGTACGCCGTACATCTCGACGAACATGGAGACTATGAAAGCGCCGTAGACGCCGAGCGACTTCGAACGCGAACCCCAGTCGACCTTCCACCGCATACCGAAGACGAGGGGTAGGAGGACGGCGAGGAAGACACCTACGTTGAGGGCGACGATATCCCAACGCCCCTGTATCACCATCCGGTTAGCCTGTCCGAACGAGAGCCAGACGGCGTGCCGGAGGAACGAGGGTAGCGCCACGAGCGTGAGTACGCCGATCACGGCGAGCGCCGTCTTGCGCCGATCGATATCAACCATCGATGTAAGCTTGTCACCGGAGGGTTAAACAGTTGTCTGTTCCTCCTACGGAGAAGCCGACAGACACTATAAGACGGACGTTGTACCGGGGGTAATGACGGAGCGATCCGAAGGCAAAGAGAACGGCAGTGTTCCGCCACCTCCCGGTTTCGTTGAGCAGGCGAACGTGTCGGACGCCGGGATCTACGACGAGTTCGAGGAGAACTGGCCCGGATGTTGGGAGAGAGCCGCGGAGCTACTCGACTGGTACGAAGGGTACGACGAGGTACTGAACGACGAAGACGCACCGTTCTACGAATGGTTCGTCGACGGCAGGCTAAACGCCTCGTACAACTGCGTCGACAGACATCTCGAATCCGGGCGTAAGAACCACGCCGCCCTGAAATGGGTGGGTAAGCTCAAGGAGACACGGACGTACACCTACCAGGATCTCCACCGCGAGGTAAACGAGTTCGCGGCGGCGCTCCGCGACATCGGCGTGGAGGAGGACGACGTGGTGACGATGTACATGCCGATGATACCCGAGCTACCT
>JGI1684J13235_1000207_pt1 | contig 22344 bp, 22 predicted proteins | sample PonA232FremontCA_2_FD_13235 | JGI IMG/M metagenome (IMG submission 13235) | reverse complement strand
GAGCCGGCTCGCCGCGGCCCTGCCGCAGGGGGGCGAGCTGGCCTTCGTGCTCTTCTCCCTGGCGGCCACCTACGGGGTCATGGGCGCGACGACGATGGATATCATGGTCGCCGTGGTGACCCTGAGCATGGCGGCGACCCCGCCCATCGTGGCGTTGAACGAGCGCTTCCTGGCGCCGCGGCTGGATACGGACACCACCCGGGCCTACGACGATCCGAGCAGCGAGGAGGGCCCCGGCGTGGTCATCGCCGGCTTCGGCCGCTTCGGGCAGATGATGGGCCGGCTGCTGCACAGCGCCGGTATCCGCTTCACGGCCCTCGACGCCAACCCGCGGCAGGTCGATTTCGTGCGCCGCTACGGCAACGAGATCTTCTACGCCGACGCGGCCAAGCCGGAGGTGCTCCAGGCCGTCAAGGCCGGGGAGGCCGACGCCTTCATCCTGGCCATGGACCGCGTGGACGACTCCATGCGCATCGCCGAGACCCTGCGGCGCTACTACCCGAACGTGCCGCTCTACGCCATCGCCAGCGACGCCCACCACGCCTGGCACCTGCAGGATCTGCGGGCCGAGGGGGTCGTGCGCGAGGCGTTCACCGTCAGCCTGGGTCTCGGCGAGGACGTCCTGGCGGGCCTGGGCTGGAGCCAGGAGGCGGCGCAGGAGGCGGTCAACCAGTTCCGCGAGCACGAGGCGGTGCTCATGGAGGAGCGCTATGCGGTCCAGTCGGAGCGTACCAGCCTCAAGCCCGACGACGAGGAGCGGGCCGCGGAGCTGGAGAACCTCTTCGAGGCCGACCTCGATGAGGAGCCCATCGACTCGGAGCAGGAGCCACTCGACGAGTCCGGGACGCAGCATCCGTAGGCTGCCGGCCCGGCGATAGGGAGGAAAGGCGTGCGCACGTTCATCGCGTTGCTCGAAGGGGCGATCCGCTACCTCGGCTGGTGGCTGCAGGCGGTCACGGCCTGGCGTGACCCGCGCGCGCCCCTGGGGCCGCGCCGGCTGCTCGTCCTCCTCGCCGGGGTGCCGCTGTTCTTCGTCGTCCAGGCGGTGCACGGCATCTGCCTGCTGCTGGACGAGGTGCTCTACCCCGGCTACCGGCAGCAGCCGGTGGGCCGGGCGCTCTTCATCACCGGCATCCCGCGCAGCGCGACGACCTTCGTCCACCGTACCCTGGCGGCGGATACGGCCCGCTTCCGGACGCCCGGCGCCTGGGAGGTGGCCGTCGCCCCGGCGATCTGCCAGCGCCGGCTGATCCGGCGGCTCGGCCGGCTGGATGCGCGGCTGGGCGGCTACGGCCAGCGCGCCCTGGCCGGGGCGCTGCGCCGGCTCGCCGGCGGGCTCGACGCCATCCACCCCGTGGAGCTGGACGCCCCGGAGGAGGACTACCTGGCGCTGCTGCCGGCCGGCGGCTGCTTTATCGCCCTGCTCGCCTTCCCCGCAGCGGCCGGGCTGCAGGGGCTGAGCTGCTTCCCGGAGCGCCTGTCCGCGGGGCGGCAGCAGCGCCTGCTGGCCTGCTACGAGCGCTGCCTGCAGCGCCAGCTCTACGACGGGGCGCCGGGCACGGTCCTGCTGTCCAAGAACGCGGCCCTGGGCTCCTGGACGCCGGCCCTCTACGAGCGCTTCCCCCAGGCGCGCTTCCTCATCTGCCTGCGCGAGCCCCGCAGCGCCCTGAGCTCCCAGGTCAGCTCGGTGGGGGCGGCGCGGGCGCTGGGCGTGGCGGTCGACCGGCCGGCCTTCCAGCGCCTGCTGCTCGACGCCTACGCCGGCAGCCTGGCGCACCTGGCGGAGCTGGCCGAGCGGGATACGCGCTCGCGGGTAGCGGTGGTGGACACCGGCGACCTCCGTGTCGCCCCGGAGCGGGTGCTAGGGGCGGCCCTCGAGCGCCTCGGCGAGCCGGTCGACGGGCGCCTGGCCCGAGCGCTGGCGGAGGCGGGGCGGACGGGGGCTGGGTCCTCGAGCCCGCACCGCCACGATCCGTCGGCCCTGGCGTGGGCTGAGCCGGCTATCGAGGCGCGCCTGCAGCCCCCCTACCGGCACCTGCTCGCCTCGGCGCACCGCGTGGGAGGCCCGGGAGATGGCTGAGCCGGCCTCCGCGGAGGTAGCAGGCCCGGGCTCGGGGCTGCGGGTGGCGTTCTTCTCGGACGCCACCGCCGGGCGTAACGGGACCGGCACGTACTACCAGGATCTGCTCGCGGCGCTGGGCGGCGAGCTCGCGGCGATGGCGGTCTTCCAGCCGGAGGGGCCGGACGCGGAGGCGGACCCATCCATCCCCTTGCCGGGGGATACCACGCAGCGGCTCGGCCTGCCGCGGCCGGGCCGGGTGCGGGCGCGCCTGCGGCAGCTCCGGCCCCACGTCGTCGTCGCCGCCACCCCGGGCCCGTACGGGCTGTACGGCGCCCGCTGGGCGCGCCGCCTGGGCAGCGGCCTGGTCAGCGGCTACCACACCGACTTCGCGCAGCTGTCGGCGATGTACTGGGGGTGGCTCGGGCAGCGCCTGGTCGCCGCGCCGATGCGCGGCGTCCAGGCCCGGCTCCTGCGCCGCAGCGAGGCGGTGGTGGTCATGGCGCCGGAGTTCGTCCCCACGGTGCGTGACGCCGGTGCCCGGCAGGTCGAGGTGGTGGGCACGCCCCTGGATCCGGCGTTCCTGGAGCCGCCCTTGGCCGCGCCCCCGACGCAGATCGGCCGCGTCTGCTTCGTCGGCCGCCTGGCGCGCGAGAAGAACCTGGAGAGCCTGGTGCAGGCGGCGACGGACTGGCCGGGGCTGGATTTCGCTGTCGCCGGCGACGGCCCGCTGCGCGCCGAGCTCGAGGCGGAGGCCGAGCGCCTGCCCAACCTCCGGCTGCTCGGCTGGCTGGACCGGGCCGGGGTGCGCGGGCTCATCGACGCGGCCGATCTTCTGGTCCTGCCCTCCCATACGGAGACCTTCGGCTCCATCGCCCTGGAGGCCATGGCCCGCGGACGGCCGCCGCTGGTGGCGGCTGCGGCCGGGATCCACGCCTGGCCGGAGCTCGCCGAGGGCCTCTTCCGGCAGGAGCCGTCGGAGCCGCTGAGCGCGGCCATCGGCCGCCTACGGGCGCTGCCGGCGGCGGAGCTGGCGCAGGCCGCCGGCCGCGCCCGGGAGCTGGCCTGCGCCCTCCATCGGGATACGGTCGCGGCCTGGGTCGATCTGCTCCACCGCTACAGCCGCGGGGCCGCATGAGGGCGCTCGTCTCCGTCCACGACGTGATGCCGGAGACGCTGGCGCGCGTCGAGGGGCTGGTGGCGCGGCTCCGCGGCACGGGGCACCGGGCGCTGACCCTGCTCGTGGTCCCCGGGTGCGCCTGGGGCCCGGCGGAGATCCGGCTCCTGCGCCGGTGGCAGGCGGCCGGCATCGAGCTGGCGGCCCACGGCTGGTCGCACCGCGCCCCGCGCTGGGGCGGCCCCTACCACCGCCTCCACGGCGCGCTGCTCTCGGACGGCGTCGCCGAGCACCTGGCCCTGGACGCCGCGGAGATCCCGGACCTCATGGCCCGGGCCTACGACTGGTTCTCGCGGCAGGGGCTGGCACCGCCGACGACCTACGTGCCCCCGGCCTGGGCCCTCGGGGCCGTGGACCGGGGGCGCCTGGCCGCGTTGCCGTACCGCCGGGTCGAGGTCCTGGGCGGGCTCATCGATACCCGCAGCGGAGGCCTCGTGCGGCTGCCGCTGGTGGGCTTCGAGGCCGGGACAGCCGGCGCCGCCTGGGTGCTGCGGCGCTGGAACCGGGTGCAGTGGCGCCGCGCGCGGCGTAGCGGCGCCCCGCTGCGGGTGGCCATCCACCCCGCCGACGAGGCCCTGCGCCTGCATCAGGACCTGGCCGCGGTGCTCCGGCGGGCCCCGGCCTCGATGCGCTCGGACCGGCTCCCCGACGTGCAAGGCCCGGCGCCGGGCGGGGCCTGAGCCCCGGTGATCGGGCCGCCGGGGCGTGGCCGCGGGCCCCTCAGAAGCGGTAGACGTAGTTCAGGCGGCCGCTGATCTGGCTGTGCCGCGAGGTCACCCCGGTGCGGGGGTTGGTCACCTCGACCTCCGGGGCGTAGAGGGCGGCGGCACCGACCTTGCTGCGCTCGGTGAGGGCGTAGCTGAGGCCGCCGGTGACGTGGTCCTCGATGATGGCCGGGAAGAGGGGGTTGATGTAGTCCGCGGGGACGGGGTTGTTGGCGATGCTGACGCCGGCGCGCAGGGTGAGCGCGGGCGTGGCCTTGAACGCGCCGCCGAGGCTGTACACGGTCTGGTCGTCCCACTCCTGGTCGAGGGTGAGATCGGCCTTCTCGCCGCGGAAATCCCCGGATGCCTTGTCGTTGGCGGCGTCGTCGCTCGCCGTGAAGGTGAGGGAGAAGTCCTCGAGGACCTCGGACCAGGCGATCTGCTTGACGTCGGCGGCGACCATGAGCCGGTCGCTGACCTCGTAGGCCGCGCCGATGCCGTAGGTGGCCGGCCACTCGAAGTCCTCCACCGCTACCTCGCCCTGGAGCGCTACGGGCGGGTTGCTTGTGCCCTTGAAAGCGAGCTCGGCGCCGTTGCTGCTGGTGGTCAGGTCACCGAGGTGGCTCTCGCTGTGGTAGGCCGCGCCCACGGTGAGCCGCGGGGTGACGCGCAGGAGGGCGCCGATCTTGCCGGCGAGGCCGCTACCCTGGGCCTCGCCGGTGAGGTCGCTGCCGTTGGAGAAGTCGACCCGGGCGTATTCTAACGTTGACGGTAATGCGCCCATGAGTGCCGGCGAGGCGCTGAAGCTCCCCCCGACGCCGTTCATCAGGTTGCGGACCTGGCTCCCCTTCATATCCATCTGGAGGTCCATGTTGCCGAGGACGTAGTCCACCTGCGCGGCGACGCTGAGCCGGTCGTTCACGCGGTAGGCGAGGGGGAGCATCAAGCGCCCGAAGCTCACCTCCGAGCGGACCTCCTTGCCGCTGGGCGAGAGGAAGGAGTCGTCGCCGTACTCGGTGCCCATGCCGCCCTGGGCGAGGAAGGCCGCGCCGTAGGTGACCCCCGCGGCGTTGGTCCGTATCAGCGACAGCGACGGCGACGGGTAGAAGTCGCCGTCCGACTCGACCGTGGCGCCACTCGCCGCCTCGGCCTCGACGTCCGGGCCGAGCACGCTCAGCCCTGCGCCGAAGACATTCTTCTCGTCCCGGAGCCCGAAGGCCGCGGGGTTGTTCATGACGTTCGAGTTGCCGGCGTCGTAGCCCATGCCGGCGCCGCCCATGGCGCCGGCGCGGGCGCCGTAGCCGGCCAGCGCCATGCCGCACGTGGCGGCGGCGGTGCCGGACACGGCGAGGTGGCCGGCTAGCAGGCCGGCGGTCAGCAGGTGCGGCGCCAGGGTGGTGGCGGGGGTCCGGGCGTATCGGTACATAATAGTGGTAATCCCTTTCGACCGTGACGGATGACGGGCCAGGCGCTGTCTCCCATGCGCCAGCCGGCTCGTGGGTAAGCGTAGGGGCGTCCACGGTCTCGGGGTATCCCCGTTTTGGGGCAGGGAAGCGCCGGGGGGTATCCCAAAGGTCGTGCTAGCTTGTCGCCGCAGGAGCGCCGCATACCCGGCTGCATACGGCCGCAAGAAAAGCGGCCTACCCCGTATGGGGAAGGCCGCAAGAGGCTGGCCTGAGAGCCAGGGAGCAACCCAGCCACGGCCCCTGGGGCCGTGGCGACACGGGTGGCGGTGCTGAAGGCAGCCGTATGCGCCCGCTGCCAGAGGGCATCCTGGGTCCGAAGGGATGACGTTGTCGTGACAGGCGGGTTCAGATGCCGTGAAAGTTACGCTGTCATCACGCTGTAATCCGTTTGTCCTCTAATAGGCCCCGTTCGCTGCAACCGGTACGCAACACGGGGATCGATACATGGCAGGCAGGGTCCTGGTGGTCGAGGATGATCCGGCCGTACGCGAGATGGTGATCAGCTCCCTGGAGCGCAACGGCTTCGACTCGGTCTCGGCCAGCGACGCCATGCAGGCGAGCGAGCTGCTACGCACCCGGCCGCCGGATCTGGTCCTGCTCGACTGGATGCTGCCGCAGGTCAGCGGCGCCGAGTGGGCCCGCAGCCTCAAGCGGGACGAGCACACCCGCGATATCCCGATCATCATGCTGACCGCCCGCGGTGAGGAGGAGGACCGGGTCCGGGGCTTCGACTGCGGGATCGACGACTACGTGACCAAGCCCTTCTCGCCGCGCGAGCTGATGGCCCGGATCAAGGCCGTCCTGCGCCGCACGGCGCCGGCGACTGCCGACGAGCAGCTGGAGCTCGGGGGGCTGCGGCTGGATCCGGTCAGCCACCGGGTTACGGGGGACGGCGAGACGCTGGATCTCGGGCCCACCGAGTACCGCCTCCTGCGGTTCTTCATGGCCCACCCCGACCGGGTCTTCACCCGCGCGCAGCTGCTCGATCACGTCTGGGGGACGAACGTCTATGTCGAGGAGCGGACGGTGGATGTGCACATCCGGCGCCTGCGCAAGACCCTCGCCGAGACGGGGCACGAGTACCTGGTGCAGACCGTCCGGGGCGCCGGCTACCGCTTCTCCGAGCAGGCCTGATCCGCCGGGGCAGCCCCCGTTAGGGGAGGGGGGCCGGCGATGATCCGCAGCCCGTGGCCGGCCTTCGCGGCGCGCGTGGCCGCTGCTGCCGTTGGCGGGGCCGTCGTGGCGGCGGCTACCGGCCTGTGGTGGCAGACGGCGGTGGTCCTGCTCGCCGCCGCCTGGCTGTGGCACCTCTGGCAGCTCCACCGCCTGGAGCGCTGGCTGCGGCTCGACTACAAGATCGAGCCGCCGGGCGCCCCGGGGGTGTGGGGCGAGCTCTTCCAGACCCTCTACCGGCAGCGCCGCCGCCAGCGGGATCGGCGGCAGCGGCTGCGGCGGACGGTCCGCGAGTACCAGGACTCGGCGAAGGCCATGCCGGACGCCACGGTGGTGCTGCGCAGCCGCGACCGGGTGCTGTGGTGGAACGACGCCGCCCGCCGCCTGCTCGGGCTGAGCTGGCCCCAGGATGAGGGCCAGCGCATCGGCAACCTGATCCGCGCTCCCGAGTTCCTCGAGTTCCTCTCCCGGGTGGGCAACGGCAGGGAGTCGCTGGTCCTGCCCTCGCCGGTGGACGCGGAGACCCCCCTGGAGATGCGGCTGGTGCCCTACGGCCGCGACCAGTGGCTCCTGCTCGCCCGCGACGTCACCCGGACGCAGCGCCTGGAGACCATGCGCCGCGACTTCGTGGCCAACGTCTCCCACGAGCTCAAGACGCCCCTGACGGTCATCTACGGCGTCGCCGAGGAGATGGCCGAGGAGCTCGCCGAGACGGATCCCCAGTGGACGCCCTCGGTGCAGCTGCTGCGCGACCAGGCGCAGCGCATGCAGCGCCTGGTCCAGGATCTGCTCATGCTCTCGCGCCTCGAGACCGGCGGCGTGGCGGCCGAGCGCCAGCCGGTGGCGATGCCGGCGCTGCTCGATGAGCTCTGCGCCGAGGTGCGCGCCCTCTCCGGCGAGCGGGGCCACCGCATCGAGCTCGAGGCGCAGCCGGGTGTGAACATCCTCGGCATTGAGTCGGAGCTGCGCAGCGCTATCTCCAACCTGCTCTCCAACGCGGTGCGCTACACCCCGGACGGCGGCACCATCCGGGTGACGTGGCACGCCGATGAGCGCGGCGCCTACTGCCGGGTGGCGGACGACGGCATCGGCGTGCCCAGGGAGCACCTCTCGCGGCTGACCGAGCGCTTCTACCGCGTCGACAAGGCCCGCTCCAACGCCACGGGCGGCACGGGGCTGGGGCTGGCGATCGTCAAGCACGTCATCAACCGCCACGGCGGGCGCCTGGCCATCGACAGCGAGCCGGACAAGGGCTCGGCCTTCACCCTGGTCTTCCCGCCGGAGGCGGTCACCTACGAGGAGGCCGCCGCGAGCGCGTAAGGAAACTGTCATGGAGTCGTCAAGTCAGGTTCAGATCCGGCCTGCAGACTGCGCCCTGCAACTAGGCAACCAGGCACGCGCAGCGGTGCACCCTTGGAGCGGCGCGCCGCAGATTTCAACGAGACCCTGAAGGAGAGTGTTTGTGATGCGCACATGGCACAAGCTCAGCCTCGCCGCCGCGACGGCTGCGGCGACGGCCACGGCCCTCGCCGAGCCGGCAGATGCCCGCGAGCAGCTCCGCCTCGTCGGCTCCTCCACCGTTTACCCCTTCGCCAGCTACGTGGTCGAGGAGTTCGGGGCGACGACGCAGTATCCGACGCCGGTCATCGAGTCCACCGGCTCCGGCGGCGGCCTCAAGCTCTTCTGCGCCGGCGACGGCACGGACACCCCCGATATCACCAACGCCAGCCGGCCGATCAAGGTCAGCGAGTACGACCGCTGCCAGGACAACGGTGTGGACAACATCACCCAGGCGGTGATCGGCTCCGACGGGATCGTCCTCGCCAATACCGCCAATGCCCAGCGCTTCGAGCTCACCCTCGAGCAGATCACCCGGGCGGTGGCCGCCGAGGTGCCCCAGAACGGCGAGCTGGTGGAGAACCCCAACGAGTACTGGGACGACATCGACTCGAGCCTGCCGCACAACGAGATCCTGATCTACGGCCCGCCGACCACCTCCGGCACCCGTGACGCCTTCGAGGGGATGGTCATGGAGGCCGCCTCCGAGGAGATGGGCTACGACGGGGCCTACACCAAGATCCGCCAGGACGGCGCCTACGTCCCCGCCGGCGAGAACGACAACCTCATCGTCGAGAAGCTGGTCCAGAACACCGAGGCCCTCGGGATCTTCGGGTACAGCTTCCTCGCCGAGAACCGCGACCGTATCCAGGCCACGCGGATCAACGGCGTCGAGCCGACTCCGGAGACCATCGCCGCCGGCGACTACCCGGTCTCCCGGAGCCTCTACTTCTACATCAAGAACGGCCACGCCGGTAAGGTCCCCGGCCTCTACGACTACGTGGAGCTCTTCCTCTCCGAGAAGATGATCGGCGACATGGGGTACCTCAAGGACGAGGGGCTGATCCCGCTGCCCGCTGGCCGGCGCGAGCAGATCCGCCAGTCGGTGCTCAACCAGGAGCAGCTCACCCGCCTCGAGGTCAAGACCCTGAACCAGTAGGGTCCCCGCGGGCTGCCGGGGCCGGAGGGCGGTCCCGGCAGTCGCTGCTTTTCACGATCTTGTCACATCTTCGAGATACGCTCTCGAGGCGCTTACGGGAGCCCCGGTTGCCGTAAGCGCTCCGTCGGAATAGCTCCAATCACCGAAGCATCTTAGGCGCCGGGGGGCGCCCTTTCGCACTGAGGAGTCGCCTGTTGAGCACTGGGCAAATCATCTTGAGCTTCTTGGCCGGGCTGCTGCCCCTGGCATTGCTCGCCTACGGCCTGGGACGCCGGCGTGCGCTGACCGTCGCCGGCGGGCAGGACCGGGCGCTCCACTCCCGGCCGGGCTTCTACGGCTGGTACGCCGTGGTGCTCATGGCCGCACCTGCCGTGGCATTGGCCCTGCTGGCGGCGCTGCTCGAACTGCTGGGCCTGATCGACGCCCCGGAGACCCTGATCCTGGCGGCCGCGCTGGCCCTCGCGGCCGGTGGCCTGTGGACCGCTGAGCGGACCATCCAGCCGGGCCTGCGGGCGCGCAACATCGTCGAGGGGGCCGTGCGCTGGCTCCTGATCACGGCGGCCTCGGTCTCCATCCTGACCACCCTGGGGATCCTGCTCTCCATCCTCCTGGAGGCGATGCGCTTCTTCCAGATGGTCAACATCTGGGAGTTCCTCACCGGCACCACCTGGAGCCCGGATACCGCCTTCCTCGGCGGCGCCGGCCGGGGCGGGGAAGGGCAGGCCGAGGCGGAGTTCGGCTCGGTGCCGCTGTTCGCCGGCACCTTCATGATCACGGCGATCGCCATGGCCGTGGCCGTGCCCATCGGGCTGCTCTCGGCGATCTTCCTCTCCGAGTACGCCCCGCTGCGGGTGCGCGGCGCTGTCAAGCCGGCCCTGGAGGTCCTCGCCGGCATCCCCACGGTGGTCTACGGCTTCTTCGCCGCCATCACCGTGGCGCCCCTGGTCGTCGACGTGGCGACTGCCCTGGGGCTCGAGGCCAGCTACCAGAACGCCCTGACGCCGGGGATCGTCATGGGGATCATGATCATCCCCTTCATCTCCTCGCTCTCCGACGACGTGATCAGCGCCATCCCCATGCGCATGCGCGAGGGCAGCTTCGCCCTCGGGGCGACGCCCTCGGAGACCATCAAGCACATCCTGCTGCCGGCGGCCCTGCCCGGTATCGTCTCCGCCTTCATCCTGGGCGTCTCCCGGGCGCTGGGCGAGACCATGATCGTCGTCATGGCGGCGGGGCTGCGGCCCAACCTGACGGCCAACCCGCTGGAGTCGATGACCACGGTGACGGTGCGGATCGTGGACGCGCTCACCGGTGACCAGGAGTTCAGCAGCCCCGAGACCCTCTCGGCCTTCGCCCTGGGGCTGGTCCTGTTCCTGATCACGCTGGTGCTGAACACCGTCGCGCTGATCATCGTCCGCCGCTTCCAGCAGCAGTACGAGTAACGTCCGAGGAGACCCTATGGCGGCCAACCTGCAAGCCGAGAAGCGGATCCGGCAGCGCTATCGCCGGGAGCAGCGCTTCAAGGCGCTGTGTATCGGGGCTATCACCCTGGCGATCTTGTTCATCTTCGTCTTCTTCGCGGATATCATCCAGCGCGGCTACACGGCCTTCTACCAGGCCCAGATCCAGGTGGAGGTCACCTACGACGAGCGCAGCCTGGAGATCCCGGCGGCGGCCGTGAGCGAGGAGGTCCGGCCCCTGGTCAGCCGCGGCTTCCTGCGCCAGGTGCCCGGGCATGTTCAGTCGGATCCGGACCTCAAGGGCCGTACCGTGACCCGCTGGGTTACTGCGGACACGGGCGTGAACCAGTACCTCAAGGACGCGCACACGGGCCTCTCGCCGCAGGAGAAGGCGACCGTCGATAAGCTCCACGAGGCGGGGCGCATCGAGTTCGCCTTCAACACCAACTTCTTCACCCGGGGCGACTCCAAGATGCCCGAGATGGCCGGCATCAAGTCGGCCGTGGTGGGCACGATCCTCACGCTAGCGGTGACCATGGCAGTGGCCTTCCCCCTGGGGCTGATGAGCGCGGTCTACCTCGAGGAGTTCGCCACGGACAACCGCTTCACCCGGTTCATCGAGGTCAACATCAACAACCTCGCCGCGGTCCCCTCGATCCTCTACGGCCTGCTCGGCCTGGCGATCTTCATCAACTTCCTGGGGGTGCCGCGCTCCTCGGCGCTGGCCGGCGGGCTGACCCTGGCGCTGATGACCCTGCCGATCATCATCATCAGCACCCGGGCGGCGCTGCGCGCCGTCCCGGACTCCATCCGCGAGGGGGCCTTCGGGGTCGGGGCCAGCCGCCTGCAGATGGTCACGCACCACGTCCTGCCGCTGTCGCTGCCGGGGATCCTGACCGGCTCGATCATCGGCATGGCCCAGGCCATGGGCGAGACCGCCCCGCTGCTGCTGGTGGGCATGATGGCGTTCATCCCCTCGGCCCCCGACGGGGTGACGGAGCCGGCGACCGTGCTGCCTGCCCAGATCTTTACCTGGGCCTCCATGCCGCAGCGGGCCTTCGACGAGCTCACCGCCGCCGGCATCCTCGTCCTGCTGGCCGTGCTGCTAACCCTGAATGCGACCGCCGTCCTGCTGCGCAAACGCTTTGAACGGCGCTGGTAAGGAGCTTGCACCATGCAAATGCCTCAGCCGAACGACAATCCGGGGGACCCGGAGGGGGTCGTCGCTCGATCCTCCATGGGGGCCGCCGAGCTACGGGAAGGGAGCGACACCGTGGAAGGCGAAGATCGTCCGCAGTCCACGCCAGCCCCTGGCGTGACCCGCGCCCCTGAGGTGGGGGGCGGGAGCGAGGCGGCGGAGCCCACCCACCCGACGAAGGTGGATGTCCGCGGCCTCAGCCTCTGGTACGGGGATACCCAGGCGCTGTTCGACGTGAGCCTGCGGATCCCCGAGAAGGACGTCACGGCCCTCATCGGGCCCTCGGGCTGCGGCAAGTCCACCTTCCTGCGGTGCATCAACCGCATGAACGACCTCATTTCCGCCGTGACCATCCGGGGGCAGCTGCTGCTCGACGAGGCGGATGTCTACGGCTCCGAGGTCGATGTCGTCCAGCTGCGCTCGCGGGTGGGCATGGTCTTCCAGCAGCCCAACCCCTTCCCCAAGTCCATCTACGAGAATGTCGCCTACGCCCCGCGCATCCACGGCCTGGCCAAGAAGGGCGCGGAGATGGACGAGCTGGTGGAGACGAGCCTGCGCAAGGCGGGGCTGTGGAAGGAGGTCTCCGACCGGCTGAGCATGCCGGGGACCGCCCTGTCCGGTGGGCAGCAGCAGCGGCTCTGCATCGCTCGCGCCATCGCCGTGAACCCGGATGTTATCCTCATGGACGAGCCGGCCTCAGCCCTCGATCCGGTGGCCACCGCGACCATCGAGGAGCTCATCGACGAGCTGCGGAGCAACTACACGATCATCATCGTCACCCACAACATGCAGCAGGCCGCCCGCGTGGCCCGCTATACGGCCTTCTTCCACCTCGGCGAGGTCATCGAGTTCGACGATACCGACACGATCTTCACGAACCCTAGCCAGAAGCGGACCGAGGACTACATCACCGGCCGTTTCGGCTGAGGAGCGCACCATGAGCGACGACATCGAGCAGAGCTTCTTCAAGGAGCACATCTCCCAGCGCTTCAACACGGAGCTCGAGGACATCCACAGCCGCGTCCTCTCCATGGGCGGCCTCGTCGAGCAGCAGCTCATCGACGCCGTGTCGGCCATGGTGGAGACCAAGTTCGAGCTCGCCGAGAAGGTGGCGACCAGCGACTACAAGGTCAACGCCCAGGAGGTCGAGATCGACGAGGCCTGCACCGAGATCCTCGTGCGGCGCCAGCCGACGGCCTCGGACCTGCGCCTGGTGCTGGCGGTGATCAAGACGATCACCGACCTGGAGCGCATCGGCGACGAGGCCGAGCGTATGGGCCGGATGGCCCTGCACTTCCTGGAGCAGGATCGGCAGCAAGGCCCCATCGAGGGGCTCGGCGAGATGGGTGAGCACGTCCACGGCATGCTCCGCGGCGCCCTGGACGCCTTCGCCCGTATGGACGTCGACCAGGCCGTGCGCGTCGCTCAGCTGGATATCCAGGTGGATAGCCAGCACGAGGCTATCGTCCACCGGCTCATGGAGCAGATGATGAAGAGCCCCGATGCGGTCCCGCGGGCGATGGACGTGGTCTGGACGGCGCGCTCGCTGGAGCGCATCGGCGACCGGGCGCGGAACATCTGCGAGTACGTGGTCTACTTCGTGCGTGGCAAGAACGTCCGGCACACGAGCTATGAGCAGATGGCCGAGGAGGCGACCGGCGACCGGCACTGACGGCGAGCCCGGCACGCCGTCGGCCCTACGCCAGCGTCCCGGCCTTCGGTGGACCGGCGGTACACAGCCGCGGCCCTGCACGCCTCGATACCGGGAGGTACAGGGTGTAGTGGATGGCGATCGGACAGATCGTGGGGATGGAGGTGGGTGAGGGCTTGCCGGTGGGGGTGTGAGAAGGGGCTTAGAGGTTGCTCATCCGCTGCCCCGGGGTGCGGATGGTAAGCCCCCGGATGGCAGGGTAGACCGGTGCCTGGAGCCAGCGCTGCAGGCTGTCGCGGTGGATGGCCAGCTCGTCGGCGATCCGCTCCGGGGTATGCCCCTGGCGATGCATGCGCAGGGCCGTGTAGTACAGCTTGGTCGGATTGCTGCGTGCCATTGCTTCATGCCTCCTTAGTGTCGTTGTAGCCTCGCGGTGCCCGTATCGGGCACGAGGCCTAGCCTGGTAGAGCCCCTTTAAGGTGTTGTGACGGCGGTATGCCCCTTCCGTTACACGCACCTGGGCAGGGCCCGGGAAGCCGCCCGCGGCCGTCCCTCCAGGACGCCGCTGTAGACCGGCGGATGTCTTGGTCCTGCCGCCCTGCTACGATCCCCGGGATCGATGCGCCGGATCTGCGCGTCGCCGAGCGCAAGAAGCGAGAAGGAGCTAGCCCGATGTCCGTAACCCTCCGGGAGCTCGCCGACCTGGTCGGTGCACGGGTGGCCGGGGAGGCCGATCGCGAGGTGGCCCGCGTGGCGCCCCTGGCGGAGGCCACGGCAGACGCGGTGGCGTTCTGTGCCGATGAGCGCTACCTCCCGGAGCTGCGGCAGACCCGGGCCGGCGCGGTGCTCTTGCGCGAGGAGCACGCCGAGGCCTGTCCGGTTACGGCGCTCGTCGCCGATGATCCCTATTACGCCTACGCGGCCGTGGCGCAGCGTCTGCATCCGCCGCAGCGGCCCGCGGACGGGGTCCACCCGGCCGCGGCCGTGGCCGGGGATGCCGAGCTCGGCGCCGGCGCGAGCGTCGCGGCCCAGGCCGTGGTCGCGGCCGGGGCCGTCCTCGGCGAGGGGGTCGTGGTCGAGCCCGGCGCCTACATCGGCCCCGGGGCCCGGGTAGGGGCGGGCAGCTGGCTGGGGGCGAACGCGGTGCTCGGCGCCGCCTGCATCCTGGGCGAGCGGGTGATCATCCAGCCGGGCGCGGTCGTCGGCGCGGACGGCTTCGGCTATGCCCCGGGTCCGGCGGGCGCCGGCTGGCGGAAGGTGCCGCAGCTCGGGGCGGTGCGTATCGGTGACGACGTGGAGATCGGCGCCAACGCCACGGTCGATCGCGGGGCGCAGAGGGATACGGTGATCGAGGCGGGGGTCAAGCTCGACAGCCACGTCCACATCGCCCACAACTGCCGCGTCGGGGAGCGGACCGTGATCGCCGGGGGAACCGTGCTCGGCGGCAGTGCCCGCCTCGGTGCCGGGTGCATGATCGGTGGCCAGGCGGCGATCACCGACCACATCGAGATCGCCGACGGCGTCACACTGATGGGCATGACCGGCGTGACCGGCTCCATCCACGAGGCCGGGGCGGCGTACGGCTCGCCCTTGCCGGCGCAGCCGGCTCGCCGGTGGCGGCGGAATACGGTGCGGGTCACCCAGCTCGACAGCCTTTTCCAGCGCGTCCGGCGGCTCGAGGCCGCCGTTGCCCGGCCTGGCGAGGCGGAGGACAGCGAGGCCGGGCCGTAGCGCGCTCGGTGGCGGCCGCCGCCCGGGACCCCGCTGCGCTAGCCGGCCTCGGCCCGGGCGAGGATCTCCTCCTGGACGACCTGCTCGTTCAGCGGGCCGATCTCCTTGTAGACGATGGTCCCGTCCTCGTCGAGCACGTAGGTCTCCGGGGTCGCGTAGACGCCCCAGTCCATGCCCGCCTCGCCCTCGGGATCGTAGGCGATCAGGTCGTAGGGGTTCCCCCGGATCTTCAGGTATTGCTGCGCCCGCTCGCGCTGGTCGCGGTAGTTGAAGGCGTAGACCTCGATACCCTGCTCGGAGAGGCGCTCGAGGAGGGGGAAGTCCTCGTGGCAGACCGGGCAGGTCGAGCTCCAGACGTGGATGACCGCGAGATCGCCGGTGAAATCCGCCTCGGTCAGCGTCTTGCCCGGATCCTGCAGCGACGTCAGCTCGAAGCTCGGCGCCGGCTCGCCGACCAGCGGGGAGGGTAGCTCCCGCGTATCCCGGCCGATACCGACGTAGAGCAGGGCCAGGATGGGTAGTGCGATCGCCAGGGGGATGAAGATGCGCTTGAGCATGGGCTCTCTCTCTTGCCTGCCAGGTCTCGGGACGATCCTAGGAAATAGCCGTGCCGGTGGCCAGGCCTGGCGCCGGATTATCCGCCGTCGTCGCCCTTGCCGAGGTGGGCGCGTAATCGCGCGAGCTCCGCCCGGTCCCAGCCCTCGGGCTCGGTGAGGGCGAACCAGGCGTCGACGTAGTCCCCCGCCGCGTAGGTGTGGCCGTGCCCGGGCGGCGCGTTGCCGGCGCCGATGTCGGCGGCGATCTGGAGCAGGGTCACCACCGGGTACCAGCGCAGCTGCGCGGAGACGTCCGGCCCCCGCGGCGCCTTCAGCCACGCCGGCCTTCGGTAGAGGATGCTGGGGTCGAGGAAGGTCACCGGGTCGCTGGCGTACTGCAGGAAGGCGATCCGGAAGGGGCCCCAGTCACCCTTCCCGGCGTCCGGCCCGGTGTGCTGGTTCATGAAGCGTACCACCTCGCCGTCGCGGAAGGTCGGCAGCCACGCCGGGGAGCCGGGGTCGCGGCGGCGGGTCACGGTCCGCCAGGTCTCGCTGCGGAACGGCGGGCCGCTCCACAGGACGCCGTCGAAGGGGTCCTGGACGATGTCGTAGACGTCGAAGGAGCGGTCGGAGTGGAGCGCCCCGAGGCTCAGCCCGTGGAGGTAGAGCGCCGGGCGCTCCGCCTCGGGCAGTCCCGTCCAGTGGCCGTAGACCGTCTCGAAGAGGGCGCGGGCGGTCGCGACGCCGTACTCGCCCTCGACCATCAGCGCCAGGGGGCTGGGCAGGTAGGAGTACTGCGCGGTAACGGTGGCGGTATCGCCGCGGTGGAGGTACTCGACCGCGTTGACGGCGCCGGGGTCGATCCAGCCGCTGCCCGTGGGGGTGGCGAGGACCAGGACGGAGCGCTCGAAGGCGTCCGTGCGCCGCAGCTCCCGCAGGGCGAGCCGGGCCCGCGCCTCGGGGGTCTCGGCGGCGTTGAGGCCGATGTAGATACGGATGGGCGTCCGGGCCGCCTCGCCGAGGAAGGCCTCCAGCTCCGCCTTCTGCGGCCCCGAGGCGACGAAGCTCCGCCCCTGCCGGCCCAGGTCCTGCCACGCTACCGGGGAGATGGGGCTGCCGGTGCGCACGGGGACCTCGGGGCGCTCGTGCTCGCTGTCGATGAGCGCGTCCACCTCCTGGTAGGAGCGGTCGGCGGCGCGCAGCGCCAGGTTGACCAGGACGCCGTCGATGAAGCCCCAGAACAGGAGCAGCGAGACCGCGATGCCGAGCAGGCTCGATACCCGCGGCGGAACGAAGGGCTGTAGCCGTCGCGCCAGGAGGCGGAAGGTCTGCCGGAACAGCCGGGCCAGCGCCAGGGCGGTGGTGAAGATCGCTGCGGCGATGGCGGCCACCCCGATCGGGTGCACGCCGCCGGCGGATGCCATGCCCATCTGCGCGCGCACAGCGTCCTGCCATCCGGGTGCCTGCCACATGAAGGCGGCCGCGATCAGCGCTGAAGCGCCCCCGGCCGCCCAGCAGGCGAGGCGGCGGGCGCGGCCGGTCAGCCCCGGCAGCCCCAGGTACGCCCAGAGGGCGCTCAGCCCGCTGCCGATGGCGTAGCCTGTGGCGAGCGACAGGCCGGCGATGATCCCCTGGAAGACGAGGGGGCGGGGGACGAGGCTCGGCGTCAGGGAGAAGGCGAAGAGCAGCGTGCCGAGGAGGAGGCCAATACTGGACAGCGGGCCGATTCGGGGCATCGGTAGTCTGGATCGCGAGCGGGCGCCTGCTCTCGCTGGGCGCCGTATACGGGAGATATAGGGTACCTGAATGGCCATGGATGAGACGAGCAGGCTGGCAGGGCGGCAGCAGCGGGAGGCTCGGTGATGCCTGAATCCGCGTGGCTGTGGCTGCTGCTCGGCGTCGGGCTTTTGCTCACCCTGGCGCTGCTCGGCGGCCCCCAGCTCCTGGTCGATCTGGCGGTCTCGGCCCTGCTCCTGGCGGTGGTGACGGCCGCCATGCCGGCGCTAGGCGGCGGCTACCAGCTCGTGACCTACCTGGCCAGCACCCTGGTGCTCCTGCCGGCCTGCTACGCCGTCGCCTTCCGCCTCGCAGGCGGCCGCCGCCGGGCGGTCGCGCCGGCGCAGTCCTACGGCGGCGAGCAGGGCGTCGTCGTGCCCCGAGGGCTGGGGCTGGGCGTGCAGGTCCACGGCGAGACGTTCCCGGCCCGCGCCACCGACGGCGCCGAGCTGCGCGCCGGCGAGGTCGTTACGGTGGTGCGTATCCGGGGTGTCACCGCCTATGTGCGGCGCCCCTCGGGGCCCGGAGGCTGACCTGCCCGCGGGGCGATACGGCTGCGCACGCGCGGGACGGCTTGCCGGTGGGCGGCCGCCACCAGGCGGCTCACTCGGTGGGCTCCTGCGTGGGCAGCCCCTCGGCCTTCCACTCCGGATAGCCCTCGTCGAGACGGGCGATCTTGACGCCGCGCTGCTGCAGGCGCTGGACGGCGTCCGAGGCGAGAGCGCAGTACGGGCCGCGGCAGTAGGCGACGATCTGCTGATCCTCGGGGAGCTCCTGGAACCGGGCCTCCAGCTCATCGACGGGGATGTTGATCGCCCCGGGCAGGTGGCCGTGCTCGTACTCCTCCGGGGGGCGCACATCGAGCAGGGTGACCGTACCGGCGCGTAGCTGCTCGAGCAGCTCCTGGGAGGAGAGCACATCGAGCGCCTCATCGCCCTCGAAGTACTGCTCCGTGAGCCGGCGGACCTCGGCGACATTACGCTCGGCGACGCTGCGCAGCGCGGCGAGCAAGGTCAGGACCTGGTCGTCCGCCAGGGTGTAGTAGACGTACTTGCCCTCCTTGCGCGCCGTGACCAGCCCTGCCCGGCGGAGCTGCTGCAGGTGCTGGGAGACGCTGCCGACCGGCAGGCCGGTTAGCCGCGTCAGGGCCTCGACGCTGCGCTCGCCCTGGGCCACCAGCTCCAGGAGCTCCAGCCGGTACTCGTGCCCCAGGGCCTTGGCTACGCTGGCGAACTGCTCGAAGAGCTTCCGTCTCTGCATCTTATCCGGCATGTCGGCATCAAGACTGGATCGCGAAGGAGCGGGATCCGATTCAGCTCCATCCCTCCTACAGTAAATCGATCCATTGATGAGTATCAAGCAATGCGCCGCCCTCGCTCAAGCGTCGCCGGTACCGCTGCTGAACTGGTCGAACGCCTCGAGGGCCTGGGCGCCGTAGGCGAGTGCGGGCCCGCCGCCCATGTAGATGCACAGGCCGATGGTCTCGATGATCTCGTCGCGGCTCGCGCCCTGCTTGGCGGCGGCCTTGGTGTGGAAGGCGATGCAGCCCTCGCAGTGGGTGGTGATGGCGATGGCGACGGCCATGAGCTCCTTGTCCTTGCTGGTCAGTGCCCCCTCGGCCGAGGCGGCCTGGGCGAGGCTCGAGAAGCCCTTGGCGACCTCGGGGTGCCCCTTGCGGACCTCCTGGAAGAGCTTGGAGAGCTCGTTGGCGGTCTCGTTCCAGTCGTTGTACATCGCGCCTCCTACGGTTAGCGGGCCGGAGACGCTGAGGCCCCGTACGCACGGGGCCTCAGCGATGATGAGACTACTAAGTATAGCTTATGTGGCGTGCTGGCTGTTCTCGGCGGACGCAGTCCCTCCGGCGGGGGTTGCGCCGTTGACCGGGATCGGCTCGATGCGCTCCAGCTCCTCGGCCTGCTGGGCCTTGGGCAGGGTCACCGTCAGCATGCCTTGGTGCATGGTCGCGCTGATGCGCCGCTCCTGGGCCGCCGTGTGGAGCTGCACGCGGCGCTCAAACGTGCCGTGGGAGCGTTCCGCGAGGTGGGCCTGGGCCTGGCCCGTGTCCTGCTCCGTGCTGACGGGCAGGTCCGCCGGCGCCGGGTGCTTATGGCCGGACAGGTGGAGCACGCCCTTGCACACGTCGTAGTGGACCGCCACATCCTGCTCGGCCAGGCCTGGCAGCTCCGCGACCACGTAGAGCGCCTGGTCGTCCTCGTAGACGTCCATCTGCAGCTTGGCGCCCTCCTCGGTGGTCTCCATGCCGCGGGCCTGGACGAGCTCGTCTGCCTCCTCGGCCTCGCCGAAGATAGCCGGCGAGAAGCGCACGTACCACGCGGCGGCCTGCACCTGGATGATGTAGGCCAGGGCGATGACCAGCGCGGCGTCGCCGCCGAAGGTCTGCATGGCCACGGCGAGGGCGATGGAGAGGTTGCGCATCACCGTGCCGTAGACCAGGGCGATGCCGTCGCCGCGGTTGAGGAAGAGCTTGGCGACGATGGTGCTCAGCGGGAAGTTGATGGCGTAGAGCGTAGCCACCGCCGCGAGGATGTAGAGCAGCTGCGACGGCGCGCTGAGGATCGCCTCCGCCTTGGTGGCCATGGCGACGAAGACGATGCCGAGCACGCCGACGGTCGACAGCGCCGGGAAGCGGAACGACCACCGGTGCTTGAAGTCCTCCTGGCCGAAGATGCGGATCAGCAGCCGCTGGGTGAGCACGCCGAGGACCAGCGGCAGGATGACGATGATCCCGATCTGCTGGCTGACGTTCCACAGGTCGATGTTCAGGCTCTCGCCGAACAGGGCGTTGATGTAGAACGGCGTGGCCAGGGCGCCGAGGATCAGGCCGATGACGGTCATCTTGATCGCCGCGGCCAGGTTGCCCTTGGCGAAGCCGGTCCACGAGATCGTCATGCCGCTGGTGGGCACCAGGCCGGCCAGCAGCAGACCGAGCGCCATCCCCGGCGACTCGGGGAGGAAGTAGAAGACGCCGATCCCGTAGGCGATGAAGGGGATGACCGCGAAGTTCAGCCCCTGGGTTAGCAGCTGCGCCGGGAGGTCGCTCCAGCCGGCCAAGTGCGATACCCGCAGGGTGACCATCATCGGGTAGACCATCAGGAAGGTCAGGGGCAGGATGGCCACCCGTAGCGGATCGGAGTCGAAGTAGGCGCCGTAGGCGAAGCCCGCCACCAGCATGGTGGGGATCGCGTACGGCAGACGCTTCTGGATCTGGTAGAGTAGCGCCCACATGCTTGGTTACTCCCCCTGTCAGCCGTTCTGGGACGCTTCCGCCAGGCCCTCGACCCACTCGGTCATAAGGTTATTCCCGAGGGGCATCGGGGCCTCCATGAAGCTGATCACGAAGCGGTCGTCGGTCTCCACGACGCTGATGGAGCGGGGGCGGGCTGCCGGCGCTTCGGGCGCAGGCAGGCGCAGGCCGAAGCAGAAGATGACGAGCCGGGCGTCGTGGATCTCGTCGGCGATCTCGTGCTCGGGCTGCTGGCGGGTGTGGCTGTAGTGGTCGAAGGTGGCGATGTAGCCGGCGCGCGGCTCGGCCTCGATGCACCGATGCAGGTACTCGACGAGGGCGTCCGTGGTGTGGTTGGTGCTGCCCTTCGGCAGGTCCAGGCTCCGTACGGGGTAGGTGTCCTGCAGCATGAATTGATTGAGTTGCATAGCGAGCTCTCCTCGTGGTGACGGTTGGTGCCGTGAGCTACAGCCCTGTTACGGGGCTGGCGTCGATCACGCGATAGCCTCGGCCTTCTGCAGCCACTCGACGATGCCGGCCTGGGTCATGGCGCCCATCTGGGATTCGACGACCGAGCCGTCCTTGAACAGGATCAGCGTCGGCAGCGCGCGGACGCCGTAGTTGGCGGCGACGCTCATGTGCTCGTCCACATTGACCTTGGCGATCTTGAGCTGGTCGCCGTACTCCGCTTCCAGCGCCTCGAGGGCGGGTGCAAGCGCCTGGCACGGCCCGCACCAGGACGCCCAGAAGTCCACCAGAACCGGCTTGTCGGCCTGGAGCACCTCCTCTTGGAACGTGGCCTCGGAGACCTCTGAAGGCATGGCCCCTCCTTATTCCGTATGGGTTTCTATGTATAAATAGAATGATACATCGAATGCGCCCCGTGTCAATACGCCCCGGCACGGCGCTCGGGGGCGGGGCTGTGATGGATCGAGCCGGTCTCGGGGCGATGCCCGAGGCGTGGCCTACAGCCCGCAGGTCCCGCCAGGGCAGCAGGTCGGCGCCGGCGCCTCGGATCCGGTCCCGCTGCTGAGCACGGAGCCGCCGGAGATCAGCCGCTCTACGGGGGCATCCTCCGGGGTTTTGCCGGGGGCGCGGCCGACGGCGCGGCAGAGCTCGCCCCAGGTGCTGAGCCGTTCGTCCATGCCGTGCTGGACCTCCACGACCTCGCCGTTGCTCGGGCAGCGGTAGTCGTAGGTCGGCATAATCCCTCCTCTAATAGATGATTGTTTCGGAATAGGATATAAGGATCGCCCGCGCCCGCTTCAACCGTACGCCGGTGAGGAGCCGATGCCGAGCGCGGCTTCGTGGCGTGCGCCAGCAGGTGTAGAATGGCCCGTCAATCACCGAATCGGACCCATCTCGAGGCGGACGAGCGCGATGGTAGATAGACCGGCTCCCTCGCAGTGGCACGGGCGGTGGATCCTGGGCGGCGTCGCGCTGCTGGGCGCGGCCGCTGGCGGGGTCGCCGCGGGCGCCGAGTACTGGGGTGGCCTCGAGCCGTGCACCCTGTGCTGGACGCAGCGGGGCATCCTGGCGCTGCTGACGGCGGTGGCGCTCCTGGGGGTGCTCCTGTGGCCGCGGCGGCGCTGGGGCCGATGGGTGCTCGGCAGCACCCTGGCCGCTACCGCGCTCGCCGGTCTCCTCGCTGCCGGCCGCCACCTGTACGTCA
>JGI1684J13235_1000206_pt1 | contig 22404 bp, 24 predicted proteins | sample PonA232FremontCA_2_FD_13235 | JGI IMG/M metagenome (IMG submission 13235) | reverse complement strand
GTAGGTCGCGCCCGCCCCGGCGTGGGCGGGCGACGACCGCCCATCGGATCGTGAACACATCCAGATCCAGACACTTTCACGTGGTCAATTCGGCGATTCAACTCGGCTGATTACGCTGCTTGGGAAGTACCGATTCTGTGTGCTGCATTTGTTCGATTGAATTCCGGGAGTGAGTTATACCCCACGGGAGTGAGTTGCTTTTGAAGGCAGATTTAGACAGTCTATTATATAACTCAGCTTTGCACATTGAAGTAGGAGCGTGGCGTAGACGGTAGCAAGGACAGATGATGTCGGTTACGTGCTTCCCCGACGCTAACGTGCAAAGCTGAGTTAATTAGCGTGTCATAGAAACATTCACAGCCGATTTACTGCGGTGCAACCCGGGGCAGAGAATGTTAGATTATGTACGTTTCCGGAGGTTAGTGCAAGACACAGAGGATGGATACAGCACACTCGCGTGAGTAAGATTCAGGACGTTCGACACTAACTGACTATATTGTGAGTAGAACAAGTCCGCTCAGTACGACGAGGCCTAGCACGATTGCGACGAGTCGTCCAAGCTGATAGGTACCCAAGAGCCACGCCAAGGCAGCCTTGACGATGGTATTTGCAATGGCTGCGATAATAATGCCCGTGGTCGCAACCTGCGTCGAAATCGTACCATCAGCCGCAAGTGTGCTCAACGTGATAGTCATCGCATCCACATCCGCCAGGCCAGAGAGGAACGCCGTGGCGTACACACCGGAGGTGCCGAGCCACTCATGTGCAGATTCAGAGACGAGCAGCACAACTGCGAAGATTGCGCCGAAGAGGAGTGCTGGCCGAAGCCGAAACGGATTTTTTAACTCGTCGGGTTCGACGGTATCAGCGGACTTAGTCCGCCAGTACAGCGCTCCAGCAGCAATCACCCCAACAACGGTCATGGCTCCCAAAGGGATAGCTACATGTGGGAACAGTTCCGGGTTGACGACCGCAACCTCGATGAGCGCCCTCGGGAACATCACGATGGACGCCGTAACGACCGCAAACGCGCAGACGTGATACAGCGTTTCATTCTGCACCGTCTTCTCCGCCATCGAAACGGTCGTCGCTGTCGAGGAAACAAATCCACCGATGATTCCGGTGACCGCGATGCTTTGTTCCGGATCAAGGAATTGTGCAAGTACGTACGCCATGAACCCGAGCCCGGTGACGAACACGACCATCAACCATATGAAGCGCGGATTGAGACCGTAGAGGACGTTCAGTGAGCGGTCTGGGAGCGCCGGCAGCACAACGAGGACGACGAGGATGAATTTCACCGACGCCAGGCGTTCGGTGGCTTCGATCTGGTTGGCGAAGTCGTGGACCGGACCTTTGACAGAGAGCAACACTGTAATGACACCGCCGACGATGATTGCTGCAACTGCGCCGGTATCAGAATGCATCGCCGTTGCGCCAAGTATTGCGGTGAGAAGGGCAGCCATCAGCGTCGTCAGACCGATATCCTGCTCGTACCAGACTTTCCCCGCATATGCGACGGTGAGTGGAATAACGAGCACACCGATGGCAAGCGAAAAGCTGCTCGGAAAGAATGCCGCGACCAGCGCTCCATAGAGTGCAAACAGAGGGAAGGTACGGCTCCCGGCGAACGTCCCCCCTGACTCGCTTTGTTCTCGTTCTAATCCAATGAGAGCCCCAAGCCCGACACCGATGAAGAGATGTAAGAGAACCTCAACGAGTGGGTCGGTTGTGGGGTCGACCATCGCTTAGAGGGTTGTGTGAGTACATCATCAAACCATGGGACTGAGAAGAGTAACATGAACACGACCGTAGCATCAACCGAGATATCCTTGCTGCGTGTGCGCGCTACATCTTGCGCGACATATTAAACAAAATATAAATTTTTTATGTTTTCGCTAAGACAGAAAACTGATATTCTAATCTACGTTACGTGTTTCATATGAGTTTATTATCTGGAACATTCTACTCTACATACGATTTCGTAAGTACGAACACTGAATAAAAAGTGCGTGAAACAGGTTCAGGCTTCACAGTTTGTCCCTGTATTTAACATCCTATGAGAATGTTGAACACGTATGCCCGGCGGAGGTCATTCGGAGTCAGCGGCGGTCAGAACTATCGGCGCCATTGTGGCATTGATTGCCGTCGTCGGCTACCTAATTCTCGGGTGGTCCTTCAGCGGCTCTGACACGACTGTACCCACGGTTATCGGCGTTATTCTCGCGGCGTCCGCAATAGGATGGACGCTGTATAACCGTGTATCTTCAGACAATGGGACGTAACAATGCTCGGATTAAGCCGAGACGAGACTGTGAGTATCGTAATTATCGGAATCACTGTCGCCGTGTTCGCTTGGTATCGGGTTGACATGACCGGAGTACAACGGTGGACTAACGCTACTATCGTCTTCCTCGTGAGTATTGCCGTTGCAACGGCTGTAACCGCTATCTTAAAACGGTGGAACCCCGTCTGGTACCGCTCATAGTTTTGACTCATCAGCAACCGCTGTGAGTGACAGCTACTGCATCTTCCGCGGTCGGAAAGCCGCCCCGAGCGTCGTGAAATTGTGGATCAGTAATCCTACCCCGACGCTGTCTCGTGTTCAACAAGGTAACTGAAACTCAACTCACCGGAGGACTGGTTCGAGATACTCTTATACTACAATGTATCGGGATGAGCGAGTCATTATAATTGCCTAGTTATAAGTGGTGGCCTATTCTAGCATGTATTTGGTGTGTCAGACAATGTCAATGGATGCTGTTGTGTACAAGGGACCGAAAGAGGTGGCTGTCGAAGAAACCGATGAACCAGAAATAGAGCACCCGAACGACGTACTCATCGACATCACGACGTCGTGCATCTGCGGATCCGACCTCCACATGTACGAGGGGCGGACCGCGGCTGAGCCCGGCATCGTGTTCGGCCACGAGAACATGGGTATCGTCACCGAAGTCGGGGAGGCCGTCTCCTCGCTGGAGGAAGGCGACCGCGTCGTCGCACCGTTTAATGTCGCCTGTGGCTTCTGTGAGAACTGCGAGGACGGGTACACGGGCTTCTGTACGAACGTTAATCCAGGCTTCGCCGGCGGAGCCTACGGGTACGTCGCCATGGGGCCGTACAAGGGCGGGCAAGCCGAGAAGCTCCGCATTCCCTATGCGGACTTCAACGCACTCAAACTCCCGGAGGGCGACGAGCACGAGGACGCCTTCTCGCTGTTGGCGGACATCTTCCCGACAGGCTGGCACGGGACAGAACTCGCCAACCTCGAACCGGGCGACTCTGTCGCTATCTACGGGGCTGGTCCGGTCGGCCTGATGGCCGCCTACAGCGCGAAGATCAAGGGCGCAGCGGAGATTTACTCCGTTGACCGCGTTCCCAGTCGGCTCGAACTCGCAGAAGAACACTGCGACGCGACACCGATCAACTTCGAGGACGGCAATCCGGTCGAGCAGATCAAAGAGCAACACGGTGGTGGTGTCGACAAGGGTGTGGACGCCGTCGGCTATCAGGCCATCGACCCGGACAAGGAAGGTGACAACGCGTACGATCCGGCGCGGGAGAACCCGGCCGTCGTCATCAATAACCTCATCCGAACGGTAAAGCCGACCGGCGAACTGGGGATTCCGGGGCTCTACGTTCCCGAGGACCCGGGAGCTCCGGACGACATGGCCGCGCAGGGCCGCCTCGGCATTGACTTTGGACTGCTCTTCGAGAAGGGTCAGGCGCTTGGGACCGGACAGTGTAACGTCAAGTCGTACAACCGGGAACTACGTGACCTGATTATCGAGGGCCGCGCCGACCCCAGCTGGGTAGTCTCTCACCGTGTCGACCTCGAGGAGGCTCCCGAGATGTACGAGGCCTTCGACAACCGTGAAGAGGGCGTCACGAAGGTGCTGCTGGAGCCCTGACACCAGAACCACCGACCCATCTTTCGGCGATAGCTATACATCCTGCTACCCGGTATGAACAGCTATGTGTCAGTACTGTAGTTACCGGTTCCACGACGGCTGGACGCAGCTTCTGTCCTATGACGACGTGTATCAGAATGCGATGGGCGGCGACTCCGAGTCGACCTATGGGTTCCACGAGTCGTGGGACGAACTCCGCGAGGAGGTCGGCTACGGCGCGACATAACTCACTCTTCCCGCGGGAACGGATCGCTGGCAAACGTCTGTGTTCGCTCTTTGTCCGTGGCCAGACAGCCGTCGAGTTCGGCTTTGATCTCGTCCTCGTCCATATTCTGTCCGATGAAGACGAGTCGCGTGGACGGGTCGTCGTCGCCCCACTCCCCGATGGGCCCGGCTTGGACAGACGGGCCGGCCTGGCTCACGCCCAGCACCGTCTCGGGCCTGCTGGCGACCCAGGCGAACCCCTTGGCGCGGACGATAGCACCGTTCCAATCGTCGAGCCAGTCGTCGAACCGACTGGGATGAAACGGCGTGCCACGGCGGTAGACGAACGACTCGACGCCGTGGGATGCTGCCGCCGACGCCCCGTCGGCATGGCCGTGACCGTCGTGGCCGTCGCCCCCGGCTAACGCCTGTTTCCAGCCCTGCTGTCGCTTGGCATCCTCAAAATCAAATCGTCCGGTCCCGAGTACGTCGCCGGGGGTGACATCGCTGTATGTGGTTTGATGGATGGCTGCTCGGGGTTGGAGCGCCCTGATCGCGGCTTTTATGACGTCCAGTGCATCCGCGGGGACCATGTCACACTTGTTCAGGAGGAGCACGTCACAGAACTCTATCTGGTCGATCAGTACCTCGGTGAGTGGGCGTTCGGGGTCGGGGGCAGCCTCCGGAAGCGATTCCTCGGGATCGAACGCCTTCCAGAACCCGTAGGCGTCGACGACTGAAACCGTCGTATCTAGATGCAAGCCGTCGGGCGGGTCGCCCCCGTCCGGGCCGACTGTCAGCGTTCTGGCGATGGGAATCGGTTCGCTGATGCCGGAGGCTTCGACGACGAGGTAGTCGAACGACCGCTCCTCGGCGAGTCGCGTCACCTCGGTGACGAGGTCGTCCTGCAGCCGGCAACAGATGCACCCGTTTGAGAGGTCTACAACGCCTTCTCCGCTCGGCTCCGCCTCGTCCGCGATGAGCTCGGCATCGACATTTATCTCTCCCATATCGTTGACGACGACGGCGATTCGCCTCTCTCCGGGCTCACTCAATAATCTGTTTACTAGTGTCGTCTTCCCCGCGCCGAGCGGCCCGCTGATGACCGTCATCGGAACCGAACCCGAGCTATCGGTGGCCATGCTATCATAACACATGTGTCAACACGTATAATTATTCCCTTGTTCGCTCGCGTTTCTCACATAACAGTATCCCCACTCGATAAGGTTGGTTTTGGATAACCTGCTGACCACAGTAGCGTGTCATAGAAAGTCTGCTACGAGATACCTATCCAAGCACCCTCATGAGTCACGTGCAAGATACAGAGGGTCAGAGGGTACATTCAGCAGAACGGTACAGAGAGCCGAACGTGGGGAAATCAGGACCGGTGGTCATTCCCAACCTCTGGGAACATTCCTCATGAATTTACGTTATGAAACGAATTATCAACTATGTTAGAGATCAGATCATTGGACGATTCAGCATCGAACTACGACATGTGGAGTCGACGGAACTACATCGTTGCGACAGTGGGCTTAGCTGCATTGAGCGGGTGTACCGGCGACACGGGTGACGGAGGCGAGACGACAGAACCCAACCGGGAAGACGAAGACGAAGAAGACGAAGACGAGGAGGAACGGCCGGAGGGGGTCACGGCCGAGGAGTTCGAAAGCGGGCCCGTACCCGCGATGTACGTATCTGCAACGTCGCTCGGGACCGAACAGCGCAATTCTGATGAGTTGCAGACGAAAGCCGATGTCAATTTTTCTGAATACGACGAAGCTCAGGAGAACGAAGCGCATACACCGGGAACGTGCTGTGCGAACTGTGCTGACTACATCCCGGACAAGAACGGCGACGAGTTCGGCGCCTGCGCGGAAGTCGAAGGCTACATCGACGGAGCAGACTGGTGTACGATCTATGAAGAATTGCCCGAACCGGACGTTCCCGAAGGGATGGCCGAAGACGAGCTGCCGACGGCTGAGGTTCCAGAGGAGTACCGAACGGCGAGTTCACAGGGTGGGGAAGAGCGCAATCCCGACGACCTCTTCAGCCAGGAGGAGGTGAATCTGATGGAGTCCGTAGACGTGATCGAGGAAGAAATGGCTCCTCCAGGGCAGTCCTGCGGAAACTGTGCCGAGTTCATCCCGGACAAGAACGGCGATACGTGGGGTGCCTGTGCGAAGGTCGAGGGATATATTGCCGTCGAAGACTGGTGCGCGGTCTGGGAACACGTCAGCGAAGAACTCTGATTGCTTCTGGTAAACAGAGAGCGTGTTGGATACGCGCTGTGTATCTTGCATACCAGTACGAATATCATTCCAATCTGGTGAGTTCTCGCCACTCAATCCACACGCCTACTTTCGGTTGAGAATGGTTCTATGACACGCTGTACAGACTAATTAAAGACTCAATTCTTACGCTTTTGTCCTTTCCGCGAAAATCTGACTGAGACGGCCCTATTATGTAAGCCNGGTTACTAAGAACCGCGCTCGCGCTCTGATCTGGTGTAACAACCTTAGAAAGTTTCTTAGATATTATGACTGTCTCTTAGACATTCCTTCTATGCCTCCCGTTTATTATCATAGTCATGTGGTCGCCAGAAGTGAATTTGACGCATCGAAAGCAGTATAAGGACCAATGTATCATCTGACTGGCGACCACGGCACCGAAGAGTCGCCACAGCAAATACAAATGATCGGTGTTCAAAGACGGCCTAACTTGGAGAGTAGCCACTTAATTCGCCCTCGATTTTGCTCCTGTCGTAGCTTCTCTTCTGTGGTATTAATAGCCATATCTACGTCCTGTATGCCCGTATTTGGTAGAAGCGGGTTTTCTCGTCGTGCCATATCATACATATCCCGAGTCTTGATACCTGAAAACTCGGCTTGAATATCAGTTCCATATCGAATATCGGCATCGCGATTTCCTTTTACTGTTGAATCGTACATATTGGTTTATACATCTCGTTCAAAATCCCAACCTAATCGACCATCTTTAGATTGGAAATGAAGATTTATTTCCATATGTTTGAGTATCTTTGGCTCTCAGCCCGGTATCTGTATGATTTTTAACAGTTACGTTATCGAGGAACATCGGCGCTCCGCCCTCGTTTACGATCCCTGAACCGCAGTTTTGAATATGGACGTCCCGCATCATGATACCTGGGGATTGGGGAGAATAGCGAACCATTATATATTTGAGAATTTTAGTACTTAAATCTTATGTGGCTAATCACATACCAAGACTCCCCCACCTCCACGTTCCGGGACTCTCCGCACCGCTCGTCCGGGCTTTCGCCACCGCCCCGCACCGCCGATGTTTACTTCTCACGCGCGTTGTCAATTACTGTTCCAACTGTTCCGTCGCATATTTGCGTTTGCGTTGTATGCACTCAATAGATGAGTTCTACCGCTACTGCTGGGCCATTGATGTGAGCTACAATCTTGAGACAGGCATCGACAAACATCCTCCGAATGTCAAAGCGGTCGACACGCAGTCATTGTGGCCTTGAGCCACAGTTGATCGGACCCGGACAGAGAGACGTGGTTCCCACGGAGTGAACGGAGTGCACGTTACCCACCAAAAATTTAACAACCACGCTTGCCGCAATCAAAAATTGTGTCACGAAATACCAAACGCCACGGAAGGCGATCTGGACGGTGACCGGCCATGGAACGGCCATTGAACGGTGACGCGTACGCCAACTGGATTAGTCACCTGTTCCCGTCGTCAGATTACCGAACGCTCGGTCTCGTGTCTCTGCTGGTTGCTCTCGGAGTCTTCACGCTTGGGTATGGTATCGCGTGGCTAGGTACTGATCCCTATCTCAGCAAACTGTACCCCTACGTTGGCGCGGGGGCGACGTTTTGGGTACTCCTTTGGCTCGGATGGGTTGATTCGGTTCTCGTCGATGTGTGGAACCGGGTCGCCGCCGCGTTCGATGTCGACAGCGCGACGTATCGAGACGTGATTGGAGGCCGGCTAGCGGTCTTCTACGACGACACCGTCACGCTGGGATACAGCGTGGTACTGCTCGTCCCCTACCTCCTGTTCCTAATGCTGCTGTTCTTTTTCCCGTCCACACTAGGTGGCGACCTCGCCGACATGATCTTTCGATCCAGCTATCAGAGCCGACTCGGTGACTACTCGCTCGCGCGTCTCGCAAACTACACCCTGTTCGCGGCCGTGCTGGTTCCGGCGCTGGTCACGAGCGTTCGCGGATTCGTCCAGCACCTGCGCATGCTGCGAAAGGTCGCAGAACTGCCGTTCCGGAACGTCTACACCGCTGCCCGACAGTTGGAACCACTCGTGCGGTTCAGCATGATTCCCGCGACTGCGTGGTTCGTCGGCGTCTCGCTCGTGGTGTTCTGGACACGGGCCGGAATCAGCAACTCCGCCGCGGTCCTGCTCATCACAACTCTCGTCTTCATCGGGTTGCTCCACGTCGTGACCCCGCTCTTGATCCTCCATGACGCACTCAAAGATGCCAAAGAGGACTTGTTACTGGAGATTCGCGCCGAACTCGCGGATATCCAACGCGAGCTACACAACGGAGACAGTTCGCTGGACCGCCTCTCGCTGTGGCTCGACGTGGTCGACAGGCGCCGACAGCGCGCGAAGGCGGTCAGTACTTGGGTTTACGATCTTCCCTCGCTACGACGGTTCATGATCGCCTCGGTCATCCCGTTTGTGACGCTCGTCAGGGACGTCGTGTCACTAACCCCCTCTCTGTGAACGCCGTCGGCGGCCGCTGAGACACGCAGTCACACTGAGACGAGTCGAATTCCGAGCCCCCGTACATAGTTAATAAAAGCCGGTATCAACTGGGATGGTCGTGGAGTCTTCTCGATATGAATGACTATGCCACAACGATCGCGTATAGCGCGACACAGAGGCCAATAACGGTTACAAGACCCCGTATTAGCAAGACGATGCCGTTTCCTGCACCGGCCATGTCAGCGAGCATAACCGCCACAAAAACGCCTGCCGTTAGTAGACCGATACCGATGGCAAGCGCCCGCATCTTCCCAGAGCCATTCCGTCGGTATCCACGATAGGCAAGCATAGCGACAAACAGTCCAACGATAGCCGTCAGACCGCGGGCTACCGACACAACACTGAGTGGCTCCATCGTCAGCAAAGTGTCTGTTATCACTGCATCTCACCTCCGTACACGGTCCAGAGGATCGTCCCCAGCCCGAACAGTTCACAGCTACTGATAAGTATCGCCCGACCAACCGCCCCAACATCGGTCGCCGTCGGCAATCCGACTCGAAGCAACTCGGGGACTGTTATCAAGAAAATGAGACCGACCGCGAGCCATAGCATCCCGTGGTCGGTCGGTCCTCGACGATAGCCACGAACCAGGACCACGGCGATGATCAGCGAAAGCACCATTGAGACCACAGAGAGAACGAGCACACCAAGTGCGACGAGCGGCTCTGTCCCAGTCGCTTCCAACTGTAATAGGAGCATCTTAGGATAACCCCTCGAATAACTCTGTGAACCGGTCGGCAGGGTCGGTTGTCGAGCGAGTCACTGCTATTTCGTAGGCTCCATCAGCGAACGTGACGCTGACAGTCTCGACAGTAGCTGCATACCGCTTGTAGTGGTGGCCGTCGGGGTCAAGTTCCTGCTTCTCGGTCACGAGGTTTGCTTCCTGCAGTCGATCGAGACGGCGGTACGCCGTCGCATCGGACATCTCACAGGCTGTACAGAGTTCGTCGACTGACATCGGTTCAATTGTGAGGTGAGCGAGGATCGCTCGGGCGTACTCATCGTCGAGTAACGCCAAGACAGCATCCTCGTCCCCGTCCATATGCATGCCAGACCCGGGTAACAGTAAAAAAACCCGCCACAACTTCTGGGTCGGAAGCCGTGCCTATGATGCTACTTGTACCCGCCTCCTTGGGTCATGTATGTCGTTACAATCGATGGTTGACCGCATACTACCGACCGCCCTCGATGAAAGGAGCCTCCAACTCCTCTGGCCGGTCTGGAACACTGAACAACGCCGACTGCGTGCACCGCTTCGTGCGCTACTGCCGACAGTACTAACCCTTTTTATGCTCGCAATCGTCCAGACCGCGATACGGGCCAGATTCGACCATCCGGTCCGAGAACTGCTCGAGCTGACCGGCATCGCTATCGTTTTAATTGGCACAGTCCTCCTCAGTGCACGGCTCATCGACCGACGTCCCGTGAGCGGATTCGGCCTCTCGTTTGATCGAGAATGGTGGCACTCGTTTGCTGTTGGTGGGGTCATAGCCACCGTCATCAACGGTGGTGCACTCGCTGTGGCACTCGGTGCTGGCTGGGCGACGGTCGTTGGCGTGATGCACGGTTCCGGCGAGCTGCCTTTCGTCCCTGCGATGGGAGCCGTATTCGTGTATATTATGTTCGCAGCCGCCTGGGAAGAGTTCATCCTGCGTGGTGCGATGTTGACGAATCTTGCTGAGGGAGCGAATGGGTTCGTTTCTCGACGGATGGCCGTTGGACTCGCGGTGATCCTCAGCACGCTCGTGTTTGCGTTTCTACACGGCGGAAAAATAACACACTTCAGCCAGTATGGGTACTACTTGATCGCTGGAGTAGTGCTTAGCGTGGTGTACGTTCTGACCGGCGAACTCGCTCTCAGTATCGGCTTTCACGTGTTCTATAATTTCACACAGAGCGCGATATTCGGACTGGGACACTCACAACGGACGCCGGAACTCATCGCCGTTGATATCGTCGGCCCATCACGCTGGGTTGGAGAAGAAGGACTCGTCTTTGTCGGCTTCGCCATCCTCGGCGGCCTGTTACTGGTCGCGTATGTTCGCTGGCGTCATGGATCACTCGGGCTCGACGATCGCGTAACTAGCTATTCTGGGCAATAGCCTCCACTGATCAACAAGTGTTCTGAAATTTAGTCGGATATAAGTGCGAGCGCGAAGGCACGCACGTTGTAGCCGTGGACCCGAGAGGGACGACGAAAGAGTGCGTGTCGTGGAAGCAGGAAGCCCCGAGACTTGGCCTTGGGGTGAGTTCACGTGGCCGATGCCGATTTGCTGCCCGAAATACGCGCCGAGGAGTCTAACTCGGTTCTCCAGCTTGGCATCATTCTCGTCGGTGTCGGGATCATGTACGGCATCACACTTGTCAAACCGCTGCTCTCGTGATTTGGCCGCTTCACTCTACTTTTGGAGGATGATGGAGAGCGTTTCCTGCTTTCGCGAACGTCAATTACACCGTGCTTCTCATAAAGATGGGATCTCCGGAGTGGCCGTTCAAATCGAGAGTCACGCTACCACATACGTATGCAGAACGCGATCAGTCCGAGAGATCAAAGAAGCCCTGCAACCGCCGTGATCGACAGTTGGCCGACGTTAAGCGGCGTTCGAACCCCCGTTCTATCGTGCTCGGCGCCGTCGTCCTGAGCGGTCTCGTCATTCTCGGGCTGTGAGTCCGTGCTCCCGGCAAAGCCCGGAAGACCCTCGACTAGCTGTTGGACGTGCGCACGTTCGGGCCGAGAGATACCACGAAGCCAACGGCGAGCGTGATTCCACCGAGGAGGTTCGCAACTGGGTCTATCGCGGTGGACGGAGACTGAACAGCGACGACCAGGGCGATCAGCGCGCTCTTCGAACGATCGGCACGTCGCCTCCGTGTCAAGCTGTACAGTACGCGATCGCGTCGCGAACGGCCTCTCTTCGGCCGATGAACGTCAGGTGGTCGCCCATCTCGATCCGATCGTCGGGCTCTGGGAGTTGGTTCTCCTCGTCCCGGCTGATCAGCGCCAGGTGACACCCCTCCGGTAGCTCATCGACCAGTTCGGACACGGTCTTTCCGACGTGCTCTTTCGACGTGGCTTCGACCTCCTGGACATCACCATCCTGGTCGAGTTCCCGCATCCACTGTGAGATCCCGGGCCGCTCGATGACGTTGTCCATCGACCACGCGACCGACATCGACGTCGAAATCGCTTCGATATCGAGGTCTTCGAACGCGTCGAGATTCGAGGGCTGGTTCACGCGGGCCACCACGGTCTCGACGTCGTACGTGTTTCTCGCGAGCTGCCCGACAAGGAGATTCAGGTCATCGTCTCTCGTCGCCACTGCGACGATTTTCGCGTTCTCGATACCGGCCTCCTCGAGGACTTGCTGTTCGGTCCCATCACCGTTGTGAACCGTACGCCCCACCTGACGCAACTCTTCGATCGTCTGCTGGTCCTTCTCGATGACGACGACCTCTTCGCCCCGGCTCTCGAGTCGTTCTGCGAGCTCTCCCCCGACCCGTCCACCGCCGACGATGATCGCGCGCATCGGAATCACGTCGAGTGCCTGAGCGATATGACGGGCCAGTCCCGCTTCAATCACGACGGTCACGAGGATGACGAGAAAGACTGTGCCGACCAGCGTCGTCGCCGCGGTCGCGTTCGTCGACTGGAGTTCGAGCGCGAAGAGGGTCGCGACGCTGGCAGGGATGATCCCTCGTGGGCCCATCGCACTGACGAAGAGCCGTTCGCGAACGGTCAGTCGGTCACCGACGGTACTGATGAGGACGACCGCCGGACGAATGATAGCGGTGATGACGACCACGGCGACGATACCGGCGACACCCAGCTCAAGGAAGTCCCGGAGCGAGAGCAACGAGGCGAGCGTAATGAACACGAACGCGATCACGAGTATCGAGACGTCACCTTTGAACTGCTCGATCGTATCCCGATAGGGGATATCGGCGTTGCCGAGAATGAACCCACCAGTCGCGACCGCAGCGATGCCGGCTTCCGACGCCCCGAAGGCTGCCCCCAGCACTTCCGCAATTCCGTACATCGCCAGCGAGGATACGAGTACCATGAGACGAGCGTTCTGGGGTGCATTTTCGACTGCCTGCCTCCCGTATCGAAGCACGTACCACAGGGCGCCCGCGACCGTCGCACCGACGAAGATACCGAGGCTGAACCGGACGGCGAACTCCCGGAGGAGCGTCGGCAGCCCCTGAGAGCCCACGAGGACGTACTCGAACATGACGATCGCCAAGATTGCCGCCGTGACATCGTTGACGACGCCCTCCGTTTCGAGCGTTGAGGCGACGCGTTCGCGGACGGGAACGACATTCATGATCGGGGTGATCACCGTGGGACCGGTCGCGACGAGGAGTGAGCCGATGAGGAACGCGACGTCCCACGGCGCCCCGAGAACGTAGCGGACGACGAGTGCCGTCCCGACGAGCGACCCGAGCGACCCGAACGTGACCAATCGAAGCGTCTCTCGCCGCGCACCCCGGATACGGTCGATCTGGAGATTGAAGGCCCCCTCGAACACGATGATCGCGACGCTCAGTCCGACAACCGCCTGGAGCGCGTCTCCGAAGATTGCGGGAGCGATGAAGCCGAGCCCTTCCGGTCCGACGATGACGCCTGCGAGGATCAGAAGCACGACACTCGGGATTCGGAGCCTGTCCGCGAGGACCTGTGCAGCGACGCCTAATCCCATGATCGTCACGACGACCTGGATGATGTCGACTGCGGCACTCATGCTGCGAAGCCACAGGAGGTCGGCGAATAGCTGGTAGACGGGTCTACTGCGATCGCTCTGTGAGGTACGGCGAGGCCGGTCTACAAAGTGCCTTTCAAATCGAACGGCGGCGCCATCACCCAAACCGACCGAGAGCGAAACGCTTCACGAAGAACAGGGCTCGCTTCCGTGACCAGACCGCCCGGTGCGCATCATAGGTGCCACTCCTCCCGATCGACGTGACCGCGATCGGGATCATGATCACGATTATGATACTCGGTCCGCGGACTGGCGTTTCGCCACGGGAGGGCGTTTCCGGCTTCTCGGACCCCGCAACGATCACGATTCTCGCGAGGATGATCCTGAGCGAAGGCGTCCGCCGGACAGGTGCGATTCAGCGTCTCAAAAAGACAGTCGCCGCCTACACGGGCGAGAGCGAACACAGGCAACTCGGCGCAACAGTCGGGCTTGGCGGTCCGCTTTCGGGAATCATCAACAACACCGCTGCCGTCGCCGTCTTGCTGCCGATGGTGAGCGATCTCGCTCACGAGAACGGGACATCGCCCTCGAAGTTGCTCCTCCCGTCTTCCTACGCGTCGATGGCTGGCGGGATGCTCACGCTCATCGAATCACTGTCCGTGGGGGGCAAACAGAGACTGTCGATTACGAGATGCTGGGAAGTTCTCGGTCCCCGTTCTAGGCTAGATTTCAGGCTCGGACCCGTGTTCCGGTCTCACCAGCCAGTGCATCCATCAGATGATCAGGTGAGGTAACCACGGCCCGCTCTCCACCCTGCTTGAGAAAGCGGAGACAGGCCTCCATCTTCGGTCGCATACTGCCCTCGCCGAACTCACCCGCGTCGAGATGCGCGCGCACCTCCTCGGGTGACGGTTGACAGAGCGGGCGCTGGTCGGGCGTCTCGTAGCTCACGTACGCGAACTCGACGTCCGTCAGGACGACGAGGGTATCGGCACCGAGTTCCGAGGCGAGCAGCTGTGAGGTGTTATCCTTGTCGACGACGGCTTCGACACCCCGTAGCCCGTCGTCACGAACGACAGGAATTCCCCCACCGCCAGCGGAGATCACGAGGTTCCCTCGCTCCACGAGGCGAGTGAGTTCCCCTCCTTCGACGAGTTCGACGGGCTCGGGAGATGAAACGACACGACGGTACGGGCGGTTACCACTCGATACGCGCTGCGTCTCGAATGGTTTCTCCGCGGCTTCCGCTTCCGAGTAGAACGGTCCGATGGGTTTCGTTGGGTTCTGGAAGGCGGGATCATCAGCGTCGACGACCACTTGCGTCACGACGGTGACGAAGTCGGGTGAGTCAGTGAGTTCGTTGTCGAGGGCCTGCTGGAGCAGATAGCCGATCTGGGCCTGTGTTTCGGCGACCAGCACGTCGAGCGGTAATGCGGGCGTCTCGCTGACGCGCTCTTGCTGTAAGAGGAGATTGCCGACCTGCGGTCCGTTCCCGTGGGTGAGCACGACATCGTAGCCGGCCTGGATCGCATCTGCGATTTGTCGGGCTGTTTGCGCTATCACGTCGAGCTGTTCGTCGATCGATCCGAGACCGTGCGCACCGAGCAGCGTATTACCGCCCAGCGCCACGACGATTGGATCCGTTCCCGTCTCGTGAGAGGTGTCGCCCATACTAATTCCACTCTCCACGCGTAATTAGTACCATGAGCCAGACGCGGGTAATCATCATGGGTGCGGCGGGTCGCGACTTCCACGACTTCAATACCGTCTTCAGAGGCGACGAGCGCTTCGATGTCGTCGCGTTCACGCATACCAGCACGCAGAATATCGGTGAACTCGACGAACTCCCCAACCGCCGCTATCCACCGGAGTTGGCCGGTGAGGACTATCCCGAGGGCATCCCGATCCGCGCCGAATCGGATCTTGAGACGATCGTCGACGAGGAAGACGTGGATACGGTCGTGTTATCGTATTCGGACATCTCACACGAACACGTGATGCATCAGGCATCGCGTGCGCTCGCCGCGGGTGCCGACTTCCGGTTGATCGGCCCGGACCGGACGATGCTCCACGCGGAGGTCCCCGTCGTCGCCGTCGACGCAGTTCGAACCGGGTGCGGAAAGTCACAGACGGCGCGGAAGTTCGCTGATCTGCTACTTGAACGGGGGAAGGACGTGGCCGTCGTCAGGGAACCGATGCCGTACGGTGACCTCGTCGCCCAGCGGGTTCAACGGTTCGAGTCGATGGACGATCTTGACGAGAGTGACGTGACCATCGAGGAGCGTGAAGAGTACGAGAGCCACATCGAACGTGGCCACATCGTCTATGCGGGTGTCGACTACGAGGCCATTTTGGACCGCGCTCAAAAGGAGGCCGAGATCATCATCTGGGACGGCGGCAACAACGAACTCCCATTCTACGTCCCCGATGTCCACGTCGTCGTGGCCGATCCCCACCGCGCCGGGTCCGAACTACGATACCATCCGGGTGAAACCAACCTCCGGTTAGCGGATTACGTCCTCATCAACAAGGAGAACACCGCCGACGTGGCCGGGATTCGCGAGGTCGAAGCGAACGTTCGGCAAACGAATCCGGACGCGGAAATCATTCACGCGAACTCGACGATTAGGGCCGATAGGAACGCCATCGCTGGAAAACGCGTTCTCGTTGTCGAAGACGGACCGACACTCACCCACGGTGACGCACCCTATGGTGCCGGCTTGATCGCTGCACGGAAATACGGAGCTGGGGAAATCGTCAATCCTGAACCGCCGGCCGTCGGTTCGCTCCAGCGCGTCTTCGAGGAATACGATCATCTTGATGCGGTTCTCCCGGCGATGGGCTATAGCGACGCACAGATTCGGGATCTGGAAGCGACGATCCGGAACGCAGCACCCGATGTCGTGGTCTCGGGGACGCCCCACGACCTCGGGCGGCTGATTGACATAGATGGCCTTATTGTACGGGTTCGCTACGAACTCGAGGAGAAAGACGTCACACTCGACACGGTGCTTGATCGTCACGCCCAAGCGTTGAACCTCTGATACCCATCAAACAGCGACCCATCGGAATCTATGGATACCGCTCTCAATCGATTGCGTACCTGGCTCAAAAAAACCTGAGTCTTCGCATCTGCTTGGAGCAATCATATCGCTGTTAGTCACGATTCCTGCCTTTCGCAACTGAGACAAGCCTGGCGAACAGTTCGACTGTCATACTCTCAAGCAGACACAGACACTCTTGTACCGAAGGATCACGACGGTGGGACGTGTTGGATGTCTCGACAGCACTACCGTTGCGTGGCACAGGACCGCACGACGGTGGATCCGGAGACATAATCGGTCAGCACAGTCATCCACCGCATCCTCATCGACAACGAACCGTTTCGGACCGCCACGAAGGAATTAGAATTGCGCAACCTCGACGGCGTTCGGATCGAGACGGCAGCCAGCTGGTTTCTCGAGGAGCTGAACGCACAGGACGACGGCTGAGACAGGCGGGACCGAGTCCTATTCCAAGCACTCTGATGTGCAAGCTCTGTGCATACGCCGAGACGGTATGTGCAGAATTTGCGTATAGAATGAGCGTACGCGACGATCCACGACGGGTCCACTTCCAGTCGCCGGAGTATCTCGTCGACCGGCTGGACGCGATCACGGAACTCTTGAACAAGGATCGGACGGATCTGCTCGTCAAGGCGATTCGCGAGTATATCGAACGTGGCACGAATAGTTCGACCGGCACGTCATGGAGGGCGAGTCGGCCATCTGGATCTGGGTGCCGATTATCACGAAGCAGTGCCCGGAGTGCGAGAATTTGCCGAGTTATCATCAAGACAGCGACTGCGCGTGCGACGAGACGCTACCAGAGGAGTGGTCGGAGGGGCTAGTCGGGTTCAAGCCCGCGCCCGTGTTCGACGTCTCTCAGACCGAGGGTGAACCGTTCGCGACAAACTCATCACCCAGCTCACGCGGTCGCCCTCAACGCCAGTAGACCGGTCAGGTGAGGCTCCAGCTACAGAGCCAGGCACGTTCACGATGAAGCCGGGCCGAGATCTCCAGACGCCATAGCGGCCAATCTTAACCAACAATTTCCCATCGGTACCGACACGACGTTGGTTAACGCTGAAGCTAGATCCNCTCCCTCGCCCCCGCCCGCCGCGCTGATCCACGAGTGAGCGAATCCTGGCGGTCGGTCGGCTTGAACGTTCGTCGCGGCGGGTTTTATGCGGTCTCCATTCGTTGAGAGCGCGTCTGGTCGCCGTCGAAGAAGTCATCAAATCGAGCGAGCGCAGTACCAAAATCAGTCGTGAGTGGCCGTCAACATCGACATTCCCTCTCGGACGGCCTCCCGTTGGCCGAGGAGCGTGACGTGATCACCACGGTTGATAGTCGTATCTGCGTTCGGGACCCCGACCGATTCGTGTTCACTATCGCTGAGGACGGCGATCAAGTAGGCATCGGGAAGCATTGGACCCACCTCGCGGATGCTCTTTCCAACGTACGTCTCGTTAGTGACCGCGACTTGCTGGACATCACCGCTTTGCCCGACATCGGTCATCCAGTGGGCGAGATCCGGCCGTTCAATTCGATTATCGAGCGCCCACGCGACCGACATCGCCCCAGAGATCGTACTCACGCCCAGGTCTTCGAACGCCTCGACGTTGTCAGAGTTGTTCGCCTTCGCGAGAACCGTCTCGACGTCGAATTTTGCCTTTGCGAGCTGTGCGACGAGCAGGTTCACGTCGTCGTCACCAGTAGAGTTGATTTCGCAATCGCGAGCCACTCATTTCAGCGAGCGCGTCAGCGCGAGCGGGGAAAGGTGGTTCACAGGGAACAGCTTATTAAATCAGAAACAATAGACAGTATGATAACACGTGCCCTTTTCATTTGACACAAGCTACAAAGATTTGGACTCTAAACTCTATTCAAGAGCGAAGCCCAAAAGCATCGATGATCCGGAAGTTTTAGTTCTTAATGAGCATCTGTGTAACGACCTCGGGTTACATAGAGGTGATTTAAGTAGCCAGATTCTTTCCGGACAAGATCTTCTGGAAAAACCGATTGCTCAAGCATATGCAGGACACCAATTTGGAACGTATACTGTACTTGGCGACGGAAGGGCGATAGTTTTAGGCGAACACGTACACGATGGCAGTAGATATGACATCCAGCTGAAAGGTTCTGGTAGAACCCCTTACTCAGGAAGAGGCGATGGAAACGCAACTGTTAGCTCCATGCTCAGAGAGTACATCTACTCGTATGCAATGCAAAACCTTGGTGTAAAAACATCCAGAAGCCTAGCAGTAATTGAAACCAAAGAATCAGTTCAAAGACGTAGAATAGAACCTGGAGCCATCCTCGTAAGAGTAATGAAAAGCCACATTAGGTACGGTACATTCCAGTACGTTGCAGACAGAGCAACCGGAGAACTAGAGCGATTCACTGATTATGTGATCGACAGGCACTACCCTCATCTGAATAATAAAGATAAAAAATACGTACACTTCTTTGATGAAGTTATGCGATCTTCTATAGATATGATTGTTGACTGGATGCGTGTGGGTTTCATACACGGAGTCATGAATACAGACAACATGAGTATAGATGGAGAGACATTTGATTACGGACCATGTGCATTCATGAATTATTACGACGAAGATACTGTCTTCAGTTCTGTAGATAGAACAGGTAGATATTCTTTCGGGAGCCAAAGAGATATGTTGAAATGGAATATTAAACGCTTTGCAGAATCTCTAAGACCGCTTTTTGAAGAATCATCTCATGCCTTTGATGAACTGGAAGCCAAGCTAGACAACTTTGAGGAAATATTCGATGACAAATACTATACTATGATGAGAAAGAAACTAGGGATCAAATCAGATGGAGACGAAGAAATGGTAAATGAGTTTTTAGACTGGCTTCGTAAATCTAAAGCAGATTACACGAATACGTTTATAGAACTAGAAAGCCCTGGCTCTTTTGATGACGCAGTCTATTCGTCTGAAGATTTCAAACGTATTTTGAACGAATTAGCTAGTATTGGACTAGATAAGAAGATAATGAAGCAGACCAACCCTCGGTATATCCCCCGCAACTACTTGGTAGAGGAGGCACTAAATGAGTATCTAGAAAAAGAGAATTTGTCTAAATTTAATAACTTATTGAACGTGATAAAAAACCCTTACGAGTTGAAAGTGACAAATTCACAATTTCAACAGCCGCCTCCAGAAGAGTTCGATGCAGAGTACACAACGTACTGCAATACCTAATGCTGCTTCAGATCTGAACTGCTAGCTTTATCTACGTAGAGCGTCTCTAGATAGTATTCAGAAATTTTCTGAAGCCCATCATTACGACAGAATGCCTTGACCGACGTATTCCCGACGCAGCGACACTCCGAGCGGAGGTCGCTGCGTGGGAACAAACTCGTAACGACGATGACTCTGCCATCGACTGGCAGTTCACGAGCGACGATGCACGCATCAAACTCCGCCAGCTATATCCAGCAAATCACGATTGAAGCAGCACTAATAGAAACTTTTCAGGATTTAATATCAAGAGTCGTTATATGATAGTGTTCAGATACGCTGATTCCATGCGAAGGCGAAAGATCGAAGCCGATCGTCTGTGGTGTCTGCTTCGGCGTTGCTGAAACAGTTTGAGAAGCTGGTAGTTAGTCGTTTTATCTCTCGAAAGACACGTTCGACACTATTCCGATTTCCATGGCGTTCATATCTGAAATCGAGGCTGTGACGGCGGCAGGCGTCTTTCAGCGAGTGCGATCCGTCGATGAGAAACACAGCGTGTTCTACGTCGTGTTTCTCGCGGCGTTCAGCAAAGAACGCGTGAGCGAGTACCTTGTTTGTCGTTAGTTCACGGCATCCGGCCGGGTCACCGTACCGGTCTGACACGACCCTGCAGTCGGTCCCTCCGCTGTTGGCTCCCGGCGTTCCGTCCGCAGGACCGAATCGACACGCACAATTTCGTCGGCTCGATAGAATGAAGCGGGATAGGTTATGTTGCTCGTCTGTGGACTGGCCGGTGGCACCGGAACGACGGGGACGCTGTACGAACCGGACGAGTCCCCGCCGTCGTACGACGGCGCACCGACGGTGGCGGCCCCATACGTCCGGGTCTGTGACTCGTTCTACCAGGTGGCGTCCGGCGGGCAGGAACTCGAAACCGACCAAGGGACGATACGGGTCGCCTTCGAGCGGCCGACGATGCGGGGCTTCGAGCGGCGCGAGCGAGCGGAACAAGCGAGGAAACCTGAGTAAAAACGCCGCCTGAAGCCGTCGCGATATCAGACGAGCAGCACTTCACGATCGGTGCTCCGAAGCACGCGATCGGTCACACTTCCGATGTGGTTTTTGCCCCGGTTCGACTGGCCCTGCTGGCCGAGCACGATCAGGTCCGCATCGATGTCGTCGGCGTACGCCACGAGCTCGTCGGTGGGGTCTCCGTGACAAGACCGGGTGATAACCTCGATGCCGAGTTTTTCGCCCTGTTCGGCGATGTCGGCGAGTTGTTCGCGGCCGAAGTCCTCGATTTCGTCCGTGGCGAGTTCGGCGCTGCTCAACGCCGTCTCGTCGAACATACCCGTGTCGACGACGAACACGGCATGCAAGCTCCCATCGGCTGTGACCTCCTCCAGTGCTCTTTCGACCGCGTACTCCGCCGACGCGCTGGCGTCGGTCCCAACGAGAACTGTTTTTGTCATAAGAGCAGTAGAACCCGTCTCTTAATAACCATTATGACGCGTGGTCATTTACTCCCATCGCACACGGCGCTGGCTGCTCGCCGACCACCGGCTTGATCCAAGCCTTACTGTCTCCTCGACTAGCCTACTGTTTAAATTCCTGTATTGATCGATCCTTCTCGATCTATTTCAGTCATTGTGACGTAACCGACTCGAGCGCTGTATCCATCACGATCGGTCTTGACAATTCTCATATGAGTAGCTCTGCTTCACCGATTTCGGTAAGTGCCTCGTGTTGCATCATATGATATAGTACGGGTGAGTGAGTGTATCGAATAACGCCGCCCCCGTGTGAGTTGCTCCCACCGGAATATTCAGAGATCCCAAACAAAGAGTATTCGCTGCCACCACCGGCCGTGTGTCCGTCGCCGTCGCTGTCGCGGTTCGGAGGTATCGACAACAGAGAAAAATCTCCTCAGAGCGATCGCCGACGTCAGCCCTCTCTTTTTGATCGGGAATACATCACCCACTCAATAAGTGTGTGCGCTGTGTACGGAGACATCTCGAAACTTCTTCTATACAGTTGCAGCGCTTGTACCCCTCTCAACCAGCGCCGCAACGCGGCTTGTATAAAGCATGTGTTCACAGCGTACACACTCCTCGGGTCGTCTGACAATTACGAGGTTGGGCTTGTGTTTTGTGGCCGGCCCGCCGACGCCAGTCGGCGGCTGCCCTTAGCAGACGGATGTGCTTGGGGTAATCTCACTTCCCCCGGTTTTGCTCAATTTTCAGTTCCCCGCTGCTCTGGACCGCCCTCAGCCACGAAGATACCAGTAGGCCAGTCCGCCGATAAAGCCCCCAAAGAGCGCTGCAGCGGCGTACCCGAACGCGGCGACTCCCCATCCGATATCGCGGTCGCGGAGACGATAGACATCGGCCAGAATCGCACCGGTAATCAGAATGTTCAGCGGCGCAACGACCAGCAGTATTATTGTGACTTTCGGTCCCGCCGCAAGCGCAGTCCCGAAGACGAACAGCTGGAGTGCAATCGTTCCGAAGACCACATATCTGAGTCGTGAATCGGGTGCGTATCCGGGGATATCGGCTGG